>Ga0070713_100001624_pt1 | contig 14413 bp, 12 predicted proteins | sample LARL82metaG_FD_65465 | JGI IMG/M metagenome (GOLD analysis project Ga0070713, IMG submission 65465) | Corn, switchgrass and miscanthus rhizosphere microbial communities from Kellogg Biological Station, Michigan, USA - LAR L8-2 metaG | ecosystem: Host-associated > Plants > Roots > Rhizosphere ...
GTGGTCACGTGATAGAACTGCGCCGTCGGCTGGTTGTACCAACTGCTCCAAGATGCGCCGCCGTTCACGCTGATAACCGCGCCTTGATCGCTGGACAACGCGATGATTTGCGGGTTCTCGCGGTTCACCCAGAGTCTTTGATAGTCGTCGCCACCCGGCGCGCCTTTCCAGCCCACAAAGGTTCTTCCGCCATCCGTCGATTTCCAGCTCGTCGTGTTCGCCACGTAAATTACATCCGGATTGTCTGGCGCAACCGCAATTCCCATCGCTCCCGGTCCGCGACCGCCAATCCGGTGATCGTCATTTACAAATGTCCATGTCTGTCCTGCATTATTCGAACGATACACTCCCGCTTTCTTGTCCGCTTCGACCGAGGCGTAAATTATTTTCGGATTGCTCGGCGCAATCGCTAGCCCAATGCGCCCCACACCGTCGTCGGAACCCGGCAAGCCAGTCGTCAAAGGATTCCAAGTAGTTCCTCCATCCATCGACTTGTAAACGCCACTACCCGCTCTTTCTATCGATGCTCCGCTGCGCACTTCCCAGGGTGCAACGCGCGCTGCCCACAGCGCGGCGTACAGCACCTGCGCATTATCAGGATCCATCACCAGTTCTGCTGCACCGGTATTTTCATCCTTGTAAAGCACCTTCTCGAAATTCTGTCCGCCGTCGGTCGATCGAAACACTCCACGCTCCGTATTCGGCCCATACGGATGCCCCTCTGCCGCCACATACACGCGGTCAGCATTCTTTGGATCGACCACAATCGCGGTGATTTGTTGAGCGTCGCGCAACCCCAGATGAATCCACGTTTTGCCCGCATCAATCGATTTGTACATTCCATCGCCAATCGCCAAATCCGGCCGCTGCAATCCTTCGCCGCTGCCAACGTAAATAACATTGAAATTCGACGGAGCGACCGCAATTGCCCCCACGGAACCACTGCTCCCAGCATTGTCAAAAATCGGAGTCCAGGTATTGCCAAAATCGGTCGTTTTCCACACGCCCCCGTTCACTGCTGCCATATAAAAAAGATTCGGCTGACTCGTCACGCCCGTAATCGCCACGCTACGCCCGGCTCGGAAAGGCCCTATGCACCGCCAGCGCATCTCCTGGAAAAGTTTTTGATCGTAGGTCTGTGCGCGCGACCGAGCTGCGAAACTTCCCACGATCAACAACGCGGCGACACACTTCCAGGCGGTTTTATGCTTCATGTAATTCCTCCTCGAAACTTCAGAGAATACCCTGCGCACAAAATGCCACAAATGGAGCTAATCAAATCCAATGCTTACAAGATTCAACACTCGCAAAAACAGTGTGCCGCTCAAGATGGCTACCCTTCACGCCACCCCGAAGGCTGGTTCAAACAGGGGAGCGCGGAATCTTTATTTGTCGCTGGCTTTCGGCACGGCGTCGCTTGTATCTTGCGGAAGTGTCGCAGGCGCGGCGTCACCTTTCACATAGTGGCCGTACCACGCCAAATATCGTTTCAGGCGATCCTCAATATGAGAAGGCACGGTAAATTCGTGGTACTCACCCGGATAGACGACAAGTTGCGTATCACGTCCCAGTGCTTTTAGCGCCTGGTACATCTGTTCGCCGCCGAGGATCGGCACGTTCCAATCGATATTCCCACCCATGAACAGCGCAGGCGTAGTAATGTCCTGCACTCGATAGAAGGGTGCCAGCCTGTTCCACAGGCCCTGGTTCTCCCACGGATATCCCAACTCCGTGACGTAGTCCTTCTGATACTGGTCATGTCCATACATGCTGGCGAATTCCGCCGCGCCGGCCCCTGAAATCGCTGCTTTAAACCGTTTTGTCTGCCCGATAATGAAGTCGGTTGAAATTCCGCCATAAGACCACCCGCCCACGCCGAGTCTCTCCGGGTCGGCAATTCCCTGCGCGATGGCATAATCCACCATCGCCATATCGTCCTGAAAATCCTTATTCCCCCAATCGGCCCAAATCGCTTGGCAGTAATACTGCCCGTAGCCACTCGAGCCGCGCGGATTCGGGAACAAAACGACATACCCGGTTGCCGCGAGCAGTTGCGGCAACTGGTCAAATTCCGCGTAGTAAGCCCACACCGGACCGCCATGAGGCCGCAAAATCGCCGGATATTTTTTCCCGGGCGTATATCCCAACGGCTTGTACATGTAACCCGAAACGGTCGTCCCGTCTTTGCTCTTGAATTTCACATACTCTCCCTGCACCAGTTTCAATTGCGCGAGGAGTTCGTCGTTGGCATGGGTAATTCGCGTCAGTTTGCCGCCCGGAACGGTATAAATCTCATTGGGGCGCTCCAGCGTTGTGATTTGCGCCGCGATTTCTCCTGATTTTGAAAGCGAATAGTCGTACAGCATGAATCGGCCGCCAATCGGCCGCGTGATTTTCTTCGTAGCGACATCCATCAGACAAAGATTCTGCGTGCCGTCATCGTCGGCGATGAAGTAAATCGCGCTTCCATCCGGCGCAAATGTCGGCTGCGTCGCCATGCGGTCCAATGCCAGGGTCAGCACTTGCGCTTCGCCAGGTTTCGCGCCAAGTTCTGGCACCGGAACCACGGAGATCTGTTTCGTCGCGTACTGGAAGAGCTTCGGTTCAAGCTGGCTTGAATAGGCAATCCACTTTCCATCGGGCGACCAGGCAGCCTGATGGTCTTCGCCGGGGTTTGTTGTGACTTGCGTGGGATGTGCGCCTTTATCTTTGTTGTCAGCAGCCACGATCCAGATATCGGAGTTGTAGCTCCGGTCGGGGTCAGGCCGCGAGCGGTTGCTGGTGAAAGCGATTCGCGTCCCATCCGGCGACCATGCGGGCTCGTCGTCATCGAAATCACCGGAGCTAACCTGGGTCATGGATTTTGTAGCGATATTAAACACGTAGATATGGCTGCGTCGGTGGTCCAGATAACCGACTGTGTCACGCTTAAACTGCAAGCGATCGACAACCCAGGGCTTAGGAGTCTTGGCCTTTTTATCCTTACCAGCGCCATCCTTATCCCTGTCTTTATCTTTGGTCTTTGCCTCCTCCAATTCTTGCGGCTTCGGATCGCGAAGCACCACCACAAGCCGTTTGGCATCGGGAGCCCAGTCAAAATCGCCCACGTCCTGCGGAGTGTTCGTTAGCTTCTGAGCCTCCCCGCCTTGCCGATTCAACAACCAGATCTGAGTCTTGCCGTCATTGCGCGCGGATAGAAATGCCAAATACTTCCCGTCGGGACTCCAACGCGGATGCGATGAAGAAACATCCTCCGATGTCAGCGCGATGGCTTCGCCACCGCCGGTCGGTACCATCCAGATCCGCTCTTCGTTCTTGTCTTCCTCTCGATTGACACTGCCCACAGAGTATGCAACCCACCGTCCATCCGGCGTAATCTGCGGGTCATGCAAATCTCGAATCGCGAACAGGTCCCCGATCGCGATGGGCCGCGGGTTAGGCGTCTGTTGGCTAGATGGCTGCTGGCTACACAAAGGCGAAATGCAAAGAAACGCAATCAGGATCACGCGCGCTGCCAACCAGCGAGACAAAATCATGAATATCATTCTCCGAATTGGAAAGGTGCTTGCGACAAGCGGGCGAATTTTAGCACAAGCGAATCTTTCCAGGATTAGTGTCACGCCATACCATTTGCGTTCTTTGTGGTCTCCAGGAGTCGTTGTCCAGCAATCTCTGTAAAATTGAAAACATTTTCCGACAGATGCATTTTGTTGTTGCATGCAGGTGCAGACACTGTATTCTTCAAACGCGAACTCGTTGAGATTCCGGCCATCACGAGAATTGCTCAGGAGGACGAAAGTACAAATTGAGCAGCACATCGGTTCCCGCCACTTTTCCTTCCCGTATCATCTCAGCAGCTAAAAAGAATTCGGCCAAGTTAACGCTCTGGCCGCTGGTTGCCGCTACCTTTTTTATGGTTTCCGGTGGCACATACGGCACCGAAGAAATCATCCACGGCGCAGGCTATGGCCACGGAATTCTGATCCTGCTGTTCTTACCTATTTTCTGGAGCCTCCCAACGGCCTTCATGATCGCCGAGCTTTCAAGCGCTCTTCCACAAGAAGGCGGCTACTACGCCTGGGTGCGCCGCGGCCTCGGAAACTTCTGGGGCTTTCAGGAAGCATGGATCTCGCTGGCCGCCAGCATTTTCGACATGGCCATCTATCCAACGCTTTTTGTTTTCTATTTGAAGCAGATGGCGCCATGGTTCGGAGAAGGAAATCGCGGAGTGTGGGCGGGGCTGTTCGTTGTGGCGGCCTGCACCCTGCTGAATCTCGCTGGAATTCGCGTTGTGGGCATTACTTCGCTCTGGCTCTTTTTTCTGCTGTCGCTACCTTTTGCTCTGGTCGTTGCGATGACGCCCTTCAAGATGGCGGCGTTCGCTGAGCCGCATGTGGCAGCCGCGGGCACGGGTCTTGGACTGCTCGGCGGCGTGCTGGTCGCGATGTGGAACTACATGGGGTGGGACAACGCTTCCACCATTGCGCAGGAAGTGGAGCGGCCGCAGCGCACCTACCCAAAAGCGATGATCGCTGCCGTGATTCTTGTGTCGTTAACTTACGTGCTGCCGTTTATCGCCGTGTACTTCACTGGCGTCCCCGCTGCAAGTTTTGGCGAAGATGGCGCGTGGGCCACGATCGGTGGCCTGATCGGCGGCAAAATCTTCGGCGTCGAATGGCTTCGCTTTCTGATCGTTCTGGGCGGAATGATGAGCGCCTTCGGCATGTTCAATGCCCTGGTGATGAGCTACTCGCGGTTGCCGCTGGCCATGGCACGCGAAGGCATGTTGCCAAAAATATTCGCCAAAACGAGCAAGTACACCAACGCTCCCTGGGTGGCGATTATCGTTTGTGCCAGCGGGTGGGCCCTTTGTCTCGGCTTGGGATTTCAACGCCTGATCACCTTGGACATCATGCTGTACGGCGCAAGCCTGATGCTTGAATTCGTGACCCTCGTCGTCCTGCGGATGCGCGAACCTGAATTGAAACGCGAATTTCGTGTTCCCGGCGGATTACCCGGAGCCATTCTCGCAGGCCTGTTCCCTCTCGCATTGCTGCTGTTGGCCATTATCAAAAGCGGCTCCGAAAAAATATTGGGCATGAACGGGCTTCTTTTCGGCGCGATCATCATCGCGGCAGGTTTTGCAGTTTACGCAGCCACTCGCAAACTTCGCGTCATCCCTCAGCACTCGTCGTCAGACTCCGTCGAAGCCACCTGATTTATCTGAGATTTATGAAACAACCTATTTTTAACGCCTGAGATACACGTCTCAGGCGTTCTACGCACGCAGCGACTTTTTTTCGGCGCAAGGGTTTCTATTCCCATAGGTGCCAGTCGTTTTCAAACGACGGAGAAAGGTCAATCAGATGAAAACCAAGCCGTTTGTAAATTCTGTTTTGGGAGTCGGGGCATTGTTGCTGGCGGGCACGTTCACGTCGGCGACATTTGCGCAGAGCAATACGCAAGAACAAAGCGCGCCACCGGCCGCGACGCAGCCCTCGCAAAAGTCTGGGCAACGCATGCACGGTGAAGATCGCTTTGCCGGGCTTAACTTAACCGAAGATCAGAAAGCGCAGATCAAGAAAATTCACGAGGACGCTAAAGCAAAGGCTGACGCCGTGAAGGCAAATACTTCGCTTTCCGATGCGGATAAGAAGGCGAAGGTGAAGGAGATTCACCACGCGGCCATGAAACAAGTTCGTGGCGTGCTGACCCCTGAACAACGCGAGCAGTTGAGAGCAAAGATGCGCGAACGCCGCGCGGAACGCTCCCAGACCCAGCCTTCGTAAGGCCCTTGGGCACGCCCATTGCTTGAGAGTGACGCCCGTTCGCACAGGCGTTGTTGAGAACTACCCAGCCGTTTCTCTTTTCGCAGCGAAGGGCCGCTCGCAATACGCAACATCGCTCGCTCTTTTGCTATTCTGCATGTTGTGCATATTTCGAACGGCCCCTTGTTGCGAATTACGTTTTCCATCCTGGCGATGGCTTTGCTCGCCTCGCTTCCGATTCTCATTTCAAACGCTCAGATGCTCGCGTCTTCTGCGTTGCGCGAAATTCCGCCCGCGCAGCAGCAGTCTGACGCTCCCACCAGTACCTATCCTCCTCCCGCTCAACAGCGCGCCGGCCTGAACATCGTGGTGCTTGATCCTGCTCACGGCGGCACCGATCCTGGCGCACGTGGAGCCCAAGGCATTCGCGAAAGCGATCTGGTGCTGGACCTGACGCTGCAAGTTCGTCGCGCGCTCGAAGCGCAAGGCTTCCAGGTTCTGCAGACACGCAGCGGCAACGAGAATCCTTCTTTCGACGATCGTTCGACGCTGGCCAATGCACAACGCGGAGCCGTGTTCATCACGTTGCATATTTCTTCGACAGGGCTGCCGGGCACCGCGCGCGTTTACACCATGCCAGACTCCAGTGCCGTGGTGGCTGCGGGCGGCATTCTGAGTTGGGATCACGCGCAGGCGCCTTACGTTTCTCTAAGCCGAAAATTCGCCGACGCGGTGCAGGGCCAGCTGGCGCAAAGATTCAAAGGTTCTCCCAATAACTCGCAAACCGCTGCCATCCGCCAGCTGCGCACGACGGCAGCACCGGCCATTGCCGTGGAAATTTGCAGCGTCAGTGTGCAGGATCGCGCGGATCTCGACCGCATGATGCCGAGCGTCGGCGATGCCATCGCGCGCGGTGTTGCAGCCTTCCGTCCGTCCTACGTGCTGCCCGGAGAAACGAGCTTGCGGCCATGAGCTGGAATTGGCGCACGTGGATACTGGTCGCGCTCGGCATCGCTGTCGTGGTCGCTGCCATATATTTCCCGGTGTTGCGAAGGCGCGTAAAGACCACCGCAAAAATTCCGCAGCCTACCGAAGAACAAGCTCGGCGCGAATTGACTCAGGCCGTCGCACAGAGCCCGCTCGACCCAGTTGTGAAAGCAAAAATTTTTTGGATTTCCAGCGAAGATGAAAGCGCTCTTGCTCCCGTAAACGTGCAACTGGCGCTTTCGAGAGATCCAGTATTGCGTGCCAAGCAAGTCATAAACACTCTGCTTGCGGGCCCGGTTGATTCGGATCTGCGCACTTTACCCGCGGACGCCGCGCTGCTGGCGTTTTATTTGCTGCCGGATGGAACCACGGTTGCGGATTTCTCCGAAGCGCTGGCCACTTCGACGCCTTCGGGAATTCAGAGCGAGCAGCTAGCCGTCAACTCGATTGCGCGTACGCTCGAAGCAAACGTTCCGCAGGTAAAACGTTTGAAGCTTCTGATTCATGGTCAGGAAGTCGATACTCTCGCCGGCCATGTGGATCTGACGCAATTTTTCATTGTTGATAGCAAGGCCAAGCTGCAGGGCGCGGTTACGCCCGATCTTCCGGCCGGTCTTGCTGCCAAAAGCGCGCTTCCTGCATCCGACACTGTGACAAATCCATCGCCAGCCATAGAATCGCAGCGTTGACACCGCTTTCTGTACCCGGCACACTGGCGCAGCCACAGAAATCTACGTTCGCAATGGGAGCGGTAGAGCAACGGTTCCACTGCGCGCTGCCGCATAACAGGCCAGGGAGTGTAAAGATTCGCATCGGCTTCAAGGAGGCAGAGTGAGACCGGACGGACGCGGAGCGGACCAAATGCGGGCGTTAAAGATTACACCCGACTTCATTTCCACGGCCGAAGGCAGCGTGCTGATTGAGCTCGGCAAGACGCGCGTGATCTGCACGGCGACCGTCAACGATGGTGTTCCCGGTTTCCTGAAGGGAGCGAACAAGGGTTGGGTCACCGGGGAATATGGCATGTTGCCACGCGCCACTGAGGAACGCACCGCGCGTGAGGCAGCTCGCGGAAAACAATCTGGCCGCACTCAGGAAATTCAACGCTTGATCGGCCGCTCTCTGCGTGCGATCACGGATCAGGAAGCCTTAGGCGAGCGCACCGTGTGGCTCGACTGTGACGTAATCGAAGCCGACGGCGGAACGCGGACCGCATCGATCACCGGCGCCTTCGTGGCCTTTGCGCTGGCGATGGAAAGAATGGTGGCGGCTGGAATCTTGAAAAGGTCGCCGCTGATCGATACCGTCGCCGCGACCAGCGTAGGAATTGTGGACGACATTGCACTTTTGGATCTCGTGTACGAAGAAGATTCGCGCGCGGAAGTGGACATGAACGTAGTAATGACCGGCAGCGGCCATTTCGTGGAGATTCAAGCCACTGCGGAAGGCCGCCCGTTTACCGGGAGCGAGATGCAGGATCTCCTGGCGCTGGCCGCTGCGGGGATTCGCCGCTTGGCAGAGGCACAACGCACGATTTTGCCAGCAAAGTTTCTCGCGCGCGGTCGTTAGTGGAAAATCTCCTCGCAAAATGAACTTGCCGAAAAAACTGTATTTGGCCTCTTCCAATCCAGGGAAGCTCAGAGAATTTTCTGCGATCGCTAGTAATTTTCAATCTACGATAGAGCTGGCCTTGCTCCCGGGATTTTCTGAGCTGCCAACATTCCCCGAAGATGCTCCGACCTTCGCGGAAAATGCCGTTGGCAAAGCGTTGCACGCAAGCTCTATCTCGGATGAAGCGATATGTGCGGACGATTCGGGCCTGGTAGTGCCCACTTTGAATAGCGAGCCGGGCGTTCGTTCCGCACGCTATGCCGGACCGAACGCCGATGGCGCGCAGAATATTGAAAAACTTCTCCATGCGCTAAACGGAAGAAGCGCCGAAGGTCGCAGCGCATATTTTGTCTGCGTTCTTGCCGTAGCGCGAAGAGGACAAATCCTCGCCGTCATCTCCAATCGCGCCGATGGGACCATTCTGGAATCGCTGCGTGGCACGGGCGGATTCGGGTACGACCCGGTATTCTACTTTCCTCCGCTGAAGAAATCGTTCGCCGAACTTTCCAGCAACGAAAAAAATCTCTACAGCCATCGTGGTAAGGCTTTCCGGCGGCTGCTGCAGGCTTTGCCGGACATGCTATAGTCTGGCGAATATGGCCAAATCCAAAAAGATCAAGGCGCAAGCAATAAGCAACGCGAAATTAGCAGCTGCGCTCAAGAAAACCGGCAGAACCGCATCATCGAAACGCGGCCATACTCCGAACCCGACAAGCCCAAAACGCGTGGCCGCCATCTTGGCCAAGCTCGATGAAGCGTATCCCGACGCAATTTGCGAACTGAAACACGCAAATCCATTGCAGCTCGTGATTTCCACGATTCTTTCCGCGCAATGTACTGATGTGCGCGTGAATCAGGTAACTGAGTCGCTTTATAAGAAATATCGCGACGCCAAAGCCTTTGCCTACGCCAATCCCGCGGAACTCGAACAGGAAATTCGCCCCACCGGATTTTTCCGAAACAAAACGAAATCGATCATCGGCGCAAGCAAAGCCATTGTCGAAAAATTTGGCGGTGAAATTCCCCGCACCATGGACGAAATGCTGACTCTGCCGGGCGTGGCGCGAAAAACCGCGAACGTTGTTTTAGGCACTGCGTTCGGAATTCCAAGCGGAGTTGTCGTCGATACCCATGTGCAGCGTCTTTCGCGCCGCCTGGAGCTCACAAAACACGAGGATCCAAAAAAAATCGAGCAGGACCTCATGAAGATTCTCCCGCAAGACAGGTGGATTCAGTTTTCTCACCAGCTGATCTGGCACGGTCGCCGCGTGTGCGTCGCGCGCAGTCCCAGATGCTTCGCGTGTAATCTGGAATCTATCTGCAATTCAAGCGATAAGACCATTTAGAACCGCAGTCCGCACTCGCTTCCTAATTCAAAGGTTGCGCTCAACTACACCAGTTCTCGCACCCTGTCAGAACCGATCGTAAGCCCAATTTCCTCCCTGTTTGGAGTGCCTTTCGCAAGATCGAGCGTTCATAACTGGAAACCTGCTTTTCCCTCGAACCTAACTCTCGTGAAATCAGCGACTTGACTTTTGCGCCAGAGACCACTTTTCCGGCATATCTCAGCGTCGTTCCACGCCAGTTCCCCCATTTCGTTACAACTTTTTACAATCGTTTGCTTAGCCTTGACACACGGCCTTTCGCGGGTCTTTATATTTCATACTCACAGCTAAGTTGTTGACGGAGTATCGCTTTGACGAAATCAAACATGCCCAGGAAACCCCGCCTAAGCGACCGTACACGCATGCTCCTCACCTTGGAGCTCGCCATTATCCTGCCTGCCGCCTCGCTGATGGCCTTCAGCATCTGGCACCTTCATCAGGTGCAGCGCGACAAGACCATCGAAGCCGCCATCCAGCGCGACTTTTCCTACGTTTTGAAAATCGCCGAGAAAAGGACATGGCACAGGGCATCCGACATTCTCACTCCGGTCCGCAAACAATTCCCTTGTGCCGGCGACGGAGCCGAAATAAAAACCCAGCTCGATGGAATTCTCGCGGCACATCCTGAATTTCTCTACGCGATCCTATATGACAAAGACCACGACCTGTTTGCGTGGCGTCTCCAACCCGCGCGCGAAGGCGACGACGCCCTGCGGAAACACATCACCGATAACATAAATGGGATCAGTAAATGGCTTCCCATGGAAGCTCCCGATATGGTCCACAAACTCCGCATTGCAACCGAGAAAGAAGACATGCCGTTCGGCTTCGAAAGTTTTTGGGTGGATCGCAACGACCAGCATTATTATTGGAGCGCTGCATACTTCGTACCTCCGGATGTGGCCAAGGACAGCGTCACCCTGGGATTGGTCGGATTCGATCCGGAGTATCTGCGGAACACTTTTTTCCCCGCTGTCATGACAGATGTACTAGCCAGCAAAAGCAGCGTATTGCATTCCGATCCCAATCCGCCTGCCCTGATGGTTCACCCCCTCAGGAGTTCCACTCCGTGGGTCGCGACTTCCACTTGGGATGGGGGAAGACCAGAAATGGAGCGCTCGCTCGGTGACATTTTCCAGGGCATCACTTTCGCGATCAAGTACCCTGGCACCACGATTGACGAAATCGGCGCAAAATTTCTCAGATTCAACTATTTTATTCTTACAGCTCTGTCCCTGGTCATGGCCGGTGGAATCTTCCTCACCCATCGCAATATTTCACGCGAAATGAAGCTGGCACGACTCAAGTCCGACTTTGTCGCCAACGTCTCTCACGAGCTGCGTACCCCGCTTGCTCTCATTCGGCTTTATGCGGAGACTCTCGAGCTTGGCCGCCTTACCGCCCAGGAAAAGTATCAGGAATATTTCCGCATCATTCGTGAAGAGAGTGAGCGTCTCACCGCTCTCATCAACAACATTCTTGATTTCTCCCGCATCGAGGCTGGCCGCAAAGAATACGAGTTCAAAGAAACGAACCTGGCCGAACTCGTTCGCACTACTCTTGATTCCTATCGTTTTCAAATCGAGCAGAACGGCTTCGCCTTTGAGGAAAATATTTCCGGCGATATTCCGCCTCTGGACGTGGATCGCGAAGCCATCGCCCGCTCCTTGCTGAACCTCGTCAACAACGCGCTGAAATATTCGAAGGACCGGAAGTACATCGGCGTCAGCCTGTACCGCTCGAACGGCAGCGTCAAGCTGGAAGTCCAGGATCGCGGAATCGGAATCGCAGTTGCTGAACAAGAAAAAATTTTCGAGAAGTTTTATCGTTGCGGCGATCCGTTGGTGCACGACACAAAGGGCTCTGGCCTCGGTCTGTCGCTCGTGCGCCACATTGCACAGGCGCATGGCGGCAACGTCTCCGTCGAAAGTACCCCAGATAAGGGCAGCAAGTTCACGATCGCGTTGCCGATCGCTCCATCGGCACGAGAAGGAGCTGCACCCGCATGACTGCCTCACGCCGTCGCCTATTTCCAGCTTTCCGTTCTCTCGCGAAGGAGAATTCATGGCAGTAACAAAAATTCTGATTGTCGAGGACGAACCGAACATGGTCGCCGGACTCCGCGACAATTTCGAGTATGAAGGCTTCCAGGTCGATACCGCGCTCGATGGCGTGGAAGGGCTGGACCGCGCTCTCAAGAATTCTCCGGACCTGGTCATTCTCGACGTCATGATGCCTCGCATGAGCGGACTCGATGTGTGCAAGCAGCTCAAGGCCAAACGGCCGTCCATTCCGATCATTATGCTCACCGCGCGCGGTCAGGAAGTGGATAAGGTCGTCGGCCTCGAGCTTGGCGCCGACGACTACGTCACCAAGCCTTTCTCCATCCGCGAACTGCTCGCTCGCGTTAAGGCCGTACTGCGCCGCACGCAAACTCTGCCCAAGGAGATGGACCGCTATACCTTCGGCGACGTCGAGGTCAACCTCCGGAGCTATCAGGTTCTTCGCGGCGGCAATCCCGTGGACTTGTCCGGAAAAGAATTTGAGCTTCTCAAGCATTTTCTCTGTCATTCAGGGCAGACGCTGAGCCGCGATCGTTTGTTGGACGAGGTCTGGGGATACGAGAACTATCCGACCACTCGCACCGTGGATACGCACATCGTGCGCATTCGTCAAAAGCTCGAGCCGGTCCCGGATGAGCCTCGCTATTTCTTAACGGTGCATGGTGTTGGGTACAAATTTGTCGGCTAATTTTTTCGCTACTGGAGGAACTTTGGAAATGTGTCACACGTGGCAGAGCACTAGCCCAGAACCATTGGGCCCACGCGCCCAATTCATTGGTGGACAGGAAGAGCAAGCACTGGATTCTTCCGTGAACGACCAGTCGGAAAAAATCCGTGCGCTCGAAGAAGAGTTGGCCATATTGCGCCGCGAACAATCCAACCTGCACCGGGGAATCTTTGAAGCGGCTCAGATTCAGCGCAGGCTCTGCGCTCCTCGGCAATTCGCCTCAGGCGAATTTGAAGTTGCCGGTGAGATATTTCCGGTCCGCCATCTTTCCGGCGATTTTTTCAAGGTGATGGAGCTCGACTCTGCGCTCGGTATAGTGGTCGGCGATATCGCTGGCAAGGGCCTATCCGCAGGAATCTGGCTGCCTTACCTTGTTTCGCTGATTCACCGCTGCGCTCGCGCACATTCAGATCCGGCGGACGCGATCGCGCAAGTCAATCGCGAGCTCTGTTCTGGCTATGGCGAGCCTCCGTTGGTCGCGCTCTTCTTCGCGCGAATCGACCTGCAGGACGGCGAGATTGCCTATTGCAATGCGGGATTGCCCTCACCCTTGATTTTTGGTTGCGACAATCCCGTCGCCCGTCTGGATACGGGCGGTCCTATGCTCGGTGCCATGTCCAAAGGCGTCTTCCATACCGGAACGGTCACCTTGGATCACGGCCGCACTCTCATTGCCTGCTCCGATGGAGTAACGGAGTGTCAAAACTCGCGAGATGAAGAATTTGACTTAACGCGGCTCTTGGCAGCCGCACGAACTGCCGCGGCAAGAAGCGCCAGTCAGACACTTTTTTCTACTCTGGGCGCGGTGCTTGATTTTGCTGATGGTAACCCGCTCGGTGACGATTTGACCCTCTTGATCGTTCGCCGTGAGGAGACGATGACACCACACGACTGCTCGGGCGCTGCCGATTCCTCAACGGCTATGCCAGGACAGGTTTCAGTTGCGCCGGCTCGCGGTGCGCGCGGGCCAAGATTGGTTTCTTAGCGTTGACTAGGTAAGTCGCGCGCTCCGGCTCGATAAGTACGCGGAGTTGGAGACGAAGCTTGAGGTGTGTCTGGTTCTTTCCGAAAGGAGTTGTCATGGCCACGACTATGAATTCAGTTCTGCTGGAACAGTCGGGAGTTCGCGAAGCCTTTATCGGTGCCGCTTTTCGGGGCTGCCCGGAGTTGCTCGGTTCGCTGTACACCTCTCATTATCGTTACGTCTTGAAAGTCTGCCGGCACTTCTTCTGGCAGCGCGAGGATGCCGAAGATGCCGCCGCCGAAGTCTTCTTGAAGCTGCATAGCGTACTGGAAACTGAGGAGCGTCCGATAAGATCGCGCTCTTGGTTGTCGAAAGTCACGGGCCGGCATTGCATAGACAAGCTACGGCAGGTAAAGGCGGAGCGCCGTCATCGCGTTGACGAAGTGGAGTTCGATTCGCTTCCAGACAGCTTGGATCGTTCGCCTCTCTCTCACGCCCTGCGTCGAGAACAGCAAAGCAAAGTTCACGAAGAATTGCGTCGATTGCCGCGAGACTATCGCATCCTGCTTGTGCTGCACTACTACCGCCAAATGACCTACGCCGAAATTGCCGTTGCTCTCGGCAAACAGCTGCCGGCAATCAAGACCGCAATCTTCAGGGCCAAGAAAATGCTCCGCGACAGAATTCTGGGCCTGGAAAATGTGGAGTACAGGAAGATTTTAGGAAGCTTCTCCTGAACCTGTAATTCATAGTCTAATTCATCGTCGCATCTACCGGATTCCTGAGTCTGTGCTCCAGATCTATCGACACTCCGAACGCGGCTAACCCCCGTGCCGCAATGTCAAGCAGTCACGATCCGATCGTAGCGCTTTTGTAGCGTTGCTTTCCGAAGCGGGCGTGTGGCGGTT
>Ga0070713_100001627_pt1 | contig 14410 bp, 10 predicted proteins | sample LARL82metaG_FD_65465 | JGI IMG/M metagenome (GOLD analysis project Ga0070713, IMG submission 65465) | Corn, switchgrass and miscanthus rhizosphere microbial communities from Kellogg Biological Station, Michigan, USA - LAR L8-2 metaG | ecosystem: Host-associated > Plants > Roots > Rhizosphere ...
GGGTCTTCGAAACTCCGGTAAAGCGGGCTTCATACGCGAAGCAGTCACAAGCGGCCGAGGCCAAGGGCGAATCCAACTGTCCGCTCTGCGCGATTGGGCACGATGCAAACAAGAGCAGGATTTACAAGTTCGACGAAATGGACGCCGACCACGTTGCAGCGTGGAGCAAAGGCGGCGGAAGCTCTGCCGACAACTGCCAGATGCTATGCGTGACCCACAATCGGGGCAAAGGCAATCGATAATACGTGCGTTACCCGCGCGTGGAGCAGTGCGGGAAAGCGATCGCAGCAAACTGTGAATTGCGCTGCCAGCCAACTAAAAGGATGAAGAGCAGAAATTGAACTGTGGTCCTTAACTTTCTTCTCAGTCAGCTCGATGAGTCACATACTCAGAAGCGGAGACCAAACAAAGTTCCCAAAACAATTTGAAGGGCAAGCCGATAGGCTTGAATATCCGTGTCGGTTGGTTCGACTGTGGCACGTTCATGTGTGAGCTTATTGCGAATGTTGTAGAAATGCTGCGCCGCAGCGAGTACCTTTGCCGGAAGTTTCACCTTGGCTGCAACCACAGCGATCACGTCACTGCGTTTTTCAAAAAGCTTTGAAATCGCGGCCTTTCCAAACAGGCTCGGAGGAAATAGATCCTCGCGGTGAACGATGAACTCCTTAAGAGCGATCTCAAAATTGCTGTCGAGTAACATAAGCGCAATTCGGTTCCTTGTTTCGAGTCGTTGCCGTGCGATGACCTCAATCGCAGCCATTGCCTCCACTAAACCAAGTGTCCAGGGCTGCGCACTAATCTGCCTTTTGTTTCGTGACTTCAACTTCTCAACTTGAGGCTTATTGACACGGGGTAAGGGGGGCAACACCAGAGGGTTCTTAACCGTGAGGCTCTCCGGCTCTGACGAATCAACCTCACCAGATTTGAAGCGAAAGACCTTTCCGTCCCAATCGTCCTTCAGCCGCCGGGAAAGTGAACTAAAGTGGCTCGTGAGTTGTATTAGTGTCGATCGAATTTGCCGAAATGCTTCGTGGTCAAAGTTGATCGCACTCTTGCTGCTGTTCCACGGCATCAAGCGGGCTGGCCCTTGGAGGACGACGATGACGCGACAAAGTGATGCATCGGGATGCGGTACTCCAGCTTCAGACGTGACGAAGTAGCCAACTTCCCGCACCTTGAGTTCTTTGGCGACAAGACGGTGGTTGCAGTAGAAATAGACTCCGTAGTTTTCCGCTTCTGGATTTCGATCCTTGATCAACCCCGCAGTAATGTTCGCTGCCAGCTCTTCTCCGTCCGCTAGTTTCACGGAGAAGTGTGCTTCTCTGGGTTTCCCGTTTGGTGGAAATGCCCAATTCGCAAAGGTTTTCGCCAAGACGACGCGTCCGTTGACTTTAATAACGCAGTTCCGTCTGAGAAACCATTCGTAGGTTTCTCCAAGGTGCGCCCGAATTTCATCTACATCTGCCTCCGTGAAAGACTTTCGGAGGTGCGAAATCTCAACATAGGTGGTGCCGGGTAGAATGTCCGGAATCTGGTAATAATTTAGATCCCAATCCTCCGCGCTGAGCCACTCGTTAGTGATGTCGATTTCAAATGTGGCCTCTTTGTGATATCGAGTCCGAATCTGGACTTCCTCACCCAATGCGATTCCGGCCCTCTTGCTCCCGACTCCGAATATCCCGATTACATCAGCGTTCGGGTCGTTCATGCTTCCCCCAGGCGCAAGAAGCAGTCGTAGCTGATCCTGCTTTACGCCTCCCGCATTGTCAGCCACCGAGATTAGCTGGCGGCTGGAGTCCAGTTTGATCTCGATTAGAAGAGACTTCTTCTGTTGCCCGATGGTCCAGCAATCGAGCGCATTGTCTACGAGTTCACAAAGCCCAGTCTTAAGGTCGTAATCGCTAATGATTGACCAGAACATTCGCTTGTCGGGTGTTCCGTCGAGGGAACCCACTTCAGTCTTCTTGTTCACCGTGGACATGGTATGACTCACCCATTCATTGAAGAGGCCGCAGCAAATTCAGATACTTTGCAATGATCTTCATGATAGCCTGCAGGCTCGAAACAGATTGCAATTCACCGGGCGGGGGTGGGTTAAATCTTGCCGCAATGTCCTCCGTAGAGCGCCGCAACAGATTTATCTCCATGAACAAGTAATTTTCCGAAATGGGAAATTTGGCTGCGTTTTCACCAAATCACCAGAATCCACGCGCTTTTTCCAATTTCAGAGAAATAATTGTTTGTGTAGATTTAGGAGCGGCGGAGGGCTAATGAAGAACCGCTTTCGAGATTCTGACCGCCCCCTCCCCATTCAAATGCATTAGCCGAGCGTCCCGTGCAACACTCGGCGAACAGCTGCCGTTGCCCACCCCACCGTGTTCTTGGGCGGATAATCTGACAGACAAGGGGACTTTGGACGTGCCCGTGCAGGATCGTGTGCCGACAGCGAGTGAACGGATTTACGGAAAGTGGCTTGTTGCTGCCACAGAGGAAGAACGCGCAGACCTTGAGGGTCAGTTAGTGGCAATCTGCATTGCCTCTTGCCGCATTAAGCACTATTCCCCTCCCTACGAATGGCAGCCCAATCCCAGACACGAATACGGAAAAGGCCGACGGGTTGGCGGGCCATTTTCTCTACCCACCTGGGTGCGTGGTTGGGTTAGCGGCGAGTTATCAGGTCAGAGACCTTTAGACGATAGTGGACGGCACATAGGGCGTAGATGTGTCAACGCTTTGATAGACAAGATTCGTTGGCACGAACGACGAAAACGTGGAGCGCAGATTCGCAATCGAGGGCGGTGGGAAGACGACCCCGAACATGATGAAGTCGTGCGGGAAGTCATTTCTCGGGAATTGGCTGAGGTTGGATTACCGGACGGGTTGCGGCTTGAAGGGGACAGGGTCTTATTAAAGCTGCTAATCGCCGCATATCCCGCAAGGCCATCGAACGCGTCCATCGCTCGTGAGATGGGCCTCTCGGAAGGCGCAATACGTAAGAGGCGCAAGAGAATTTCTGAATTGTGCTTCGGAATCGCTGATGGAAGATACCAGCTGTGCAGCCATCTGGAGCAAATTGGGCTGAAGCGGGGCTAGCGTGGGTACGAAAAACTGCGCTTATACGAATAATTATTGATTGAAAGGCAAAAATAGGAAATGCTCTACCTGGCCTGCTTTTGAGTCTGCGGGCCTACGTCATTCAGACCGGCGTAGCGGCTTAATGCCGAACCAATAAGGGATCGACTCAACGTGACCTCCGGCCACAGGGCAGCGCCACCAAGCGCAGCCGCCGGAAATTCTCGCGGGCATCCGTCCGCTGGAGGTTGCGGCATGTTCAATACAGCCTGAATCGTTCTGCCATCGAATTGCAGACCTCGCAGACCAAAAGGTGCTGGTAGCGCAATTGCGCTTTCTCGGCGCCCACAACTACTCCGCACATTCAAGCGCGTTAGCAGCTGTTGTGCGGCATGGGAGAAGTCATGTTCAAAAACCAAAGCAAATCTATCATTCTGAATAGCTCAGAAAATATGCTCGGCACTCCTCAGAGCTTAGCGGGTATGCGCACCCCAGATGACATAATCCACATCGCACTGCCCACAACGCTGAAAGACGAACGGCTGCTGCTTGACCTCAGCCATCTCATTCACAATCACCCGGAATTTTTCCCCGATTTAACGAAGTTGCTGCGCTCCCAACTCGGAAGCGGTAACCGGGCCGCGTCCGTGCGTAGGCATTTTGAAGAGTTGCGGTGGGAGCGTCACTGGTCCATGCGCAATGCCCTTGTGCCACTTATCGGTCGGACCTTGCTTTATGTCAACTGTGACTTGAACGGGAAGGTGGAGCTTATTTCAAGGCCGTTGGACGACATCTTGGGGACGCGCGTCTCCGACAAGAAACTGCCCGGCGATTATGCGCGGCGGCTGGAGTGGTGCGATGGGCGGCCACTCACAGAGGCACCCATACCAACAATGAAGAAAACCGTACAGTCTGTTCGGCCCGCGCAGGGCGAACTTTTTGAGGTGGCCTCATGAACATCTTTGCAGGGATACATGAAGTACGGACCAAGACATCAGGAGGGGTATTTGCGGGCTACTTTGACAGCGAAGTAGCCGCGCTGTCCGCAGTGGAACGGTTGCACAATTACACCGCCGCATGGGCAACACTCAACCCGCTCAGCGCCGATGCATTGACTTCGGACACCATGGTCAACCCCGCCGAGCTTGTGCGGACATACAACACGGCGGCAGACACGCACATTGCTCGTCGCGAATGGTTGCTGCTTGACTTTGACCCTCCACGCCCAACGGACACAAACAGCACAGACGCGGAAAAAGGAGCGGCCCACCAGCAAGCAGAACAGTGCCGCAATGAACTCAGTGCAATGGGTTGGCCTGCGCCTGCTTTGATAGATAGCGGCAATGGTTATCACTTGCGGTATCAAATCAACCTGCCGAACGATGCGGCGGCGCATGAATTGGTGCGCTCGTTGCTGCGTTCGCTTGCGGGGAGGTATTCGATGCTGGACGTCACAAACCATAACGCAGCGCGGGTTGCCAAACTGCCGGGAACATGGGCGCGGAAAGGTCAACCTACGGACGAACGTCCACACCGACTTAGTGCGTTGCTGACAGAAGGCTCAGGAACGCTCACAGAGGCACAACTTCAGGCGATTGCCGGAGAAGTGACCGTTGCTGAGTATCCCACGTCGGAGGAGGTCACTAGCGACGAAGCGAAGGCTGCGCGGGAATGGTTGCTTGGCTACTTGCAGCACTATGAGTTGGTGGCACGGACAGCGGCACGGCGCATCACAGGCGGCTGGAAAATTGGCATCTACTGTCCACTGACTGAGGGGGACGCCGCGCCACATGATGAAGGGTTGAGCGATACCAGCACAATTCTTCAAATCATCAATGGAAAGCTGTCCTTCAAGTGCAGTCATAACACTTGCGAAAAGCAAGAGAGGAATACAGCAATGTTCAAACAGGAAATGGTGCGGCGCAATCCCCTCCCATATTCACCCGAACTTGGACAGGACGTGAAGGTTGTGATTGGAACAGCTCGGCGGACGCGGTCACTCCCTGCGCTCTTGCAAGCAGACCTAGGCACAGACTTTCTGCGTGAAAACCATGACTTCCTGCTCGTAACGGATGTGAATCCTCCGCTCCTTGCAGCATGGACTGGTGGAGCATGGGAACTGCGTCCCGATAGGCGGTTGTTGAGCAAAGCGGTCAATGCTCACTTGAAGCATCTCTATTCCCTGTACCCTCCACCAGTAGAAGGGCGGGACCGCCGTGGAATGCTCAAAGCAAGTGACACGCTTGGTGGTGTGGTGTCTTATGCGTGGCTGGATTTGACGGAGGTGCGCCGGGAGAAGTTTGACACTGATGAATACTTGCTCGGCTTACCGAGCGGCTTGGTTGCTGATTTACGCACGGGGGTGGTGCGTCAAATGCACCGTGAGGATTACGTCTCAAGGTGCTTGACAGTCGCACCAGACGCGAATCATCCCACTCCGCGCTGGACACGTTTCCTCCGGGAGATTGCTTGCGGGGATCGCGACCTTGCGGAGTATTTGCGGCGGCTGTGTGCGCTGTGTCTCACGGCACACCCTGAGCACGCGATATTTGCTCTCTATGGCTCAGGAAGGAATGGCAAAGGCTCATTCATCCGGGTGATTCAAGGCATCCTTGGACAATCTGCGGTAATGCTGCGTCCGCGCGAATTGGCGGAGAGCAAATTTGCAGATGACGCAAACAAGCGCACACTTTCAACACTGGAGAGTGCGCGGTTTGTGTGCGTCCAAGAGGCCGTGGCAAGCAACCTTGATTTTGCGCTGCTGAAAGTCTTGAGTGGTGGGGACACTGTCAGCGCGGCAGCCATGCGGGAAAATGCACGGCAGATTAAGCCAACGTGGAAGCTGTTCCTCACCACGAATGAGCAGCCTGTCTTTCCCGCTGATGCTGCGTTCCGTGGGCGGGTGCATCTGGTGCCATTCCGCGCTGACTTCAGTGAAGCGCCGGAGACAACCATAGACGCAACACTGCGGGGTGAACTGCCGGGGGTTCTCGCTGAGCTGATTGCGCTGTGTCCGTCAGTTGTTCGGGGCGGGCTGAGGCCACCAGCCGCAGTGAGGGGGTCAACGGATGAGCTGTTTGCAGAGCTTGATGTGGCAGCCCGGTTTCAAGCCGATTGCCTTGTGCCCGCACCAGATGAGGCCGTAGCTGTTGCTGATCTAAGCACGGCAGTAATCATTTGGGCGCAACGTGAGGGTTTGGAAACTGACTCTCGGGGAATCCTGAGTGAGCTGCGCAAGCGGTTTGGAAAGCGGTACACGGTCCGCAAGGTTGGAGGCAAGAGTGTCCGGGTGTTTGCAGGCGTTCAGCTTCTGGACGCGCTCCCTGCCCGCTCCGGCGTAACCGTGTCCGCAGCATAGGGCATGAGCTACAACGGCTACACGGTTTTTAACTTATCGAGTTGACCCTTTCACAAAAATAACTAAGGGGTGAGACGGATAAGTTAAAAACAGTGTAGCTTTTGTAGCAGCATGGTGGACAAAGGTGCTTGCCCCGTTGAACCCGCCAAGTGGATACACTGAGCATTCTGCATAAATCGCGGTCTCTACTTCTTTTTGGGGGAAGCCCTAAATGACTGATGAGCGGACTCAAGTCGGCGAAGTTGCGATCCAGGTTCTCTCACACCACAATGCATTCCTTTTGACATCCCCTGAAGCAAGACAAGCACTGATGACCGATCTTCAGGATGTGTGGGCAATCCGATGGATGCCGCCGATAGGGAAGAGTCGCTTTGAATGCGGCTTCTCAGAGTCGATAACCATCCTCCTCTACTTCTTCGGATTCGCTTTTTGGACCGTGGCTAAGCCCTTCTTTGAAGAGACAGCAAAAGAGGCCGGTAAGGACTTTTGGAAGAGCTTCAAAACACTCGTTTCCAAAGTTCAGAATAAGAGTTGCGGCGAATCATATCGTATAGAGTCCACGCTTTACGCCATTTTTGAGCTTAACGATGAATTCATCGCAATTGAATTCAGCCTAGGAACGAGGGACGATGATTCGGAGGAAACGGTTGACAGCGAAGTCGACCGTCAAGTCGCCGAGTTCCTATCCTCATTGCAAAGGATTCGCGGAACTCTCGCAAAGTTCCATGTAGGCGTGCGCACGTCGGGCTCACAGGGCGCTTCTGACGCACCTAAGATGCACGTGATCCGCAAAATGCAGATCCACGAAGAGTCTGTCTGGGAAGTTGAGCCCATAGATAGTGCAGAGTTTTTCGATCAGATAAGGCCAAGACCGGAACGACGGCGCTAGTTCACTGACTGTCTGCGCTCAATGCAGATGAATTGGCGCGTCGAAAGCAAAGACGTGAACGGACAGTTTGCGGGAGCGAAAACCCTTGCAAGATAAAGACCCCTCGCTCTAGTATTCTCGATACGGAAGCAAGTTCTGCATGTTATTGATTCTAATATTGGTCGGGACGGGCAGATTTGAACTGCCGACCCCTCGCACCCCAAGCGAGTGCTCTACCAGGCTGAGCCACGTCCCGACACAGTCGAGCCGGCTCGGGTGAGCCGGCCCATGGGGTTCTGATTTAGTTTACACCAGCGTGCCGTGAACGGGCGCTCCGAGCGGCGAGGCGCCACGCAAGTGCTTCTTTCCTAGCAAGGCAGCAGGATGCTGGTCAGCCAATCAGTTGGAAGGTGGAACGAACTCCTGCGGAAGCGCTGAGCCCTCGCCGAAGAAGAACTGCTCCATCTGCTCCACCAGGAACTCCTGCGCCTGCGGAGTCCAGGGTTGCAGGCGGTACTCGTTCAGCAGCATCTTCTGGCGGTCGACCCACTCGCTCCATGCCGCTTTTGAAACATTTTTATAGATTTTCTGGCCAAACTCCGAGTCGAAAGGCGGCTCGTCAAGGCCTTCCATTTCCTTCTTGTTGCGAACACAAAAAACCATATGCGCCATCGTTCCTGCTCCTGGTTCCATTGTATTGGATGGTGCACTGTACCTCGCGGCTGCAACGGATCACGCATGGCGTTGGGGGTGGCGTGCAAGCTATCCTCAAAGCCATGTGCGGCCGATTTGCGCGTCGATCCACGCAAGAGGTGCTTGCCGACTGGTTCGGAGTAGAGCCGGAGGACATGCCTTTTTTTGCGCCCACCTATAATGCGGCGCCGCAGAGCACGCAGCCGGTAGTCCGTCTGAACGCCGATACGGGCAAGCCTGAGTTTGCGCTGATGCGCTGGGGGCTCGTGCCCTACTGGGCCACAGATGCCAAGATCGGCTACTCCACGATTAACGCGCGGGCCGAAGAAGTTGTGGCGAAACCCCTTTATCGAGAGGCCTTCAAAAAGCGCCGCTGCATCGTCCCGGCCGATGCCTTTTACGAGTGGCAGCAGATCGACGCGAAGACGAAGCAACCGTTTGCTTTCGGGATGCAGAGCGGCGAACCGTACGCATTCGCTGGGCTATGGGAGCGATGGAAACCGAAGGAGGGGCAACCGCTGGAGACGTTCACAATCCTCACAACCGATCCCAACGCATTGGCGGAGAAGGTGCATAACCGCATGCCAGTGATTCTTGAGCCAAGAGATTACCCCCGATGGATGGAAGCAGGTGATCCGTCGCGTCCGCCAGTCGATCTGCTGCGGCCGTATCCCGCGGAGAAGATGCGTTCATGGCCTGTCAGCTCCCGGGTAGGGAACGTGCGCAACGACGATGTTGAATTACTGACCGAATGCCCTCCTGAACAGCGACTTTTCTAATGTCGCCGCGGATTACCGCCGTGCGGGCAATGCGGTGATTCTGATTGACTTTCGCATATATCGGCGTTTCACTTTACATCAATCCCGTAGTTTTCAAACGCCCGCACTAAGCTCGGCGATTTTCACGTTCAGCCGGCAACAAAGTAGCCAAGGCGAAGATCGGGGTACGACCTACAGGAAGCACGAAAGGGTTTCAAAATGACCGTAGCGACACGATCCGGCCTGTCAGACAACGCCGCCAGTGTAATTTCTTATTTCACGTTCTTCCCGGCCATCGCCTTTCTGCTTCTTCCGTCCTATAAGAGCAGCGCATACATTCGTTTTCATGCGTGGCAATCGGTTCTGCTCTGTATTACCGCCTTCGTTTTCGATATAGTTCTGGGTTCAATCGCCCTTCTGACCCTGTTTCTTGGGACCGCTACCCTCGCCTACAGCCTCCGGATCCTGTCATTGCTTTGGCTGGTACTGTGGCTGATTTGTGTCATTCAGGCCGCAAACGGCAAACGGTTTCGGATTCCTCTTCTCGGCGGTATTGCCGAGAAGCTCGCGATGAAGTAGTCTTGATTCCCACCACGGAAAACTATCACGCGGTGAGTAGTATCCCCGTGGCTCACTGGTAGTTTTTCTCCCAATATTCGCTCTTTTCTCTGCAGTTCCGGGTATCATCCAGGTCCAAAGCGAAGGAGCAGAACTATGTCCGACTCTCCGCAATACACTCCCGTTCCCCCGCAAGCCGCGCAGAGCGGCTTATCTGATACAGCCGCCGGAGCGATTGCCTACATCACCATCATTCCGGCGATCATTTTCCTGCTCGTCGAGCCTTACAACAAGAACTCATTTGTGCGCTTCCACTCGTGGCAGTGTATTTTCCTTGGCATTACCGCCATTGCGGTTCAAATCGTCCTGGGGATTATCCCGGTCATCGGCTGGATCATTCTCCCGTTCGCCTCACTGGGGATCCTGATCGTGTGGATCATTGCCCTGGTGAAGGCGCTGAAGGGCGAGAAGTATCAGCTTCCGATTATCGGCAAATTCGCCGCGCAACAGGCGGGCGCCTAAGCCTGACTATCGGAAGTAATTGAGCCTTCGCACGATCGCCGGTCAGCGACGCTTTTGCTTGCGAATATGGCGGGGCCTTTTCTTGGACCCGGGAGCAGCACCTTCCTTACGCCGATTTGTCTTCGATTTCGGCGGCGGTTTGGGCTGCTTTTTGCCGGTCAGAGGGATACCTTCTTCCACGATGGAAAACTGCAGCCGACGTTCCTGCGCGAGAGTGCGATCGAGGATGACCTGAACGCGATCGCCGGCGCGGAATCGGCGGCCAGAGCGCTCGCCGATGATCTCGTGCGTGTTTTCGCGCCAGGTATAGCGGTCGTCGCGCAGCGTGTCGATGGGGACCAGGCCCTCAACAAAAAGATCCGTGAGTTCTACGAACAAGCCGTATTTCGCGGGATTAAGTACCAGCGCGGCAAATTCCTCGCCGACGCGATCCTCCATGAAGCGGACTTTCTTCCACTCCATCAGCTCGCGCTCGGCCTCGGCAGCGCGGCGCTCGGCCTGACTTGACTCTTCGGCGATTTGCGCGAGTTCAGCCTCGGGGATTGGGGCCTCGCCGGTGAAGCCTTCGCCCGGCTTTAGCTTCTTGGCGTGATGAATGACGATGCCTTTCAGGCCTTCGTGGGGATGCGTCCATGGTGACCCTTGGCGGCCCTCGGCAACTTCGGCTCGGCCATCGACGCCGGCGCGCAGCAACGCCTTGGTGATGCGATGGACGATTAGGTCTGGGTAGCGGCGGATGGGCGAGGTGAAATGCGTGTAGGTAGGCGCGGCGAGGGCGAAGTGGCCCTCATTGATCTCGGAGTAGCGTGCCTGGCGGAGCGAGCGAAGCATGAGGTAGCTGAGAATGCGTTCCTCGGGCTTGCCTTCAATGCGCGCGGCGAGCTTCTGATACATCTTCGGGGTAACGGCGATATCTTCGGGGACTTCGTGGATGCGCGCTGGCCGGCCGCTTCGTTGCGCATCGCGTCGATCGCCACGCATCTGGATGCGTTTGACGGGGAGTGCGCCGAGACCGAGAGAGTAGCCGAAGCTGGCTGCGAGTTCCTCGAATTGCACGACGCGGCGGGGCTCAGGCTTCTCGTGGATGCGGTAGAGCGAAGGTACGCCGAGATCTTCAAGCCACGTGGCGACACACTCGTTGGCGGCGAGCATGAATTCCTCAATGAGGCGGTTGGCCCAGGTACGCTCGGATTTGGTCACGCCACGCATCCGCCCGTGTTCGTCGAATTCGATCACGGGTTCAGGCAAATCGAAGTCGATGCTGCCGCGCTCTTCGCGGCGCTTGTTCATCAATCCGGCAAGGTGACGCATGCGCTCGAATTCGGGTACAAGTTGCGCGTACCGCATTCGCGTCTCGGCATCCCCTTCAAGGATCGCAGAGACATCGGTATACGTCATGCGCTCGGCGGATCGGATGACGCCTTCGACAATGTCAAAGCTCTCGATGCGGCCCGCGGAACTGAGCTGCATGATGCAGCTCAGAACAAGGCGATCTTCCCTTGGGCGAAGACTGCAGATGCCCGTGGAAAGTTCATGGGGAAGCATGGGGATGGCGCGGTCGGGGAAATAGACGCTGGTGCCGCGCAGGCGCGCTTCGAGATCGAGATCTGTTCCGGAGCCGACATACTCGGCGACATCAGCGATATGCACCTGGAGTTCGAAGCCAGCGCCGTTGGCACGTTCGCGCACCAAAACAGCGTCGTCAAAGTCCCTGGCGGTTTCGCCGTCGATGGTCACGATCGGAAGGCCGCGAAAGTCGTGGCGGCGATTGGCTTCGACTTCATCGAGGAAAGCGACGTCGCGGGCCTCAGTGAGCACCTTTTCGGGGAAGACGCGCGGCAGCTGATGCTTGCGGATCATCATTTCCACATCTACGCCGAAGTCGTCGGGATCGCCAAGCACTTCGATAACGCGACCGATAGGCGGACGCGTAGGCGTGGGCCAACTGGTGATTTCGACATCGACGACGAGGCCTTCGAGATCGTCGTGATGCGATGAGGCCGCCGCTTCGCTGCCAAGAACGCGATGCGGTGTCTCCACTTCATCGTGCCCGGGGAACACCTGCCCGAAGGGAATCACGATGTGCTGCGTCATGCGCTCGTCGAAGGGGATGACCTTGTCACCCATCTCGCGATCGGACTTTGCATAGTGAAAGATGCCGACAACCGTGGGATTGCGGCGTTCGAGAATGCGGGCGATGCGGCCGAGGCGACGCCCGTCGGCGCGCGGAGGTGCGAGTTCCACCAGCACCTGATCGCCCTGCATCGCGCCATTGATCTCGTCGGGCGGGATGAAAACGTCATCGTCTTTGACGGAACCTTGTCGCGCGTTGGGGCGCACAAATCCATAGCCGTCGCGATGCAAATCGAGCCGGCCGGCGATAAGGTTGTCGCGTGTGCCTGCGCCGACTCTTTTCGGAATGCTCCAATGCTCACGATCGATTTTGAGCAAGTCGCCCCGCGCTGTCATGCGCGCGAGCTGCTCGAGCAGCAGGCGTCGCTCGCGGCCGCCGCCGAGGCCAAGCTCACGCACGAGTTGTTTGTATCCGGCTTTGCCGCCGGCGGAGCGTGCGATTTGCGCCAGCAGTTCCCGATCGGTCATAGCTTTAGAGTAGGACAACGCAGCCGCTCATGTCGTCCACAGTTTAGGATGCGATGCATTCGCGGGATGCGAGAGTCACTGTTTCTGCTGCAAGTGCGCAGGCCGCGCGCAGTGAAGCCCACGGCCTGCTTCAAGCTGTCGCCGCACTTGGAGGTTACACTTAATGCGTTTGGAATTTGCGCGGAAAAAGGAAACGTATTCAATGAGCAATCGTCGGTGGTCTGGGGTATGTCTATTGGCGTGTGCGGCGGTGTGGGCGCCGCTTGCGGCCGTGGCACAGTGGAATCCGCCCAACCCAGTGGTGAGCTTTGACAAGAAATCCAACGGCCTCGAGATCCGCCAAAGGGACGGAGTACTGAAGCTCGAAGTGGATGCGCCAGATCTGTTGCACGTGACCTACGCGCCGCTCGATGCCGGCGCGGTGGTTCGCCCTTCCGATCACGTCGTAATCAGGCAGGATTGGCCGGCAGCTTCGTTTGAAGTCACCGCCAATGAGAAAGCAATCACGCTGACAACCGGCAAACTGAAGGCCGTGGTTGAGCGGGAGTCGGGCGAGCTGCACTACGTTGGAGCGGACGGCAAGCAACTGACCACCGAAGCCTACCGCTCGCTGAAGCCCGTCGAAGTCAACGGCGAGAAGACCTATCGCGCCGAGGTGTTTTTTCCCATCTATGGATCGCACGAAGGCCTCTATGGCCTTGGGCAGCACCAGGCTGGCGTTTGGAACTACCGTGGCGAGACCGTTGATCTGTCGCAGGAGAACACGCAGATCACAATCCCGCTTCTGGTCTCGACGAACGGCTACGGCATCTTCTGGAACAATCCGTCGCGCAGCCGCGTGAATAATCGATTTGTTCATTCGCTCTTTATCAGCGCCGAAGTCGCGGATCGCATCGATTACTACTTTATGTACGGACCGGAAGCCGACCAGATCATCGGCAACTATCGCGAACTGACGGGCGAAGTGCCGCTCTTCGGTCGCTGGGCCTACGGCTTCTGGCAATGCAAGAACAAATACCAGTCGCAGGCCGAAATTGAGGGCGTTGCAGCCAAATATCGTTCCCTGCACATCCCCGTCGACAACATCGTGCAGGACTGGTTCTGGTGGGTGACGATGGGCGAGATGAAATGGAACCCCCATTACCCCGACCCGCAGGGCATGATCGACAAGCTGCACGACGAACATTTTCATTTGATGGTGTCGGTGTGGCCGTTCTTTCGGCCGGGGACCAGCGTTTACGACCAGTTCGACAAGAACGGCTGGTTCATCGCGAAAACTCTTACTGGGGGATTTCATCCGGTGGGTCAGGCGCTCTACGATCCAACGAACCCGCCGGCGCGCGCAGAGTATTGGGACAACATCAATACCTCGCTCTTTCAAAAAGGCGTGGATGCGTGGTGGCTCGACACGGATGAGCCTGAGACCGAGGGCCACGAAGACAACATCGTCGCCGACCACCAGTTGCACATCGGCTCAGGCGCGCGATTTGCAAATGTCTATCCGCTGTTTCACACCGAGGGCGTTTCCGAGGGGCAGCAGAAGGCGTCGGACAAGAAGCGAGTTTTCATCCTGTCGCGTTCGGCCTATGCGGGAACGCAGCGCCTGGGCGTGACGGCCTGGTCGGGCGACGTGCTCAGCAACTGGGTTACGTTTGCGCGCCAGATTCCGGCCGGACTGAACTTCTCCATCTCCGGCATGCCTTACTGGACGACGGATATTGGAGGATTCATCTCCGGCGGTAATTTGAACGATCCCAAGTTCCGCGAGCTGTTTGTGCGGTGGTTCCAGTTCGGAACGTTTTCGCCGATCTTCCGCGTACACGGCACACGCAATCCCGACGAGAACGAACTTTGGTCCTACGGGCCGGACGCGCAGAAGATCCTGGTGGACTATGACAACCTGCGCTATCGCTTGCTGCCTTACATCTACTCCGAGGCATGGCAGGTGACGAAGAATCACGGCACCCTGATGCGGCCGCT
>Ga0070713_100001629_pt1 | contig 14404 bp, 12 predicted proteins | sample LARL82metaG_FD_65465 | JGI IMG/M metagenome (GOLD analysis project Ga0070713, IMG submission 65465) | Corn, switchgrass and miscanthus rhizosphere microbial communities from Kellogg Biological Station, Michigan, USA - LAR L8-2 metaG | ecosystem: Host-associated > Plants > Roots > Rhizosphere ...
AACGAGCGGCTGCAGAACACGCTCAAGAACCAGCTCGACAAGCTCCCGCAGCTCGCGTGTCAGTACCTGCACCCCGAAAAGGTGCAGCTCGCGACCGCGATCGCCCGGCTCAACCAATCCAAGTTCGGTCTGGACGGACGCGTGCAGTTCAACGTCGGCGGCTCGCAGGCCGTCGAGGATTCGCTGAAGATCGTCCGCAACCACACCGGCAAGACGCTTGTGTTCGCATTCATGGGCGGCTACCACGGGCGCACGCTCGCTGCGACGGCGATCACGTCCAGCTATCGGTACCGCCGCCGGTACGGTCATTTCTCCGATCGCGCGCACTTCGTGCCGTATCCCTACTGCTTCCGCTGTCCGTACGACAAGAAGCGCGAGGATTGCGGCCTGTACTGCGTCAAGCAGTTCGAGAAGAACTTCGAAACGGAATACAACTCGTTCTGGGACGCGAAGGCCGGGGAACCCGAGTTCTCGGCCTTTTACGTGGAATCAATCCAGGGCACCGGCGGCTACGTGGTTCCACCCAAGGACTACTTCCCCGCGCTCAAGAAAGTGCTCGACGAGCGCGGCGTCCTGCTCGTGGATGACGAGATCCAGATGGGTTTCTATCGCGCCGGCAAATTCTGGGCGATCGAGAACTTCGACGTGTCGCCGGACATCATCGTCTTCGGAAAGGCGCTCACGAACGGCTTGAACCCGCTGTCGGGCGTCTGGGCCCGGGAGGAACTGATCAACCCGCAGACGTTCCCGCCGGGGTCGACGCACTCGACGTTCTCGTCGAACACGCTCGGCACCGCTGTAGGCCTTGAGGCCGTCCGGATGATGCTCGAGACCGACTACGACACGATGGTGAACACGAAGGGCGCGTACTTCCTGCAGCAGATTCGGGCGCTGCAGAAGAAGTACCCCAAGGTCATCGGCGACACGGACGGCATGGGTCTCGCGCTTCGCATCGAGATCTGCCAGGCAGACGGCTATACGCCGGATCGCGCGCTGACCGACAAGATCTTCGCCGAGGGGATGAAAGGCGATCTGAACGTTCGCGGCCGCAGGATGGGGCTCGTGCTCGACGTCGGCGGCTATTACAAGAACGTCTTCACGCTGGCCCCAAGCTTCACGATCACCGAAGAGGAGATCGATCTGGGGCTCGAAGCACTCGATCAGCTCATTCGCCGCTGCGCGCCGGACCGCGTGTGACGAGTGAATGATGGCCAAAGTTGTGCGGAGCGAACGAGCGGCAGCGAGTGAGCCACGCGAACGGAGCGCGTCGGCGAAGCGGCGCGCGAGAGAGCGTGCAGGGGGGTGCGGCGGGGCGAAGCCCCCCGCGCAATTAACGTGCTGACACGGCTCGGCGAGCAGATCGAGGTCGCGGCCTTGAAGGCGTCTCCGGCGGGGTCCGCGCGGGTGTTCGGCGCGCTCCCTGCCGGAGCGTTGTCGGCCATGCAGAGCGCGCGGTTCAAGAAGACGCTGCGTCTGGTGGCCGAGCGGTCGCCCTTTTATCGCGAGGCGTTCAACCGTCTTCGTATCGACGTTTCGCGGGTCTCGCATCCCTCGCAGCTCGGCGATTTCTTTACCACGGGCGACGACCTTCGCCAGCATGGCCCGGAGGCGTTTCTCGTCGGTCGCGCCGAGACGGCATTCGAGACCACGGGCACAACGTCGCCGGTGCCGAAGCGGGTCTTGTTCTCGAACCGCGAGTTGAATGCGATGGGGACGGCGAGCGCGGCGGCCCTGCACCTGATGGGTTTACGCCGCGACGACATCGTCCTGAGCGCCTTCGACTGTTCGTTCTGGGTGTCGCCGGCGGTGGCGCGGTCGGCGCTGCAGTACATCGGCTGCTTTCATGTCGAGGCGGGGAAGATCGATCCGCTCGACTGCTACACGCACGCGGTCCCGTACAAGCCCAACGTCATTTTCGGCGAGCCGTCCTGGATGATCCGCTTCGCGCAGATAGCCGCCGAGCGCGGCACGTGGCCAATGAAGCTGCTGGTCGCGGGCGGCGAGAACATCGCGGAAGCGGCGCGTGCTGAAGTCGAGCGGATCTGGGGCGCGCCGATGCTGCTCAATTACGGACAGACGGAGGCTTTCGGATCCCTCGGTCTGGAGTGCTTGCAGAAGCAGGGGTACCACAGGAACGATCTTCACTTCCTGTTCGAGATTGATCGACCCGGCGCCGACGGCTACGGCGAGCTCGTGTACACGACCCTGACGCGCGATGTGATGCCCCTCATTCGCTACCGAGCCAGCGACGTGACCAAACTCGTGGACGAGCCATGCGCGTGCGGGTTGTTCGCGAAACGCCTGGCGAAGGTGCGTTCGCGCGCCGACGAGATGGTCGTGTGCGGCATGGGAAACGTCGGGCCGTGGGTGTTCGAAGAGGTCCTGCGGGGCATTGAAGGCGTCGGGGACGAGTGGCAGGCCGTGCTCTCGAACAACGGGCGGTTCGATGTGTTCGAGTTGAGGGTCGAGGTGAAGGACCTGGAATCCCGGACCAGGGATCAGGTGCTCGCGAATGTGAAGGAGCGATTTCCCGACTTCTGGAAGAACCTCCAGATGGGCCTCTATGAGCTGCGCGTCACACCGTTCATGCCGGGCTCGCTCCGTACCGGCCGCAAGCTGAAACGCATCGTCGACGAACGGGTTCTGACCCGTTTGTCGTAGACTACCGCGGCCGTGACGCCGCGCGATCTCCTGCGATTCCTCCGGACAGAGCCTCTTGCTGTACAGACGTCCATCTCGCCGAGCGGAATGCCGCAGGCGGCGGTCGTCGGGGTCGCCGTCAGCGATCGGTTCGAGATCGTTTTCGACACGCTGTCTTCGACCCGCAAGGCCATCAATCTTCGGGCGAATCCGAAAGCGGCACTCGTTGTCGGCGGTCTCACCGCCGGACACGAGCGCACTGCCCAAATCGAGGGGATCGCGGACGAACCGTCCGGTGCGGAACTCGAACGTTTGAAGCGCGTCTACTACGACGTGTATCCCGACGGTCGGTCCCGTCTCAGCTGGAACGGCCTCATTTACGTTCGCGTCCGCCCGACGTGGATTCGATTTTCTGACTACAACCAGGGACCGCCGCTGATCCTGGAATTCACCGAGGATCAGCTTCAGGAGATCTGACCTCGACCGTCGGCCGTCTACTTGATAAACGTGCCGTCCCGCAGCTCGCGGAACGCCTGACGCAGCTCCTGATCGGTGTTCATCACAATCGGCCCGTACCACGCGACGGGCTCCTCGATCGGCCTGCCGGACACCAGCAGGAACCGGATCCCTTCATCGCCCGCCTGAACGACGATCTCGTCGCCCCTGTCGAAGAGCACGAGCGAGCGGTTCCCCGCGGAGCTGTATTCGGTCGCATCGCGGCCGTCCACGGATTCTGTCAATACCGGCCTCGGATCGGACGCGTCGCGGAACGTGCCCGATCCAGCGAACACGTAGGCGAAGGCGTTGCGCGCGCGATCGATCGCAATCCGCTTCCGCTTGCCCGGCGGCACCGAGACGTCGACGTAGATCGGCTCAGCGGCGACCCCCTCGACGACGCCCGTCTTGCCCCAGAAATCGCCGGTGATAACGCGGGCGTGCGTGCCGTCGTCGTCGGTTACTTCTGGGATGTCGGCCGCCTTGATGTCCTGGTACCGCGGCGCGGTCATCTTCAGCGACGCTGGCAGGTTCGCCCAGAGCTGGAACCCGTGCATCTTGCCGTCGGCGTCGCCTTTGGGCATCTCCTGGTGCATGATCCCGCGCCCCGCGGTCATCCACTGCACGTCGCCGGCGCCGAGCGAACCCGCGTTGCCGAGGCTGTCGCCATGCGCCACGGTACCCGCGAGCACGTAGGTGATCGTCTCGATGCCGCGGTGAGGATGCCACGGGAAGCCCGCGAGATAGTCCGCCGGACGGTCGTTCCGGAAATCGTCGAGAAGGAGGAATGGGTCGAACTCCGACGTATTCCCGAACCCGAACGCCCGGCGAAGTTTGACACCGGCGCCTTCGACGGCCGGGCTGGCCTGCACGATCTGCTTGACTGCTCTGACTGACATAATACGTGTAACTATACATTAGTAAGTTATACCTGTCAAGTCCAACCGGAACGGACGCCCTGTCGTCAGAAAACGCATGACCAAGCACCCCGCCGCCCTTGTCGTCGCGCTCATGACCGCACTGGCGGGACTCCATTCCAGCGCGGCGGAGCTCCTGCAGCAGCGGTCCGCCAAGGAGCAGAACAGCCTCGACGCCGAGTGGCTCGAACACGTGCTCGAGATCAACGAAGGATCCGTCGTTGGAGAAATTGGCGCCGGGGACGGAGAGCTGACGTTGCTGGTGGCCGCGGCCGTCGGGCGGTCGGGCCGCGTGCTGAGCAACGAGCTCAACAGCGATCGGGTCAAGACGATAGCCGCCGCCGCGGCAGGGGCCGGATTCACCAACGTCACGCCGGTACAGGGAGCGGAAAGCGAGACGAAGTTCCCGGATCAGTGCTGCGACGCAATCTTCATGCGTGATGTCTACCACCACTTCAGCGATCCGCCCACCATGAATGCGAGCATTCTGAAGTCGCTCAGGCCCGGCGGGAATCTGGCGATCATCGACTTCACCCCGCCGCCGACGCCCGGCAGCGAGAATCCTCCCGGTCATCGGGGCGAAGACAATCACCATGGCATCACCGTAGCGACGCTTGCGCGGGAGCTGAAGGCCGCGGGATTCGAAATCGTCCAGGCAACCACGGAAGACCGCGCCGTGAGGGTCGTTGCCCGCCGGCCCCGCTGAATCCTACCGGGTTCCGGCCGGTCGCGTGTATGATGCGCGCCGTGCACGTAGAGCTCATCGACATCCTGATCATCGCCCTCTACGGCGTGGTCGTTCTGGGGATCGGCTTCGCCCTGCGCGGGCGCATGCAGAACAGCGGCGAGTTCCTGCTGGCCGGACGCCACATCCCGGCCTGGACGGCCGGCCTGGCGTTTCTCTCGGCGAATCTCGGCGCCCAGGAAATGATCGGCATGGCGGCGAGCGGTGCGAAGTACGGCATTCTCACCAGCCATTTCTACTGGGTCGGCGCGATTCCGGCGATGGTGTTCGTCGGCGTGTTCATGATGCCTTTCTATTACGGCTCCCGCGCCAGAAGCGTGCCCGAATACCTGAAGCTCAGGTTCGACGAGAAGACGCGCGCGTTCAACGCACTGACGTTCGCGGTCATGACGGTGTTCTCGTCCGGGATCAGCATGTACGCGATGGGCGCCCTGCTGTCGCTGCTGCTCGGGTGGAACATCCACGCGTGCATCATCGTGTCTGCGGTGGTCGTGCTGGCCTACATCGCGCTCGGAGGACTGACGAGCGCGATCTACAACGAGGTCCTGCAGTTCTTCCTGATCGTCTTCGGCTTCGCGCCGGTCGTTTATCTTGGCCTGCGCGAGATCGGCGGGTGGGAGGGATTGAAGGCCCGGGTGCCCGAGACATTCGTCCATTCGTGGACCGGCATGGCTCGTCCGGACACCAATCCACTCGGCGTCGAGTGGTTCGGATTGTTGATGGGACTGGGCTTCGTCCTGTCGTTCGGCTATTGGTGCACGGACTTTCTCGTTGTCCAGCGCGCGATGGCGGCTGACTCGATGAACGCGGCGCGGCGCACGCCGCTCATTGCTGCCGTGCCCAAGATGCTGTTCCCGTTTCTCGTCATCGTCCCTGGCATCATCGCGCTGGGCCTCACGCTCCATCCTGCCGGCGGCGCCGCGCCGCTGCTCCCGCAGGCACCCAGCGGCGGGTACGACTACAACATGGCACTGCCGATGATGATGTCGCGCTACTACCCGGCCGGTCTGCTCGGGCTCGGGCTGACGGCGCTGCTCGCGAGCTTCATGTCGGGGATGGCCGGAAACGTCACGGCATTCAACACGGTGTGGACGTACGATCTGTATCAGTCATATCTCGTCCGCGGCGCGAGCGACTCACACTACCTGTACGTCGGCCGTCTGACGACGGTGGTTGGCACGCTCATCAGCGTGGCGACCGCCTACGCCGCGATGCGGTTCAACAACATCATGGACATGCTGCAGCTCGTGTTCAGCTTCGTGAACGCGCCGCTGTTCGCGACGTTCCTGCTCGGCATGTTCTGGCGGCGCACAACGGGGCACGGGGCGTTCTCCGGATTGGTCTCAGGCACATTGGCGGCAGCGGGGCACTACGAACTCACGGGCGTCGCCGGCGGCGGATCGCTGCTCGGAAAGATCGCGGTGCTGCACGTGTATCCGTCGGACATGGCGCAGAACTTCTGGGGCGCAATCTGGGCGTGGACGGTGTGCTTCGTTGTGACGATCCTCGTGAGTCTTGCGTCATCTCCGAAGCCTCAGGAGGATCTGAAGGGCCTTGTCTTCGGTCTCACGCCAAAACCGTCCGACGCTGCGCTCGCGTGGTATCAGCGGCCCGCGATTCTCGGCATCCTCGTGCTGCTCGGCACGGCCGCCCTCAACCTCGTCTTCTGGTAGCGGGTAGCTGGAAACTGGAAGCTGGAAACTGACATGGGCATGGATCTGCGCAAACCGATCGGCATTCTGTTTCTCGTGTACGGGCTGATCCTGATCGTGTACGGGCTTGCGAACCCGCATCCCGTCCTGGGTCTGAACGTCAACGCGATCTGGGGCGTCGTGCTCGCGCTGTTTGGCACGTTCATGCTCGGGCTGTCGATGCGGTCGACCTCTAGCCGGCGCTGAGCGCGCGCGCGGCGACAAACGCCGTCGACCACGCCCACTGAAAGTTGAAGCCGCCGATCCGCCCGTCCACGTCGAGGATCTCGCCAACCAGATAGAGTCCTGGACACCGCCTTGATTCCATCGTCGACGGATCGATCTCGTCGAGCGCGACGCCTCCCGCCGTAACCTCCGCGAAGTTGTAACCACGCGTGTCCGATACGGGCAGCGGCCATTCGATCAGCGCGTGCACCAGGCGCCGGCGATCCTCGCGCGTGAGCTCCGCGACGAGGCGATCCGCGGGAATCGACAGGACGTCGAGCAGCGCGCGAGCGACGGAGTCCGGCATGTCCGACGCCAGCTGACTGCGAAGAGTGGCGTGGCCGCGTCCGCCATGGGGCGATGCGCGAAGATGGGCATCCACGGCCTCAAACGCCCGGCCGGGGTAGTAGTTGAGCGTCAGGCGCACATCCCGGCCTTCAACCCGCGCGCGCGCCCAGTGACGCGACGCATTGAGGGCGACCGGTCCGCTGGCTCCGAAATGCGTCCAGAGCAGCGCGCCCGCCAGGCGAATCGCGACGGCGCCGTCGATCCAGACGGCGATCTCGCCGTCGACCGTCACCCCGGACAGGGCCCGGTGGATGCTGAACGGCGTGTCGGGATCGAGGACGAGCGGCGCGAGCGCGGGTGTCAGCGGCACGATCGTATGGCCGAGGACCCGCGCCATCTCGTAGCCTGCGCCATCGCTGCCGGTTTTCGGCAACGACTGACCGCCGGTTGCCAGGACGACGCGCGAGGCGGTGAGTGTCTCGCCGGAGTTGGCGAGAAGGAACCCGTCCCCGACACGCGAGACTTCGTGCACGCGGACGCCCACGCGGAGGTCCACGCCAGCCTCGCCTGCGGCACTCAGGAGCGCATCGAGCACGTCACGCGCGCGATTCGTGTCCGGAAATAGTTTGCCACCGGCCTCCTCGTGGAGCGGCACGCCGAGATCCTGAAACAGGCCAACCGTCCGTTCCGGCGGAAACGCACGGACCACCTGTCGCACGATCGTTCGTTTCCCGCCCCAGAAGTCGCCGTCCCGGATCACGGTGTTGGTGACGTTGCACCGGCCCCCGCCGCTGACGAGGATCTTCGCGCCGGGTTTGCGGGCGGCGTCTAGCAGCACAATTTGCCGCGCAGGGTTCGCCCGGCGAGCAAAGATTGCCGTCGCGAGCCCCGCCGCGCCGGCGCCCACGATCACTACGGGATCAGGCACAGCTTGATTACGGCCATCATCGCGGCTTACACTGCTGCTGTCTCCCTTTTTTTCTTCTGCTGCACGACTGATGGCGGGATACGCCGTACAGCCAGGTGCACGCGTGGTCTGGTGCCTGAGGCGGCGGACCACGGACGTGCGATGTGTCCTCATGCCGAGTGGCGTGCCGGTCGAGGTGCACGTCGTCCACGGCGGCGATGTCGTGTTGACCGAGATGTTCCAGGAAGAATGGATGGCGATGAACTGGGCGCGCGCCTATGCAGAGAGGCTACGGGCCCAGGGCTGGGGAGATGTGCCGGCGGATCCCGCGAACGCCTGAGCTAGCGGAACACGACGAGCGCGGCGCCCCAGAGCAGCACCGCCACGGCGGACGCGACCGTCAGGTCCTTCCAGAGCGGGGGAGCCTGATCCAGTTCCGCCAACTCCAGGCCCACCAGCTTCGGTTCGGTCTTCCAGCGCTCGATCGTCCAGTCGTCCGCTTTCGATTTCGTCACGCCGCCCTCCGGTGCACGCGACGATTTCAAGATTGGCGCCACCCCGTGTGGGCGCAGTTTCGGCCGCAATCGACGGCAATCGACAGCTTGCGCGCGCGAACCCGGCGGCTTTCAAGACGCAGCCGTCGGAAAGGCATACACGGAGCGCTGTAGTACACTGAGCGCGCCAAGCCTCCGCGTTCGTGAGGTGCCCGTGCTCGACATTCGCCGCATCGTCGGCCTCGCGCTGTTCGCCGTACTGTCGCAGGCGCAAACAGCTCCGACGCCATCTCCAGCGCCGCAACAGCCACGCTTCCGCGGCGGCACGAACATGGTCCGCGTCGACGTGTTCGCGACCAAGGACGGCGTGCCCGTCCAGGATCTCACCGCCGCCGATTTCGACATCCGCGAAGACGGCGCCCCTCAGAAGATCGACACGTTCGAACACATCGTCGTCGACTCCCACCGGGCGGAGCGCGTCGATCCTTCGTCGGTGTCGCAGGCGAACCAGATGGCCGCGGATCCACACCGCCGGGTGTTCGTGGTGTACCTGGACATCGAGAACGTCGACGTCGCAGGCTCGCACGACATCAAGGAGCCGCTGATCGATTTCATGAACCGCGTCATGGGCGATGACGACCTTCTGGCGATCATGACACCGGAGATGAGCCCGAGTCAGCTCACGTTCGGCCGTAAAACAGACGTAATCGAACGAGGGTTGCGTGAAAACTGGGCGTGGGGCCGCCGTGACACGATCATGCTCGACCAGCGGGAGCAGTTGTACGACCGGTGCTTCCCGCCGCAGTCGGGCGAGCCGGCCGGCACGAGCGCGCTCGCCCGCGAGCTGATCAAGCGGCGGCGCGAACGCATGGTCCTGGACAGCCTCCGCGATCTCGTTCATCACATGGAAGCGCTCCGCGACGGGCGCACCGCCGTCATTGCCGTGAGCGATGGCTGGCTCCTGTATCGCCCGAACGAAAATATCGCGAAGCGCCGTACCGATCCAGTGACTGGCCGCCAGGATCCCATGCCCGGTGGCCCACCGCCGGTCGGCGTGGGTCCAGGCGGTACGCTGACAAAGCGATCCGCCAGCGATCCCGACAATCCAGATCGAACAGAGTGCGAGCGGGACCAGATGGAGCTCTCGATGATCGACGACGTCGAGTACTTCCGCGATCTGTTCGGTGAGGCGAACCGTGCGAACGTGAGCTTCTATCCGATCGATCCGCGCGGGCTGGCGGCGATGGACGCGTCCATGAGTGAGAATGTCGGCGTGGTCCAGGACCTGCAGAACCTGAAGTCCCGGAATGAGTCACTGCGGACGCTGGCGGAGAACACCGACGGTATCGCAATGGTGGCGAACAACGATCTTCGAAAAGAGCTACGCACCATCGCCGACGACCTGACGTCGTACTATCTGATTGGCTACTACTCGACGAACGCCAAGCTCGACGGGCGGTACCGCACGATCAACGTTCGATCGAAGCGCCCAGGCGTGAACATTCGGGCCCGGCAGGGATACCGCGCCGCGTCCGAGAAGGAAGTCAACTCGGCCAAGGCTGCCGGCGACGTCGCCGTCCCTGAGGCGAAAGCGGCGGTCGCGCGCGCGATCGGCACCATCGAGACCGACACGCGTGCCCTGGGACGCACCGCGGCCCGCGCCGCGGGAGACCCGCTCGTCTTCCATCGAGGTCCGTCCACCGGCAACCAGATGCAGCCGGCGGAGGGCCGGATCTTCCCGCGCAGCGATCGTCTCCACTTGGAGCTGGAGGCGCAGGGCGGCACGCCCCTCTGGGCTGGCGCCCTGCTCGATCGAGCCGGCACAAAAACCGTAGTTCCGGTGACGGTCGGGGAGCGGACGGACGCGGCGACGGGCCAGCGATGGCTGACCGCTGACGTGACGCTCGCGCCGCTCGGCGCGGGTGACTACGCCGTCGAGCTGACGTCGACGATCGGAACCGAGCAGAAGCGCACGCTCGTCGCGATCCGCATTACGCAGTAAACGCCAGTCAGTGTCGGCTGCTATCTCCGTCGCCAGGACGCCAAGGCCTTTGGACCGACGGCGAGGACGTCGCGGCGGTCCTCATAAATCGCCGTGAATTCGCCGTGGGAAATTTCCAGCGCCGACGCGCGACCCGTCGGCACATAAGCTGGTTGCATGCCGGTGTCCATCAAGACGACGGTCCCGCCGAATCGCACGTCGATCCGGCCACTCGGTACGACGTTATGGCCGATCACGATCGCGCGAGCCTGTTGCTTCGACAGGATGTCAGCGATTTCCGGCGCGAACGTGTCCGGTTGTTGAGCTAAGCCGCGGTACCACAGCGGCCCGTCCTCACGTGCCGTCAACGTCTTCAGCGGAGCGGCCAGTGTCTTGTCCAGATTGCTTGTCAGGTCCTCACGCACGGTGTCGTTGATGACGCTGCACGAAAGCGCCGCGACGGCCGGGCTGATACCGCCGTGCAGAAAGAGCACGCCATTCAGTTTGACGACGGCTTGATGCGTCCGAAGCCACTTCCCGTACACGCCCTCGCGTCCAAACGCAACCCGCATTTCCACCAAGCCGAGCGGAGTCTCCTTCAGCGCGTCATCGCGCGTGCCGGGCGGAAGGCTCTCGATAAATCGTCGTCTGATCGCCTCCGAATCCGCGGTCACGAACGCACTGTATTCTCCTGGCGAGACGAGGCGAAGATCGCCCAGCATCCTGGCCACTTCGTGGTTGCCGAGCAGGGCATGAACCTGGCCACCGGCGTGCGGGGCTTCGGCTTCGAGGCGCTGCAACAGATCGAGTGCCTTGCGCGAGTCGGGTCCACGGTCGACGACGTCGCCCAACTGCACGAGATGTGTCTTTCCGGCCGCCCAGTGCAACCCCTCATCGATAACGCCGGCGGTGCGGAGAATCGTCACGAACCGGTCGTAGGCCCCATGCACGTCGCCTACCGCCACGATCCGCTCGATGCCGTTGATCTCGCATGGCGGTGTCGCGGCGATCAGGTGGGGAAGGCCGGTCGTCGCCGTCCAGACGACAAGGACAGCGCCGAGAGCACGCAACAGACGCCGGTGGCGATTGTTCAGCATCTCGAAGACTTTAAATGATTTTGCCGATTGTGAGGCGGATTAGTCTTCACCGACGTCGTCCGGCACTCCGAAGGCCAAACCGGCGAGCGTACTTGGACGGACGGATCCGCCGAAAGATTTGCGCGCAGGTGTCGGCGTCAGTCTTCCAGGGCCACGCGGGGTTCGATCCGCGCCGCCGCCGCCGCTGGAATGATGCTGGCGACGACGCTCACCGCGACGACAACCGCAATCGAGGTGCCCAGCGTGACGGGATCGAACGGAGAAATGCCGAACAGCAAATGGCGCAGCCCGAAGGCCGCCGCCACGGTCAGCGCGAGTCCCGCTGTGACGCCCGCGGCGCCGAGGTGGAGGCCCTCGCGTACGATGAGCCACAGGACGTCGCGCGCGCCCGCGCCGAGCGCCCGGCGAACGCCGAACTCCTGCCGCCGCTGCACAACGCTGTACCCGATGACACCGTAGACGCCGACGATCGTCAGCACGAGCGCCACGATGCCGAAGCTCGCCATGAAGAGCGTCGCGAACCGCGCGTTCGACGCGCTGGTCGCCACGAGGTCGTCAACTGTGCGGACGTGCGCGATGGGGACGGCCGGATCGGCCGACGCAATGGCACGCTGAATCGCGCGTATTGCGGCCGAGGTTTCGAGATTCGACCGGACGACGAATTGCATCGTCCCGAACGTCACGTAGGGATTCTGCGTGTAGGGCACGATCATCTCGGGCCTTGGCGTCTCGGTGAGCGTGTAGCGCTTCATGTTCGATACGACGCCGACGACCGTCATCCACGGCCACATCCTCCGGTCGTCTGGCTGACCAAGCCGGACGCGCTTTCCGAGGGCGGATTTCCCCGGCCAGATCCAGTTGGCCATAGCTTCGTTGACGATGACAACCGGCAAGCTCTCCGTGCGGTCGGCGGCGGAGAAGTCGCGGCCGGCGAGAACGGTCGCCCCGAGCGCAGGAAGCATGCGCGGGCTTGCGACCGTGTATTGCGCAATCGGTGAGACTGCGCCAGGCAAGAGGGCGGGGAGCTGTCCTTCCGGCGTGAACACCGTCGCCTGCTGCGCGCCACTGAGCGGAAGCGGCTTTCCGATTCCTGCGGCGGACACGCCCGGCAGCGCGCGAATCTCTTCGAGCGAGGCATCGAGAAACCGGACAGCCGCGGCGTGGTCCATGCCGGTGACGAACGGCCGCTCCGGGTACGTCGCCGGGGGCAGCGAAACCTCGAACGTCACGCCTCGCCCCGCGTCGAATCCCCGGCTCGCTTCCAATTGGAGCGATAGGCTGCGCACCAGCAGGCCGGCGCAGGTGACCAGGACGAGCGATCCGGCGAGTTGGCCGACGATGAGCGCCCGGCGAACCCGCAGGTGGAGTCCCCCCCGCCCTGCACCGCGTCCGCCGCGGCGTAGGATTTCCACGAGCGGGCGGCGGCGATCGACGAGCATCGGAATCACGCTGACGAGGATCGCAGCGAGCGCGATCACGCCGAGCGCGGCGAACGAGGAGCGAGCATCGAAGGTCAGTTCCGCCGCGCGCGGCAGGCGCGTCGAGCCGAAGGCGCGCAGGAGCTTCAGACCCACGATCCCCGCGGCGACGCCCGCGATGCCACCTGCCGCGACCAGCAACGCGATCTCTGCCAACACTTCGCCCGCAAGGCGGACGGTCGAACTGCCAAGAGCCGCGCGGATCGCCAGATCCCGGCGGCGCCCGTGAAGCTGCGCGAGCACGAGTTGAGCGGTGTTCACGCATGCGATGACGAGGACGAGCAGCACAGCAGCAAGCAAGCTGGCCAACATGGTCTGCACGTTCCCGACTACCTGCTGTCGAAGTGGAACGAGCAGTTCTCCCGGGCGGGAATTCTTGACGACCGGGATCGAACGCTGCACAACGGCCATCACGCGATCCATGTCCTCGCGCGCCGCACTGCCCGGGACGCCAGGCCGCAAGCGGCCGACGATCGCCAGGTCGGCGACGCCGCTTGTCGGCGGCTTCAGCGGCACCCAGAGATCGGGAGCCGTCGCGAACTGAAAGTTGCCAGGCATTTCCGGACCGCGTGGGAAGGCGAAGCCCGCTGTCGTCACGCCGATGACGGTGTACGGCTCGGCGTTCAGTGTGAGCGCGCGGCCAAGGACGTTCGGATCGCCGCCGAACCGCCGTCGCCACAAGGCGTCGCTCAACACCGCGACGTGATCGAATCCCGGTGTCTCATTTGCGCGCTCGAAGAAGTGACCGATCTGCGTCGCCACCCCGAGTGCCGCGAAGAAATCTCCCGTCGCCTGGATTCCGTCGAGACGCTCGGGGCGCGTGCTGTCTCCCAGGTTGAACGAGGCGGCCCGAAATGCGGCGAGCGTCGCGAATGCCTGCGTGTTGTCGCGCATGATGCTGAACACGGCGCCATGCGTTGGCTGCTCCGGAAACCCAAGGTTGGCGTTTGGATACCAGCCCCAACTCATGACCAGGCGATCGGGGTCGCCGTATGGCAGGGGCTTGAACAGTACGGTCGAGATAACACTCATCATGAGTGCGCAGGCGCCGATGCCGATCGCGAGCGTGAGGATGCTGGCGACCGACACGACCGGTGCGCGCCAGAGCTGGCGCGCGGCGTGGCGAATGACGCGGGCAATGGTGTCCATGGAAACGAACCGATTGATCAGAGCACTGTGATCGCCGCTGTCCGCGCTTGATTGCCGTTACTTCCAGATATACCCGCGCCGCGCCCGCACGTCGGTTCCGTCCTGCTTCACTCGCACGTCGATCGTGTGCGAACCGCTGAGGGCAACCCCTTGCGGCGTGAAATACAGCACATAACTGGCGCGAAAGTCTGCCAGCGTGCGCCGGAAGGTTGACGCCAGGTTTTCCCCGGCCGTCGTCGGCACGACGAAGCCGCCGGTCTCCCTGGCGAGCTGATCGTACATCCGGCCAACCGTGAT
>Ga0070713_100001631_pt1 | contig 14400 bp, 14 predicted proteins | sample LARL82metaG_FD_65465 | JGI IMG/M metagenome (GOLD analysis project Ga0070713, IMG submission 65465) | Corn, switchgrass and miscanthus rhizosphere microbial communities from Kellogg Biological Station, Michigan, USA - LAR L8-2 metaG | ecosystem: Host-associated > Plants > Roots > Rhizosphere ...
CGAAAGCACGCACCGCGTCGGCTCTCCCGCAGTGTGCGAGTCAATCACTTCGATCTTCCCTGAGAACTTCGGACTGTTGGCCATGGCTTTATGATCCAGTCAGCATGCTTCTTGCGCAGTATACAAAATGGGTTACAATCAACGTCTCTCGCGACAATGACACGATCTGTTTCCACACAACCCGAAATCCCAAACGTTGATTTGATCATCAACGATCATCTGGTGTCGGTTCCATCCGGCTCGATCGTTGCGGCTGCGTTGTTGCACACAGGAATTGCGATACGTGAATCTGTATCCGGTGAGCCACGAGGTCCACTTTGCGCGATGGGGATTTGCATGGAATGCGCCGCGATCGTGAACGGCGTCCCGCGCGTACGCACTTGCCGGGTGATCGCACAGCAAGGCATGAAAGTGGTAACCGGATGAGGATTTTCGATGTAGTGGTGGTCGGCGCCGGACCTGCGGGAATGGCGGCTGCATCGGCGGCAGCGAGACACGGCGCCAGCGTTTGCCTTATCGACGACAACGCAAAACCCGGTGGTCAGATCTGGAGAGGCAACGATATCTATCGCGATGATCGCTTCACAGGACTTCAAGAAGCCCTCAGCGACTCCGGTGTCGTGCTTCGCGGGGAATCCTCTGTCGTAGCGCACCCCGCCGCGAAGGTTTTGAGAATCGAAACACTCACGGGATTTGAGGACATCGGGTATCGCCGAATCATCATCGCCACCGGCGCCCGTGAGCGTTTTCTGCCATTTCCAGGATGGACCCTGCAAGGCGTAATGGGAGTTGGCGGTCTCCAAGCGATGGTTAAAGGTGGACTGCCCATCGAGGGGAAGAGAGTTGTGCTTTCGGGCAGCGGCCCCCTTTTGCTGGCAGTCGCTGCAGCCCTGGCAACAAAAGGTGCGCGAATCCTTGGCATCTTCGAACAGGCATCTGCCGCGCGAGTCATAAATTTCGGCGTGCAGCTTCTTCGCTTTCCTGGCAAACTCCGTGACGGAGCGGTTTATCGCGCTGCAGCGCGTCGTGCCCCCTATCGAACCGGAGCCTGGATCATTGAGGCGCATGGCGATCGCCTGCTGCAGTCTGTCACCGTTTCGACCAACGGAGTGGTTCGCACGATCGAGTGCGACTACCTTGGATACGGGTTCCACCTCGTGCCGAATCTCGAACTCCCGCGGCTGCTTCAGTGTCAGATCCGATCTGGATACGTCGACGTAAGTGAGACACAGGGGACCTCCGTCCCCGGCGTATATTGCGCCGGTGAGTCTACCGGGGTAGGAGGTCTGGAAAAAGCGCTTTGCGAAGGCGAAATCGCCGGCCTCATATGCGCCGGCCAATCAGGCTCACATCTCTACAAAAGACGCGATCGCCAGGCGCGATTCGCAAAACATCTCGACCGGGCATTTGCGCCACGGCCCGAGTTGAAGAAACTCGTCACGCCGGATACGTTTGTATGCCGCTGCGAAGATGTGCCACGGCGCGCACTCGACGCGATGCATTCCTGGCGTGAAGCCAAGCTGCAAACGCGCTGTGGAATGGGGCCGTGCCAGGGGCGGATATGCGGACCAGCGACCGAGTTTCTGTTCGGATGGAATTCGGAGCATGCGCGACCCCCGGTCCTTCCGGCGCGCGTGTCCACAATCGCATGTCCGGTTGAAGTTTCCCGCGATACCGTCTGACCCAATGAATCGGTCCTGAGTTCGATCATCCAAAGAGAAGGTCGTTCGTGGATTCGACAACAGCATCTCTGAAGTTTGAAAGACCAATGCCCACCAGACGAAATTTCTGGTTCCTTCCTAGCTGCACTCTCTCTCGCAGCCTAAGAGCGATGCTGATCAGCTCCTCGCATGAAGAAATTGGAGTAGCGGGGGTATGGCTTCGCGTGAGGATGTTGAATTCAGCCGTCTTGAGCTTCAGAACAATCGTGCGAGCGGTTTTCGATTCCTTGCTGGAGGTCAGCCACACTTTCTCGGCGAGTTGGCGGATCATCGCCTCCGTCTCGTTCAGAAGAACGTCGGATTCAAATGTGTCTTCGGCAGAGATTGACTGGGTAGGCCGATTTGGCTCGACAGCATTGTTGTCGATTCCTCGCGCCAGCTCGTACAGGCGTATTCCAAATCGCCCGAAATGATTCTCGAGAACAGTAGCATCGAAAGTTCGAAGATCTCCTACCGTGCTCACACCGAGCGCGATCAGTCTCTGTGTCGTCACTTTACCCACTCCCGGCAATCGTTCGACCGGTAAAGGAGTAAGGAATTCCACGGCGTCTGACGGCTTGATGACGAAAAGCCCGTCTGGCTTGCGCCAGTCTGATGCAATCTTGGCAAGGAATTTGTTCGCTGCCACACCGGCTGAAGCACTGAGATTCGTTTCCAGTCGGATCTGTTCCCGGATGGTGCGGGCAACCTGCGTCGCACTTGAAATTCCGGTCTTATTCTGTGTGACGTCCAGATAGGCTTCATCTAACGAAAGCGGTTCAACTAAGTGGGTGTGACGCAAAAAGATCTCTCGCACGCTTCTTGAAACCGCCCGGTAGCGTGAAAAATCGGGAGGAAGAAAAACAGCGTTGGGACAAAGTCGTTCGGCGGTTATCGCAGGCATCGCGGATCGAACGCCGAATTTTCTGGCTTCATACGAAGCGGCACACACCACCGATCGCCTCCCGCGCCAGGCCACGATTATAGGAAGACCCAGAAGCCGCGGATCGTCTCGCTGCTCGACCGACGCATAAAACGCATCCATGTCTACGTGAATGATCTTGCGGGTTTCCATAGCGGAATGAGGTCTGCCTGTCTTGAGACGGATCGATCGACGGCATAAAGCTACACGCGAAAGATCTCCATTCGATTTGGATCCATTGAAAGTTGACGGCCTTGATTGCTCTGGTCTCCATTCAATCGTCGCACTACGGTCCAACCATCTGCGTTGCGGCTTACCAACTTGCCACCCAGACCCCTTGCTTCGACGCACTCTGATCCTGCGGCCACGCTGCTACGCATGTTAGAACAACCCATAGCCCGAGAAGCGTGAAGATTCTTCGTGCCTGGTGCATGACGGAAGATTTAATATGGACCCCCAACTAAATCGCTTTGCAAAAACGCTCAAAGCATAACACTCTGGAGGCTTTCCGTGACCTTTTTCAAACACACTGCATTTGTTTGCCTTCCATGCGCCATTTTGGGACTCGCCGCCAACGCTACACTCGCCCAGACCGCAGCTCCTCCACCGGTTACGTTCACCTCCGACCAAGACCACCAGAACATGATGGACCAGCTCGGGATCAAGGCCCTCCGGCCTGGACCAAGCGGCGATGAAAAAGCTCCGAATCACGCCAACTACGACGAGGCCAAGGCCAATCCATATACCAATGTCCCAGACCCGCTATCCATGAATGACGGCGAGAAGGTCACAACGCCCGCCATGTGGTGGGAAAAGCGCCGTCCGGAAATCGTTGAGATGTATTCGAAGTATGTGTACGGCCGGGTGCCGAAGAACATTCCGACTGTAACCTGGAAGGTCAACACGGTGGATCATGAGATGATCGGTTTCACGCCCGTGGTCGCCAAAGATGTCGAAGGCGTCGTTGACAATTCCTCCGATCCCGCCGTCAGTGTCCGCATCCACATGATGGTGGTGTTGCCGGTCCGAGCCAGGGGCCCGGTGCCCGTCTTGATGATGTTTGGCCGCGCAGCTTTTCCCAACCCCAACGAACCGTCCGGTGGCGATCTCGACAAGATCAACAAGGCCTGGGAGTCCGTGCTCGTCCAGCAGGATCCATCTCTGAAGCAGGTCTTCGAACAGCATCCCGCATGGCAACCGGTCAAAGCTACGCCATTCCAGTTTCCGCAATTGAACGAGGATGGCGGTTTGCCCAACACCTGGCAACTGGCCGCAGCCGGTTGGGGATTTGTCCTGTTTGATCCGGCTAGTGTACAGGCCGACGATGGAGCCGGCATTACGCGAGGCATCATCGGGCTCGTCAATAAAGGCCAGCCGCGGAAACCCGAAGACTGGGGAGCCCTTCGCGCATGGGCATGGGGAGCGGGCCGCGGTCTGGACTACCTTGAAACCGACTCCGCAGTTGACGCAAAGCATGTCGGCATCGAGGGCGTTTCGCGCTATGGAAAGGCCGCGCTCGTCACAATGGCATTCGATCAGAGATTCGCAATGGTGCTCGTCGGTTCGTCAGGGAAAGGCGGGGCTACATTATTGCGCCGCAACTTTGGTGAAGCAGTGGAGAGCCTGACCGGAGGCGAATATTACTGGATGGCCGGCAACTTCATGAAATATGGCGCATCTGAGGCGACATTTGGAGCCATGACTCCAGGAGACATCCCCGTCGATTCGAACGAGTTGATAGCTCTCTGTGCACCGCGTCTCACTTTTATCAGCTATGGAATTCCAGCAAAGGGCGATGCCAAGTGGCTCGATCACGAAGGCAGCTTCATGGCAACGGTCGATGCCGGCCGCGTGTTTACTCTGCTAGGTGCTAAAGCTCTCAACGTCGAAGGCGATTATCGAACCGCCAAAATGCCTTCAGTAAACACGGGACTTCTCGACGGTCAGCTCGCATGGCGCCAGCACGATGGAGGCCACACCGACGCGCCGAATATGAAGTACTTCATCGAGTGGGCTGACAAGTTTATTGGCCAAACTCCATCGCAATAGAGAATAGCCAATCGGTGCTTGTAACGCAGCTCGAGAGCTACCGGCGCCGAGACTATCAGTTCCTAACAAATATTTCCGTTTACCGCCGCCTCTATTTTCCGGTGCACAAGGTAAGAATACTTCCGGATCCCAGTGTTTATGCAGCCCCCATTGAATCGCCACCTTTCTCGAGACTTGCCGGAGTACTCAAATCGTCCGCATGCTGCCTCCTCACTTGTCACCGTCCACATCGAGTCGCTTGCCGATGCTCGCACCGGGTCCTCATGTACGCAAGGATTTCGCCCGTCTGCCGCGCCAAAAAAATAGACCCCACCAAGAATGATGGGGTCTCGCGGCAAACTGCCGGTGATTGCACGGGCGGCCTTAGGGGCCTTTCATCGTTTGTATCCACAGCGCTGATGTCGTTGCCGCACCATCAGAACTATATGACCGGTAGGTGCCGAACAGTAGGAAACGGGCGCGGAATCAAACCATACTGCCAAACTTGCGCCATCTCGCATTTTCCAAGTTCCTTCGACCCTGGGTGGAAGGAGTTGTAACCTCAACCTTTAACGGCTGTCCTTCTTCTCTGGAAACCACGTCACCTGAATTGTTGCCGTGGTCACGGGATGCTGACCAGAAAGATATATGGGGGCCTTCCACTTCTCGAATGTGAATTTGCCGTTGATTTCGAACTCTTTGCCTATACGCTTAACCACCTGAAAGTTGATGTCATTCAGCGTGGTTCCTCCCGGAATGAAGTACGTGGTGGCCTTTTGATTGCGCACGCCCACCTGGAACCATTCGTTGCCGCTCAGATGATAGGTAATCCATCCCTGGCCGCCCTTGTCCTCCCGTCCAATCCAATCGCCGAAGAGCTGGCCCTGATTGGTGTAGCCCTGACGTTGGATCGTTTCCCAGTACATGAAATGGCCATACTGGCTCGCGCCGTTTGAACTGGACGGGTCGGTAGTGGCAGCTTCGACCCGTATATCCAGCTTGGAGACGCCGGGTACATGAGAGAGATAGAGGCCGGGTCGCCAAGAGGAGCGCCGTGGCGCGTCGATGGGCGAGACGTCGTCATGCGCCTCCGAGTCTGCATAAAGCGTAAGCCAGTTGCGGACGAAGGGCAGCCGATAAGAGAAGTCGAATGCACCAAAGCGGGCGCCAGGATCGTCGCGGCCATTCTTGCCGTTGCCGCCGGGAGAGGCAAAGCTAAAAAAACTCTTCAGAAACGTGTGAAGCGTGATGGGTCCGTGACCCCGCCCACCCCAGATTGCTGTGCGCTCGAAGCCGAACTCAAGATTCTCCGTTGGCCTGAAGCTTATCTTTTCAACGTGCACCCAAGGGGCGCCAGGATTGATCACATTCGCCAGACTAGTCGAGGGGTTGGCGACATAGGCCGGATTGGGCATGAAGGCATGCCCACTGAGCTTGCCGATCAGAAACTCGTAACGAAAGGGGCCGGTTGCACGGGAGAGCAGAGGGATATCCAGTGGCTCGACGCGGTTGATGCGGAAGGCGTAGATATTCTCTGCATTGTTTGAGTAGGCCATGCCGCCGCCAACACCAGGACCGAGCCAGTCATCCTGCTTGCCAAAGGAAATCTCATGGTTCAGGGCGTGAAATGAGGCGAAAGCCTCGATAAATCGTCCATTGGTGGTGGTGGCAATTGGCCCCATAGGGATCGTGGATTGTTTGTATGGAATCGCGGTGGCGCCATTGAGGAAGGTCGTGCCGTCAATTGCGCTAAGTGCCTGGGCCAGCGTCTGGGAGTAGCCAATGGCTGATGGGGCAGCCTCAAATTCGCCGCGCACATAGACAGTGAACCGGCCAGCCGTAGCGTATGCGCTGGCACCCGAATAGCTGTTGAATCCTTCCTCGTAGGGACGACCGTAGTCGTTGATGATGGTAGAGCCCAAATGGAAGCTGTCGCGCAACGGCGTGCCGCTGATAGCACGAGTCACCGAATAAACTGACTCGATGTGGATGTCTTTGTCGGACGTCGCGCATTGCAATTTAGGGTCAAAATGCAAGAAATGGAGCAGTGCTACGTAGATACCTCGTGCCTCGCCGGCGGTTGAATCCCCATATGCATCAGCATCCTCGATTTCGGCATTGGTCTGTTCAAGCGCATGGCTCAAACTGGCGCGCGTCCAAGGGCGCATTCCCAGAAAGACATCGTCAACATAGCCCATCGAGTAAAGCCGAAACACGGCTGGATAGACCCAGCTATCAACCGGAATGTATGGCGAACCCACCGTGGAAGGCTCGCAAACGGTTGCCGAATGACTCGAATCAGGCGCCGATTGCCCTATGCCATCGGGTGCGGCAAATTGTTCAGCCACAATTGGAATGGCGGTCATCAGAAGAAATGCTGACAACGCAATTACGCATTGGACAGCAGGAGCAATGGGTAGATTCCTCTTCACGTATTCACCTATCTCTCCTGCACCTTGTCGACATCGCTGCGCGACCGCGACTTCCCTGCCTGACGGAGGTAGCGGAACCTGAATCCCGTCGGCCAACTATGACGAATTGGGAGGGATTCCATCGCTTTGCAACCGCGAAGCATTAAAGGCGATGGGGTTGCGGACTAGATCAACGGAAGAATTATCCGGTTGGCGTCATTCGCTCCTCGATGGAATCTCTTTTCAGGAAGATTGCAATCGATGTCCGGGCAAGAATCGCCATGTCGCCGCACATACTTCTGGACTGGACGTAGGTGTCAGCCAAATCTAGTTTGAGGGGAAGAATGCGATCCCGGTACTCGCGCAGTGGATCTGAACTCTTCGCTAAGAGATCTTCTTCGTTCCGAAAATAGATCGATGCGAGGTCGGTGATCCCGGGGCGCACCTTAAGAATGTTTCGGTATCGCTCCTTGTACTCATCAACATACTCGGGAACTTCGGGGCGTGGTCCGACCAGGCTCATTTCGCCGCGAAGCACATTCCAAAACTGCGGTATCTCATCGAGTTTCGCGTTGCGAAGCAGTCTTCCAAGGCGGGTGATGCGGTCGTCCCCCGCAACGGTGATTGAAGGACCAGACGAATTTAATCGCATAGACCGAAACTTCCACAATCGAAACTGTCGGAAATTACGGCCTATTCTTTGCTGGGAGAAGAAGATCGGGAAGCCGGAGTCGACTACGATGGCCATGCTGACAAGAAGCAGCAATGGCGAAAGAACCAAAAGAGCCGCGGCGCTCGCGAAGATGTCAAAGAGCCTTTTCATTGAACGCTCAGGCGAACGCGGCAACTTCCGCTGTGCTCGCCTTCTTGAACTGGGTGCCGACTTCGCGAACAACCTCAATGACGCGACTGACGTCACCATCCTGCATCGCCGAGTAGAGAGGCAGCGACAGCAGCCGCGGGTATTCGGCAAGAGCCAGTGAGCACGGATCGCGCATCTCGAGTCTATCGCGGTAGTAAGAATGCAAAGAGATGGGAATGAAGTGAACGCTGCAGTTGACGCCGCGTTCACGCATTTCGTTGAAAAATCTCGCCCGGTCGATGGCGAGGCGATCAAGATTCAAGCGAAGAATATAAAGATGCCAAGCATGGGTGCCCGGCGTGCCGCGTGTAGGAATCTCGAATTGGGGCAGTTCCGCGAAGGCTTGGTTGTAGGCATCGGCAATCTCTCTTCGACGGCCGTTCATGCTATCAAGTCGGGCGAGCTGGTGGATTCCAATGGCGCCCATGATGTCGCTCATGTTGTACTTGAAGCCACACTCGACGACGTCGTAGTGCCAATTCCCTTTCTCGCTGTAGCGGTCCCATGCATCCCGGCTTATCCCGTGAAGGCAGAGAATGCGCATGCGATCGTATAGCTCCTCGGAAGACGTGACCACCGCTCCACCTTCACCGGTGGAGAGGTTCTTGGTAGCGTAGAAGCTGAAGGCAACTGCGTCGCTCTTGCCGTTGCCGATCCGGAGTCCAGCGTACGAAGTGCCAGCGGCGTGAGCTGCATCTTCGATGACCCTGAGGTTGTGCGTTTGCGCCAACCCCCAGATCGCTTCCATATTGCAGGGAAGTCCGGCGATGTGCACAGGGATGATGGCACGCGTGCGCGTCGTGATCAGTCGGGCGACACTGCAGGGGTCGATATTCATGTCGGGACCAATGTCGGCAAGGATGGGGATAGCACCAACCTGAAGGATTACGTTGACAGTGGAGCAAAAGGTCATCGGTGTGGTGATAACTTCGTCGCCCGGGCCAATACCCAACCCGGCAAGCGCCAGGTGCAGTCCCGCCGTGCACGAGTTGACCGCGAGAACGTGCTTAACTCCGACATATCTTCCAAGGGCGGCTTCAAATTCCTTTACCTTTGGCCCAGTCGTCATCCAACCGGAGCGGAGAACGGAAACCACTTCCTCAATTGCCTCCTCGGTGACATCCGGTAGACAGAAAGGCACCTTAAGCAACCGAGACTTATCTTTCACTTCTTCCATGGAGGAACCTTTCAATGATTGCGGTGTGGAGCATGATGCGGACTTCGGTTCGTTGGCGAATCTCCGGATGTATTTCAGTTGGCGGAGACCTTACCGCCCGAATTCTCCGGACACACTCCATATCGGGATTGGCAACACTGAACAACCACAGAAATTCATCGAATTTGACCAGTGTCATCCAATTTAGGCTTATCCGTGCTTCAGTTTGTAAATGGCGCTTTCTCTAAGGCTTGCGAATCCAGCAGAGCACATGGGTTCGCAGAGCCGGAATGGTGTTGAAGATGGTATAGAGAGAAGGATGGATCTTTGTAACTCGGCGGCTGATTGGCGGTGCAAGTGTCACACGCCAGAATGTCACGCTGCCTTCTGGAAATAACTTGCGGACACGCTCCAGAGGCATGGGGCGAACATCACTATTCTTGGGATTTTTGTAAATGAAATCGTACCAGAGGATGCCCCCCCCGGGCTTGATAAGCGCCCACATGTGGGTGGCCAGATCCTGCCGAAATACATCATCCAGAATCGACGTGAAGGCCATGGACTGATACACGATATCGAAAGAACCCCGTTCAACCTCAATCTTGCGAGCGTCGCCCGAGACGAGCCTGACGCTCGAAGGAAGCCGCAAGCTACTGATCGCCAACCGGTCGGGCAGCAATTCGTTGCCGGTCAGATTCTCGGGACGGAATCCGAGCCGAATCATTCTCAGAAGGTCGTCGCCATTGCCGCATCCTATTTCGAGCAAACGCTTTTCTTCCAAAGGACGGATACCACAGGTCTTGATCCAGCGGATGAAGGCCCGCTCTTTTTCCTGCGCCGACAGGTACACATCCGCAGCCAAAGGACTGTACAACGGCGCATTGAGTTCCTTCCCCTCGCGCGCTCGTCGTTCGTAACGCTCAACGATGCGCATCGCTTCGGTAATTTCTGTTTCTGCCATAACAGCTTTGCCTACTCTCTATTTACTTGTGCGGTCAGGAACGCAAGAACCTCAACCAAATAAATGCTGCCTGGAAATCTGGACGGCGATTCACCATGTAGATCGGGGTGGCCTTGTCTACTGAGTGACTGGTTGTGCTTGTTTCGCCTTTACAAGCGTATCGATCCAGCGATAAGTGGTCTCGAGGCCTTCGCGCAACGGGCGTGACGGAGACCACCGAAGCACCTCGTGTATAAGCCGATTGTCGGAATTCCGGCCGCGGACGCCGAGAGGGCCAGGAATATGGCGGATGGTCAGTTTCTTCTCCGCAATTTCTGCAATCACCGCAGCAAGCTGATTGATGGTGACCATCTCGTCCGATCCTATATTTATTGGCCCTGTGTAGTCCGAATCCATAAGGCGCCGCACTCCCTCAAGACACTCGTCGATATAAAGGAAAGAACGAGTCTGCCGTCCATCACCCCATATTTCGATTTGATCGCCGTTCGCTGCTTCAGCAACTTTACGGCTCAAGGCTGCAGGTGCTTTCTCGCGCCCGCCGCACCAGGTGCCTTCAGGACCAAAGATATTGTGGAAACGGGCGATGCGAACCTGTATGCCGTAATTGCGCATGTAAGCTAGATAAAGCCGCTCGCTGAATAGTTTCTCCCACCCGTATTCACTGTCGGGTGCCGCTGGGTATGCCGAGGCCTCTGAACATTTCGGATTATCTGGATCTAGCTGGTTATACTCCGGATAAATGCAAGCGGAGGAAGAATAGAAAAACTTCTTCACCCCCATTAGCCGACCAGACTCTAGACAGTTGAGATTGATTGTCGCCGAGTTATGCATAACGACCGCATCGTGCTCACCGGTAAAAATATAGCCGGCACCGCCCATGTCAGCCGCCAATTGGTAAACCTCATCAATACCCTCCATAACCTCGCGCGCAACAATGGGATCACGAAGGTCTCCGAGGACGACTTCATCTGCTCCCGATTCACTAAATTCGTGACGCTTGATATCGACGCCTCTGACCCAAAATCCTTCAAGCTTGAGTCGTTTAACGAGGTGGCCACCGATGAAACCGCCAGCGCCGGCAACTAATACTTTTTTCATGATTTCACTCCCAGACCGTTTTGCGGCATAGTTTGTACTGTCCTCTCAAGTGGGACAAACGAGAGATGGCTTGTTATGGAAAGTTCGGAAAGATGGATGGCCGATCCACATTGCATCTTCCCGGAAGCCCGCAATGCGTGGATTGATATTCATGTCCGCGCCGATATCGGCGTTACCCTTACGAAGCCGAAATGCCCGTTTTTTTCGCAAGAGCGTCGCAGTAAAAGTTCAGCACGGCTGAGGTTACGTATTCTTCTGAAAAGTCCCTCATCGCCCGACACCGCCCGTTGTCGCCCAGCGTTTTCCTTAGCGATGGGTCGTCTTTCAGCCGGATCATGTGGTCCACCATTTCGAACGCATTGCCTGCCTGGTGTAACAATCCGGTTGTCCCGTCCTCAACCGCATCCACGCTTCCGTAGACTCGCGAAGCCAGTGCCGGAATGCCCACGGCTGCGGCATTAATGAGCACTGTGCCAAAACCTTCCCGATAACTGGGGAGGCATAGGACGTCGGCACCAGCCATGAACTGCTCGGGGACACTCGTAAAACCGAAGAAGTGGACTCTGGGCAGACATTCACCGAACAGGTGGGTCATTGCCGGACGGATACCATCCTCGTCGGGACCAACGACGAACAAATGACTCCGATCATCGCTCGCTGCAAATTTCGCGAAGGCTTCCGCCATGACCAGCGCCCCCTTGTCCCTGGTTAGCCGTGACATATAAAGGAAGACCAGTGACTCTGCCGGTACGCCGTTCTTTGAGCGGATCTCTTGGCGCGCAGTTGGATTTGGCCGGAACCGGCGAACATCGACTCCGCTGATCGACCCATGACCCAACACGAAGGATTTCTCTTTGGCCACGATACCCTGCTGCAGCAGGAACGTCCGTTGCGAGGAGCTATCGATCAGGATGTGCGTTGCGAATTGGGCGATGAGCCGGTCGCAAGTTTTCAGAAGCAGGCGCATTGCTCCTTTGCGCGTAGCCCAAACTTGCCCGGTGAAGGTGTGAATTCGAACCGGAACGCGCGCCAGCATTCCCGCCGTCATAGACAATAGGCCGGCTTTTGGATCCACGGAATGAACCAGCGCGAATCTTTGATTCCTGAACATCCGATAGAGCCGGTACAACGCCCTCATGTCGCTCTTGAAATCGATTTTCCGTTCGATGGGAATATGTATGAGCCTCGCACGGATGCCGCGTTCTGCCAGAAAGCCGGGATTCTGTGTATTGGTCGCCAGAGTCACGTCATAATGCGCGGTCAGTGCCCGGATCTGATCCAGGAGAAACACCTCTGCGCCATACAGGTTACAACAAATCAGGCAGATTCTTTTCATTGCTTCTGTCTCCAGGACTGCACCACTCTATGCACGCCGTCTTCCATGCTGACGTTGTGAACATAATTCAGGCCCCGGCTGATATGCTGCGTCGAATAGACGACTCGATCCGTAAGGGCGTCGATACGCGAATTGGTCAGCGGAAATCCCGGCATGACCCTAAAGACTGTCGCTGCCACGCGCACCAGTTGCTCGGGAACTCTTAACCTCGGTGCTGGTCGGCCCAAAGCATCAGCAATAGCGGCCACGAACTCTTCCAGTGGACGATGGTCCGACAGAATGAAGGTTTGACCCCGCGCCTCAGGCAGAGTTGCGCAGCACAACATTCCATCGACAACGTTGTCGACGTAGATGTAATTTGCCGAGGCACAAGGCGGCCCAATGAAAAAATAGATGCCTTTGGAAATCATCGTAATCATTTGGAACAGCGATCTGTTGGTCATGGTTGGCCCGAACACATTGGAAGGCCTGAGAACGGACGCGCTGAATGTTTCCGGACCAGAAGCCACGGACACGAGCTGGTCAGAATTGGTTTTGGTTCTCTCATATTCGTTGTCCGGAGCCACAGCAGTCTCCTCGGAAACAATTCCGGCACGAACCTTTCCGTAGGCGCCGGTGCTGCTGAGTTGGACCCAGTGACCGACTGTCCCGGATGCCGCCTTGATGAGGCGCTGAGTTCCTTCAACATGCAAAGCGTGCATACGCGTGGGATCGCGGATCTCACCTGCACAGTGAAACAGCACATCCACGTCCGCCACAAAAGGGAGCAAGTCGACATCCCGAGATGTAAGGTCGCCCTCGAACAGCATCACGGAATCGGGTAATCCGAGCGTTGCTCTGGATCGACGGGTAAGCAGCTTGATCCTGTCGCCACGCGCCAGGAGATGCGATACAAGCCGTCGGCCAATGAATCCCGTTCCTCCGGTTACAGCCACCTGCATTCTGACCTCCACATCCCTTCCGCTAAGCCACGATTAACGCTCAGCGACCCGTCAAACATCGGGCCATGAACGCAAAGGCCGGTAGAGCGCGATAATATCGCCTCGCGATCCTGTACACCTCAATACGAGCCTCGCGACGGCGACTGTCCGCGTTGCCTCCCAACTCGAAGTTCGTAAGCAGATCCGGCAACTTGACGGACTTGACGCCGTTCACCTTGCATCGCCAGAGGAAGTCATAGTCCATGGCGATGGCGCAATCCGGATCGAAACCACCAAAATGCTCGTAAATTGTTCTGCGAACAAAGCAGGCGGGGTGCACGTATGGCATCAGAACCGGGAGCAGCCACTCAGGCCGGTTGCGCCAGATGGCGCACGGCGCGCTTTCTCCGCGCCTATACATCCGGGCATCCGCATGCACGATTCCGGCATCGGGATTGTCGCGCAAGGCCGCCAGGACACGCTCTCCGCAATTGGTCTCGTACCAGTCGTCGCTGTTAAGAAGGAAAACCACGTCGCCGGTGCATTGTCTGAGCGCCACGTTCCAGGCAGCGCTAATGCCAAGCACGCTGCCCTGTTCCAGCAGCTTAGAGGCTATGGCGCCGTTGGGACTGGAATTGCCCGGGTACGATTGCTTGATAAGCGCATAGGTATTGTCGGTAGAGCCGCCGTCGACGAAAATATGCTCCTTGGGCGGTACGGTTTGGGCGAGTATCGAATCGATACACCGGTTGAGCGTACGCGCCGAATTCCAGCAGGCCGTAATTACGCTGTAGGTAAGGTCATGCGTTTTAAAGGAATCCATTATTCCCCTCAAACATCGAAAACAGCATCGCGACACTTCCAATAAACGGCGCGCGCCACGATTGCGATCGAAGCGGCAAGAAACGCCGTCGGCCCTGAGTGCTTGATTGCGAAGTAGAAACGGTGAGTAGCGATCCGGTTGTTGGCTTTTAGACGACCGCCGGATGATTGCTCGCCGATGTGG
>Ga0070713_100001633_pt1 | contig 14383 bp, 10 predicted proteins | sample LARL82metaG_FD_65465 | JGI IMG/M metagenome (GOLD analysis project Ga0070713, IMG submission 65465) | Corn, switchgrass and miscanthus rhizosphere microbial communities from Kellogg Biological Station, Michigan, USA - LAR L8-2 metaG | ecosystem: Host-associated > Plants > Roots > Rhizosphere ...
CGCATACAGACCAAAATGTTCCACGATGCCGGCAAACGATTCGAGCGTATCCTCCGCGATCTCCCGGTATTCCTTGCGCCCGCTCAACTCCTCAAGGCGCAGCAACGCGGCGGCTGCCGTCGGATTCCCGGCCGGCGTCGGTGAATCCTGCAAGGGCTTACGTCGCGCCGTCAGTGCACCCAGAACCGTCGCCCCATCTGTCCCGGCAGCGGTATCGAAAAATGCGCCCGCCGTCCGGTCGTAGAATCGCGCGATCATGGCATCAGCTAGTTTCACAGCCGCCCGGTAGTAGCGCATGTCGCCGCTTGCGATCCAGCCATCGATGCACGCATGCACCGTCATCGCGTAATCATCGAGCGTTCCCGCGACTCGTTCCGTAGGCATGGCGCTGTCCGATTCGCCATACGCGATCACGTGCTGCAGCAACGCCGCGCCATCCCACGCCTCCGCAAGCAGCCGATCAAGTGACAGCAGCGCAAACGTGCGAGAAGACTCGGCTCGCAACACTCGGGCCGCCTCCAGGTACGCCGTTACCGCCATCGCGTTCCAGCCGGTATACAGCGTTCTATCGATAAATGGTGTTGGGCGTGTGGCCCGCGCAGCCAGCAGCTTCGCTTGAGCTGAAGCGATCAGCCCGCGTGCTTCTTCCGCCGTCCGGCCGCATTGTGCCGCCACTTCGTCAATCGTGAAGTTGCGATGGAGCACATTCTTCGCCGGATTGTGATGCATGTCGCCGAGTTCGCCGATATCCCAATAACGCGAAGCCACCGCAAGCTCATTGGCGTCAAGCACGGCGCGCGCCTCGTCCAGAGTCCACGTAAAATAGTCGCCGTCGTCCTCCAGATTGATGTCCGCGTCCTGCGATGCGTAGAAGCCGCCGCGCGCGCGATCGCTCATCACCGCGTCGAGCCACGCAACAATCTGCTCGGCGGTCTGGCGGAAGTCATCCCGCACAAAACTCTGGTAGCCATGCACGTAATTGCGGAGCAGCTCAGTGTTGTCATAGAGCATTTTTTCGAAGTGTGGCACCACCCAGCGCTCGTCCACGCCGTAGCGATGGAATCCGCCCACGAGCTGGTCATACACGCCGCCGCGCGCCATCCGCTCCAGCGTCACCGTAAAGGCCTCCCGCGCCTCTGCGTTATCGCGATTGAGCGCCACCTCCAGCAGCAGATCCAGAATTGACGGATGCGGAAACTTGGGCTGCGAACCGAACCCCCCGTTGCGCCGATCGAACTGCGCCACCGCCGACGCCACGATCTTGTCCACCAGCGCCAGGCTCAGGTCTCCTCCACGCGACGAGAAGCTCTCGTTATGCTCAATCGCTGCCATCACACTCGCGGCAGACTCCAGCGCTTCGTTCCGCCGTTCCTGCCACACCTGCGACATCGTCAATAACACGCGTCCAAAACCCGGCCGCCCGTAGCGATCGTCGCGCGGAAAGTATGTTCCGCCAAAGTAGGGCCGCCCGTCCGGCGTCAGAAATCCGGTCAACGGCCACCCCCCTTGCTGGCTGATGGCTGAAACCGCCGCCTGGTAACGCGCATCCACGTCGGGACGCTCATCGCGGTCGACCTTCACAGCCACAAAATGATCGTTGATGATTCTGGCAATCTCCGGGTCTTCGTAGGACTCCCGGTCCATTACGTGGCACCAGTGGCACCACACAGCGCCAATATCCAGAAGAATCGGCTTGTTCTCCGACTGCGCCCGCGCAAAGGCCGCTTCGCCCCATGGGTGCCAGTGCACCGGCTGATGCCGCGCGGATCGCAGGTAAGAAGAGGATGCCGCTTCCAGTTGATTCGCGGCCGAGGACGTCGATGAGTGCTCTACGGGCATGCGCCGAGAATACACGGGCAGAACGTCCCCCGGCCACTCCCCCTCCAACCCGCATTGCAGCAATTCACGCTTGCCATTCTCCCGGTTTTTTCGGTAAAACACTCAAACAACAAAGGCGAAACTGAAAGCATCTAAACGCGTCAATGGCAGGTACTGCGTTCGCCCCTCCCTGGGGACAACCCCGGATCGAATTCAGGACTTCCGCCCCTTGCCCGAACATCCGGCCCTGAAGGGGTCTTGTGAAATGAAAGCCGGAGAAAGCCCGATGCACGACGACGCGCCCCCGCCAGACGGACGAACAGCCACCATATCCCCCGCCCAGATGAGCCAGTTGATCAGGTCCTACAACTGGGCAACCACTCCTCTCGGTCACGTCGCCCGTTGGCCCGATAGTCTCAAAGCCGCTGTTCGCATCCTCGTCACTTCGCGCTTCCCGATGTGGATGGCTTGGGGCCCCCAACTCACCGTGCTTTACAACGACGCCTACGCTCGCGTCACGTTGGGCGAGAAGCATCCCTGGGCTCTTGGCAAGCCGGCGCCGGAGGTTTGGCACGAAATCTGGCCTCAGATCGGCCCCCGCATCGAGCGCGTGATGGCGACCGCTGAGGCTTCATGGGACGAGACGCTGGGACTGATCCTGGAGCGAAGCGGATACCCTGAAGAGACCTTCCACACTTTCTCCTACAGCCCGCTGGCCGGACCGAACGACAGAATCGACGGCATGCTGTGCGTGGTGATGGAAGACACACTGCGCGTGCGCGGCGAACGCCAGTTGTCTTCGCTCACTTCCCTTGCCGGCGCGCTCGTCAATGCCAATACCCGGAAAGACGTTTGCGATGCGATCGAGCGCGGCCTGGCCGGACAGAAGGACATTCCCTTCGCACTCGTCTACACCTTCGAAAACAGCGGCCCCACGCTCTGCCTCGTTGCACGAGCCGGCATCGAGCCCGCCCATCCCGCTGCGCCGCGCGAGATCGACCCCGATTCCTTCGGCAGCCCCTGGCCCGTCGACACCCTCTTCAGCACCAATCGCGCCATGACCATCGACCGGCTCGGCGATCTCTTTCCCGATCTGCCCACCGGCGTCTGGGACAAGCCACCCAGCCAGGCAAGGTTGGTCCCCTTGTTCCGGCGCGGCCAGCAGAAGCCTGCGGGCGTCTTCATCGCCGCGCTGAACCCCTACCGCCATTTTGACGAAAGCTACGAAGGATTCCTCGATCTCGCCGCTGGCCAGATTGCCGCCAGCATCACCAATGCAGAGGCCTATGAATCCGAAAGAAAACGTGCCGAAGAACTAGCCAATCTCGATCGCGCCAAGACCGCCTTCTTCAGCAACGTCAGCCACGAACTGCGCACTCCACTCACACTGATCCTCGGCCCCGTTGAGGATGCCCTGCTGAATCAGATCCCTCCCTCACCGGAGTCGCTGGAGATGCTGCACCGCAATGCCCTGCGGCTGCTCAAACTGGTTAACGGCCTTCTCGACTTTGTGCGCATCGAGGTCGGCCGCATGCGCGCCAATTATCAGCCCACCGATCTTTCGATTCTCACCGCGCAGCTCGCCAGTGTCTTCCGCTCCGCAGTCGAGCGCGCCGGGTTGAAACTCATTGTCGAATGCCCGCCCCTGACTGAGCCCGTGTATGTCGATCGCGAGATGTGGGAAAAGATCGTACTCAACCTGCTCTCCAACGCGCTCAAGGCAACCTTCGATGGCGAAATTCACGTTTCGGTCTCCGCGGACGAAACCGGCGCGCACCTCACAGTGCGCGACACCGGCACCGGAATTGCCGAGAACGAGATCCCTCATCTCTTCGAGCGCTTCAGCCGAATTGAAGGTGCGCGCCAGCGCAGCCACGAGGGCAGCGGCATCGGTCTCGCACTTGTCCACGAACTTGTCGAAATGCACGGCGGTTCCATCACCGTCGAGAGCGAGCCGGACCACGGCGCCACATTCCGCGTCAGTCTGCCCTTTGGCCACGAGCATCTCACCCATGGTCATGTCGTAAGGGATGACGCCAGTCCACTCGTCGTACAGGGATCCGCCGTAGCATACGTGCAGGAGGCCCTCGGCTGGATGCCCGGCCATGATCTGCTGAAAAGCCAGATCACCGGTTCTGTAGCCGGAGACCAGGACGACGACCCCCTGCTCGGCCCAGGCGCTTTCAAGCCTGTCGTGCTTCTCGTCGACGACAACACCGATATGCGCGAGTATGTCCGCTCCCTGCTGGCCGGAAAATTCGAGGTTATCGCTGTCACAAACGGAAAACTCGCGCTCGAAGAAATCAGCCGTCGTCCGCCCGCACTCGTGCTCACCGACGTCATGATGCCCGAAATGGATGGCTTTGCACTGCTTTCCGCACTTCGCGAGGACCACGCCACCGCAACAATTCCCGTCATTATGCTCTCCGCTCGCGCTGGCGAAGAAGCCCGCATTGAAGGTGTCGAAGCCGGTGCGGATGACTATCTCACCAAGCCATTTACTGCTCGCGAACTCATCGCCCGCGTGGACGCCCAACTCAAAATGGCCCGGATGCGCCAGGAGGCAGCCGAGCAAAAAGCAGCGCTGACTCAGGAAATCAACCGCGCCCGCCAGTTCGCCGGCGAAGCGCTGGAACACGTACCCGTAGCCTTCTGTACGCTCGATCGCGACTGCCGCATCACCTACATGAATGCCGCCGCTCTGCAGCTTGCCGCGCTTTCTGGCAAACCGCATATGGGCGCAAGTCTGTGGGATTTGTATCCCGACCTGATCGGAAGCGGCCTCGAATCCAACATCCGTCGCGCCATGGATGCGCGCGTCCCCGCCGAATTCGAACAGTTCTTCCCCTCTCCCGCAAATGAAGCCTGGTTTCAGTTCTACGTTTATCCGCAGCCCGGCGAAGGCATCATTCTCTATTGCCGCAACACCACCGAAGCACGCAAAGCCGAGCAGGCTCTCCGGCGGTCTGAACAGCTGGCAGCCGCAGGCAGGCTTGCCGCCAGCATCGCGCACGAAATCAACAATCCCCTCGAGGCCGTCACCAATCTCCTCTTCCTCGCCAAAACCGATGCCGGTCTGTCCTCCAGTTCCAAAGACCTGCTCGAGATTGCCGACAAGGAACTCCAGCGCCTGTCACACATCACGGCCCGAAGCCTGAAGTTCTATCGCCAGCGAACTGCGCCCGCTTTCACAGCGCTCGATGAAGTGATCGATTCCGTCATTTACTTCTACGACCCGGCCATCCGGCTGCGCAATATTGCGATTGAACGCCGCTATCACGCCGTGCCCACGGTCCTCTGCCATCCAGGCGAAATCCAGCAGGTCTTCACCAATCTCGTTTCGAATGCCCTCGATGCCCTGCCCGAAAAAGGACGCCTCGCCGTCGTGGTGCGCCCCGCGCGCGATCGCTCCGGGCGCGAAGGCGTTGCGGTCACCGTCGCCGACAGCGGCACCGGCATGGATCAGCACATGTTCGCGCGTCTCTTCCATCCATTCATCACCACTAAGGGCGAAGCAGGAACAGGGCTCGGACTTTGGGTCTCCAAGGGGATCCTCGACGAGCACGGCGCTCGCGTTGCAGTGCGTTCCAAACCTGGCTTCGGCACCGTCTTCCGGATATTCTTTCCCCTCGTCGCGGAGGCCGATCAATCAGCATCAGTGCCAGACGGACGGGCAGCTATTCCTTCGCCAGCTCTTCTTTGATCGCGGCGATCAGTTCCGGGGCATCCGGAAGCGTATCCGGCGAGAAGCGCTTCACCACTTCGCCGTTGCGGCTTACCAGAAATTTCTCGAAATTCCGCAGCACCTCGGGGTCGGCGTTGGTCTCAATTCCATATCCCTTCAGCTTCTCGCGAAAGGGAACCTCCGAAACACTGATAGCCTTCGGCTGCGCGGTCGTCAGCAGCTTGTACAGCGGATGCTTATCATCGCCGGCTACGCTGATCTTGCTGAACATGGGAAACTTCACGCCAAAATTCGTCGTGCAGAATGACTGGATCTCTTCGTTCGTTCCCGGCTCCTGGCTCTTGAAGTTGTTCGCCGGAAATCCCGCCACCACAAGTCCCTGGCCACGAAGTTGTTCATACAGATTCTCCAGGCCCTCGTACTGCGGCGTCAGCCCGCACTTCGAAGCCACGTTTACCAGCAACAGAACCTTGCCCTTGAATTCCGCAAGGGAGGCGTCTTCACCGGTGATCCTCTGCACGGGAACGTCGTAAACAGCACTACTCATCATCAAATCTCCTGATATAAAAATTGCGGTTTGTTCGTTGGTTGGATGCCACTGAACAGAAATGGATGCGCTCCATCACGACAGCAGCTGGCGACCGACTCGAATATACAGCTCAACGGCTTCCGCCAGTTCCTTCTTTGCCAGCTTCTCAAACGGCGTGTGCGCCACGTGAATCGAACCCGGCCCCAGCAACAATGGCTCGCCCCAGTTCGTGAGCTGCGGAATGTCGGTGGTGAATTTCGCGATCATCGTCGGCAAACCCTCCACCGCGCGTAAACGGACGAACGGAATCTCCAGGGTGAACTCCACCTCCGCCAGGTCCCCCGCAGCTTCGATCAGCGCCGCGCGAACTGCCTTCGAATCTCCCACTAGCCGCACCAGTACCTGCGCCTCTGCCTTGTCGGCGATTACGTTCGGTGCATGCCCTCCATGAATCTGTCCGATGTTGAGCGTGCTTGGACCCACATCTTCCGTCACCGGCAAATCCAGTTTCAGCAGCCGCCCCAGCACCTCCACCAGCTTGTGCACCGCGCTGTCCCCAAGCTCCGGATAAGCCGAGTGCGCCATCTTGCCCTGCGCCCTGAACACGGCGCGCAATGACCCCTTTGAAGCCAGCGCAAGCCGATTGTCGGTGGGCTCTCCATTGATCAGAAACCGGCTTCCCTTCGGCGTTTCATTCGCCACCTTCGCGCCTGCGGAGTCCCGCTCTTCCCCGCTCACAAACAACATGCCGACACGATATCCCTCGCTCCGCAGCACCTCGGCCGCTGCCACCTGCGCCGCAATGATGCCCTTGGCATCTGACACCCCGCGCCCATAGATAAACTCCTCATCCTCGCGAAACGGGATGTACGGAGGCACCGTATCCATATGCGTGGAAAAAACAAGGTCGGGCGTCTGCCCCGCGGCTCCGCCATAAACATTCCACCGCTCCGCGCCTCCCGCACTCTCAGCCGGTTGCGGAACTGGGGTCTTCTCCACGGCCCACTCCCGTGCCGCCAGGAAATCCGCAAGAAAATCGCCCACACGCCCTTCGTTATAGGTCGTGGATTCAATCTCGCAGAGCTGTTCTGTAAAGCGAATCGGATCGAGCCGCGGAAACTCGTGCATGGTTCTGCCAGAATATCGTAGTCAGCGACGATTCACTGGCTGGCAATATGCCGACACAGGGCAAGCAGCGCGACGCGCAGTCGGCGTAAAATAGCGTTTGGAATGACTTCCACAGCCGTGACGTCTTTGTCGGAAAAGAGTTTGGAAAAAAATTCCTTGCGCACCCTTGCCTTGCCCGGTCCCGCAGGCCGGCTTGAGGCTCTCCTGAATGAAGGCGCACCCGATGCGCAGTTCGTCGGCCTTGTCTGCCATCCTCACCCCAAGGGCGGCGGCAACATGCACAACAAGGTCGTTTATCACGCCATGAAGGTACTCAATGCGCCGGAATGGAACCTGCGCTGGCCCGTCCTTCGCTTCAACTTCCGCGGCACCGGCACGAGCGAAGGCCAACATGACGGACACGCCGAATCGGCCGACGTAGTCGCAGCGATCCATTGGCTCCACGCCGAATTCAAGCTACCCATCATTCTCGTTGGATTCAGCTTTGGCGCCGCCACGGCTATCGCCGCCTCCAATGCACTGTCCGCCTTATCCGCACCCACCGACCGCCCGGACCTTCGCGCGCTTGCCCTGCTGGGACTCCCAACCCACGGCTTCAAACGTTCCTACCAATACCCGCTTCTCTCCACCTGCACTCTTCCCAAGCTATTCCTCAGCGGCGATCAGGATCAGTTCGCCACAAAACAGCAACTGGAGCACGCAGTCGATTCCGCCGCCGAACCCAAGACCCTGGTGTTCATCCCGGATGCCGATCACTTCTTTACCGGACATCTCGAACAGACGCAAAAGGCTCTCGTAGCCTGGCTCAAGGAGCAGATACGATGACGCCGGCCAGCGATACCGCGCTCGATTTTATCCACGCCCGCGCCACCGAGTTCTTTACCGGCGCGCTCGAGGCGAGCAGCATCGAGTCCGCCTTCGATCGCCGCATACGCTTTGAGGGCAACTCACTCAAGCGGTTGATTCCCGATGGCAGCGGTCCCGACATCATCAATCTCTCCCAGTTCAAGCGCATCTTTGTGATCGCGATTGGCAAAGCTGCCGGGCCCATGCTCGAAATCCTGCTCGACCGCATGAAACGCCGCAAGGGTCTGCGCGGCCTCTGCTGCACCAAGTACGTCCCTAAAAAACGCAACTGGCGTTTCCGCTACTTCGAAGGCGGCCACCCTTTGCCGAATGAGGAATCCTTCGCCGCCGCTCGCTATGCGCTCGCCATGCTGAAAAAGGCGAAGAAGGATACGCTTGTTTTCTTCCTGATCTCCGGCGGCGGCTCTGCCATGTTCGACCTGCCTCTAGACCCCCAGATCGGTCTTGACGACACCGTGGCCTTTCACGAGGCATTGGTTGGCTGCGGCGCGCCTATCAACGAGATCAACACCCTGCGCAAGCACTTCAGCGCAGTCAAAGGCGGCCGCCTCGCCATCGCCGCTCCTGAGGCCCTTAAAATCTCTTTCCTGCTGCCGGATGTTCCCCTGCGAACCCTCGATGCCCTCTCCTCAGGACCAACTTCGCCCGACCATTCCACCGTCGACGAAGTCCACGAGATCATCGCCAAATATGACCTCGCTCGCAAGTTCCCTCCGGCGGTGCGCGCCTTCTTCGAGCGCGGAGACCTTCCCGAGTCCCCCGGAAACAAAACTTGGCGTCCACCATTTCTTGCCCGGTTTCAGAAAAGCGAACCGGCACGCCGCTTCACCTCCGCTGTTAACCTCACCGGCGAAGACGAGGCCTTTCGCGATTCGGTCTTCGAACTCCTGCTGTCGAGTCACGACCTGGTCGAGAGTGCGCGGGTGCTCGCCCAAAAAGCCGGCTACTTCGTTGCTGTCGACAACTCCTGCGATGACTGGGACTACGCCGACGCCGCGCGCTACCTCCTCGACCGCTTTCACGATCTGCGCGCACTGCACATGCGCTTTTGTCTTATCTCCGGCGGCGAGGTGACCGTGACCCTCAATAGCACACCCGGCGCCGGTGGTCGAAACCAGCAATTTGCGCTGGCCTGCGCCCTTGAACTCGCCCATCATCCCGGCGAGATGCTCACCGTGTTCAGCGCCGGTTCCGATGGCATCGATGGCAACACGCCCAATGCCGGAGCCATCGCTGACCCCACCACCGTCGCACGCGCCCTTGCGTTCGGATTCGACCCCGAACAATCCCTCCGCACTTTCAACGCCTGTCCCTTGTTTACGGCCCTCGGCGATACCGTGGTCACCGGGCCCACCGGCCACAATCTCCGCGACCTGCGCCTCCTGATCTCCGATAAATCCTGAAGCCGGCCAGCCGGCGTTACTCGCTTCACCTCCCCGCCGCCCGTCAACCCGGGCTATGATAAAGTTTCAATTCTTATTCATTTCCGACGGTACTCAGGACTCCGACGTGGCCCGAAAAGCAAGTCGCACAAACACCGACAAGACCCCCGATATTCGGGCCGTGGCCGCATTGGCCAAAGTTTCCATCGCCACCGTTTCACGCACCATCAACGGATCTCCCGTCGTCAGCGAGAAGCTCTCCAAGCGTGTCTGGCAGGCTATCGAACAACTCAACTATTTTCCCAACACCCACGCACGCACGCTCGTTTCAGGCCGCAGTCGCCTCTTCGGCATCATCGTTGAAAACATCACCAACCCATTCTTCCCTGAGCTGATCCAGAGCTTCGAAGAGATTGCCGTAGCCCACGGCTACGAGATCCTTGTCAGTTCCTCCAACAGCGATCCCGCCGTCCTCACCACCTGCGTGCGCCGCATGCTCGAGCGCAAAGTTGAAGGCGTTGCCGTCCTCACCTTCGGCGAAGAAGAACCTGTACTCGATCAGCTCTCGTTTCACGACGTGCCTGTGGTGCTCGCCGAGTTCAAACTCGCGGAGCCCAAGGCCAGCACCATCGTCCTCGATTACAACACCGGCATTCGTGCCGCCGTCGGTCATCTCGCAGCCCTTGGCCATCGCAAAATCGGCTTCCTTGCCGGTCCGCATAAGCTGCATTCCGCCATCACCCGGCAAAATGACTTTCAGGCCGCGATGCAGGAAAGCAAACTGCCCATCCAGAAAAAGTGGATCATCGAATGCGACCACACACTCAAGGGCGGTGTAGTCGGCTTCGGAAAGCTCCAGGCTCTGACCGCGCGGCCCACGGCAGTCATCTGTTCGAACGACATGACCGCTATCGGTGTTCTGCGCGCCGCCTACATGCAGGATCTTCGCGTGCCCCAGGATCTGTCCGTAATCGGCCTCGACGACATTGACTTCGCAGAGTTCACGCTGCCCCCGCTCACCACCATCCGCCTTTCGCGCTCCGACCTCGCAAAGGCCGCATTCGATGCACTCCGCCAACATAGCGAAAATCCGGGAAAGCCCGGCCTGCAGCGCGAGTTCCTGGTGTCCACAAGCCTCGTCGTTCGCGGGTCCACAGCGCCGCCCCCCGCCGGCGCCTGAGTTCTCTGAGCATACGACTCGTGGCAGGTGTCCGGTCGTGCATGGCAAGAGCACGGTTTTGAAAGCGCACGACTCTAGTCGTGCCGTGAAGTCTGGGAAATCAATCGGGCTTTAGCCCCTGAGGGACGGCTATTCCGAATTCTCGACTTTTGCCACGGCTACGCCGGCTGCAGCATCCCTGCCTCTCCGCGCACATACGCGCCGTTCCGCACCGCCACAATTTCATCGTGCGTTTGATCCGCCGCCTCGCGGCGATCGAGGTAGACCTTCGGCTCGCCAAAGCGCACATCTGCATAGAATCCCTTAACCCCCAGGGCCTTCCAGAGATGAGGCATCAGCAGTGCATCCCCATACCAGCACAACTCCCGTTCCGGTGTTCCGTCTTCGATCACATAGCGAATCGTGGCTGTCGTCACCGGCACTCCAGCCTCAACCGCCGGCGTGAAAAGCCTCGAATGAAATCGCAGCACCTCACTGCCATCGGTGCTGGTGCCTTCGGGAAAAAACAGAACCGGCAGAGGTCCCTTGAGTCGTTCCGCCACCTGCTCGGTAACTTCCAGCGCGCTCGAGCGACTTTCCCTGTCTACAAAAAGCGTGCCGCAGGCGCGTGCCATCATACCAATCAACGGCCAGCTTCGGATCTCAGTCTTCGCCACCATGACACTGGGTACGACAGCCGCATAAATGATTGCATCGATGTGGCTGAGATGGTTTGACACCACCAGTCCGTGCGCCGGCGGTTGCCCGGTGATCTTGATCCCGACTCCCAGACTGCATGCAACCCGCCGCGAAGTCGATTGAAGCCAGGCGCCACGGCGTTCCGGCGTGAGCGGGCCGCGCAGGCGCATTAATGCCAGGCGAATAATCCCCACTGCCAGCGCGAATACCAGCGCCACAGCGCGCCGGAGTCTCCTCAAGCTCATTGCGTCAATGGCGCGAGAAACCTGTTCCGCGCAGCTGGGGACAGCATCTTCAGATCGAGCAGAGTCAAGAAATCAATCGTCCCAAACTCGCGGTCCCATGCCGGCGGTGCGCAGATCCGCGCTCCAATGGTGAGGTAAGTCTTCAATAACTTGGGAACCTTGGTTGGTGTCGAAAGATTCTGCGGGTCCGGCAATATCTGTGTATCCCTTCCCGCCTGTTCGGTAGGACATTCGTAAGCTGCCGTCGGCACCGTTTCGAACTCGGGAGAAACTCGATACCGCTCGAGTTCGCCATACATCAGCCACCCTTCGGCTGGATCCTTTGAATTCAACGACGAACAACCAATCAAATAACGAAGCCCCATGTCATGAGCATACTGCGCAATCCCTCGCCATAACAATGTAAGTACCTCGGGCGTCCGATGTTCGCGATCAATCGATGCCCGGCCAAGCTCCAGTATGTCGCGGCGCAATGGCTCATAAGGTGCGAATGCAAACTCCTGCGCCGAGTAATAACCCAGGTTCAGCGCGGCGGTAATCCCCGATTGCATGCGATAAGTGCCCACAACGCGTCCGTCGCACTTGTCTTCGACCAGCAGATGCTCGCAGAAAACGTCGAAGCAATCCGTATCGATCCCCGTCTCATACGAGTGCTCCAGCCCCTCGCCCAATTCAATGTTGAATACCCTGAAGCGCAGTCTGCACACTGCCTCGCGATCGTCCGCGCCCTGCGCCAGACGCAGCCTGTAGCGCCCCACCTCGGCGAAAATACACGGCCCGACCGGCGAACCCGGAAGCGCTGCAAGGGAAAAAGAATGGGAGGGTTCCACCGCGGGGGTGGTAGGAGGTAAAAGTGCGAACGGAGCCTTCTGCCCTGCTTGCGCAATCACGGGAGTAGTATCCGGCAGCGATTGTAAGAGGAAGATGAAGACAACGCAAAAGAAATGCGAAAAAATCTCTGCCCGTCGAGATAAAGTCCATCTGAATGTGAATCTTAGAAGAAATGTACCCACGAAACCATGTGATCTGTATCACGCATAAACCAAGTTACTCGCTCTCAAGAATATTTGGATTTCAGTTGTCCAGAATTATACTTTGTGATACAAAGTAAAACCATGAAGACGATTCAACGTTCCCTCGCCGCCCTCGAACTGCTCCTCGTTTTCCCCGCAGTTCTGTTTATGGCATCCCTGGTCGCCCGCAGTTTGCAGCCCCAACAATACGAGCCCGCGCACACTGCCCAGCGCATCGTTGACTGGTACGCGTCCAGCCCACACGTCGGCCTGTGGATCCTGCTCATCGCTCTGCCCCTCGCCGTGCTCATCATCGGCTCCGCAACGCTGCTCCGCGAATGGCGCCGCAATCAAGCCTTCCGCACTGCCGCGCTCGAGACAATCGCAATCATCCGCGCCCACGCCTCAACCTTGCTGATCGCCTGCACGACGGCCACAGCCTTCGCCATCCTCGCCGTTGTTGCCCTGCACGTGATCACCGACTGACCCCGCTGAAATCGCGCTGCCATTGCAAGAACGCCAACGGATCCCGCGTATCTTCAGGATTGCCATATTGAGCGAAGGCCGTTCACCCTGGCCACCGTCTGCAACCAAACATCTGCCCTGAAAATTCCAATGGGAAGCTCTCTAGGAAGACTCGAAGACGGAGGGAGCAGCAGCCTTCAGGCTGCTGAAATCATGCGCAAAAAGCTACGGGCCTTTAGGCCCGGACGGTTCAGGCACCGGACATTTTCATGTTCTTGGGAACATCTGCTGACCCGGCCAAAAGCAAAACGTGGCCAAGTCGGCCACGCCTCGCTTCACTACCCCAGGAAAAACCTAGCAGCAACCACCCGCAATCGAAGGAATCACCAACACCTCATCCCCCTCTTGAAACGCGTACTTGTCATTCCCCAGAAATCGAATGTCTTCCTCGTTCACATAGAAATTAATAAACCTGCGAACCTGCCCGTCTTCCCCGCGCAGATGCTGCCGCAGAGCCGGAAACCGACCCTCGATATCCGTCACAAGTTCCGGCAAATTCGACGCCGTGCTCGAAATCTCACGCACGTTGTTGGTGTGCTTTTGAAATGCATTCGGCAATAAAACTCTAACGGCCATCGATCTCTCCTGCCAGGCTCAGCCCCTGGCTCGCTGCGTTGCGCTCTTCCACAAAGTTCTCAAAGTCGGTCAGCCGCGGACGAATCGCCGCGCTCTCTGCGTACGCTCCGCTCAGGCAATCGGTCGTCTTCAATCCGTTGCCGGTAATGCACGCGACCGTCAACTCATCCGGCTTGATCCGCCCATGCGCATACAGCCGCGCCGTCACGGCCGTCGTTACCCCGCCAGCGGTCTCCGTGAAGATACCTTCCGTCTCCGCGAGTTCCTGGATCGCCGACACAATCTCGACATCCGAAACATCCTCCGCCCAGCCGCCCGTGCCGCGAATCACGCGCGACGCATAAATGCCGTCCGCCGGATTCCCGATCGCCAGCGATCGAGCAATCGTGTTCGGCCGCTGCGGCTCGATCACGTCCGTGTTGTTCTTCACCGCCTTGGCAATGGGCGAGCATCCCGTAGCCTGCGCCCCAAAGAACCGCACCGGCTTTTCATCCACCAGCCCAAGCTCGATCAATTCGTTGAACGCCTTCTTGATCTTCGTAATCAGCGAACCGCCGGCCATCGGCACGACCACGTTATCCGGCAATTTCCAGCCCAATTGCTCCGCAATCTCGAATCCAACCGTCTTCGATCCCTCCGCGTAATACGGCCGCAGGTTCACATTCACAAAGCCCCAGTTGTACCGCTCCGCGATCTGCGAACACAGCCGGTTCACGTGATCGTAGTTGCCCTCAACCCTCACCAGCGTCGCCCCATA
>Ga0070713_100001634_pt1 | contig 14382 bp, 10 predicted proteins | sample LARL82metaG_FD_65465 | JGI IMG/M metagenome (GOLD analysis project Ga0070713, IMG submission 65465) | Corn, switchgrass and miscanthus rhizosphere microbial communities from Kellogg Biological Station, Michigan, USA - LAR L8-2 metaG | ecosystem: Host-associated > Plants > Roots > Rhizosphere ...
GGCTTTCGAGGGGAAGGTCGCAGGCGCGAGCTTACGACAGCGGCGGCCGCGCTGTCTGCCGGTTCTGTGGCCGTGCCGGAGAGTGCGCGGGCCTTAGTTGCCGAACTCGAGCAGCGCGTGCGCCAGCAGGCGGTCGGCGAAGCTTTCGAGCAATTGGAGTTTCATCAGGCTGTTGCGCCATAAAGTGGGGATGGCACTTGCACCGTAGTGCGCACCCGCCAGGGCGCCGGCTGCCGCCGTGACCACGTCCGAGGTGCCGCCGAGGTTCGCCGCCGTCAGCACCGCGTCGCGGAAATTGTGTGTCCGCGCAAAGACATCCAGCGCCGTCGCCAGCGCCGCCGGGGCGCTGCCTTCCTGGCCCAGGGCCGCCGGGCGCGAGGTCTTGCCCACGAGCGCCTCGGCGGCGGCCACCACCGCGCTGCGGGAGGCCCCGGAAAGCGCCGCGTGCAGGGCGCACGCCAGCGCCCGGCAGGCACCCAGCACCGCCGCGGACTGGCAGGTGGTACGGGCCGCTTCGGCCGCGCGCTCGGTGGCCGCCGCGGCGTCGGCGAAGTAGTACATAACCGTGGGCGCGACCCGGGAGAGGGTTTCCGGATCGAGCGCCTCCGGGTCGTGCGAGCCGGAGAAGGCCTGGCGGCGCCACTGCGCCTTGGCCAGGGCGCGTGCCGTGCCCGCGGTGATCCCGACGCACTGATCGGTGGCGGAGAGGTAGCCCTGCTGCTGCCAGCGCCGATAGCGGGCCATCTGGTCGCGGGCGTCGAAGCCCCCCGTCTCCAGCAGGCTGTCGGCGAGACACAGCGCCATCGCGGTATCGTCGCTCCAGGCACCCCGCGGCAGATCGAAGGGCCCGCCGCCGAGCATGTCCCCGACCGGACTGAAACGACCCGGACGACGGAACTGGGTGGCCGCCGCCACCGCATCCCCGGTGGCAAGGCCCAGCAACGCCCCCAGGAAGCGCTCGCGCAGCTCGCGCACGGCGGCCAGCGTCGCCGGGTCATGCAGCGGGTCAAGCTCCGGCGCCGCAACGCGCTGCCAGGTGCGCACGTAGGCGGTCTGTTGGTCCGTCTCCGGCACGGACGGCCACTGCCGCGAGCGGGCACTCTGCTGCCACAGGTGGTTGAGCTCCTCGATCGCCTCCTCGCCCGTGCGCCCGAGCTCGGCCAGCAGGCACCCCGCGGCCATGCCGGTGCGCCCGATGCCGGCGCGGCAATGCAGGTACACCGCCTGTCCGTCGCGCAGCGCGCTGCGCACCTGGTCGAGGATCGCGCCCATGTCGGCGGCGCTGCCGGGCGTGCCGTGATCCGGGATGGCTTTGCGGAAGTAGCGGGCGTCCGCGGGCAGCTGCGCCGCGTAGGAGGCGAACTCTTCCGGCGTGGTCAGGTCGATGAAGCAGCGGATGCCGGCCGCCAGCAGGCTCTCGAGGCGCTGCGGCGCGAGCTGCGGGTCGCCGCCGGCGGGGTGCTCGCCGGCCAGCACCCGCCCGGGCAGCACCCAGTAATAATTGCCGAGCGGCAGCGCCAGCGGCGCAACGGAGGATGGGGCGTCCACGCGGGCGCTTCAGCCAGCCAGTGCCGGAACGCTGTCGCGCGCCTGGGCGAACGCCTCTTCGTCGGCCTCGCTCATGGGCCGCACCTGCCGCAGATCCAGCCCCGCAAAGTCAAAGTGACGCGGATCGGCCAGATGCGCCGGCTCCACGTTCCGCAGTGCCGAGAAGATCGACTCGGTACGCCCGGGAAACTCGCGTTCCCACTGCGCCAGCATCCGCTTGACCGCCGTGCGCTGCAGGTTGTCCTGCGAGCCGCACAGCTTGCAGGGGATGATCGGGAAGGCGCGCCCGCGCGCGTAGCGGGCGATGTCACGCTCGGGCGCATAGGCCAGCGGGCGGATGACCAGGTGGCGGCCGTCGTCCGAGAGCAGCTTCGGCGCCATGGCCTTCAGGCGCCCACCGAAGAACAGGTTGAGGAAGAACGTCTCAACGATGTCCTCGCGGTGGTGCCCGAGGGCGATCTTGGTCACGCCGTGCTCGGCGGCATACCGGTACAGCGCGCCGCGGCGCAGGCGCGAGCACAGCCCGCACATGGTGCGCCCTGCCGGGACCAGGCGTTTCACCACGCTGTAGGTGTCCTGCTCGATGACCTCGAACGGCACGCCGAGGCCGGCGAGGTATTTAGGCAGCACCTCCTGCGGGAAGTCCGGCTGCTTCTGGTCAAGGTTCACCGCGAGCAGCTCGAAGTCCACCGGCGCACTGCGCTGCAGGGACAGCAGGATGTCCAGCAGCGTGTACGAATCCTTGCCGCCCGACAGGCACACCATGACCTTGTCCCCGGCACTGATCATTTGGTAGTCGGCGATGGCCCGCCCGGCCGCGCTGCGCAGCTGCGCGGCCAGCCGGTGGAGCGTGCGGGAGGGCTTCGCAGCGGCATTCATAGACACAGGCTGAGGGCACCCATCGGGTCCGGCAGTGCGGACGAGGGAGGTGAGTTTAAAGGCCTTCAGGCCGCCGCGCTGCTGGCACTCGCCTCGAGGTACTTCGCTTCAACATAACGGATGAAGGAGGTGGAGCCGAGCGGCTTGCCCGTGGCGCTCTTGAGCAACTCCTGCACCGGCACCTTGGCGCCGAGGCTGTGCACCTGGGTGCGCAGCCAGCCGAACATCCCGGCGAACTCCCCGCGCGCCAGCTGCTCGTCCAGGGCCGGCACCTCCGCCCGCATGCTCTCGTAGAACTGCGCGGCGATGACGGCGCCCAGAGCGTAGGAGGGAAAGTAGCCGAACGAGCCCACGGCCCAGTGGATGTCCTGCAGGCAGCCGTCGACGTCGTTCTGCGGCCGGATGCCCAGACGCTGTTCCATGCCGGCATTCCAGGCTTCCGGCAGGTCGCGCACCGCGAGCTCCCCGGACAGCAGCTGCTTCTCGAGCTCGTAGCGCAGCATGATGTGCAGCGGATAGGTGAGTTCGTCCGCATCCACGCGGATCAGGCCGCGCTGCACGCGCGTGAGGTGGCCGTAGACGTTCTCGACGTCCCACTCGGGGCCGCCCACGCCGAAGTGCTTGGCGAGCAGCGGCTGCACGTAGCGCACGAACGGGCGGCTGCGGCAGACCATCATTTCCATGAGCAGGGACTGGCTCTCCTCGAGCGCCATGCCACGGTCGCGCCCCACCGGCTGGTCGCGCCAGTCCTGAGGCAGCCCCAAGTCGTACATGGCGTGCCCGGTCTCGTGCAGCGCCCCCAGCAGGCCCGAGAACACGTCATCCGGATCAAAGCGCGTGGTGATGCGGATGTCCCCCGGGCTGCCCTCGGTGAAGGGGTGCTCGCTTTCGTCGAGGCGGCCGCGGTCGAAGGGAAAGCCCACCGCCTTCATGACCTCGACCACGAGCGCGCGCTGCTTGCCGGCCGGGAATTTGCCGAGCAGCGGCAGCAGCGGGCGGTGGTCCTGCACGGCAATGGCCTCGCGGATGAGCGAGGGCAGCCGCCGCGAGAGCGCCTTGAACATCGCATCGATGTCGAGCGTCGTGAGCCCCGGGGAAAACTCGTCCACCAGGGCGTCGTAGGGGGCCAGGTTCAGCGCCTGACCCAGCAGGGCCGCCTTGTCGCGCACCAGGTGCACGACCTCTTCGAGATACGGCGCGAAGGTGGCGAATTTTCCCTCCGCGCGCGCCTCGAGCCAGCGCGACTCGGCGCGCGAGGCGGCCTTGGTCAGGCGCGAGACAAGCGTCACGGGCGTGGCGATCGCGTGATCGCGCTGCCGGCGCATCTCGTGCAGGTTGGCGACCTGCCAGTCCTCGAGCCCCTGCAGATTGGCCTGCGCGCGGTCGAGCAGGCGCGTGATGCGTGGCGCGGTCAGCAGTGCATGGTGCTCGGTCTCGAGCGCTGCCAGCTGATCGCCGCGCACGTCCGCGCTGCCCCGGGGCATCATCACGGCCGCGTCCCAGCGCAGCAACGCGAGCGCGCCGCGAAAGGCGTGCAGGCGCTTGAACTCCTGTTCGAGTTGCTTGTAGGGCGAGGCAGACATGGTTCGGAAGGATCGCGGCGGAACGGTGCCTAGTTTACCAGTTCCGCGGGCTTGCTCGCCCGCCCATAACTTAATTTATCTTTTTAAATCAATAAGTTATTTCGTGTTGCGTTAAATTGACAGTCGCTCCCCCTTGACGGCGGCAGCCTCATGGAGGCCGCCGCGGGACCCTTATGTCGCCTGGCCCGCCGAGCGCCGCGCGAGGGATGCGGGCGCTGATGCCGGCGTGGCGAGCGCCTGCCAGGCGAGCATCGCGCGCTTGCGGTCCTCGCCCCAGTGATAACCCCCGAGCGCGCCGTCCTGGCGCAACACGTTATGACACGGAATCAGCCAGGCCACCGGATTGGCGCCCACGGCATTGCCGACGGCGCGGGCGGCACCGCCGGCCCCGGCGGCCCGCGCGAGCTGCGCGTAGCTGAGCGGCGCGGCCCGGCCCGCCGTCAGCAGCGCCTGCCAGACCTTGATCTGGAAGTTGGTGCCCTGCACCGCCAGTCGCAGCGGCGCGGCACCGGGGGGCTGCGCGTGCCAGATGCGCCCGGCGAGCACGGCCGCGGCGCCATCGGCGTGCTCCAGCTGTGCCCGCGGCCACGCGGCCCGCAGCGAGGCGAGCGCCGCCGCCTCGGCGCCCGGCTCCACGAAGGCGAGGTGAGCGATGCCGCGGGTGGTGCTCGCGATCAGGGCGCGACCAAAGGGCGTGTCGCTGAAGCCCGCGGTGAGCCTCAGTCCCGAGCCGTGCGCCTTGAGCTCCCCGGGCGTGACCGCCTCCAGTGTCACCATCAGGTCATGCAGGCGCCCGGGGCCGGAGAGGCCGACGGCGTAGGCCGCCTCGAGCACCGAGGGGGTGGTGCGCAGCGCTGCGCGCGCGGCGCGCGCCGTGACGAAGGCCAGATATTGCCGCGGCGTGACACCGGCCCAGCGACGGAACAGGCGGTTGAAGTGAAATTCCGACAGGTGCGCGGCGGCCGCCATCGCCGCGAGGCGCGGCTGCGAGCGGAAGTGGCCGTCGATGTAGCGGATCGCCCGTGCGATGCGGTTGAAATCGCGGCTGTCGAGGAAACTGCTGGTACGGTCATTCATGGCAGCCATTCTAGGGCGCGGGTGCCGGCGGACCGACCCGAATCTTGCGCTGCTGCAGTGGCGGGGGTGCCCGCCGGCCTTCGGTTACACTGCCGCGCGATGCGCGCTCGGTGGCCACAGGTGCGGCCAGCGCGCCACGATTACGCCGATGCCGACGGAGACCGCGAGCAGAGCCACGAGGGTGAGCGCGATCAGGACCCGACGCATCGCGCCATCATAACCTGAGCGTCGGTGTGAAAAAGACATGACCCCAGCCAGGCGACTCGCCGTGTGCATGCTGGCGTCCGAGGTGGCGCCGCTGTCCAAGACCGGCGGACTCGCGGACGTGGCCGGGGCGCTGACCAAAGTGCTGAGCGCGGCCGGTCACGACGTGCGGCTCTTCACCCCGGCGTACGCGAGCATCGACCGGGCCGCCTGCGCCGCCCGCCCGGTGCCCCAGCTGCAGAAACTGCGCCTGAGCGTGGGCGCCCAGTCGTTCGTGTTCTCGGTGCTGCGCGGGAAGCTCGCCCCCGGCGCCGCGGTCTACCTGATCGACTGCCCGGCCCTGTTCGCGCGCCCGACGCTGTACACCAGCGACACCGATGAGCACGTGCGCTTCCTCGCCTTCACGCGCGCCGCGCTCATGGCGTGTCGCGAGATGCGCTGGGCACCGCGCATCATCCACTGCAACGACTGGCACACCAGCTTTGCGCCGCTGTTCCTGAGGACGCTGTACCGCGCCGAGCCGCTGCTGGCGCCGGCGCGCACGCTGCTCACCATCCACAACATCGGTTACCAGGGCATCTTCCCGGCGGCGCGCGTGGCGGATCTCGGACTTGAGCCTGAGCAGCTGCCGCTGCTGTACCAGCCGGACCTGGCCGGCGGCCGGATCAACGCGCTGCGCCACGGCATCCTCTACGCGGATGCGATCAACACCGTCAGCCCCACGCACGCGCGCGAGATCTGCTCGGACGAATACGGCATGGGGCTCGAGGACAGCCTGCGCGCCCGCGCGGCGGACGTGAGCGGCATCCTGAACGGGGTCGACTACGAGGAATGGGATCCGCGCCGCGACCGCTACCTGCCGGCGCACTACGACCCGCAGCACCTGAGCGTCAAGGCGCAGCTCAAGGGCATGTTCGTCGAGCGCCATGGCCTCACGCCCGGGGCCGACATCCCGCTGGCGGGGATCGTCAGCCGGCTGGCAGCGCAGAAGGGCATCGAGCTCATGTTCGAGGGGCTGCCGCGGATCCTGGCCTCGCGGCCGATGAATTTCGTGGCGCTCGGCAACGGCGAGGCCCGCTACGAGGACTTCTTCAGCGCCCTGGCGCGCAGCTTCCCCGCCCGGGTGCACTTCCATCGCGGCTACGACGATGAGCTCGCGCACTGGATCGAGGCGGCCAGCGACCTGTTCCTGATGCCCTCGCGCTACGAGCCGTGCGGGCTCAACCAGATGTACAGCCTGCGCTACGGCACCGTGCCGGTCGTGCGCCGCACCGGGGGACTGGCGGACTCGGTCGAACACTTCAACCCCGAGTCGGGCACCGGCACCGGCGTCGTGTTCAACGACTTCGACACGCCGGCGCTCGAGTGGGCGCTGAACACCGCGCTCGACTGGTATGCGCAGCCGCAGGTGTGGGCGCGCCTGGTGCAAAACGGCATGGCGTGCGATTTCTCCTGGACGCGCCAGGGCGCGCAGTACCTCGAGCTGTATCAGCGCCTCATGGCAGCTTGAAGCTGCCGCGCTGATCGAACGGCAGCGAGCGCATCCAGCCTTCCGAGAGCGCCACCTTGCCGACGAGGTGATAGTCGAGCGCCGCCGGAGCATTCTGGCTGCGCCCGAGGAAATGGATCAGGCTGCCGGCGAGATTGGTGCTGACGTTCATGTCGAACTCGGCCTCCCCGAGCGCCGGAACCACGAAGCTCGTGGCCGACTGCCCGGTGGCGAACTGCTGCCCATCCACCTCGAGGGTGTACTCGATGCCCTTGATCGGCAGGGTGCGGTCGTTGGGGTTGGCGACATGCAGGCGCAGCTTCAGGCGCTGCTGCCACAGATCCGCGCTGACGAGCTGGACGTCGACGATCGACAATTGCGGCGCCTGCAACTTCGGCGCGAGGGCACAGGCGCCGAGGATCGCCACCAGCAAGAGCGGAACGCTGCGCAGGAGAGTCTTCACGGGGCGGGCATGGTAGCAAAGCCGTGCCGGCGGCCTCAGCAGCGTCCGAAGGCGCGGTTCAGCTGTGCACAGCGCTGCGCCAGCTCGGTGCTGAGCACGCCCGGCGGCACGCGCCACTGCCAGTTGCCGCGAAGGGTTCCGGGGGTATTGAAGCGTGCTTCGGATCCCAGGCCCAGCAGGTCCTGCACGGGCAGCACGGCCAGCTGCGCCACCGAACCGAGCGCGGCGCGGATGAGTGGCTCGGGCATCGAGGCGGCACCGGCGCGCAGGAAGAAGTCCACCCGTGCCGTGGTCGGCGGATCAAGGCTGCGGTACCAGCCGAGCGTCGTGTCGTTGTCGTGCGTGCCGGTGTAGGCCACGCAGTCGCGCAGGTGCAGGTAGGGCAGGTGCGGATTGGCCGCATTGCCGTCGAAGGCGAACTGCAGCACGCGCATGCCGGGCAGCCCGAAGCGCTGCATCAGCTCGATGACGTCGGGGGTGATGACGCCCAGATCCTCGGCGACCAGGGGCAGGTCGGGAAAGCGGGCCCTGAGCCTGGATAGCAACGCCTCCCCGGGGGTGCTCTGCCAGGAGCCGCCACGGGCATCCGCGGCCCCGGCGGGTATCGCCCAATGAGCGGCGAAGGCGCGGAAGTGATCCAGGCGCAGCAGGTCCAGGCGCGCCAGCTGTACCGCAAGCCGGGTGCACCACCACTCGAAGTCACGCCGCGCCACGGCGACCCAGTCATACAGCGGGTTGCCCCAGCTCTGGCCGTTTTCGGTGAAGTAATCCGGCGGCACGCCACCGATAGCGGCCGGCTCGCCGTTGTCCTTGAGCTGGAACAACTCCCGGTGCACCCAGGTTTCCGCCGACGAGGGCGCGACGTAGAACGGCAGGTCACCGAACAGGCGCACCCCGCGCCCCTGCGCGTACTCGCGCAGCGCCCCAAACTGCAGGTGAAAGGCGTACTGCTCGCGCTCGACGCGCTGCAATTCCGCCGCGCGCTCGCGCCGCACACTCTCCAGCGCGGCGGGGACGCGGTCCCGCAACGGCTGCGGCCAGCGCCAGAACGGCGCGCCCCCGAAGGCGTGCGTCAGCACCTCGAACAGCGCGTAGTCGGGCAGCCAGGCGCCCGCCTCGGCGAGAAACTGCGGATCCACCGGCGCCTCGGCGGGGGGCAGCTCCGTAGGGTCCAGCAGCGCAGGATTGCCCGCGGCGTCTGAGCGCACCCAGTAGGGCGAGCCGTCCGCGCCGGTCGGTCCGACGGGCAGCACCTGCCACACCGAAAAACCGGCACTCGCAAGCCAGTCGATGCAGGCACGGCCCCCGCGCCCGAGGGGCGCCTCGAGCGCCGAGAGCGGCAAGAGCACGCCGGCGCGACGGCGATCGAACACGGGCAGTCGCGTGCTCACCGGGGCAGCTACGCGCTCAGCCGGCGTTGGCGCGGCGCATGACACCGCCGTGTTCGGGCGTGCCGGAGCCGCGCGAGATCGGCAGCGCGAGTTCCGCGGGCGGCACGAGGTTCAGGCGACGGTAAAGCGTGACCAGCTGCCGCCGGTACAGGATGTCGAACTGGCTGACCGCATCGGTCGGGTTGTAGTCGCCGAACCACCAGAACCAGTCGGAGCTCTCGCACAGCGCCAGCTGCCGGCCGGCCTGCGCGCGCTGCGCGGCATCGGTCAGCTGCGGCACGACGCGGTCGAAGGCCTGCTTGGCCTCGCACAACAGGTCCCAGGCGCGGTTCTTGGCCGCATCCCCCATCCAGGTCGAGAGCGTGCCGTGCACCCAGCTGCCGGCCATGACCTGCGGCAACGGCGCCGGCTGCATGCCCCGATCGAGACACTCCGAGAGCGTCATGAGCTCGAATTGCGGCTGGTTGGACAGCTGCGCGTAGAGCGCCTTGAGAAAGTAATAGCCGTTGAAGGGGTAGTGCTCCCAGGCATTCTCGCCGTCGAGCGCGATCAGCACCGCGTGATTGGCGCTGCCGTCATAGCGGCGCGCGAGCTGGTTGAGCTCGTTCACCAGATTCTGCGCGGCGTCATCGCCGTGCCAGGTGGCGTAGGTGAAGCCGATGAGATCCGAGAGTGCGTCATCGCGGAAGAAGCAATCGAGCCCCGTGCCGGCGACGCGGTAAGGACGGTTGTAGGCCAGGGGGTCGGCCGCCGCCTCAGGGTCGCTGAGCGCGAGGCTCCCGCGCAGCACCGCAGCGCTGCTCGCCGCCCAGCGAAAGCCCCCGGCGGAGGCCAGCAGCTCGAGCGTCGCCGCGCTGATCGCGCCTTCGGCCGGCCAGCAGCCCGCCGGGCGTGTGCCGAAGGCGCGGGTAAAGACGCGCAGCGACTCCGCGACATGCCAGGCGGCACGCGCCGCGCCCCCGTCGTAGGCGGGGTGCTGCGGCAGCGGCATCGCCGGCACCGCGTCGCGCGCGCACCTGAAGTCCAGCAGCAGCGGAATGATCGGGTGACCGTACGGGGTCACGGACAGCTCCACCTGGCCGCGCTCGGCGAGCGCGCGGTAGCGCGGCACCACCTGCCCGATGAGCTCCCCGAGCAGCGCGAGCAGATCCCGTCGCTGCGCGGCGGTGAAGTCACGCCCGCGCTCGGTGAGGCGCGCCACCAAGGGATGCGTGCGCCGCACCGTCTCGCCGAGCCACGCCAGGTGGTACCAGACCGCCAGGTCGTGGATGAACTGATCCGAGGCGTAGCCGACGCGCTCGGGAACACCGAGCGTCTCGGCGATGGTGGCGAGCTCGAGGTAGGGACCGAAGCGCTCGATCATGTGCTGGCGGTGCCCGCGCAGGCAGGCCCGCAGGAGCGCGAGACGCTGCGCGGGCTCCACCGGCACGGCCTCCGGGCCGAGCAGCGCCAGCACCGGGTCCGGCAGCGCCGCGCCGCTTTGCAGATGCTCGGCGATGCGCCGCGCAATCTCCTCCACCTGCTCGATCAGCACCGGGGTGAAGTTCACCACCGCGCGCGCCCCCGGATTGGCCTCCAGGTGCGCCGCCATGTCGGTGTAGTCCTTGATGGCGTGCAGGTAGGTCCACGGCAGCGTGTACTGGCCGGTGAGCGCGTCGCGATACTGCGGCTGGTGCATGTGCCACAACAGGATCACCGGCAGGCGCGCGCCGCTGTTCATCGGCGTGCATCCCCCGCAGGGCGGCGGATCGGCCGTGCCTTACTCACCGCGCAACCGGCGCAGCATGTCGGCGGTGACCAGCACCACGCCGTTCTCGGTGACGTGGAAGCGCCGCGCGTCCGCCGCGCCGTCGACCCCGATGTGGGTGTTATCGGGGACCTCGCAGCCCTCGTCGATGATCGCGCCGGTGATCACGCAGCCGCGCCCGATCTCGACGTTGGGCAGCACCACCGAGCGGTGAATGCTGGTGCGCTCCTCGACGCGCACGTTGGAGAACATCAGCGACTCGCGCACCACGGCGCCGGAGATGATGCAGCCGCCGGACACCATGGAGTTGATGGCGGTGCCGCGGCGCCCGTCCTCGTCGAGGATGAACTTCGCCGGCGGCTGCTGCACCTGGTAGGTCCAGATCGGCCAGTCCTGGTCGTAGATGTTCAGCTCCGGCCGCACGTGCACGAGCTCGAGGTTGGCATCGAAGTAGGCGTCGATGGTGCCAACGTCGCGCCAGTAGCTCTGGGCGCGGGTCTTCACGTCCTGGAACGGATAGGCGAACACCTGGCGGCTGGCGCCGATGGCAGCGGGCAGCACGTTCTTGCCGAAGTCGTGCGCGGAGGACTCATCGGCGGCATCGGCGGTGAGCAGGTTCTCGAGCAGGCGCGAGTTGAAGACGTAGATGCCCATGGAAGCGAGGATCGTGTCCGGGCGCCCGACGAGGGTGTCCGGCTGCGCGGGCTTCTCGGTGAACTTGGTGACCCGGTTCCACTCGGTCGCGGTGAGCACGCCGAAGTTGCGCGACTCACGCGCCGGCACCTCGACCACGCCGACCGTGATGTCGGCGCCCTTCTCGACGTGGTAGGCGATCATCGGCCCGTAATCCATCTTGTAGATGTGGTCCCCGGCGAGCACCAGCACGTGTTTCGGGTGGTGCGAGACGATCAGCTCAAGGTTCTGGTACACCGCGTCGGCGGTGCCGCGGTACCAGCTCGCGTCCAGCTGCTGCTGCGCCGGCACCACCTCCACGAACTCGCCGAACTCGCCCCGCAGGTAACTCCAGCCGTGCTGCACGTGCTGGATGAGCGACTGCGCCTTGTACTGGGTGAGGATCGAGATCTGGCGGATGCCGGAGTTGACGCAGTTGGAGAGCACGAAATCGATGATGCGGAACTTGCCGCCGAAGGGCGTCGCCGGCTTGCAGCGGTGCTCGGTCAGGTCGCGCAGCCGCTCGCCGCGCCCGCCCGCCATGATGACGGCGAGCGTGCCGCCCGTGAGGCGGCTGACATAGCGGCCGGAAGAAGCGCGGGCGGGTTGGCGCGGCATGGGCGCTACTACACCGCAAGCGGCGGCGCGCGCGCAACCTTGCACCCTGCCCCGCTCACAGCCACTTCATGAGGCCCAGTTCGTAGGGGTGCGAGAGCAGCTCGTGCCACGGGTAGATGCGGATCTCGGTGTGGAACTGGCCGCATTCCGGGGGCTCGACGTCCAGCGCGAACACCTGGCTGCCGTCCGCCTCGTGCTCATCCGTCGCTGACAGCACGGCGTGCCACAGGCCCGCGCGCGGCGGCCGCTGGTAGGAGGACAGCGGCGGCGGCGACAGATCCGCCTCGGGCAGCAGCCGGCGGGCGACGTACTCGACGCGCACGTCGGCCGGCGCCAGGCCGTGCAGAGCGGCCGCCACGCGCAGGCGCAGCCGCTCGCCACGCGGCACGTCGCGGGCGGCGTTGCTGAGCACGCGCAGCGTCACGCCCGGCCACACCTGCACCACGCGCTGCTTCCACTCAGCAAGCGTGCGCGCCCCGGTGAATGCGTTGGCGGCGAGCTTGCGGTATTGCGCCGCGGCGGGCAGGTACAGCCCCTGCGTGTAGTCAAACAACACCCGCCGCATGTTGAAGCGCGGAATCACGCTCATCATGGCTCGCTTGCTGGTGCGCACCCACTCGCCCGGCACGCCGGACTCGTCGCGCCCGTAGTAAAGCGGCAGCACCTCCTCCTCGAGCGCGCCGAGGATGAGCTCGGCCTCGAGGGCGTCGCGCCGCTCCGGATCCTGCACCGCCGCCGGCGGAATCCCCCAGCCGTTGTCCTGCATCCAGCCCTCCGCCCACCAGCCATCGAGGATGCTCAGGTTGAGGCGCCCGTTGATCGCCGCCTTGATGCCCGAGGTGCCGCTCGCCTCGAGCGGCGCGATGGGGTTGTTCAGCCACACGTCCACGCCGGAGACCAGGCTGCGCGCCAGCTGCAGGTCGTAGTCCTCCAGGAACACCACCCGGCCGGCGAACTCCGTGCTCATCATCAGCTGGCGGATCTCGCGCAGCACATACTTGCCCGGCTCGTCCGCCGGGTGTGCCTTGCCGGCGAACAGCAGCACCAGCGGGCGTTCCGGATCGTTCACCAGGCGCGCCAGGCGCGCGCGGTCGCGCAGCAGCAGCGTGGCGCGCTTGTAGGTGGCGAAGCGCCGCGCGAACCCCAGGGTCAGGATGTCCGGGCGCTGTGGATCGAGAAAGCGCGTCACGTGCCGCAGCTGTGCGGGGCTGAGGCCCTTGCGGTGATACTCACGCTGCAGGCGCTGGCGCACGCTTGCGAGCATTCGCGCCTTGACGTCCTGGGAAGTGGCCCAGTAGCGCTCATCCGGCACGCGCTCGAGCGCGCGCCAGAACTCCACGTCGCGCAGCTTCTCGCGCCATTCGCCGCCGAGCTCGCGGTCGAAGAACTCCATCCAGCGCTGGTGCAGGAAGGTCGGGACGTGCACGCCGTTGGTGACCCAGCCCACCGGGTTGTCCGTGGGGCGCACTTCCGGCCACTGATCCGCGCACAGCTTCGCCGACACCACCCCGTGAATGCGGCTGACACCGTTCACGTGCCGCGCCCCGTTCAGCGCAAGCCGTGTCATGTTGAACAGGCCGGGGGCGGCCGGCGCGCGCGCGAGCTCCAGGAAACGCTCCACCGGGATGCCGAGCTCGCGGATGAAGTCCCCGAAGTGCTGCACGATCAGATCCGGGGCGAAGGCGTCGTGCCCGGCGGCCACCGGGGTGTGTGTGGTGAAGACGCAGTCGGCGGCCACCGCCTCGAGGGCAGCCTCGAACGGCAGGCCCTGGCCCAGATGCTCGCGCAACAGCTCGAGGATGAGGAACGCGGCGTGGCCCTCGTTCAGGTGCCACAGGGCGGGCTGCACGCCCAGCGCGCGCAGCGCGCGCACGCCGCCGATGCCGAGGATCATCTCCTGGCGGATGCGGGTGGATTCATCGCCGCCGTACAGGCGATGCGTGATGTCACGGTCGGCGGCGGCGTTCTCGGTGCAGTTGGTGTCGAGCAGATATACCGCGACGCGCCCCACCTGCGCCTTCCACAACCGTGCCAGTACCTCGCGCGCACCGATGCGTACGCTCACCCTCACCCAGGCGCCGGCGGCATCGCGCACCGGTTCCACCGGCAGGTCGCGCGCATCGCTCTCCTGGTACTCGGCGTGCTGCACGCCGTCGTTGTCCACGGTTTGCGTGAAGTAGCCCTGCTCGTAGAGCAGCCCGACGGCGACGAAATTGGCACGCTCGTCGCTTGCGGCCTTGCAGTAGTCCCCGGCGAGCACGCCGAGACCGCCGGAATAGATCGGCACGCTCTCGTGGAAACCGTACTCGGCGCAGAAGTACGCCACCAGCGGCTCCTCGGCCGTCGGGGGCCGGACGCGCACATAGGCGTCGAGGGTCTCGAGCGCGCGGTGGTAGCGGGCCAGGTAGGTCTCATCGCGCGCGCAGCGCTCGAGCGTGCCCTGGCTGAGGCAGCGGAGCATGAGGCGCGGGTTGCCGTTCGTCTGCTGCCACAGCTGCGGGTCCAGATCCTCGAACAGGGCACGCGTCGGCCGGTGCCAGCTGAAGAACAGGTTGCCGGCAAGGTCGGGCAGGCGTGACAGGCTCCCCGGCAGGACGGGCGTGACTTCGAGGAGCGAATTTCTCATCGTTGGCTTTCGGCGGGGGCGAGCGGGCGAAAGTCTAGCAGCCTCGTATGGCCCCTCCGGAATGAGCTTTTTTTGTGTCCGCACC
>Ga0070713_100001635_pt1 | contig 14379 bp, 13 predicted proteins | sample LARL82metaG_FD_65465 | JGI IMG/M metagenome (GOLD analysis project Ga0070713, IMG submission 65465) | Corn, switchgrass and miscanthus rhizosphere microbial communities from Kellogg Biological Station, Michigan, USA - LAR L8-2 metaG | ecosystem: Host-associated > Plants > Roots > Rhizosphere ...
CGTGCTGCATGAAAAGCAGTTGCATCGGCTCATCGAAGGCGATCTCGTGCTCACCGAGAAGCCGCACACGGCCGCTCGCACGGATGCGGCGCACGGTGGCCTCGATCTGATCCGGATCGATACTCTCGGGGAGCGCACCCTCGAGCCCGGCGAGAACGGCGCGATCGGTGCCGTGACCGACACCGGTGAGAGCGAGCGAGCCATAGAGACGCACCGCGATCTCCTGCGTCGCGGCGAGCAGGCCATCGCGCTTCAGGCCCGCGACAAACTCGTGCGCTGCGCGCATCGGCCCCATGGTGTGGGAGCTGGAGGGACCGATACCCACCTTGAAGATGTCAAATACGCTCAAGCTCATGAGAACCACCCGGAAAAGCTCAGGTGTGGCGACACCTGCGCTCGCTAAATGGGGGTGCCGTGCTGAGTCTGCAACGCGTGAGGGCCGCCGACATGCTTTGCGGCGACCTGCGGGGGCTCAAATGCGACCCGGAGGCCTTCGGTATAATCCCCCTTATGAATCAGGCCCTTCTCGAGCGCCTGCGGAGCGACCTGACCGGGCTTCGCGGGCAGGGACTCTACAAGAGCGAGCGCGTCATCACCGGCCCCCAGGGGGCACTGGTGCACACAGGCGACCGCGACCTCATCAACCTGTGCGCCAACAACTATCTGGGCCTCGCCAATCATCCGGCGGTGCGCACCGCTGCGGAGCGGGCGATCGCGGAGCTCGGCTACGGCATGGCGTCGGTGCGCTTCATCTGCGGTACGCAGCAGATCCACAAGACGCTGGAAGCGCGCCTGGCACGCTATCTCGGCAGCGAGGATGTGATCCTCTACTCCTCGTGCTTCGATGCGAACGGGGGGCTCTTCGAGACGCTGCTCGATGAGCGCGACGCGGTGATCTCGGACGCACTCAACCATGCCAGCATCATCGACGGCATCCGCCTGTGCAAGGCGCAACGTTACCGCTACGCCAACAGCGACATGGCGGAGCTCGAGCAGTGCCTGCGGCAGGCGCAGGCAGCGCGCACGCGGCTCATCGCCACCGATGGCGTCTTCTCCATGGACGGCTTCATCGCGCGGCTGCACGAGATCTGCGATCTCGCGGAGAAATACGACGCGCTGGTGATGGTCGATGACTCCCATGCCACCGGCTTCATGGGCCCGAGCGGACGCGGCACACCCGAGCACTGCGGCGTCGCGCAGCGCGTCGACATCATCACCAGCACGCTCGGCAAGGCGCTCGGTGGCGGGAGCGGCGGTTTCGTCGCGGCGCGCCGCGAGGTAATCGAGTGGCTGCGGCAGCGCTCACGGCCGTACCTCTTCTCCAACAGCATTCCGCCCGTGGTCGCGGCGGCGTCGTTGGCGGTGCTCGAGCTCCTCGAGCACAGCCCCGCGCTGCGGGCGCAGCTCTTCGACAACACGCGTTTTTTCCGGGCGGGGCTTGCGGCGGCAGGGTTCGATCTGAAACCGGGCGAGCATCCGATCATTCCGGTGATGCTTGGCGATGCGGCGCTCGCCTCGAGGATGGCCGATGCGCTGCTCGAGCGCGGTGTCTACGTCATCGGTTTCTCCTACCCGGTGGTGCCGAAGGGCCAGGCGCGTATCCGTACGCAGATGTCCGCTGCGCTCACCCGTGGGCAGCTCGAGCGCGCGCTCGCGGCATTCTCCGAGGTTGGGCGCGAGCTCGGGGTCATTCACTGAACGCATGAAAGCACTGGTCAAGCAGCAGGCGCAGCCTGGCATCTGGCTCGAGGAGATCCCCGAGCCCAAGGTCGGCCCGAACGATGTGCTCATTGAGGTCGCCAAGACGGCGATCTGCGGCACCGACATGCACATCTACAACTGGGATGCCTGGGCGCAGAAGACCATTCCCGTGCCGATGGCGGTGGGTCACGAATACTGCGGGCGCATCGTCGAGATGGGCTCCGAGGTCAAGGGCCTGAAGAAAGACGACCGGGTGTCGGGCGAGGGCCACATCACCTGCGGTTACTGCCGCAACTGCCGGGCCGGCCGGCGCCACCTGTGCCGCAACACGGTCGGCGTGGGCGTCAACCGCCCGGGCGCGTTCGCGCAGTACCTGGCCATTCCGGCCTATAACACCTTCAAGCTTCCGGACTCGATCCCCGATGACATCGCCGCGATCCTCGATCCCTTCGGCAATGCCACGCACACCGCACTCGCCTTCAACGTGGTGGGCGAGGACGTGCTCATTACCGGCGCGGGCCCGATCGGCATCATGGCGACTGCCGTGGCGCGCTTCACCGGGGCGCGGCACGTGGTCATCACGGATGTCAACGACTACCGGCTCGAGCTCGCGCGCCGCATGGGCGCGACGCGCGCCATCAACGTGCAGCGCGAATCGCTCGATCAGACCATGAAGGATCTCGGCATGCAGGAAGGATTCGATGTCGGGCTCGAGATGTCGGGCAACGCCGCGGCGTTTCGCGACATGCTGCGCACCATGCATCACGGCGGCGCGATCGCGATGCTCGGGATCCCGCCGGAGGAGATGGCGATCGACTGGAATCAGGTGATCTTCAAGGGCCTCACCCTGAAGGGGATCTACGGCCGCGAGATGTTCGAGACCTGGTACAAGATGGCGAGCATGTTGCAGAGCGGATTGAAGCTCGAGCCGATCATCACGCACCACTTCCCGGTGCAGGAGTTCCAGCGCGGCTTCGAGACCATGGGCTCGGGTAAGTCGGGAAAGGTCATCCTCGACTGGTCGACGCTGCAGTGACGGCGCGGTGACGGGCGCCGAGCGGACAGCGCGCAGCCGCGTGCCGGGCGCACTACTTTCGCGGGCGGCCCTTCAGTAGCCCACCTCACAGAAGCAGTAGGCGTACAGGTGGTCGCGCACGCTGAAGCGCGCGAGGCGCTGCGCCTCGCGCGTTACCGGATCGAGCCGCTGTGCCAGCTGCGCGAGCGCCGCTTCGCCCGGGCTCGCCCGCAGCACCAGCGCGGCGAGATGCGAGCGCAGCTGCATGGCGAGCGCCTGCGCCCAGGTGAGCTCGGGCTCGATGAATTCGACGGCATAGTCGGTCTCTTTGGCGCGCCGCGCTGCAGCTTTCGTGGCATCGTTGAAGGAGCCGAGGTGATCGACGAGGCCGATGTGGTTAGCATCGATTCCCGACCACACGCGGCCCTGCGCGATTTTGTCCACGTCATCGCGCGTCTTCTTGCGTCCGGTCGCGACCCGCTCGAGGAACTCATCGTAGCCACGCGAGACCGTCGCCTGCAGCAGCGTGCGCGCCTCTTCCCCGAGGGGCCGGTCGAGGCGCAGCTGACCGGAGAGCGGTGTGGTGCCGACACCATCGACACTGACGCCCACCTTGCCGAGTGTCCGGTCGACCGTGGGGATGATGGCGAAGATGCCGATCGAGCCGGTGATGGTCGCCGGGCTCGCCCAGATCTCATCCGCCGGCGCCGAGATGTAGTAGCCGCCGGAAGCCGCGTAGCCGCTCATGGACACCACCACGGGCTTGCCGGCCCCGCGCAAGGCCAAGAGCTCGCGATAGATCTGCTCGGAGGCGAGCACGCTCCCTCCCGGGCTGTCGACCCGCAACACCAGCGCCTTCACGTCCTTGTCGATACGCGCCTGGCGGATGAGCCGCGCCGTGCTCTCACCGCCGATGGTACCGGGGGGCTGCTCACCATCGAGGATCTCACCCGCCGCGACGATCACCCCGATATGCGGCTTGCCATCGGCCTTGAGCTTTCTCTGCGCGTGGGCGTAGCGCACGTAGTCATCGAGGGACACCGCTTTGAAGGAATCGTTGTTGTCGTCCTTGCCGACGAGCGCCACGACGCGCTGCTCGAACTCGAGACGGGTCTTCACCGCACTCACGAGCCCCGTCTGCAGGGCAACGCGCGCGGCGTCGCCGCCCGCGGCCGGTATGCTCTTCGAGAGCGTCCCGACATACTGCGCGACCGCATCGGGCTGGAGCTTGCGGGCGCGCGTCACCGCGTCCTGGTAGCTGCTCCACAGAGCGCTCAGGTAAGCGCGGCTCTCGTCGCGGTCCTCGGGCGACATGTTGGTGCGGGTGAAGGTCTCCACCGCACTCTTGAAGGAGCCGACGCGGAACACGTTGATCTCGACGCCCAGCTTGTCCAGCGCATCCTTCAGGTACATGCGATAACGGTCGTAGCCGTCGATGAGCACGAAGCCCATGGGATCGAGCAGCACCTCATCGGCCTGTGAGGCGACGTAGTAGCGCTCCTGCGAGAGCTCGGCGCCGTAGGCAATCACCTTCTTGCCGCTCCTGCGGAACTCGCGCAGCGCCAAAGCGAGCTCTTCGAGCGTCGGCTGCGTGCCGCCCTCGAACTTCTCGAGGTCGAGTGCAATGGCCGGAATCCGCGGGTCGCTCGCGGCGGTACGAATCGAGTCGGTGAGATCCCACAGCAGCGTCTCGCGGTGCGTTTCGCCGCGGGTTTCCTGCAGTGCGCGCTCGACCGGGTCCCCGGAGAGCTGCTCGACCAGCTCGCCCTCCGGGACGAGCAGCAGCGCGGCCTTCGAGGGGATGCGTGGGACGCTGCCGCGCAGCACCCCCACCACCACGCCGAATATCATCAGCAGCAGGATGAGGTGCAACGCCTTGCGCAGCCCATCGAGACCACGCCACAGGCCCGAAAAGAACGAGCGGACCGTCATCATCTACTCCCGCGCCGGCAGCCGCGCCCAGGTTCCTGCACGCGCCCTCAGATCTTCTCTTCGATCCTCGCGGCCTTGCCGGAGAGGTCGCGCAGGTAGTAGAGCTTGGCGCGGCGCACGCTGCCGCGGCGCTTGATGGTGATGTCGCTGATCGCGGGGCTGTGGGTCTGGAACACGCGCTCGACACCCTCGCCGTGGGAAATCTTGCGCACGGTGAAGGATGAGTTCAGTCCGCGATTGCTCTTGGCGATGACGACTCCCTCGTAGGCCTGCACGCGCTCGCGATCGCCCTCCACCACCTTCACCTGCACCACCACTGTGTCGCCCGGTTTGAAATCCGGGACCTGGCGGGTCATGCGCTGTTTCTCGATTTCCTGGATGATCTTGCTCATTTTCGCTTACCTCGAACTTTTCGCGCGCTCGCACCACCCGCCTCAACGCGAGCGCTGCCGCGCGCCTCGATCCCGTGCAACAACCGCTGCGCCTCCTCCGAGAGGTGCGCCCTGCGCAGCAGGTCCGGCCGGCGCTCAGCCGTGCGCGCGAGCGCCTGCTGCAGGCGCCAGCGTTGGATGTCGGCGTGATCGCCCGACAATAGTACCGCCGGCACCGCCTCGCCCTCGAATATTTCGGGCCGCGTGTAGTGCGGCCAGTCGAGCAGGCCCGTCGTGAAGGACTCCTCGATACTCGAGCGCTCATCGCCCAACACTCCGGGCAGGAGTCGCGCCAGCGCATCGATCACGATGAGCGCAGGCAACTCTCCACCCGAGAGCACGTAATCACCCACCGACAGCTCACGGTCGCAGCCGAGCCCGATCACGCGCTCATCGATACCTTCGTACCGCCCGGCCACGAGCAGCAGCCCCGGCAACTGCGCGAGCTCCTGCGCCTGCGCCTGCCCGAAGGGCTCGCCCTGTGCCGACAGGCACACCCGCTGGCTCCCCTGCGGGAGCCGTGCGTGCGCGGCACGGATTGCCGCCATCAGCGGCTCGGGCTTCATGACCATCCCTGGACCGCCGCCATAGGGCCGGTCATCGACCGTGCGGTGCACATCGCTCGTGTGCGTGCGCGGATCTTCCGTACCGACGCTCAGCAGTCCGCGGGCAATCGCGCGCCCAACCACACCGAACTCGAGTGTTCCCGCAATCATGCGCGGAAACAGCGTGACCACCTCGATCTTCATGGAGCCTCTATTCCAGCTCCGCCGGCCAATCCACCAGGATCTCGCGCTTCGCGAGGTCCACGCGGCGCAGATACGGCGGGGCAGCCAGCACCCAGTGCTCGCGCCCGCCCGCTTCACGCGTCACCATCACCGCCCCCGACGGCCCCTCCACGAAGTGGCTCACCGTGCCGAGCTCGGCACCTTCGAGATTACGAACGCGCAGGCCCTCGAGGTCTGCGCGGTAGAACTCCCGCTCGGGCAGCCGTGGCAGCCGCGCGCGGTCGATCTCGATCACCGCTCCGCCGAGAGCCGCGGCCGCGCCGCGATCATCCACTCCTTCGAGGTGCGCCACCAATCCCGTGTCATGCCGGCGTCCCTCGAGAACCCGCCGCACGTGCCGCTCCCCGCCGGCGAGCCGTAGTACCCAGTCGCCGAAACCGAGCAATCCCTCCGGCGGCGCGGTGTGCGACTCGACGTGCACCCAGCCCTTGATGCCGAAGGGGGCGCCTACACGACCGAGCTCGATCCACTCCACGGCCGTCGACAGGCCCGCCCGCGCCGCTACGCGGCGGTGCGCTTCAGGCGGTTGCCTGCTTTCGGTAGGAGGCCACCAGCGTGCGTACGCGGTCAGAGGGCTGCGCCCCCTTGCCGACCCAGTAGTCGATGCGCGGCAGATCGAGCTTGAGCTTCTGCTCCCCGCGACGGGCGATCGGATTGAAGAAGCCCACGTGCTCGAGGCTCGGACCGCCCTGGCGCTTACGGCTGTCGGTCACGACGACGTGATAGAAGGGCTGGTTACGTGCCCCGCGCCGCGTCAGGCGAATGGTTACCATGGTCGTACTGCTCTCGCTCCAGCGGCAGCCCTGCAAAAAGGCCGCCCAAAAAAGAGCGCGGATTCTACGCAAGGTGCGAATCCGGCGCCAGTTTTTCGACCAATTCCGGCCCCCAACCGCAGTCAGCGGCCGGGGAAGCCTGGCGGCAGGCCGCCCCCTTTGAGAGCACCCATCAGGGCTCGCAGGCGCCCGCCCTTCATGCTCTTCATGACACGCTGCATCTCCTGGAACTGCTTGAGCAGGCGGTTGACGTCCTGAACCTGAACCCCGGAGCCTCCTGCGATGCGCCGCCGCCGCGAGCCATCGATGATCCCGGGATTACGCCGCTCACGCGGGGTCATGGAGTTGATGATCGCGATCTGCCGCCGTAGCTCACGATCGCCCTGGTCCGCCGAAACCGCGCCTTTCTTCGTTACGGCGCCGGGAAGCTTGTCCAGGAGCGCACCGACACCGCCCATCTTCTGCAGCTGTTCGAGCTGGCTCCTGAGATCGGTCATGTCGAAGCCCTTGCCCTTCACGACCTTGTGGGCGATACGCTGCGCCTCAGCGTGATCGACCTTGGCGTGCACTTGCTCGACGAGGCTCACCACATCGCCCATGCCGAGAATGCGCGAGGCCATGCGTTCGGGATCGAACGGCTCGAGCGCCTCGGTCTTCTCGCCGACGCCGAGGAACACGATCGGCTTACCGGTGATCTCTCGCACCGAGAGTGCCGCACCGCCGCGGGCATCGCCATCGGCCTTGGTGAGGATGATGCCGGTCAGATCGAGCGCCGCACCGAAGGCGCGCGCGGCGTTCACCGCATCCTGACCCGCCATGGCATCGACAATGAAGAGCCGCTCTGCAGCGGTAACCGCCGCATCGATCTCGCGCACCTCCGCCATGAGCTCCTCATCGACGTGCAGCCGGCCTGCGGTGTCGACGATCAGCATGTCGAACACGCCGCTGCGTGCCCGTTCGAGCGCGGCGCGGGCGATGTGCGCCGGGGCAGCGCCTGCGGGCGCAGGGAAGTACTCCGCATGGACCTGGCCTGCGAGCCGCTCGAGCTGCAGCATCGCTGCCGGGCGGCGCACGTCGGTGCTCGCGAGCAGCACCCGCTTCTTCTCGCGCTCGATGAGCCGCCGCGCAAGCTTCGCAGCGGTGGTCGTCTTGCCCGCGCCCTGCAGCCCCGCGAGCAGCACCACGACCGGAGGCTGTGCGCGCGGCGCGAAGCCCCTGCCCGCGCCCCCCATCAGCTCTACCAGCTGCTGGTAGAGGATGCCGATGAACGCCTGTCCCGGAGTGAGGCTCGAGAGCACCTCGGCGCCGAGCGCCTTGGCCTTGACCGACTCGATGAAGGACTTCACCACGGGCAAGGCCACATCAGCCTCGAGCAGCGCTACACGCGTCTCGCGCAGCGTCTCAGCGATGTTCTCGTCGGTAATGCGGCCGCGCCCCCGCAGGTTTTCGACCGTGCGCGACAGCCGGGCCGTCAGATTATCGAACATGGCAAAACATGATCCGTGAACGAGCGGGCGATTATAGGGTGCGGAGCCGCATTTTCCTGCCGCGCCCGTGAGCTTCTATGCTTAGCGAGAACAGGTCTTCAGGAATGCCGCCTTGAACCTCACTCAGACCCCTGCGCTGCTGCTGGCGCTGCTGCTGCTGCTTCTCGTGGTGGCCTTCTCCTCGGGCACCGAGGTGGCCATGCTCTCGGTCAACCGCTACCGCATACGTCATCGAGCACAAGGCGGATCCGGGACCGCGCAGACGCTCGAGCGGCTGCTGGCGAAGCCCGATGAGTGGCTCGGGGCCAATCTGGTGATTCTCGCGGCGGCGAGCACTTTTGCCTCGGCGATCGCCACCATCCTCGCGCAACGCAGCGGGTATCACTACGCGGTGCCTGTCACGGTCGCACTTCTCACGATCGTCGTGATCGTATTCTGCGAGCTGGCGCCGAAGATCTATGCCGCCTCGAACCCCGAGGGCGTGGCGCTGCACGCGGCGCGGATCTACCGCGTGCTGGTGCTCGTGACGGCGCCCGCGCTATGGCTCACCAATACTCTCGCCCGTGGCTTGCTGTGGATCGTGAGGGTCGGGCGCGCGCCGATCGCGGCGACCCAGGCCCTGAGTGCCGAGGAGCTGCGCACGGTGGTGAGCGAAGCGGCGCCAGTGATATCCGCCCGCCACCGGCAGATGCTGCTCTCGATCCTCGACCTGGGCCGCATCACGGTGAACGACATCATGATTCCGCGCCAGGAGATCGCAGGGATCGACGTGGACGAGAGCTGGGAGGACATCCTCGATCAGCTGCGCCAGACCCCGCATACGCGGCTGCCGGTCTACCAGGGTGAGCTCGACAACCTCATCGGGCTCCTGCACCTGAAGCGCGTCGCGAACGAGCTGGTGCGCGGGGAGCTCACGCGCGAGCGCTTGATCGAGATCGCGCAAGGCCGCGAGCCGTACTTTGTACCCGAGGGCACGGCGCTTTCAGTGCAGCTCGGGTTCTTCCAGCGCAACCGCCGGCGCTTTGCGTTCGTCGTCAACGAGTACGGCGACATCGAGGGACTGGTCACCCTCGAGGACATTCTCGAGGAGATCGTGGGCGAGTTCACGACCGATCCGGCGACCGTCACCCACAAGGACGTGCATACCGAGCAGCCGGGCGTATTCATCGTGAATGCCAGCGCCACCATTCGCGCATTGAACCGGGCGCTCGGCTGGCAGCTGCCCACAGGCGGACCGAAGACCGTGAACGGACTGCTGCTCGAGCACCTCGAGACCATACCGGACACGGGCACCATGGTGCGGGTCGGCAACTACGAGTTCGAGGTGCTGCAGCTCGGCGACAATGCCATCCGTACGGTCAGGGTGCGCGCCCCTCCGCTCGGGCAGGCCGCCTGAGAGAAAACCGTCGCGGGATCAGCCGCTGCGTGCGAGGGCAGACTCCAGCGCCTCGGCGATGCGCGTCACGCCGATCACACGCATCCCCGCCGGCGCGCTGCGCGGGGCATTGCCCTGCGGCACGATGGCGAGACGAAAACCCTGCGCCTGCGCCTCGCGCAAGCGCTCATCGCCGTACGCCACGGGGCGCACCTCGCCCGTGAGCCCGATCTCCCCGAAGGAGACAAGCTGCGCCGGGAGCGGCTGGCCCTTCAGGCTCGAGGCGAGCGCAATCAGCACCGGGAGATCGGATGAAGTCTCACCGATCTCGATGCCGCCCACCACGTTGACGAACACATCGTGCTCTTGCAGAGAAAGCTGCGCGTGGCGGCTCGCGGCGGCGAGCAGCATGGCGAGTCGATTGGCATCGAGTCCCTGCGCGATACGCCGCGGTGCACCAAAGCGCATACGATCGACCAGCGCCTGCAGCTCAATCAGCAGCGGCCGCCCGCCCTCGCGCGACACCGTGACGATGCTGCCGGGCGCAGGCTCGCTCGGGCGTGCCAGAAAAATAGCGGCGGGATTCTTGACCTCGCGCAGGCCGCCGGCGGTCATGGCGAAGAAGCCGAGCTCATTCACCGCGCCAAAGCGGTTCTTGGTGGCGCGCACGATGCGGTAACGGCTGCCGGCCTCGTGCTCAAAATACAACACCGTGTCAACCAGGTGCTCGAGCAGGCGGGGGCCGGCGATCGTCCCCTCCTTGGTGACGTGTCCGACGATGATGACCGCGGTGCCGCTCGTTTTGGCGAAGCGGACCAGTTCCGCCGTGCACTCACGCAGCTGCGAAACCGCACCCGCCGGCGCGCCGGCCGTGCTCGATTGCACCGTCTGGATGGAATCGATCACCAACAGCGCGGCGCGCCGCTCGGTGGCGAGGGCCAGAATCGCCGCCAGATCGGTCTCGGCCACGACGCTCACGGCGGCATCGCCGAGCGCAAGCCGCTGGGCGCGCAGGCTCACCTGCGCGATCGACTCTTCCCCGCTCGCGTAGAGCACCCCATTCGCGCCCGCCACGCTGGCCGCGACCTGCAGCAGCAGCGTCGACTTGCCGATGCCAGGGTCACCACCGAGGAGAATCACCGATCCCGGCACGATGCCGCCTCCGAGGACCCGGTCGAGCTCCCGAGCGCCGCTGGCCATGCGCTCTTGCCGTGCCCCCGTCGCGACCCCGTCGCTGAGCGCGACAGCGCGCGCAGTGGCCGCCGCGCGTGGGCTCGCTGCTGCGCGCTGCTCGAGAGAATTCCATGCGCCGCACAGCGGGCACTGCCCCTGCCATTTGAGGGCTTCGCCCCCGCAGGAGCCGCACACGAACGTAGGACTTGCGCGTGCCATCGATGCGCCTTCAGTCGACTTTCGGCTAGGATTCGCGGGCCGGCGGGAGCCGAAAGGCGCCTTTTGTGAACAAGGCCATTCGGACCGCGTGATGGCGATGCTAGCTTATGGCGGCTCGATCGGGGACGGGAAAGTGACGCGGATCACAGTTTTTGGGCCACAGGCGGTGCAGGGCGCAGCATGAGCTTGCGAAGTAAGCTGCGCTTCGTGGGACTCTCTGATACCGGCAAGGTCCGAGAACACAATGAGGACATGATTGCGGTAGATGCGGACATTGGGTTGCTCGTGCTCGCCGATGGCATGGGTGGCTACAACGCCGGTGAGGTAGCGAGCGGCATCGCAGTGAAGACCATCGTCAATCTGGTGCGCGAGCACGTGGAGCGCGAAGACCTGTCGATCGCCGACAGCGAGTCGGGCCTCTCACGTCCCAAGATCATTCTGCGCGATGCCATCAACCGCGCGAACAAGATCATCTACCAGACCGCACATACACAGGCGCAGTGCGAGGGTATGGGCACGACGGTGGTGGCGGCACTTTTCTTCGACAACAAGGTCACCATCGCGCACGTGGGCGACTCGCGGCTCTACCGCCAGCGCGGAGACAAGTTCGAGCAGGTGACCATGGACCATTCGCTGCTGCAGGAGCTCGTCGATCGCGGCTTCTACTCGGTCGAGGAGGCGCAGCGGGCGGCGAACAAGAATTACGTCACGCGGGCGCTCGGCGTCGAGCCCCAGGTGGAAGTGGAGATCCAGGAAGTCCCCGTCAGCAAGGGAGAGGTGTTCGTGATGTGCTCGGACGGGCTCTCGGATATGGTCGAGGACGAAGATATCCATTTAACCATCAACACCTTTAGTGCTAATCTGGATACGGTCGCAAAGCAGTTGATTCAATTGGCCAATGACAATGGGGGGCGCGACAACGTGTCCGTGGTCATGGCTCATATTCTGGATGCATTCCCGGCGCGCACGAAGATTTTCGACAAGATCCTGGGTTGGTTCGGCTGACAAGCGATAAAGGCATACGCACATGGCTAGGTTGGTCTTGAGCCTGGATGGCCAGGTAATGGCGGAATACAACATGAACAAGGAGCGCTACACCATCGGGCGCCTCCCGGATAACGATATCCGCATCGATAATGCTGCCGTCAGCGGGCATCACTCGCTGATCATCAACATCCTCAACGACTCGTTCCTCGAGGATCTCAACAGCACCAACGGCACCTACGTCAATGGCAAGCTGATCAAGAAGCATGCCCTGCAGCACGGCGATGTGATCACGGTCGGTCACCATCAGCTGCGCTTCGTCGAGGACGACGAGCAGCAGGATGAGTTCGAGAAGACCATGGTGATCCAGCCCTCCGCCCGCCCGGTGGAAAAGCTGCGCACCGTGACGGCGCAGGCCGAGGCCGCAGGCGCCGGGCCTTCGACGACTGGACGCTCGCGCGTGCTCGCCGATAACGCCGCGGCGGTCAAGAAGGCGAAGCTGCAGGTGCTCTCGGGTGCGTTTGCCGGCCGCGAAGTCGAGCTCAGCAAGGCGCTCACTACGCTCGGCCGTCCGGGGGTGCAGGTAGCGGCCATCACGCGCCGCGCCGATATGTACTACATCGTGCACGTCGACAGCGGCAAGGAGAATGACTTCCCGCTGCTGAACGGCACGCCGATCGGCGCCAACGCCACGCGGCTCAATGACAACGATGTGATTCAGCTCGCCGGCGTGAAGATGGGGTTCTTCGTCAACTAGCGGACGCGGCTCACCGCGGTTCGAGCGGTACGCGAGGACTCACGCTGCACAGCAGCTCGTAGGCGATCGTGCCGGCGTGCTGTGCCGCCTCCTCGACCGGCAGACCCTCACCCCAGAGCACGACCGGCGTCCCGACCCGCACCCCAGGCAGGGCGGATACATCCACCGCCAGCATGTCCATGGACACCCGCCCCGCAAGGGGCGCCCGCAGTCCATTCACAAGCACCTCGGCGCCGCCTGCCAGGCTGCGGTGTACTCCATCGCCATAACCTGCCGCCACGATAGCGATGACCGAATCGCGCGTAGCTGTCCAGTGGCCGCCATAGCCCACCGCCTCACCGCGCGCGATGTGCCGCACGGCAATCACCGAGCTCATGAGGGTCATGACGGGCCGCAGGCCGAGCGAATGCGCGGAGCAGTCCGCGAACGGTGAGGCGCCGTAGAGCGCAAGCCCGGGACGCACCCAGTGACAGCCGGTGGGCACCGCGCCGAAGATCGCCGCGGAGTTGGCGATGCTCAGCTCGTAGCCGAGCCCGCGCGTCAGCGCCCGAAAGCGCTCGAGCTGCGTGCGCGTGACCTCATCCTGCCGCTCGTTCGCGCAGGCGAGGTGAGTCATGAGACGCAGCTCCTGCGGTGTAGGGCCGAGCTTACGAATACGCGTGAGCGCTGCGGCGAACTCGCGTGGCGCAAACCCGAGGCGGTTCATGCCGGTGTCGATTTTGAGCCACAAAGGCAAGCGCGCCGCTTCCGGGAATCGCTCGAGAAGCTCGATCTGCGATGCATCGTGCACGACGAGGTCGAGGCGCTCGTACACCGCCTCATCGAGCTCCGCAGGACTGAAGACCCCTTCGAGCAGCACGATGCGCGCGCCGATGCCGGCCGCGCGCAGCGCAAGCGCCTCCTCGAGGCGCGCCACCGCGAGTGCGTCGGCTTCACCGAGCGCGAGCGCGGTGCTGGCAAGCCCGTGCCCGTAGGCATTGGCCTTCACGACCGCGATGACGCGGGCGCCGTTGGCGTGGGAGCGGATGACGCTGAGGTTGTGGTGCAGGGCGTGGCTATCGATGACGGCCCGGATGAGCTGCGTCACCTCAGCACGCCCTCCGCGTAGGAATCGGACACGTAGTTGGCGAAGCGCGTGTACTGGCCCTGGAACGTGAGCAGAAACGTACCGGTCTCGCCGTTGCGATGTTTGACCAGATCGATCTCCGCGATGCCTTTTTTGGTGGTGTTGCGGTCGTAGAGTTCTTCGCGGTAGATGAGCAGGATGATGTCGCTGTCCTGCTCCAGCGAGCCCGAATTGTGCGAGGCGATCCCATCTGCCAGCCAACATGCCGGGCCCGGAACCGTCAGATCGAACACCTCTTCCTCGCCATCGGGCGTGACGGCAAGCACGCGGTCCCAGAACACATCCCCAGTGGAATCCGTCTCCCGCTCGCGCGCGTCGGATGGCGCGGCATAGCTGGCCACTTTGGCGGGTCCGGGAGAGAGCTGGAACTGTCCGCCCGCCGTCGGGGCAGCACCGCTCATGCGCGCCAGCGGCCGCCGAAACATTCCCTGTACGCTCACTTGCGCGCCGGCGGCTGCCGAAGCCTCGAGCGGCAACGCCTCGAGATCCGTATCCGCACGCGGACTGTGGAGCGCTTCGAGCAGCTCACGCGCGCCTTCGCAGCGCGGACCAAAGGCACCGACCTGCTGCAAAAACGTTTTCTGGGCCCCGGCCCCGCTGACACAGACCACATAAACC
>Ga0070713_100001636_pt1 | contig 14378 bp, 9 predicted proteins | sample LARL82metaG_FD_65465 | JGI IMG/M metagenome (GOLD analysis project Ga0070713, IMG submission 65465) | Corn, switchgrass and miscanthus rhizosphere microbial communities from Kellogg Biological Station, Michigan, USA - LAR L8-2 metaG | ecosystem: Host-associated > Plants > Roots > Rhizosphere ...
ACGATCATCGACGCGGACGTGCTCGCGCGTCGCGCCGTCGAGGCGGGTACGCCCGCATACGATAAGATTGTGAAGCGGTGGGGGACGTCCATCATCGGTCCGGACCAGCAGCTCGATCGCGGGGCCCTCCGCCGCAGTGTCTTCAGCGACGCGAAGCAGCTCGAGGAGCTGAACGAGATCGTTCATCCCGAAGTAGAGAGCCTGCGTCAGCGTCTGCTCGACGAGGGCCGCCAGCGCGGCGACCGTATCGTCGTCTGCGACATTCCCCTCCTGTTCGAGAAGCACATGGCACCGCGCTTCGACCGGATCATCCTCGTCGACGCGCCGCGGCCAATCCGCCTCGATCGCCTCGTGCGCGACCGAGGACTGCGCGAGACGGAAGCAATGGACATGATCGCGGCGCAAATGCCGGCCGAGCTCAAGCGAGCTGGCGCGGACTTCATCATCGAGAATGCGGGAACGCTGAACGCACTGGAGCAGCAGGTTGGGGATGTCTGGACGCAGTTGCTGCAAGAGGCGGAGGCGTCGACCTTTCAAACAATCGGGTAGCGGTTTGCGGTAGCGGGTGAAAAAGGAAGGAAGGCCGACGGCAGTTGCCGTCGGCCTTCCTTGTTCCAGCCCTCCACAACCAGCAACCCGCTATCCGCAACGTTCTACCCTCTGCCATTTTCGACTCTGCCTCTCTAGACTGCCCGCACTACCAACCCGATCGATCCGTGTCTGATATCCCGAAGGACCTTCTCTACACCGAAGAGCACGAATACGTCAAACCGACTGACGACGAGAACATCGTTGCGATCGGGGTAACTGACTATGCTCAGGGTGAGCTTGGCGACATCGTCTTCATCGAGCTGCCGCAGATCGGAGCCAACTTCGGAAAGCACGATGTCTTCGGAACGGTCGAAGCGGTGAAGGCGGTTTCCGAGTTGTACTCCCCGCTCACGGGCGAGGTGGTCGAAGTGAACGATCGGCTCGACAAGGAGCCCGCGCTCGTCAACACGGCGCCGTACACCGACGGCTGGATGATCAAGCTCCGCCTTCGCAATCCCAGTGAGAAGGACGAGCTGCTAGGGGCCGCGGAGTACGCGACGAGACTTGGCGAATGAGTTGAGCGTTGGGCGTTGGGCGTTGAGCGTTGGGCGTTATGCGTTAGGCGTTAATACTGAATGAAGCGTTGAGAGGTGGTGAGTGTTTAAGTGCCCCACACCAAATCAACGCTTCGTTCCTTTTCCCAACGCTCAACGCCCAACGCCCAACGCTCAACGCCCAACGCATCACGCTTCCGCCACAACATCCGCATATGCGTCCGTCGGCAAGCATGAGCAGACGAGATTGCGATCGCCGTACGCGCTCTCGACGCGCCCCACGGAGGGCCAGAATTTGTGCGCACGCGTCCACGCAGCTGGGAAGGCGGCGCGCTCGCGGGGATAGCGGTGTGACCAGGAATCGCTGATCACCCGGGTCATCGGGTGCGGCGCATTCTTGAGAACGTTGTCAGCACGATCGGCGATGCCCATCTCGATCTCACGGACCTCTTCGCGGATCGCGATCAGAGCATCACAGAAGCGATCCAGCTCCGCCTTCGACTCGCTCTCCGTCGGCTCGATCATGAGAGTGCCCGCGACCGGGAACGAAACCGTCGGTGCGTGAAAGCCATAGTCCATCAGACGCTTCGCGATGTCCTCGACATCGATGCCTGACGAGGCTTTGAGCGGACGTGGATCGATGATGCACTCATGGGCAATCATGCCGTTCTGGCCCTTGTAGAGCACCGGATAGTGCTCCTCGAGCCGCTTGGCCGCGTAGTTCGCGTTGAGGATCGCGACCTTTGTCGCCATCGTTAGGCCTTCGCCGCCCATCATGTCGATGTACATCATCGAGATCGGGAGAATGCTCGCGCTTCCCCACGGCGCCGCGGAAACGGCACCGACACTCTCGGAACCACCCACATTCACTACCGGGTTGCCCGGCACAAAAGGCACGAGATGCTTTGCCACACCGATCGGACCCATTCCCGGGCCCCCGCCACCATGCGGGATACAAAAAGTCTTGTGCAGGTTGAGGTGGCAGACGTCGGCGCCGATATCGCCCGGCCGCGCGAGCCCGACCATCGCGTTCATATTCGCGCCGTCGAAATAAACCTGACCGCCATTCTCGTGGACGATGCGACACACGTCGCGAATCGTCGCCTCGAACACGCCGTGCGTCGACGGATACGTCACCATCAACGCGGCGAGCTTGTCCTTGTTTTCCTTCGCCTTCGTCTCGAGGTCCGCAACGTCGATGTTCCCGTTGGCGTCGGTCTTGACGACGATAACTCGCATGCCGGCCATCACGGCACTCGCTGGATTGGTGCCGTGGGCCGACTGCGGGATGAGACACACGTCGCGATGCGTGTCACCACGGGAATGGTGATAACCGCGAATGACAAGGAGGCCAGCGAACTCGCCCTGCGAGCCCGCGTTCGGCTGAAGCGAGACCGCGGCGAAGCCGGTGATCTCGGCCAGAGCCGTCTCGAGGTTCCCGAACATTGCCTGATAGCCGCGCGTCTGATCGCCCGGCGCGAATGGATGAATGCGCGAAAACTCCGGCCATGAGATCGGATACATCTCCGCCGTGGCATTCAGCTTCATCGTGCACGAGCCGAGCGGGATCATCGACGTCGTGAGCGACAGATCCTTCGCCTCCAACTGGTGCAGGTAGCGCAGCATCTCCGTCTCGGAGTGATGCGTGTTGAAGACGGGGTGCGTGAGATAGGTGCTGGTACGCGCAAAGCGCTCGTCGTAGCGGTCGTCGATGTCGCCCGCGAGGTCCTCCGGCTTCCTGGCTTCACCGCCAACTGCGAATACCAGGAGCAGGTCGCTCAAGTCCTTGAACGTGACCGTTTCGTCGAGTGAGACGATCACGTCGCCATGCAACGCGCGCAGGTTGATACCCTTTTCGCGCGCCGCGGCGACGATTTCTTCCGCCGTCGCGCCGGACTTCGCAACACGAACGCGCAATGTGTCGAAGAAGTCGTCATGAGCAAGATCATAACCAGCGTGCTCGAGCCCAGCCGCGAGAATCGCCGCGTGCCGATGGATGCGCCGCGCGATCCAATGCAGACCCTTCGGGCCATGCCACACGGCGTACATGCTAGCGATCACCGCCAACAGCACCTGCGCCGTGCAGACGTTGCTCGTTGCCTTCTCACGCCGGATGTGCTGCTCACGCGTCTGGAGCGCCATGCGCAGCGCCGGCTTCCCGTCGGCATCCCGTGACACGCCGATGATGCGCCCTGGCAGCAGTCGCTTGAATTCGTCGCGTGTGGCGAAATACGCCGCATGCGGACCGCCGAATCCGACCGGTACGCCGAAGCGCTGGGTGCTCCCGACGCACACGTCCGCGCCCCACTCACCGGGCGGCGCGAGGAGGACGAGACTCATGATGTCGGCGGCAACGACGAGGAGCGCGTTCGCGGCGTGCGCCTTCTCGGCGAATTCGCGATAGTCGTGAATGGCGCCGTCAGTCGTCGGATACTGCACGAGCGCGCCGAAGACGTCTTTACCGAACTCGTAATCCTGGAAATCGCTGACGACGACTTCGATGCCGCGGGCGTGAGCGCGCGTCCGTACGACGTCGATGGTCTGCGGGTGGCAGCTGTCGGCGACGAAGAAAACCTCCTTGCCCTCCTTCCCCCGGGCAGCGTAGGCCATGGCCATCGCTTCCGCCGCAGCCGTGCCTTCGTCGAGCAGCGACGCGTTCGCGATCTCGAAGCCAGTCAGATCCATGACCATCGTCTGGTAATTCAGCAGAGCTTCCAGACGACCTTGCGCGATCTCCGCCTGATAGGGCGTGTACGCCGTATACCAGCCAGGGTTCTCCAGGACATTCCGCTGTATCACCGGCGGCGTTATGCAATCGTTGTAGCCGAGGCCAAGATAGGAGCGGCAGACCTCGTTCTTCCGCGCGATCTTCCGAAGCGAGGCCAGCGCCTCGAACTCGCTCAGCCCACCATGAATCGCCAGCGGCCGCATCAGTCGGATCGACTCGGGGAGCGTGGCATCGATCATCGCATCGAGGGAGTCGAAGCCGAGCGTTTGCAGCATCTCCCGCTGCTCGTCATCGGATGGTCCGATATGGCGGGGGATGAAGCTGCCCGCATCCATATGCTTGTGTGTTGCCCTCTTCGACTGCTTTGTGCTCATGCGGAAGCCTCAGGAGACGACGAACGTCTCGCGTGTTTGCTGAATGTGTTTGGTGTACGGACGCCCGGCACGGCGAGCGGCCGCCGCCGTCGTAGCTTGTTGTATCGTTTGCTGGTGCATCAGCGCTTGGAATCTATTGAAAGGGTCAAGCAAGTTCGTTCTCCGATCCCCCTTCTTACGATGTGGTATCTCCTGCACTCACCGCCCTCGACCGGCGCTTCCAACATGGCCATGGACGAGGCCTTGATGCTGTTCGCGGCGGAGTCCAACGCCTGGATCTGTCGCGTCTATACATGGAACGCGCCGACGCTCTCGCTGGGACGCAATCAGCGGGCGTCCGGGGCCTACGATCTCCCGCGAATCGTCGATCAGGGCATCGACGTGGTCCGTCGGCCGACAGGTGGGCGCGCTATCCTGCACGATCGCGAGGTGACGTATTCGGTCGTCGGGCCGGTGCGAGATGCCGGGGACCTGCGCGAATCCTACGCGCGCATCAATCGTCTCTTGGTCGCCGCCCTGCGGACTCTCGGAGTTGCTGCCACTGTGGTCGAGGACCCTGGCTCGAGGGACCCCGGCCTGGAGCAGCCCGGAGTCCTTCCCTGCTTTCACCATCCCTCTGTCGGCGAAATCACCTTCAAAGGACGCAAGCTCGTTGGTAGCGCACAGTGGCGGTCCGACGATGTCCTCCTCCAACACGGTTCGATTCTCGTGGACGACGATCAGATGCGCCTCTCTTCGCTGCTGATCGAACCGGGACCGGAGATACCGGGCGCAGCTACCCTCCGCGGCGCACTCGGCGCGGTGCCTAGCGAGTCCCAGGTGGCAATTGCGCTTTTCGATGCAGTGCGCTCCATCGAAGACAGGGATGCCCGCCTGATCGAGCCCGACACACGGCTGGTCGCCCGCGCGAATGCGCTGCGCGACCACTATCTTGACGAAAGCTGGACCTGGCGGCGCTGACGGTTCCACTCCTTCCCTCCTTCCACCGTCTCCCTCCCGCATTCCCACCATGCGCACGAAAATCCTGCCCTTCGTCCTCTGCGTCGCCATCGCCGCGTGCGGCGGTCGCGAGAGCCCGGCATCGACCTCCGCGACGGGAGGAACGATGGTCGTCGCCGTCCCAGCCGACGCCGGGACCATTTTCCCACCGCAGGTCTACGAGTTTCTCGGCGCAGCCGTTCGCGACAACGTCTACGATCGCCTGGCCGACATGGGCGACGACTTGAATACCGTCGGAGACAAGGGCTTCACGCCGCATCTGGCCGACAGTTGGGATTGGTCACGCGACTCGCTGTCGGTCGCTTTTCATCTCAATCCGCGCGCCCGGTGGCACGATGGTCAGCCGGTGCGCGCGAACGACGTGCGCTTCAGCTACAAGATTTTCAGCGATCCCAAAGTAGGCGCCTCCGTGTCGCCGGAGATCTCGAACATCGACTCGGTATCGGTACGCGACTCACTCACCCCCGTGGTCTGGTACAAGCAGCACCGTCCAGAGTCGTTCTACGATTTCGTCTACCAGATCTACATCATTCCCGAGCACATCTTCAAAGACATTCCGCCGGATCAGCTGCGCACGTCGGACGCTGCAAGAAAGGGAATAGGCAGTGGCCGCTTCCGCCTTGCACGGTGGGAGGCAGGGCAGCGCATCGAGCTCGTCGCGGACACGGCCAATTATCGCGGACGCGCGAAGCTCGATCACGTGATCTGGACCATTGTTCCCGACGCTTCGGCAGCGTTGGCTCGTTTGCTCGGTGGCCAGGCTGACTTTCTCGAATCCCTCCCGGTCGATCAGGTGCATCTGGTGGACAGCAGCAAGAGCGTGCATTCGGTCGGTTACCCGGGGCTGCAGTACGCGTACATGGGCTTCAACCTCGTAGACCGCAAGAATCCATCGCGCCCGCATCCGATCTTCGGCGATGTTCGAGTGCGGCGTGCACTTTCGATGGCGATCGACCGGCGGGCGATGCTGCAGAACGTCTTCAATGGCGCCGGCCGCCTGTCATATGGGCCCTTTCCGCGCGGCATCTCCTTCGCCGATACGACGCTCGCGCTTCTGCCATACGACGTGAGCGCGGCGAAGGCGCTTCTCGATTCGGCCGGCTGGAAGGAGCTTTCGCCCGGTGCGACACGCACCAAGAATGGCCAGCCCTTGCGCTTCTCGCTCATCGTTCCCGTTTCAAGCCGGCCGCGCATGGCGTACAGCGTTCTCATTCAGGAGGCGCTCCATAAAGTCGGTGCCCAGGTGGACCTGGAACAGGTACAGGGCAACGTTGCGGGCCAGCGGGAGTTCAAGCGTGACTTCGACGCGACACTTCACGGCCAGTTCACGGATCCGAGCCCGAGCGGGTACAAGCAGCAATGGGGCTCGGCCGGTGTGCCGCCGGCGGGACAGAATTGGTTCTCCTACAGGAATTCCGCGTTCGACGCACTCCTCGACAGCGCGCTCGCCACGGCGGATGCCTCGAGGATGCGCGCGGACATGCGGCGCGCCTTTCAGATTCAGATCGCTGACGCGCCGGCAGTCTGGCTCTATGACATCCCGACCATCGTAGGCATACAGAAGCGGATTCACCCGCAGCCGATGCGACCCGATGGATGGTGGATCCACCTCGCCGACTGGACGATTCCACCTAACGAGCGAATCGATCGCGACCGCATCGGGCTCGGCGGCACGACACCGTGAGCGAGGGCTGAGTTGCGGCGGTATCTCGCCGCGCGCCTACTGCAGTCGCTGATCGTCGTTGTCCTCGTCACGACGATCAGCTTCTTCCTCATCCGTCTCGCCCCCGGCGATCCGTTCTCGTTCACCGACTTCACAATGAACAATGTGGTGCGCGAGCAACTTCGCACGCAGTACGGCTACGATCAGCCGCTGCCGAAACAGTTCATTCGCTTTCTCGGCAATGTGGCCCACGGCCGTCTCGGCTATTCGCATTCGATGCAGCGAAACGTGGGAACAGTGCTCGCCGAGGCCGTACCGCGCACGCTCCTGCTCATGAGCGCTGCCATATTCGCCGCGTTCGCACTCGGGATTGCCATCGGTGCGCTTCAGGCAGTGCGCCACGGCAGCTGGCTGGACCGCGCGACATCGGCAGTGCTGATGTTTTTCTATTCCATTCCCGATTTCTGGCTCGCGCTGATGGCGTTGCTCGCCTTTGCCTACTGGATTCCGCTCTTCCCTTCCGGCGGAATGACGGATGCGGTGCTGCACGATTACATGTCGCTCGGCGGCCGCATCCGCGACGTGCTCGCCCATCTCGTGCTGCCGGCGCTGACCCTCGCGCTCCTCAGCGCCGCCGGCATCGCGCGCTACCAGCGCTCCGCCCTTCTGGACGTCCTGCCGCAGGACTTTGTCCGCACCGCACGCGCAAAAGGGCTTGCCGAGCGAACCGTGGTGATGAAGCATGCCCTTCGCAACGCATTGCTCCCTATAATCACGCTGGTCGGGTTGTCGCTTCCCTCGCTGGTTGGCGGCGCGTTCTTCGTGGAGAAGGTTTTCGCGTGGCCTGGTATGGGCTATGTCGCCGCCAGCGCGATCAACGCTCGTGATTACGATCTCGTCACCGGCACCGTGATCGTTGGTGGGATCATGGTAGCCCTTGGCAGCCTGCTCGCCGACCTGCTCTATGCCGTCGCCGACCCGCGTCTCCGCTCCCGCTGACCGCCTGGCGGCGTCGCTCGTCGCGCCGGCAATGGCGGCCGACGCGCCGTCTCTCGTCACGCGTCGGCGCCTAACGGGAACAATGTGGTGGTCGCTGGCGCTCATCTTCCTGTTGTGCATCATTGCGATCTTCGCGCAACAGCTCGCGCCCTATCCGCCTAACGCGCAGCTCGACATCATCGGGCTCAAGAGCCGGCCGCCTTCGGGCGCCCACCCGCTGGGTACCGATCAATACAGCCGCGATCTGCTCAGTCGAATGCTCTTCGGCGCGCGGATCTCGCTGTCCGTGGCGATGCTCGCGGTATTGCTCTCGGCGACGGTGGGTACCGCCTATGGATTGATCTCCGGCTATCGGGGCGGTCGCGTCGATGCCGTCATGATGCGGCTGCTGGATGCGTTCCTCGCGATTCCACGCGTGTTGCTCCTCGTGGCGGTGCTGGCGCTGTGGAGCCCAGTGCCGCTCAGCGCGCTCATCCTCGTCATTGGACTCACCGGGTGGTTCGAGGTGTCACGCCTCGTTCGTGCCGAGGTGCTTTCGGTAATGCAGCGAGAGTACGTCGTCGCGGCGCGAGGTCTTGGAGCATCGGGGCCGCGCATCGTCTGGCGACACATCCTTCCGAACGTGCTCAATCCGGTGATCGTCTCCGCGACGCTCGGCGTGGGCAACGTCATCATCCTCGAAGCGGGGCTCTCATACCTCGGCATTGGTGCGCGTGCACCGACGGCGAGCTGGGGCTCGATCTTCTTCGACGGCAGCGATGCATTTCAGACGACATGGTGGATTGCCCTCTTTCCCGGGCTGGCGATCATCCTCACCGTGCTGGCGTTCAACGTCTTCGGCACCGCCTTGCGCGATACGCTCGATCCACATCAGCTTGCGGGCGATCGCGCCCGCTGACGGAGGACCATGGCTGACGCATTGCTCACGATCGAGAACCTGCGCACGTACTTCTACGGTGAAGCAGGCGTTGCCCGCGCTGTGGACGGGGTGACGTTCTCGGTGGGCGCGGGTGAAACCGTCGGCCTCGTGGGGGAATCGGGCTCCGGCAAGTCGGTGACGGCGCTCTCCGTCCTGCGTCTCGTTAGGCCGCCCGGGCGTCTCGAGGCGGGCAGCCGCATCGCCTTCGAGGGCCGCGACCTCGCGACGCTGGGCGACCGTGAGCTGCGGTCGATTCGCGGCGCCCGTATCGCGATGGTGTTTCAGGAACCGATGACCGCGCTCAATCCGGTGTTCACGGTCGGCGATCAGATTGCGGAAGTCGTACGCATTCACGCAAAGGCATCGCGTCATGACGCGTGGCAGCGCGCGGTGGAGATGCTCCAGATCGTCGGTATTCCCGCGCCGGCGCAGCGGGCAAAGGAATACCCGCATCAGCTTTCCGGTGGCATGCGGCAGCGCGTTGTCATCGCGATGGCGCTCGTCATGAATCCCGCCCTCGTCATCGCCGACGAGCCAACGACGGCGCTCGATGTCACGATTCAGGCGCAAATCATCGAGCTGTTGCAGGAGCTGCAGCACCGGTTCGGTATGTCGATCCTGCTCATCACGCATGATCTCGGTGTCATCGCCGAGACGGTGTCGCGCGTCCTCGTGATGTACGGCGGCGAGATTGTCGAAGAAGCGGCGGTGAAGACGCTGTTCGCGAGCGCGCACCATCCGTACACGGAAGGATTGCTGGCGGCGATGCCTAAGCTCGGCGAGAATCGCGAGCGCTTGCGGACGATCCCCGGCACCGTCCCGCCGCCGACGAAGTGGCCACATGGCTGCCGGTTTCACGATCGCTGCCCCTATGCCTGGGAGCGTTGCCTTAGTGAGCATCCGCCGCTCTACCAGATCGAGAGCGGGCACGTTTCGCGCTGTCACCTCGCCGAGGAGCCGGAGCGGCGTAACCATCCGCACGAGCCCCTTGTCATGCACGAAGTCGGGGGCCTGGGTATGGAGCGCGGCGGGAGTGGCACGGGTCGCGGGCCGCGTGAGAATTCGGCGGACCGGAGTGCACGGTCGTGACACCAGCGAGCTCGCCCAACGGCACACCGGCAGAGGCAATTCTCTCCGTCTCGAATCTCACGAAGCACTTTCCCATCGGCGGCGGACTTTTCGGCCGCAACCGGGGCGCCGTACGCGCCGTGGATGGCGTCTCTTTCGATGTAGGGCCCGGCGAGACTTTGGGGCTTGTCGGTGAGTCCGGCTGTGGAAAGTCGACGACCGGACGCGTCATCCTTCGGCTGCTGGAGCCGACGAGCGGCTCGGTGCGCTTCGAGGGACGGGACGTCTTCGCGCTCGATGGCGCGAGCCTGCGTCGCCTTCGCCGGAAGATGCAGATCATCTTTCAGGATCCATTCTCGTCGCTGAATCCGCGGATGACGATCGGCGCGATCGTACGCGAGGGCCTAACCATACACCGGATCGCCGAAGGGGCTGCCGCGGACGCGCGGGTTCGCCAGCTACTCGACGAAGTCGGACTGCGCCCCGAGTATGCGTCGCGTTATCCGCACGAATTCTCGGGCGGCCAGCGTCAACGAGTCGGCATCGCCCGCGCTCTCTCCGTCGAACCGAGCTTCATCGTGTGCGACGAGCCGGTATCAGCTCTGGACGTATCGGTGCAGGCGCAGGTGGTGAATTTGCTGCAGGATCTGCAGCGTGACCGGGGACTGTCGTACCTGTTCATCGCCCACGACCTGTCAGTCGTCGAGCACATCGCCGATCGGGTAGCGGTGATGTATCTCGGTAAGATCGTCGAGCTCGCACGCGCCGAAGATCTGTATCGCGAGCCGCTGATGCCGTACACGCAGGCACTGCTCTCGGCGGTGCCAGTGCCGGATCCGGACGTGAAGAAGAGTCGGATCGTGCTCACCGGTGATGTCCCGTCGCCAGCGAATCCCCCATCTGGCTGCGTATTTCATCCGCGCTGCACGCATCCACAGAAAGACCCCGCCTGTGCCGCGATCATACCGCCGCTCGAGGAGAAGGCACCCGGGCACTGGGCGGCCTGCATCAAGCAGCCGCCGACCAGCGTGAGCTGGGAGCAGCAACAGGCGCATGGGGCTACGAAAGCTCCCGAGCGTTATCTGCCGATCATCGCGGTCGACGCACGCGCGTAACCGAACCTCATCCAAGCAGGCCAAATGGCGATCAATCGACCCGTGTTCGACCAACCAGACGCCGCCGCCGTGACGGTGGACGCCCCACCGATCGACCTGACGCCGTACACGCAGAACCGTGGCTTCTTTGGCCAGCCGCGCGGGCTCGCGACGCTGTTTTTCACCGAGATGTGGGAGCGCTTCTCGTTCTACGGGATCCGTCCCCTGCTCGTGCTGTTCATGACCGCCGCCCTCGCGCAGGGTGGGTTTGGCTTTGATCGTGTCACTGCGAGCTCGATCGTCGGGATTTATGCGTCGTCAGTGTACTTATCGTCCCTTCCGGGTGGGTGGATCGCAGATCGCTGGCTCGGTCTGCAGCGCTCTGTTTGGTACGGCGGAATCTTCATTGCCCTTGGCCACCTTTCGATCGGCCTGTCGGCGTTCTTCGCGCGCAGCTCCTTTTTCATCGGTCTCGTCCTGATCGTCATCGGGACCGGCCTGCTCAAGCCGAACGTGTCCGCAATCGTCGGTGATCTCTATCCCGAGGGCGGGGCACGGCGAGATGCCGGATTCTCGATTTACTACACTGGCATTAATCTGGGCGCTTTCTTCGGATCTCTCATTCCCGGCTGGCTCGGCGAGCGAGTGGACTGGCACTGGGGATTCGCCTCGGCAGGCTTCGGGATGTTGCTCGGCCTCCTCACGTTTCGCCTGCTCACGCCGCGCACGCTTGGCCCAATTGGCCGCGAGCCTAACGGGACCGTCGAGGAGCAACGGCGTGTTCGGTCGATCTCGTTTGCGCTCCTCGGCATCATCGCCCTAGTGATCGTCCTCACGATGGCCGGCGCGATTCGAATCAATGCCATCAAGGTCGCAGAGAATTTCGCGGTCATCATTCTGGCCCTCGCTCTGGTCTACTTCGCGTACCTTTTTTTCTTCGCTGGATTGTCTACTCACGACAAGAAGCGCGTCGCGGTCATCATCGTGCTCTTCGTCTTTGCGACGATCTTCTGGAGCGCCTTCGAGCAGGCGCCCACGTCGCTGAACCTGTTTGCTCGAGACTTCACCGATCGCCGCATTTTCGGCTGGGAATCGCCAACGACGTGGATGCAGGCGGCCAATTCGGTGTTCGTGATCCTTCTCGCGCCCATATTCGGCGTCCTCTGGCTCGCGCTCGGAAAGCGTGGGCGAAATCCTTCGAGCCCAGCCAAGTTCGCGTTCGGGCTGTTCGCCGCCGGCGCAGGATTCTGGGTGATGCTCATCGCCGCAAACAAGGTCATTGCCGGCGGCGCTGGTACCCGTGTGTCGATGTGGTGGCTGACTATCAGTTATCTCTTTCAAACGTTCGGTGAATTGAGCTTGAGTCCCGTCGGCTTGAGCTCCATGACGAAACTCGCGCCGCGGAAATTTGTCGGCCAGATGATGGGCATCTGGTTCATGGCATCCGCGTTAGGCAACCTGATCGCGGGGATAGTCGGTGGCAACGTCGACCCGAACAAATTGGATGAAATGCCGGTGCTGTTTCAGCGCACGGCGATCTCGCTCTTCATCGCCGCCGTCGTGTGCGCAGCGCTCGTCATCCCAATTCGGCGTCTCCTCGGCGCGTCCGACGGAGACTGAGGGCGTTGGGCGTTGGGCGTGGCGCCCACTCAGCGCTCGTAATCGCGCCCCGCACCCCGCAACACGCCCCCAGCCCCTAGCTCAGGGCCAGTTAAAGATCGACGACGGCACCGTTCGCTCGCGCGCGAGGGCGACGTCGTCCGGCTCGCGCCAGAAGAACGTCGTGCGGTCGCTGCTCGTGATGCGGAATTCGAGTCGCCGCGGGCCAGCGGGATTCAGCGGCAGCGCGATATCGAGGCGCCAGAGCCTCGCCGAGCGCGTCGGGATGCTCGCGAGGACACTGAATCCCGCCGATGCGCGAAGCGGTGTCGACTGGCCGAATGGAATGTCGCCGGCCCAGAGGCGGCCAACGTCGCCGAAGACGGCGAGCCCCGCGTCGCCCAGACCTAACGGCTGACCCATCACGTAGCGCTGCTCGAGACGGACGATTGCCCGCTCCGCGCCCGGCCGCAAATCGTTGGAGTAGCCGCGCACGCCGTCCCGCGTCTCACCCAGGGTCAACGCGAACGGTATGCGCATGCGCCAGCCGCTGCTCCACTCGAACGACGCGATTTGAGTCTGCGTCGGACTCACCTTGAAGTAGTGCGCGAGATGGCCGGATGTCACGACACCGTCCCAGAGCCGGGTGTCCTGGCTTCGTCGGCCCTCGCCCTGGAGCTGGAGACGCAGGGCCATGTTTTCGGTCGCCACGCCCGCATACAGATCCCCCGACAGGAAGAGGTCATGCTCGTTTGCGCCTAACGCGGCGACGCTTCGACCGACCTCCGTTCCGAGCTGGAATCCTACCGGGAGATCCTGCGTCGCCGTCAACGCATCGAATCCGCGGACCCGCACGAAGCTGATGTCACGAATACCCCATAGTGCGTTGATCCGCGCGATGCGATGCGACTCGTACCGACCGACGAATGCGGTCGTGGTATCGGGTAGTGTCACCGCCGGCGTGATGAGGATCGGTGCATCACCGACGCTCTCGGCTTCTCCGGAGATCGACGCGCCGAACAGGTTCAATCGTCCGGGCGGTCCCAGGCGCGCGAGACCACCAACATCGAAGTAGCGCCGCTCGAAACCGATCGCGTGCTGCTCGTTCGCGCCAGGTGAGAAGAAGACGTAGTCGTCATTGTTCCCGACACGCACGCTCCACGCCGTGCGTTGCAGGTCCGTGAGAAACGGGTACGCGGTGCGCACCTGCCAGTGGTCGCCGAGGGGGTCGCGCTGGCCTTCGACGTTCAGGATGTACGGCAGCGCACCGAACTGATAATCGGTGAACTTCATCCCGAAACCTTCGCGGAACCGCTCGTCGTGGCGCCAGTTGCCGACGAGGTACATCCCCGCCCCGCCGAGATTCGAGCTCCCGACGCGCGCCGCGGTGAGGAAGGGACTCGCGGAAGTCACGGTGCCGCCGACGATCGTCGCGGTTTCGTCGATGGTCCGCACCTCGAGATCGACCGAACCGCTGTCATTGGGGAACGCCTGAACGGAAGCGTCGGCGAGGAAGGGCTGTGCGCGCAGAATTCGCTCGGACTCCGACCGGCGAAGCTCCGTGCAGATGTCGCCTCGCGACATCAGCAAATAGCGCCGGATCAGATCCGGGCGCGTCGTCGTGTGGAGCGAACGCACGACTTCGGCAGCCACGGGCACTGTCCGCAATGCGGCGACCGACGGCGCCGACGAGTGAATGATGATGTCGTTCACGCGCTGGCCCGTGCAGCTCACCGCCCGACGCGCCGGTGCGGCGCTCAGCACCGCACTCGTGTCCTGTGCAAAGAGCGTCGCCGGGAGAACCGCGATGAGCAACAGCTCAACGCCCCTGATCGGCGCGAGGCGTGCCC
>Ga0070713_100001638_pt1 | contig 14368 bp, 18 predicted proteins | sample LARL82metaG_FD_65465 | JGI IMG/M metagenome (GOLD analysis project Ga0070713, IMG submission 65465) | Corn, switchgrass and miscanthus rhizosphere microbial communities from Kellogg Biological Station, Michigan, USA - LAR L8-2 metaG | ecosystem: Host-associated > Plants > Roots > Rhizosphere ...
GTTTTTTGAGGCTGTGAACCGCCTCGTTCACAGCTGGGAATACGTGTTCCGCCAACCGATGTCCGAGCTGCACTACGTCATTGTGGCATCCATCGATTTTTCGACGGTCGTTCCGGCCGTGCTGTCCGCCGCCTTTTTGGCCTGTCGGATATTGCACCATTACGCGCCAGGGTACGGTGCTGGTCGAGGGTGGCGAGTATCCACTCTTCTCCTTATCCTCTCCGGTGTCATGGGCCTCGCCGCATTCCTCGGGTTTTGGCTCGCGCCACATGAAACATTCCCATTGGTGTGGATTGCGCCGATCCTGATCCTTGAGCCGCTCGCGTATGTGGCCGGGTTTCCATCATTGCTGCGCGAGGCCGCAGAGGGGCGGCACATATTGACCATTTCGATCATGTCGGCGACGCTCGTCACCGGATTTTTTTGGGAGATGTGGAATTACTATTCCCTACCCAAATGGGTCTATCACGTCCCATATGTCGGGATTTGGAAGATCTTTGAAATGCCGGCATTGGGCTATGTCGGGTACATTTTCTTCGGCCTTGTCGTGTTCACCTGGGCATCAATCTTCCTTGGAGGTCTGTTTAATTGGGACCTCGTGGCGATCTTTGAGCGGCAGAGGCGGACAAGGATATTGGCTACGGCTCCTCGGCAGACATGAGCCGCTATGTTCGCCTTCTTGCCTGTGTCGTGTGAGCTTGTACGCAAGATTGCGGCCCGCCCCGCATCAAACGACGCTACCGCGGGCATGACCCTCCTCGTCCTCACGGAAGGTGATCCAGGGCTGCTTGCTGCACGTCCGTATGTAACGGTGGGCGGACGTAATTTCATCCTTGGCCATAAACTTACTGGCGGATGATCCGATCGGAATCCACCGTTATCGGGATCGTCCGTTCCAAGACGGAATACGATCAAGGTCGAGAGCCGTGAATGTCAGCCGAAGTGAGTTTTGGGGACCGCGAACGGCTGGTCGTGCGTGGTCGGACCTGCTGACGGGGGCGATTCGACCTCTGTATCGGCTCTACGAGTGGCGGCTGGCCCGGCAAATAGAGGGGAAACCTGTTCCTCGCCATATCGGCATCATCCTTGATGGGAACCGGCGACATGGCGAGCGGAATGGCGTGCGCGACTCGAAGACCATTTACACAACTGGCGCGCAAAAACTCGACGATGTCCTCGACTGGTGCGCCGATATTGGTGTGCCTGCGGTCACGCTTTGGGTCTTTTCAACCGACAACTTCGACCGGCCAATTGAACAGGTTTCCGGCATCCTCACCGCCATTGAGGCGAAAGTCAGGACCTTCACGCACCATCCGATAATCCACAACCGGCGTGTCAGAGTCCGGGCTATCGGCAGGCTCGAAACGCTGCCGGCGTCATTGCGAGAAGCAATCTGGGCAGCGCATGAGGCGACCTCCTCCTATGCGGGTATCACATTGACGATTGCCGTCGCTTATGGCGGGCGCGACGAAATCGTCGATGCCGTGCGCGCTCTGCTCGGTGAGCAAATCGAACGCGGGTTGACGCTTGCCGACGTCGCTGCCGCGATCAACCGCGAGGATATAGCTCGCCACCTATACACGGCTGGGTCGCCCGATCCGGACCTCATCATCCGAACGAGCGGCGAGATCCGCTTGTCCGGCTTCCTCCTCTGGCAGAGCGCCCACAGTGAGTTCTATTTCTGTGACGTGCCTTGGCCGGCCTTCCGGAAAGCTGACTTCCTGCGAGCGCTACGGTCCTATCAGCAGCGGAAAAGACGTTTCGGGCGCTAACAGAAAGAGGACCGTGGCGTACCGAAATAGGCGCAGTGGTGGGTGGTGAACGATCGCAATACCATCGATCTCTGTCCAAAAGACCCCGGCTTCCCGGTCGATCTTTATGTGACGACGGAAAACCGCGCAGCTGCCACGCGCATCGACTGCCATTCCTGAGCGCGGCGACAATGCGCTCGGGCAAAATCTCGCGACAGCGGTGCCGGCATGACGAGCCCCAAACTCATCAGGACCGACTCTCAAGAATCAGCATTCCCGCTTCAGCGCAACGCAAATCCGCTCTAGCCGCGAACGGCTGCTTCCGGCGCTGAGCGGAAGCCAATGTTTGAGGTCGGGTGCTTCCGGTTTTGCCCCTAACCGGCCGTCCAGCACGATCCCGGGGAATGCCTGAGACAGACGCTCAGCGCAGCTTCTCCTGATTGCAGCGTCGGTTTGGCCCACGCTAGCGGGACGGCGCCGTCCCTTCGCCGGGATGATGTACCGCCGCGCCTGGTCCAAAATGCTTATCCTCATGATGCGGCCTCCGCCTTGGCCCGATAGGTCGGGGGAAGCCGCACCGTGAATTCGGTAAATTCGCCGACCTCACTCTCGACCTCGACGGTGCCCCCGTGCTGTTGGGTCACAATGTCATAACTGATGGAGAGACCGAGACCTGTGCCCTCCCCGGTTGGTTTCGTTGTAAAGAACGGTTGTAACAGCCCGTCTCGCACGGAGGCGGATCGAGGATCGCGTCCAGGCTTGCCATCGCCGCTACCCATTCCTGTCGATGCCGCTCGACAGGCGCCCCACGGCGCAGAGATCTCGACGGCTTAGAGTATCGTCGCTGAATCCGGATATTGGACCGCCTTTCGGGTGACATCCAACTCAAGTTGTTGGCCGTCCTGTCAGAGATCAACATGCCGGGCATGGATGGCCTGCAATTGCTGGCGCAAATCAAACAGCGCCGTCCAGATCTGCCTGTGATGATAGTAACTGCTTATGGCGATGATGACCGTCGCCGCCGTGCAGCGGAGCACGGAGCAGCGGAGTTCATAACGAACCCCGTCGATTTCGAGCACCTGAAGATGCAATTGCGGCAGTTGCCGACAGCAGCGGACTAGCTATCCCGATACGGTTGGCCCCAGCGATCGCCATAGGTCACGTGCACAAGCGGCACACGGCGAACCGGCCCGAAGCGGCCCATAGGATAGCCGATCGGGATCAGCGCGTAGGAATGCACGTCGGCAGGCAGGCCGAGTGCGGCCTCCACTTCTTTTTCGAAATTCAGATACAGAGTGGTAAGCGTCGCTCCGAGACCGAGCGCGCGCGCCGCGAGCAGCATGTTCTGGACGGCGGGATAAATCGAAGAACCCGCTGTGCGGGTCGGGTTAGCGCCATGCATACAGGGGACGATCCAGACGGGGAGCCTCGTGGATATGGTCGGCCAGATATTGAGCCGCATCGAGCATCCTGGAGAAGCGCTCAGGATCGGTGCCAGGAGCCGGATCACCCTGGCTGTATCGCGGACGGGCAACTTCGTCCCAGGCCCGCTTGTAATAAGCCCCAACCGTTTTCTTGATCTCCGGGTCGCGGATCACGAGAAACCGCCAACGCTGCATGTTCCCGCCTGAAGGCGCGGATACGGCGGCTTCCAGGATTTTGCGGATCAACGCGGCCGGCACGCGGTCCGGCTTCAATCGCCGCATCGAGCGGGTCGTCTGCATGATTTCGAACAGGAGGGACGGTTCTTCTGACATGGCATCCACAACGGAATTGAGCGTTAGCCTACTTTAACAGGATTCGTGAGGGCGCTGCGGAACTAGCGCATGTGCAACGACTTCGGCAATCACATTCCGTATAGCGATTATCTGGCGGCGTTCAGCCAGACCCGCATTCCCGTGAGATGGCCGAAGGCTGCGCCGAACCTGGAGCCACGCGAAGACATTTGGCCGACCGACAAAGCGCCTCTCGTCCGGCGGCTGGAAGACGGCACGAACGAGTTCGCCGAATTGCGGTGGGGCTTCCCACCGGCTCGTCCTAAAGGAGCACCCATCATCAATTTCCGCTGCGAGGGGCGGCGATTTCCGGTTGGCCGGTGTCTCATCCCGGCGTCGCACTTCTTTGAGTTCACTGGGACCAAGTCGCCGAAGGCGAAATGGAAGTTCACAAAGGCTGGCGAGGACTGGTTCTGCTTCGCCGGGCTATGGCGTCCGATGCCCGAAGGAGGCGAAGCATTCACGTTGCTAACAACTGCACCGGGGCCGGATGTCGCGCCCATTCACGAACGGCAGATGGTCGTCCTGGAGCGCTCGGACTGGTCGGCTTGGCTTTTACAGACGGGAAATGAAAATGATCTGCTTCGACCGTTGCCTGCGGGCAGTTTGCGTGTTGAGCAGGTCCGTTAGGCTTTCGTCTATAATCGAGGTGCAAGCGGCTCTGATGAGCATCGCCAATCTGCGATCGTTCGCTTACCAGGGAGGGAAGTCATGGCCGAGCAGGCGGAGGACGGAGCAGCCGATTTGGTGCAGCTTTGGGAGGAACACATTCGGCATGAATTCTCGACCCGCAACACCGATGAGACGCTCAAGACGATGGTCGAGGATGCCTACGTCGATCACGTCCCGGTGTTGACGGGTGGTTCCGGTCAAGCCGAACTACGAGAGTTCTACGCGACCCACTTCATCCCGAAAATGCCGCCGGATATGGAGATGGTGCCCGTGTCCCGGACCGTCGGCAGCGACCAGCTTGTCGATGAGATGGTCATCAAATTCACCCATAACATCGAAATGGATTGGGTGCTGCCCGGCATCCCGCCGACTGGTCGGCGAGTCGAAGTTTCATTGGTGGTGATCGTCCGATTTCGGGACGGCAAACTGGCTCACGAGCATATCTATTGGGACCAGGCCTCGGTGCTTGTCCAAATCGGCTTACTCGATTCGGAAAAGCTGCCGGTATCTGGAGCCGAGAGCGCCCGAAAGGTTCTCGATCCCGCGGTGCCCGCGAATTCGCTTATCAGACGTGTAATCAACGGAAAGGCCGGGCGCTAGGCCCGGTCCGTCTTCTTGGGACAAGGCGACCCAATTGCGGATACCGGCTGGACCAGTCCAGTCCATCGTGACTCAATGCGGCATGACATGATAACCAAAGACAACCAGCCAAGGAGGGAGGAGTCCGAAATGGATAAGGGCTTCGTCGTAGGGCCGGGGAAGGGGAAGGTCTGGAACATGGCTCCAGGCAGATCAGCCGCCCTCAAGATGCTGAACGGGCAGACTGCCGACAGCCTGATGCTGTTCGAGGAAGTTGCACCAGCAAACACCGAGACGCCGCTGCACACCCATGCAGATAGTGACGAGATCGCTTACGTTCTGAGTGGCGAAATCACATTCAAGATAGGCGACGAGATTACCGTTGGTGGTCCTGGCACTTGCGCGTTCATGCCGCGAGGACTCGCGCATGCATGGAAGAATACGGGTGCCGAACCTGGGCGTGTTCTATTCCTCTATGCGCCGGGTCGTGCGGGCAAGTTTTTCGAGGAAGCGGTTGAAATGGGCCGTCCCTTCTCTGTGGATGATCCGCACATTGCCGAGGCATCCAAGCGGCATGGTTGGGAGATTGTTGGGCCGCCTCCCTTCTGAAATACAAGGGCATCGGTGGGCAGCATCGAGAACTGTCGAGCAAAAAACGATGCTCACCCAAATCTACGAGGTCTCTAGGCCGGAAGAAGCTCGGTCGATCAGCCAGATCGGTATCGACCACATTGGCATCCTGGTCGGGAAGGAGGAGTTTCCACGCGAGCTACCGCTCCAAACGGCGGCAGAGATTGCTGCCGCTGTTCGGGCACCTTCGAAGATTTCGGCGCTGTTCCTGACTGCCGACATTTCGCTGATCGAGGAATGGGCGCGGAAGCTGCAACCGGCCATCCTTCATTTAGGCGCAGCGCCGGAACTGCTTGGCCCCCACGATGTCGCTACCCTCAAGCGCAATCTGCCCGACATGCTCCTGATGAGAAGCATCCCGGTGGTGAGCGAGGCGAGCATCGAGATCGCTCGCAGTTATGAGGGGATCGCCGACTTCTTGCTTCCGGATAGTCATCGAGAATCCGATCGCCAGATCGGTGCGCTAGGCATCACTCATGATTGGGCTATAAGCCGCCGCATTGTAGAGGCCGTGAGAACACCTGTGATCCTGGCTGGAGGACTTGGGCCGGATAATGTCGCCGATGCGATCCGTGCGGTTCGACCGGCGGGAGTGGACTCAAAGACCAAGACCGACCGGGACGGCTCGCATCAAAAGGACCTTGAACGTGTGCGCCGATTCCAAGAAGCGGCTTGGGCCGCGACCGTGGGGGTAGTTCTACCCAAGGACAGGCGTAGACGCTCGGAGATTGGTAATCTCTGCGTGCCGCACCGTTAACGCTGACTCAGAATCTGTGAGACGCGCGATCCGCTTACACCGAAGCTGTCGCCGATCTCGGCAAGAGTGAAACCTCGCCGCCGTAAACTCACCATTTGCTTGCGCCGCTCGCGGGCGTCTTTGCCTGTAAGCCTGTTTGACCGCTTGCCCGGATGGGCGGTCCGACCATCGAGCGAGTGACTCCGGTAACAGATGAACAGATGGGCACAGGGCGACCGACAAACGGCCGCTTCCGGCGCTCAGCGGAAGCTCATCAGAGCATCGCTGCTTTCGGTGTTGCCCCTAACCGGTCTCCGAAACCGGGCCGAGAAATGGCAGTGGGGTGGAATTGAGACATTGGCCGCGCCAACCTCGACTGGTCTTAGCCGGAAACCAGGAAGTGCAGTGGCTGGGGCTCGGTTGTAACGCCAGTGACCGGCCACGAATTGGCGGTGCGCGGATCGGGCTCGCCTTCCCATATTTTGCTGTCGAGGCGAATGCGCCGGAACTGACCGGCGACCATCACGCGCTGTGCGTGCCGCAGCGAGGCGGGAACCGCTTGGGCGCTGTCAGGCTCTTCGAGCCAGCGGGCAAAGCCCTGCCGCTCGGCCGCGGTATCACCAACATAGCAAACATCAAGGCTTCGATCCGAGGGGTCTGCCTCCGGCGCGAGGGGGAGCCGCGGACCGACTAGTGGGATTGCGGTGATCTCGACGACCGCAAACCGGCCCGCGATCCACTCGCCATCAATGCTAATTTCCAGGTTCTCCGGTGGTGCGTCTATGACGATCTTGCCAATCAGCTCGCGGGCGCGCTTCACGCGCAGTCTGCGCGGCAATTCCGATATGGCCTGTTCAAAAGCGCCAAAGCCAATCCCCTCGATCAGCCGCCGAACCCCCCAGGGACCGCTGGCGCTAAGCGGGTAATAAGGTCGAGCCCGGGCACCATGCCAACTGGCAACAAGATCATCGAGGGAACCGTCAATCTCGAGCGAGTGGGCGATGTTGTTGGCAGTGCCGAGCGGCAAGATTGCGATCGGGGGCCCATCGGAGCGCGCGTGCGCCACGACCCGGGCAACCATGCCGTCGCCGCCGGCCGACACGATAACTTCCGCTGGTTGGCCCAGCGCCTCGGCCAAATCGCATTCCTTTGCCGCGAAATAGCTCACGGTGTAACCACCGCGTTCCAGCAACTGAACGAGAGCCGCGCGATCGTGACGCTTGTCGCCGGCCTTCTCGTTGTGAACCAGGGTAGCGCGCCGCTCACTCACGACGAGACCTCACGCCGCTTCTCGGCTGGATGCGCTTTGCTCCATCATTTCGCCAAGCCGCACACGCAAAAAGGCAGTCACCGCAGCTTCTTCGGCGCTGATTCCTTCGATGTTCTCGGCAAGGTAGTTGCGGGTCTCCTCCGCCAAGCTCTTCAACAGGGAACCGTCTAGGTAGCCGTCGAGCACCGCGGGATGGATATAGCAGCTCCGGCAAATCGCCGGAGTGTTACCGAGGTGCTTCGCCACCTTCTCGACAGCGCGCAGGACGGCTTTTTTTCGCTCCGCCTCCGTGTCGAAAAGCTCGAACTCCCGCAATGCTTCGGCCGCGAGTTTTGTCCCGGCCCAGGTCCGAAAGTCCTTGGCCGTGATCTCCTCGCCGGTGATCTCGCGCAAATAGTCATTCACCTCGGCCGAGCCGACGGTGTGCCGATCGCCATTCTCATCGAGGTACTGGAACAGCTCATATGCGGGCAGATCTCGGCAATTCTTGATAATGCGCGCGAGACGCCGGTCATTGATGTCCGTCTCGTGGTGCTTGCCGTGTTTTCCGCGAAAGCTGATGTGTATTCGGCTGCCCTCGATCGCGACATGGCGGTTCCGCAGCGTCGTCAAGCCAAAGCTCTTGTTCTCCTTGGCGTACTCGTTGTTTCCGATCCGAAAGAGCGTCATATCCATCAGCCGCACGATGGCAGCGAGGACACGTTCGCGCGGTAGGCCCGGACGCTTCAGGTCTTCTTCGACTTGAGCCCGAAGCTTCGGTAATGCGCGGCTAAAGATCAGGAGCTTGCTGTATTTGGCTTCGTCCCGGACCTCCCGCCAGCGCGGGTGATATCTATACTGCTTTCGCCCGCGAACATCTCGACCCGTGGCTTGCAAATGACCGTTCGGATCGGGAGAGATCCAAACTCCGGTCCACGCCGGTGGGATCGCGAGCGATCGGATGCGCTTCAATGTGTCGAGATCGCGCAGAAGCGCGCCGTCCGGTAGCCGATAATCGAAGCCATTGCGGGCCTTGTGCCGCGTGATACCGGGTCCCGTGTCATCAACATGCCTGAGTTGGGCATGCTTCGCCGCCAGCTCCGGGTCGAGTGCCGCCTCGATGGGAGCAATTCGCTTCTTCTTTGTTAGGCGACGTTTCCCGATCTTTGCAGCCATTCATCACCGGAGCGCACTCGTGAACAGCTAACATTTGGCTAATGTTGGCGAGTTCCGAGGGCTGAAATAAATGCCCCGACGGTTCCAACATATGTTGGGGCACAGTTTCATCGAATTCTGTCAATCTCCTCAGGGGAGTTGAAGGTCAATGAATGGACGGCTTTGACAGACGTCAGCATCGAGCACCTGAGGAGCTGCGCGAGCTGGCCTCGTGGGTATCGTCAGTTCGCGGAGCGTGCCGGCAGCGCCGCGATTTGGGAAGCCAGGGTACGCATGGCCGAAGACCTGGAACTCGAAGCGGATCGGTTGAGCGCAGGACGCCCATAAGTGTAAATAAGCCCCCCGGGCGTCCGGCCGGAGGGAACCGGGCAAGCAGCTCTCCCGTCATCCTACGGGCCGCGCTGCTCAACCCGGCTCCCAATTGTTGACGCTCCCTCTTGCCGCCGAGTGCTTATCGGCGGCGGCGCGGACCGATCTGAGCGGCGATCCCGTTCGGACCTCAGCCTATCTCGCCTTGCTCAGCTAACTGCTTCAGCAGCTCTGCTTTGCGAGCAGACATCCGCTGTCCCAGCGCATTCAGGTCCAGATCGGCCGCTTCAACCGCGGGGAAGAGCTCGCTCTCTTCCTCTTCGACGTGATGGGTTATTTGCTCGCCGAGGACCTTTACCTTTGCATCCCGCATGCTGTCCCCGACCTCCATCGCCTCGATTTCGGAGATCAGTTGCTTGGCGGCGGCGTGTTCGACAATGGCCTCGTCGATAAGCTCGGGCTTGTCGATCCCTTTGCGTGCCTCTGGGTAAAAGATCTCTTCCTCGATTTGCGCGTGCACCTGCAGCGCGAGGCAAATTTCCAACGCGACCTCTTCCTTCTCAGCGTCGTCTTCGAGGGTTTCGTACTCCTCAAAGTAGGCCTCCACCTCCCGGTGATCCTCTTTCAGGAGTTCGATTGCCGATAATGCGTTCTGGGTGCCCTCTTCCTCCTGCTTGGGGTTGGGGCCGGCTGATCCCTTTCGATTGGCTGCCATGAGCGATCCTGCTTTGCTGTTGGATGTAGTCCAAACCCTCCGAAGTGCTGCACCGTTCCAGCCTATCCATTGGCGTACGTAGAACTGTACTCGCGACGTGAGCGGGAAAGGGCAATGGCCCCAGGTGATCCAATTCAAAGCTCCTCATGAGCGTTCCGAACGAAAACTTTGCGGAGCTGAGCCAGAGCGCTGCGTTCTCTGATTCGAACAGCCGCGGCGAGATGCTGTGACTTCGATCCGCAGAGCTGCCGAGAAGATCATTCATGCAGCGAGCAAAGATGCGTCAGATCCCACAACCGACACGGCCTTCGCCCAAGCCGCCCGGCCTGGGCACGGTTCTCGAAAAGAATATTCACGCGCTTCAGGAGCGGCGCGCGCGTGAGGAGGCACAAGCGAGTTTCGAAGAGCAGCTCGCTAGCCGAATAACGCGCTTCACCGGGAGCATGGGGTTCGTCTACCTGCACTTGGTGGTGTTCGGATTATGGATCACCATCAATCTGGACGTCGTGCCGGGCGTCGGCTCGTTTGATCCGTCGTTCGTTATTTTGGCGATGGCCGCCTCCGTCGAGGCCATATTCCTCTCCACCTTCGTCCTGATCAGCCAGAACCGGATGGCTGCTGCGGACGCCAAACGCGCAGAACTCGACCTGCAGATCAGTCTCCTTGCTGAGCACGAGGTTACCAAGCTCGTCGCGCTGGTCTCCGCCATAGCCGCTCGCATGGAAATCAAGACCGAGGTCGATCCCGAACTCGACGAGCTCAAACAAGATGTGGCGCCGGACGTCGTCCTCGACGAGATTGAAGAAAGGCAGACGGCGCCGCTAGATGCACCGTAGGCGAATCACTGACCGTGTTAAACGGCGGCCGGCAGTTCAGCGGTGAGCAAGGGAAAAGCCGGGCACTAGGCCCGGCGTGTCTTGTCCCGCGATAGAGAGATTAGTCGCTTGAACCGTTCTGCTGCTGCATCTGCTTCTTCTTCGCGTTGTGCTGCCCAACAACGCATCCGGCGACCGCACCCATCGTGGCATGACCAACGATGTGGCCCATACGCCGCCGACCAGCGCGCCTTTGATGCAGCGCTTAGCGTCTGCCGTTGCGGTTTGCGCCATCAGCAGGAGTGCCGCCGTCATTGCCGAGTATGAGCTTCATGGGTGTGCTCCCTACTCGGACGCGTTCCTCAACGAGACCCGATGGAGGGTTCCGGCCAGGCTCTTGATCGAATTTTTTTGTAGTTGGTTTCGCAATGCGAGATCGACGGCAATCCAATCCACCCGCCGAAATCCCGCTCAAAGGCTTCGGCCCACTCTTTCTTTAATTCTCCGCATTGGCCGGCCAGCAGCGCCCGGTCCGACGCTTTAGTCATGGCGAGCGAGCAGTCGCGCCGGCAGAAGAACTTCTCCTCGATCAAATGTCCATCGGCTTTTCTTCTTATCAGCGGCTCGGGTACCTGGGCTCGGAAACCGCCGAGCTCGTGAAACCCGCCGGGCTCATGGCAAGTACCTGTTCATAGGAGCGGAGGTAGTCCTCGGCCATCCGCCGTCCCGTGAAGCGCTGCTCAAACCGCTCCCGCACCTTTCGTCGATCGAGGCTTGCAACGCGATAGATGGCAGTTGATGCCTTGTCAGGATCGACAACAAAGCCGGTGATCCCGTTCTCAACGATCTCGGGTACCGATCCGGCACGAAAAGCGATGACTGGGGTCCCACACGCCATCGCCTCGATCAGGACGAGCCCAAACGGTTCGGGCCAGCAGACGGGGAACAGGAGCGCGGCGGCGTTGCCCAAGAAAGCTTGCTTCCTTCGCTCATCGATTTCCCCGATGAATTGGATTTTGTCCCCGTCAATGAGCGGCTTTACCCGGTTGTCGAAGTACTCTCGGTCAGACTTGTCCACCTTGGCTGCAATCTTCAGCGGCAAGCCGGCGGCCTGGGCGAGCCTTATCGCGCTTTCCGGGCCTTTCTCTGGCGCGATGCGACCGAGAAAGGCGAGATATCTGTGGGGTGCAAAATTAGGGGCGAACTGATCTAACGGAATGCCGTGCTGGATCGTCGCGACCCAGTGGGCGTGTGGCAATGGAGTGCGCTGCGCATTGGAGACCGAGATCATCGATGCGTCGGCAAAGCACCGCGCAACACATTCAGGCAGGTTCGGCAGATCCAAGCGTCCGTGCAATGTGGTTACGAATGGTGCACCGCGTCCCCGCAATAGGGGAATGTGAAGCCAATCGACATGGGCATGGATAATGTCGAATTCCCCCGCCCGCTCGGCGAGACGTTGCAACATCACGGCATAGGCAAGCATCGGGTCGAGGTGGCCCTGATTGAGCCGGAGGGCCTCAGGCCAGCAGGGTTCAAGCTCGGCGCTCGTCTCCGAATCCCCGGATGCAAACAGGGTGACGTCGTGCCCCAATCGCACCAACTCTTCCGTCAACCAAAAGACTACACGTTCAGTACCACCGTACAGCTTGGGCGGGACGGCCTCGGCCAGTGGCGCGATCTGTGCGATGCGCATTAACCACCAACTCACTATCTGTTGTTCACCACAGTCGCCTCATGGCCATTACGCGGTTCAGGCGACGAACCTTCCAATGTGTTTTTCCGCTACGTGCTGAGGTGACCTTTGCTCCTGCATTCCCATGCGATAGCGGAGCAGATCGCGTCCGCGTGAGAGCCGTGAGCGCACTGTGCCGACCGGTACGTTCAAGATGCTTGCGACCTCGTCATAGGGCATGCCTTCGAGACCAACCAGGAGAATGACCTGGCGTTGCTCGATCGGCAGCTTCGCGATCGCGCGCTCCAAATCCTTAAGTTCCAATGAGGAGACTGCGCTGCCTTCGACGGGTACGGGAGCAAGCTCATCGATGGGCGTGGGGTTGCCTAGTGGGGTCGCGCGTCTGACCTCGTTTACATGTTGATTGTGCAACAGCGTGAACAGCCAAGCCCGCAGGTTTGTACCCTCTTGAAAGAGATGCTGTTTTGAGAGAGCGCGCACGAGACAATCCTGCACAAGGTCATCCGCACGATTGCGTCCGCGGGTCAGGGCACCGGCATAGCGTCGTAATCGTGGGATCAGTCGCTCGATCTCTCGTCGGAAATCCCTCACGCCCGAATTTCCAGTCAGTAGGCTTAACCTTCGTTATAGACCCCGACGCCCGCGCAACGGTTTCCAAGACGGCCGTAAAGATTTGTATCGGCGCCAAGGGCGAAGTCCTGAGAGGGAAAAGGCTGTTTCGGATGGCTCTTCGAGCAATCGGGCTACAGTGTACGCCCGCGGAATTTGGCAGATAATTCATGCTCCCATTGCGACAGCAAGTTCTTTGGTTGCAAGCCCGATCCGCGGATTACACAGCCGCGGATATGGATCTCGACGGAGCTCCAACCGCTGCTGTTCCTTCGTTTCGGGGTGAGAACTACGACCACGCTTCTTGAACTACGACCAGCTCTTGTCAGCTCAGCCCGCTTTCGGCCTGATTTGGCGGCTTGCTTCAGAAACTAGGCAACCTCGCGCAACCCCTCCATCAGTCCGCGTTTACCAAAGCGCGATTTCAGCATAGGCGTCCCGATGAGGCGAGGAGCGTACACGATGAATTGGCTTTTGATGCCGGTCGCCGTCGCGGCCGGTTCGCTGATGGTGATCCAAGCCGCGTGCAATAGTGCGCTGGAACGAGTCTGGGATCGACCGATGACGGTCGCAGTGATCAGCCTCTCTATTGGCATCTCGGTCCTCGTCCTTGCCGGCTTCGCATTGGGCCAGCTCGGGTTGCCGAGCGGCAAGGCGGGCCAGGCTCCCTGGTGGGCGTGGCTCGGGGTTTGTGCGGAGCCATTTCGTTGTTATCGCAACCCGTCGCAGCCCCCGCTTGGGAGCTGCCATTTATGTCGGCCTCTTCGTGACAGCCTCTTCGATCGCCTCTGTGGTCGCCGATCATTTCGGGTGGCTCGGATTCGAGGAACATGCGGCGGGGCTTGCCCGAATCTTGGGCTGTGCCTTGATGGTGACCGGTATCACTCTGATCTCGATTTTCTAGATCATGTCACCGGGCTAAGCGCTTCGCTTTTCCAGCGTTCGCGGTTTCTATTGTTCATTTTGGCGCCCCCTTTACATCCCCGGACAAGGTTTTGGACCACTACCGGAACTTTCAGCCGGCGCGTCTAGTTCGCGCTAGCAGAATCGGGAGAGTTCCAGATGAGCAGCACAACTGGTTCTGGTCCGGGCGGCGGCCTCTCGGCCGGCTCAGCTCGACGAGATAGTGAGTCTGCCCTCGGCGCCAAGACCTCCGAGGCGATCTCTGATCTGGGCGGCGCCGCAAAGCAGGCGGCAGACACACTGGTATCTGCCGCGACAGAAAAGCTGAAGGACATTGCGAACCAGCAAGTCGCCGCCGGAGCCGACCTCGTCGGCCATCTCGGGAAGTCCGTCAGGGTCGCCGGCGAGCATCTGAACCCGCAAGCGCCATATCTGGCGCGGTTTGCGTTCAGCGCGGCGCAAACGATAGAAGAATCAGCAGATCAGCTCCGCGGTCAGTCGATCGACGGCCTCGCACGACGTACGGCAGAGTTTGCGCGACAGCGCCCAGAGATCGTGTTCGGCGTGGCAGCAGTAAGCGGCTTCTTGCTGTTCCGATTCCTAAACGCCGGGGTCTCAGGCTCCAGCAGGCCGTCTTACCGCTCGGGTGACATCTACCCGCAGCGTCAGGCCCGGCCCGCTAGTACTCCGTCATTTTCTCCCGCGTAGAGAGATAGCTGTCATGGCAGACGAAAGCTTGTGGGAGACCCGTCT
>Ga0070713_100001639_pt1 | contig 14365 bp, 20 predicted proteins | sample LARL82metaG_FD_65465 | JGI IMG/M metagenome (GOLD analysis project Ga0070713, IMG submission 65465) | Corn, switchgrass and miscanthus rhizosphere microbial communities from Kellogg Biological Station, Michigan, USA - LAR L8-2 metaG | ecosystem: Host-associated > Plants > Roots > Rhizosphere ...
CGCTGCAATCGAATTTGAGGAATGATCAAGATGCAATTGATGGACAAGACCGCGATCGTAACCGGCGCCGCGAGCGGTATAGGCAAGGAGATCGCCCGCCAATTCGTCAGGCAAGGGGCGAGGGTCGCGATTGCGGACCTTAACCTCGATGCGGCCCGCGCCGCAGCGGATGAGATCAATGCCAACGGCGGTTCCACGCTCGCCGTCCAAATGGACGTGACCAACGAAGAGCAGGTCAATGTCGGTGTTGAAGATGTTTGCCGCAAGTTTGGCGGCGTCGACATCCTTGTGTCCAACGCCGGAATTCAAATCGTCGCACCGGTCGACCAATATCCGTTCGCCGACTGGAAGAGGATGCTGGCGATCCACCTTGATGGTGCGTTCCTGACCACCCGCGCGTGCCTGGAGCCAATGTATTCGGGCGGACGCGGCGGCTCGATCATCTACGTTGGGTCGGTGCACTCGAAGGAAGCCTCGAAGCTCAAGGCGCCGTACGTCGCTGCCAAGCACGGCTTGATCGGTCTGGCCAAGGTCGTCGCGAAGGAAGGTGCCGATCGCGGCGTCCGCGCGAACGTGATCTGCCCCGGTTTCGTCAGAACACCGCTGGTGGAAAAGCAAATCCCCGAGCAGGCGAAGGAACTGGGCATGGCCGAAGCCGATGTCATCAGAAACGTCATGCTCTCCGAAACCGTCGACGGCGAGTTTACAACACTAGACGACGTCGCCCGGTGCGCGACGTTCCTCGCCGGCTTCCCTTCCAATGCGCTGACGGGCCAGTCGATCGTCGTCAGCCATGGCTGGTCGATGCAGTGAAGGACTGATCAAGATGAACATGCCCTTCAAACCCGCGCTCACTCAAGCGCAGCCCTGGCGCGAACGCCCGCCATTCGAATGCATCGCCCTACTGCTCCAGGGCGGCGGCGCACTCGGAGCTTACCAAGCGGGCGTTTACGAAGCCCTCGCCGAAGCGAAGCTCCAACCCGATTGGGTCGCCGGCATTTCCATCGGCGCCATCAATGCGGCTCTGATCGCCGGCAACGCTCCTGAGGCACGCGTCGAAAAGTTGCGGTGCTTCTGGGAAACCGTCACCGCCGATCCTTTGCCGCGCTGGCTCCTGCCCGAAGTGCACGGCGATCTCGCACGAAACTTTGCCAACCGTTGGCACGGCACCGCCGCTCTCTTCAACGGAGCGCCCGGATTGTTCTCACCGCGGTGGGTTCCGCCGCTTCTCGCAGCCGCCGGAACGTCGGACGCAACCAGCTTCTATGATACCTCGTCGCTGAAAAGTACGCTCGAGCGGCTTGTCGACTTCGACCGGATCAATGCGCGCGAGATGCGTTTCAGCATTGGCGCGGTGAATGTGACCACCGGGAACTTCGTTTATTTTGACAACAGTACGCACGAGATCCGGCCTGAGCACATCATGGCCAGCGGCGCCCTGCCACCAGGTTTCCCTGCTGTCGAGGTCGACGGCGAACACTATTGGGATGGCGGGCTTGTCTCGAATACACCGCTGCAGTGGGTGCTCGAGTGCGTGGATCGCCAGGACACGCTCGCCTTCCAGGTCGATCTCTGGAATGCGCGTGGCGCGGTGCCACGAACTCTCGCTGAAGTGATCACGCGCCAGAAAGAGATCCAATATTCCAGCCGCACGAGAGCCAGCTCGGATCAGTTCAAGAAAGAGCAAAAACTGCGCAGCGCATTGGCCGAGCTGATCGCCAAACTGCCCGAACAGCTAAGGGAGACGCCGGAATATGCGCTTCTCCTCCCTGAGGCGGATCGCAACGTCTACAACATCATACAGCTCATCTACCGTTCGAAGCACTATGAGGGGGATTCGAAGGATTTCGAATTCTCGTCGCGGAGCATGGAGGATCATTGGAGCGCTGGGCGCTCGGATACGATCCGCACGCTACGGCATCCTGAAGTCCTCGAGCGGCCAACCAGCGCGGACGGCGTGTTCACGTTCGATGTCGCCACTCACGGGAGGCTGTCATGAAGGCGACTGAAGTTCGCGAACGCGCGTTCGCAATGCCCCTCACGCAGCCGGCTTATCCGCCGGGACCGTACCGCTTCTGCGACCGCGAGTTCCTGATCATCACCTATCGGACCGACCCGAAGAAGCTTCGCGAGATCGTTCCTGAACCGCTCGAGATCTATTCCGATGAGGTGAAGTTCGAGTTCATCCGAATGCCCAATTCGACGGGCTTCGGCGATTACACCGAAGCTGGCCAGGTGATCCCTGTCCGATTCAACGGTCGACACGGGAATTATACACTCAACATGTTCCTCAACGACCACCCGCCCATCGCCGCGGGCCGGGAGCTCTGGGGATTTCCCAAGAAACTGGCCGGACCAAGTCTTCGGACCGAAACCGACACGCTGGTTGGCACACTCGACTATGGGCCGGTGCGCGTCGCAACCGGCACGATGGGCTACAAACATAGAGAAGCCGATCGTGAGGCAACGGTACGCGAACTGTCCGCGCCGAACTTCCTGCTCAAGGTCATTCCGCACGTCGACGGCAGTCCCCGGATCTGCGAGCTGGTCGAATACCACCTCGAAGATATTCAGCTCAAAGGCGTGTGGTCTGGACCAGGAGCCCTCTTCCTCCAACCACACGCGCTCGCCCCAGTCGCCGACCTTCCGGTCCTGGACGTGGTTTCAACGACCCACCTTGTGGCGGACCTGACGCTTGGTTTGGGCCAGGTTGTTCACGACTATCTGGCTGAGTTTTCCCTTGAGGAAACCGAGCCCGCCAAGCGGTACGCGGTAAACGGCTAACCAAGATGCTCAGGATTCCGGTCCCGCTGAAATCCACGAGCGAACCATTTTCGCATCCGCTGAGTGCGAAGGACTCCGGGGCACTCGTCGAGCTACTTGGCGATTGGCAGATTCCCGAAGGTCGCGAGCAGGCCGTTCACGACATGGCGCTTGCGGGTCTCAATCAGGTGAAGGCCTCGACCGAATATGACGATGCGAGGGCGCTCCTCACGATCGTGGCTTTCCTGACGGCTTTAGCCGGCGCCGTCTTCAATCGCTTTTCCTCGACCTACGAGCTTCCACGGTGGCGGGAGATGACAAGTCATTGGGAACAGTTCTGGCCTGCGCTCACATACACCATGTTCGGCGCCTATGCGGTCATCGTCGCAACCAGCGCGTACGTGATTTTCGGTGCGATGAAGCCGCCCTCGCACGATTGGCATCGCGGGAGAGGTCCACTGTCGAAGGTGCCGAACTTCCATTCGCGGATTGCCGACACGCAGCCGCAGGCCTGGGGTCAAAACCTTGTCGAGATGGCCAACGACAGCGCGGTTGGCCGCGATAATCTCACGGCGCACTACGCCAAGCATTATATCCTCGAGACCTACCTGGTGGCGGATCAGATTGCTCTCAAACTGAGGAAAGCCGCCCCGGCGGTACGGTGGCTCCAGCTCTCGATGTTGTTCCTCGCTGGGTTCATCATCTCATACGGCGTGACGCTGATCATCGTCGGAGCAGCGCCGAAGTAGATACGAAGTCGCCTGACAACCTCGATTTGAGAATGTGGCTTTAGCATGTTCATGGCCCTCTGGGCCGTGCTCAACACCCTCGTGCTCGCCAACGCATGCAATTAGCTGAAGTCGGCGCTGAATTCCGGCATCAATACGCGACCGGGACGGATTAGCGTGACGGTGCGTCTCGGTCCCAGAAGGTGCTGCGTGGCTTCGGTCGCGGCGTGTTGCGGCGAATGAACGCTTCCGCCTCCCTCATCGTGGCAAAGGCGCATTGCGTTTCTGCGCACTGGTCATGAGTCAGGATTGCCGTGTAGGGCCGATCGACATCTGACGTGCGTATGATCCGCCCGTATCTTGAACTCATATGCCCGCCCTCGTCTGGATAATTGTCCTCAGGGCTCGTCATGTCGGCCTTTCAAAGTTGTTGTAGCTGCGGAGAGGCCCTCGCCGATTTCGCCGAGCAGCCCTTCAACACGAAGTAAGCCTTCGTCACTCTCAAGCGCGAGATGGAGCGGCCGGCGGCCGAGGCGTTCGTTATGGCTATTTAGAAAGGCGATCACCCGTCCCGACTCGCCGAGATTGCTCCAGGCACACCGAAGCACCGCTTCTTGCCGCCGAAGCTGCTCGGGCGTTGGGAGTGCCGATCGAGCCTTTCGCCGAAACTGCTTCGTCCAGGAAGCGGCCGGACGATCGGCCCGCGGCTCGGCGGCCTCGTCGTTGCTCAAGTTGGAAATCCGCAAACCGCGTCCGGCGCACCGCTTTTCGTGCGCTTCATCTGGATCTGCACCGAATAATCGCGCGCGAATTGACGATAGGCTTGCCGTTGTTCGGCGTTGGCGGCTCTTTCCTGGAGCATTAGCACGACCTGATGCCGATGAAGCAATTGGTTGAGATCCATGAGACCGAACTCCTCTTGCTGTAAGCGGGAGCGCTACGGTCTCTCAGCCGCCGACGCTTACGAAAGCGATTGTCAGCGATGCGTCTAATATGGGGCGTGCGCGGCGTATTACGAGGCCAAAGCGCGAGACCGAACTCTGTTCTCAATCTGAGGAGCGCATTCCGGCTCGCCATGCTATGCTCTCCTGAAATGCATCGAGGAGGGCCGTTTGACCTATTTCAGCAAGGGTATCGAGAAAACCCAGCTCAGGCGTGACAACAAGGCAACATTGCTCGAATCGGTCCGCGCCGGCCGCTCGCTACCCGCGCATGGCATGACCAAAGACGAAGCGGTTACCATGTTGACCCAGGACATCGCCGATTATGACCAAATTCTCGCTCGCCTCCGGAAGCATGACGCGCGCTGACGGTCTGGGGCGCCTAGCATGTAGGCTATTGTGAACGCGGAAAACTGGCACGAGGAGCGAGACCGGCTGATTCAGCTCCTCGGGGCCATCGAGTCTGGCGAAATCACGCACGTCGACGAGCAGGATCGGCGCGAGCTCCAAGCGACGAGCCCGGAGAACATCGCAATGCTCAAGAAGCGTCTCGCACAACTGAACCGGCGCCTTGGCTGAGTGGGCAAATGCCTTTTTGTCGCAGCCGCTCTCACCCGCCGGTCACCCGATCGCTAGAGTCCGCTGTGGAAAGCAGACATCGCGACGTACGTGCGGCCGAGATAGCTCGACCGCACGAGTGTCGCATCCGCATCAAGCGCCGATCAGAGCGTCTGCGTCAGTCGAGAAGCGCTCGCCCACCATTTCCTCGCTCTTCGCCCAGAGAGACTTGGCGCGCTCCGGATCGAGCGCATAGGGGCGCACACCGTCGCTTAGGACCGAAAGCTCGCCGTCGGTCACGTTAGTGACGACGTGGCAGTCGGCGCAGTAGTGGCCACCAACTTCGCTGCCACTCGCCACCACACCGGCCCAAACCGAGGTCGCGGCGCCTTGCGGAATCGTCTTGAATTCGAGCGGCGGCTCGCCCCGGCTCGCGAGGTCGGCATCGATCTTCGCCACCAACTCGTCGAGTTCGCCCGGTTTCATATGACGGTCGAGTTCGGTCCTAATCCCACCGGGGTGGACGGCGGTGGCGCGCACGCCGCGGCCTTTGTGGCGACGGTCGAACTCGACCGCGAACAGGACATTGGCGGTCTTCGACCGGCCATAGGCAATCATCGGGTCATAGGGCGTACGTTCGAAGTTCGGGTCTTCAAGATCGACGTCCGAATAGCGGTGCCCCGCCGACGACAGGTTCACCAACCGGCCTCCGTCTGCAATCAGCGGGGCAATCCGATTGATCAATACGAAATGGCCGAGGTGGTTGGTACCGAACTGGGTTTCGAACCCGTCGGTAGTATGGCCGAAAGGTGTGCGCATCACGCCGGCATTGGCAATTACCAGGTCGAACGAACGGCCGTCGGCATTGAGTTGGTCGGCTGCGGCGCGAACGCTCTTGAGATTGGCGAGATCGACTTCGACCAACTCAATTGGCCACGCGCCAGCTTCGCGCAGCGCGCGCCCGGCCTTGCCTAGATCGCGTGCCGTGCCGACGACTTCAGCGCCGTGCGCCTTGAGCGCTCGGGCGGTCTCGACTCCAAGTCCGGCGGAAACGCCGGTTACAAGCACGCGCTTGCCGCTGAGATCGATGCCGGCAAGCACTTCGTCGGTGGTGGATTTGGCTCCGAATGCAGTCATTATTCTTCTCCTGGGAAGAGGAAACGGCCTCGCTTCGCGGCCGCGGGGGGTTGCGGGTTGACACGCGAAACATTAGAACTGGAGGATGCCTCCGCTTAAATACGGAGGGTTCCTCCGTTTATCAAGAGGCGATTTTCGTGGCCCCCGATTCCGCTCCCGCCCGCAAGCCGCGTATTGACGCCGAGCGAAACCGCCAGCGCCTGCTGGAGGCAGCCCGAGCCGCGTTCAGCGACGGCGGCGTTTCGGTCAGTCTAGAAGAGATCGCACGTTCAGCGGGTGTCGGAATTGGCACCCTCTATCGCCACTTCCCCACCCGCGACGCGCTGATCGCTGAGGTCTATCGCACCGAAGTGCAAAAGCTGTGCGATACGGCGCAGGACTTAGCACATAGCCGTCCGCCACTCGACGCGTTGCGCACCTGGCTACTTCTGTTCGTCGATTATCTGTCGACCAAGCTGATCCTGGTTGAAGCGTTCAAGTCGATGGTCGGGGATACCTCGCGCCTGACGGCAGGCTCCGGCGATCTGTTGAGCTCGGCCGTGACACTACTTGTCGACCGCGCGGTCAAGAGCGGAGACCTTGCCCCAAATGGCATTGATCCGATCGACCTGTTGCGGGCGCTCACGGGCGTTGCAATGGCAGGCGCAGGTCCAGACTGGCACCTTGCTGCCGCGCGGATGGTGGACGTCCTATTGAGAGGAGTTTCTCGCGGCAGGTAATCTCGGCAATCGACCAAAAGCAGACCTAATCGGCTAATGTCGTGAATGGGTTGCCGTTGCAGACATGAGCCGAGGCGCTTTGTGTAGTTTAGGAGGCGGCTGAAACCCAGTAAGCTCAGCCGCGTTCGCGCGAAGGGGACGGCATGAAGGCCGCACTGATCACCCGCTACGGATCGCCCGACGTCATTCGTGTTGCCGACGTTCCCAAACCAGTCGCTGCATCGGGCGAGGTCCTCGTCAAAGTGCTCGCGACCAGCGTCAATCGGACGGACTGCGGAGAGCTGGTGGGTGGGATAGCGCGTGTGGCCTATGGTCTTTTCCGTCCGCGCCGGCAGATTTTCGGGATGGATGTTGCGGGCGTCGTCGAAGCCGTCGGGCCGGGTGTCCGCTCATTCGCGCCCGGCGATCGGATATTCGGAATGTGCCCTGGAAGACGAAATGGTGCTCAAGCTGAATACGTCTGCCTTCCCGAATTGGCACCAATCGCACCGCTGCCGCCGAACATCCCGTTTGAGCAGGCGCCAATATGCGAAGGACCGTTCTACGCGAGCGCAATGATCAGGGGACTTGCGGTGGGACCGGGCATTCACATCCTCGTCTTTGGCGCTTCCGGAGCAATCGGTTCGGCTGCCGTGCAACTCGCGAAGATTTGCGGGGCCGAGGTCACAGCGGCGGTCGAACCGAGACATATCGAGCTTGCCCGGTCGCTCGGCGCCGATCGCGTCGTCGACAGCACGAGTAGCGATTTCCGGAAGCTTCGGAACAGGTTCGACATTGTCTATGACTCCGTAGGCAAGATGCCGATCCGCCAATGGCGGCGGTTGTTGAAGCCCGGCGGGACATTCGCGACTACCGATGCCGGTCCTCGAGGCCAGAACCTACTCGCTTGGCTCGGAGCGCTGATCATCCGCAGCACGAAGATCAGAATACCGGTGCCGACGCGAGCCAGCGCCCGGCCCTTTGTTGCCGAACTGCGCGATATGCTGGCGGAAGGACGCTTTCGGCCCGTGATCGATCGCACGTATCGGCTTGATGATATTGTCGATGCCTACCGCTACGTCCGATCGGGACAGAAGGCTGGGGTTGTTGTGGTCGTGCCGTAGACCATAATGTCCGAAATGCTCGAAAGCAGACAGAGTCCGGCCACCCAAGGGCGGGTCCAAGAGCAGTAGATGTGTTGAAAGAGGCGAAAAGCCACCTAAGCTGATCGCGGCCTGCAACTTTCGCTTTGGGTGTGACGATCAACGCCTATCTGCTCATCAAAACATTGCACATTCTTAGCGCGACAGTTCTGTTTGGGACTGGTCTGGGCATCGCCTTTTTCTTCTGGTCGTCGCGCCAATCAGACGATCATGCGCGCCTGTTCGCAGCGCGCACGACTGTGCTCGCGGATTTTCTCTTCACGCTTCCAGCAGTGATCCTCCAGCCTCTAACCGGCGCATGGCTGATCCTCGAAGGCGGCTTCGATCCTCGCGCATCCTGGATTCTGATCAGCCTCGGCCTCTACGCTCTTGCAGGCCTGTGTTGGATCCCAGTCGTGTGGCTTCAGATAAAGATGAAGAGGATGTTGGAAGCAAGTGTCGCCGGGCGCGAGTTCGACGAGCGGGCGTACGAACTACTGAGAAGGATCTGGTTCCTGCTTGGCTGGCCTGCGTTCCTAGCACTGGTAGCTGTTTTTTGGCTGATGGTTTCAAAGCCGACCTGGTGACGCATGTTCTCATCATTGGCGGCTATGGCAATTTCGGCAGCTATATTGCTCGCGCCCTCGCAGCAGATCCGAATATCTCGCTGCTGATCGGGGGGCGGTCGCGTGCCAAGGCCGATGCGTTCGCCGCGTCTTTAGAAGCGCTGAATCCAGCGATGGGCTGCGCGCTCGACATCGATGCCGACATTGAGGCCCAGCTTCGCGAGGTCGCACCCGATATAGTGATCCACACGACCGGTCCCTTCCAGGGCCAGGATTACAGGGTCGCTCGTGCAGCGATTGCTGCGGGTGCCCACTATCTCGACCTCGCTGACGCACGCCAGTTCGTCGCGGGCATCGCCGAGCTGGACACCGCGGCCAAGGAAGCTGGGGTTGTTGTGATCGCTGGCGCGAGTTCGGTTCCGTGCCTGACCGCCGCGTTCATCGATCGATACGAACCGCGGTTCGCGAAGCTGACAGGAGCCACGTACGGGATCGCTGCGGCTCAGGCGACCAATCGCGGCCTGGGTACCGCTGCCGCGATACTCAGCTACGTGGGGAAGCCCTTCACGATCCTTGCTGCGGGAAGACCGAGGCGCGTGTTCGGCTGGCAGGGCACCCGCGCCGTGCATTATCCGGAGCTCGGCCTTCGGCTCTTCGGTTATTGCAATGTACCTGACCTCGAGCTTTTTCCTCAGCGCTACCGGACCCTACGCGACCTCGAATTCGTCGCCGGACACGAGGTTAAACTGCTTTACCTCGGCACTTGGCTGCTCAGCTGGATTGTGCGCCTCGGCATCGTCAGGTCGCTATCACCGTATTCGAAGAAGTTGCTGAAGCTGTCATTCCTGTTCGACCCGCTGGGATCCGATAAGAGCGGCTTCCACATGTTTTTGCGCGGCATCGACCACCGCGGGAAGCCAATTGAAATTCGTATCTTCATGGTGGCGCGGAAAGTTCATGGACCAAACATTCCCTGCTTTCCCGCAATCATCCTTGCTCGGCGGATCGCCGCTGGTGAGCGATTGGAGCCTGGGGCACGGGCATGCCTCGATCTGATTGGGCTCGAAGAGCTCCTGCGCGCGATGGAGGGCCTAGATATCACAACCTCTGTGCGCGGCCCCGACATTGATGAGCGTTGGCCGCGGCCCCGCCGCTCATGATGTCGGCTTTGCGTGGAAAGCTGACAATAAAGCTGCGCTCACAGGCATTAACCCTAATTCAGCAGATTCTGCGCAGAACCGGCGCGTGGAATTGGCGCGCCTTTCTCGGAAAACCAAACGCAGCTCAGGTCGCTCGACGGAAGACCTGTTGCGTGTCAGCCTACTCGCTTGTGCGATGTTGGCCGGCGCCGTGCCGATCTACCAGTTCATTGGGAGTATGATCTGGTTCCACCAGTACCTCGGTGATTATCAGGTTTTCTGGGGTATCGCGAAGGTGCCCCTCGCACACATCTACGACCATCATGTCTTTGCCTATCCGCCCACCACAATGCTGTTGCTCGCGCCGTTCGGTTTACCTTCATTCTTCCCGTCGCTCGTCGCGTGGAGCGTCGCGGGCGCAGCGGCGATCACGTGCTCAGCGATGCGCTTCATGCGGCCCCTGGCTATTACACTTGGGTTCCTCACTTACGCCTTGATTGGCGTGTTGTTGGGTGGCCAAATTAGCTTGTTCGTGGGCGCCTTAGTTATGGCCGCCTTGGGGACTTCGCGGCCGCGTTTGCAGGGCGTTCTGCTAGCCATAGCTGCAGTGATCAAACCGCAGTCACTGTTGGCGGCGCCGATTGCGCTAATCGCAGAGCGCAATTGGAAAGCAATCGGGTGGGCCGCTGCTGCTGGGTGCGGCGTCGCGCTTCTTTCAATGGTCCTTTTCGGCACTGATATCTGGCTGCGCTGGTTCACCGAACTGCCGCAGTTTCACGCTTATCTGATCAGCTGTGGGGTAGATCGGCTGGACGTTGGCATCTACGGACTCGCGCGTTCCATGGGCCTGCCGGGCTGGACGTTTCTGCTTGGCGCGCCGCTTGGGATCGTCACAAGCTGGCTAGTGTTTCGTAGCGAAGCTTCGGTGCTCGACCGATATGCGGCGTTCGCCGTGTCCACGGTACTCATGTCGCCCTACACTCTGTATTACGACTTGGCTGGCCTGACATTCGTCTGCGTGGCGCTATTGCTCGATCGCGAACGATCGCCGCTCATTTGGTTGGCCGCCGCAATGATCGTCAGCTCAGTATTCGCGAGCTTGGGAATCGGTTTACTCGCTGTGATGCTAAGTCTGGATGCGCTTCGTCGGTCGAACACTCCTCCCGTGGCAAACGACGAGCCCAATCACCCAGAGGGCAACCCTGCGCCACTGCACGCGATGTAGAATGCCGCGACGAAGCTGATGTTTGCTTTGGGTCGAAGTCGGACGTCCGGAATGGGTCGAAGACGGACGCTTCACTTGCGTTGGTCGAACCCGCCGCGAGGTCGCCGAACGAGATGGTGCCGAATAGCCGGGTCAGCACCTCTCTTTGACGATTGCCATCGAAAAGCGCTGTGGCATGCGAAACGATGACGAGGAAAGCAGACAACAGGCGCCAAGAAGTCGAACGCATTTCGATGCTTGGAGTGCTCCACTTGACTCACCGCCAGCTGCTCCCTCGCCTGGGCAGCTTTAGCTCGCGGTGATTAACCGAGCGGAAGGACGTGCGTTTAGAGCTGACTTCAATCAAGAACTGCGACTGCGGAAACGTCAGTTCGGTCAGGTCAGGTTAGTCAACGGCGATACGCTCGATCGCGCACGTCAATTGCGCGTTCTGAAAAACGCAGCAAGCCACCCATTTTCGCAGTAACGCGGATCGCTTGACCGGCGGAAGTCCGTCCCCGGCGCTGAGCACGGCCTCGCTTGGTCGGAGAGATCGGCCGCCCATCGGCCGGGCCACACTGCAAGGAAATGCCGATGATCGGCGCGCCATGCGCCCACTTCCGCGGGCCACGAAGGCCCTTCTGCAAAGTCCTTGAGTGGCTTCGAATAATGAAGCACGCCGACCATGACCAGCGCGCCGCAAAGTACCGCGTAAAGCGGTCGTTCGCGAAAGGGTCTGCGCGTGGCTAGCGTGACCAGCGTCAGGCCGATCAGAACGTCAGGGAGGAAATTGTAACGCTCGCTACCAAAGACGCTGAACGCGTCGATGCCCTTCGTCGTCACGATCCCGATAGACATGGAGACGCTGCCAATCGAAAGCGCTGAGAGCAGCAGCCAGACGGCGGAGTCGCGCCGTTTGACCGCGACCGCGAAGAGCACAGCGAAGACGATCAGGGCCGCCGCTGCGAATAGCCAAAAGCTATGGCCGCCGCTCTGCTGCGAGTCATAGATCAGCGCTGCCGCTTTGTACGCCTCCTCGGTCCCGAGGAACGGCAGCGCGATCATTCGGACAAACATCGCGCCAGCGACCGTTCCGAGGCCATTCGCGGTGCCTCGGAGCGGGCTCGGGCTATAGAAAACGAGCAACTGCACGGCGGCGCCTGCCGCGAGCGTCAACAACTGCGCCAGGCGGTGTCTGTCCCGGTCCACCAGCGCCCGTAGACTGAACAGCGGGACAAGCACGATCGCGCCGGGCCCACACAGTGGCGCGGCGAACAAGAGCATTCCATATGCCACCCTCGCCCGTCGTCCGCTCGGCACGTCAAGCGCGAGGATCAACGCCGCACAGAGTGCCAGGTGAAACTGGATATGCATGACGTTGAAAAAGACTTCTTCGGTTGCCGGTGCGATCGCGATGATCAGCAGCGCAGCAACTATTGCGAGACGGCTCCTAAGCCATTGCGCGCTGCCGGTCAGGATCAGAACAGCAGGCAGTAGTTGGACGAGAAGGGCGATGCCCATCGTTATGTAAGGTGCCCGCTCCAGCGGCACGATGCCGTTCTTGACCAATTGGACCAGCATGACCGTGCTCGCGGTCGCTCCGAGGTTCCAATAGCCAGCGAAGGGCCGAAACAGCGCTTCGCGCCAAGGGTAATGCCAGGCATAGGCGAGGAAAACGGTCGCCTCCTCGTCCTGGAAACGGCCGTGCACCCAGGCGCCCGGGAGGCGGCAAACCAAAAGCGCCGCGAAGGCGACAAGCAGTAGGAAACGCTGCCAGTTCCTGAATGCCGGTCTTGGGTTTACCGGAACATCGACCGCGCTCGAGAAAAACGCACCGTCCAGATCATCGCCCCCCTTACGCGCGCGAGCCGAGCTAGCATCCACCACGCTATTCGGCCATCCATTGCCCCACCTCGCTCATGGTTAAGTGTTGCGTCGACCTCCTGAGACCACCACCCGAAACAGAGATTAGCGCGACCATGACCCATTGTGCTCGCTTATTGCCTGGTCCAGCAATTGGGCTGGTGGGGGTGCTGGTTGACATTGCTGCAACGACGGTGACTGAGCTGCGCCCTGAGAAAGGAGTCAGGTCCCATGTCCTCCGGGAATGACGTCGGCCAGACAAGATCTGGAGAGCAGCCTAATCTCACCAATGTTGCGGAAAGGATTGGCCGCGGCGTCAGCGCAGCCCTAGTGGTGGGTGCCTTCTTTATTGCGCTGGCCATTTACGAGCGGCCCGGACCTCCGCGCTTTCAAGCTTTCGCCGTAGGAAATGAGATCGTGCGGATCGATACACGCGAAGGTGCAATCATCGCGTGCCAGGCCGGACAATGTATGAACGTCCGTCACCGCGGCCAGGACCTCGTAAAGGAGCTACCTCAGCCAGGCCCTGCCGTAAGTCCCGCAGCCACGAACACCCAACACTGAGCTGAACGGTGCCAACCACGTGAGGGGCATAGCTTAGGTTGGACCGGCAATGGGTCGACAAGAGACATACTACTCGGCTTCGGTCAGATTTCGAAGTTGAGTCAGGGCTAGGCCCGCCTCGCAGCCGCAAGCGGGCGTCCGGCATTCAACAAAAGTTGGACCGGATCGAGTTGTGCCGGACGTGACCGTCCGAGGAAAATCACATCAATCATCGTCTCGCGTAAGCTGATCTGCCAGTCCAAGGTAGCGCTGAACCCGGCCGTCAGAGGGACTGGTCCGGTCGACGTTAGAAGTGAAAGCCGGCTGTGTGTTAGGGCGCCTGTATCGGGTCTCTGGATTTCGACCTGGACATCCTGGATGTCGTCGAAGAGTATCGTTCGATACGACCGTCGCCACATGTCCTGGCGCCATATGCCGCACCGGCGAGCGGACTTGTCGAAAGTGATCCTGGATTCTCTTCGTAAGAACACCGCCGAAGCTGCGAACAGAACTGCGTTGATCAATTGCTTGGGATTCTCATGCCGGGCGACCACAAAGATGACAATGAGGACGGCTACGCCACCCAGAAAGACGGGAAGATATCCGGTGGTTTCCCGAAGCCTAAGACGGGAAGGCGAGTTTTCAATGACCCGCATGGTGCCCCTCCTTTCCAGCTTCCTGGCCGTCTGTTGGTGGATCTTGGCTATAGAAAGCGTTCAAGTCCGGCAGCGATTGCATCAATAAGCGACGTCTAACGGTCATCTTAGTTAGCAGAATCTTGTCTCGGGCTAATGGATGGAAATCCGACAATCGTGTCCAAAAACTGCTGGCCGTGGGCTTTGCTCAGCCGATGTCGCCAGTGATCGCGAGCTCACTGGCCGCGCCCCGCCGCTTGATCAGTGAGAGGACGAGCCCTGTCACGGCGAGAGCCAGAATGCCACGTACGATGAGCGCTCCAGTCGTCACGCTTCCTGGCATCGGGTCTGCATCCCAAAGAACGGGGGATGCGGCAAGCCAGCGTTTTCTCTAGTTAAATCAACATGAAATGGCGGAGCGGGAGGGATTCGAACCCTCGATACGGTT
>Ga0070713_100001640_pt1 | contig 14364 bp, 12 predicted proteins | sample LARL82metaG_FD_65465 | JGI IMG/M metagenome (GOLD analysis project Ga0070713, IMG submission 65465) | Corn, switchgrass and miscanthus rhizosphere microbial communities from Kellogg Biological Station, Michigan, USA - LAR L8-2 metaG | ecosystem: Host-associated > Plants > Roots > Rhizosphere ...
GAACCCCGCTCGCCCGCATCTCCGCGCCTGCCGGAGTGGCTTCGCAAGAACACCATGCACTTCGAGGAAGTTCACGCGCTCAAAACGGAGCTGCGCCGGCTGAACCTGCACACCGTCTGCGAGTCGGCCCGCTGTCCCAACATGCACGAGTGCTTTGCCCGGGGCGCGGCCACCTTCATGATCCTCGGGAATCTGTGCACGCGTGGCTGCGGATTCTGCTCAGTGCCCAAAGGATCGCCGCAGAAGCATGAATTCTCTCTCGATCCGAATGAGCCGGCCAACGTCGCGCGCATGGCAGCGGACCTGAAGCTTCGCTACGTGGTGATCACGTCCGTCAATCGCGACGATCTCCCCGACGGCGGTTCCACTCATTTTGCTGAGACCGTCCGCGAGGTTCGCCGCGCCCTATCCAACGCTCGTGTCGAAGTTCTGACACCGGATTTTTGCGGCGATCTCGACGCCGTTGCGCGCGTGCTCGACGCCGGTCCCGACGTCTTTAATCACAACATGGAGACCATCGAGCGTCTCTACCGGCGCGTCCGGCCCCAGGCCGACTATCAGCAGTCGCTCGAGGTCCTGCGCTTCGGAAAGAGCTATCGTCCCGACATCCTTACTAAATCCGGATTGATGGCCGGCCTCGGCGAAGAGCCGCATGAAGTCGAACAGTTGCTGCGCCATCTCCGCGATGTGAATGTTGACGTCGCCACCGTCGGCCAATACTTGCAGCCTACTCGCCGGAACCTCTCGGTCGCGTCCTACATCACGCCTGCACAGTTTGCGGCCTATGGCGACTATGGCCTCTCCATCGGCTTCAAGAACGTATTCAGCGGCCCGCTGGTCCGCAGCTCCTACATGGCGGACCAGGTGAATGAAGAAGCTTCCCGCATCCCTGCTTAACTTCGCCCTCGCGCTGCTCACCGCGGTGCTTCTGATTTTCGTTTTCCCCAATCTGATCTCGCCCACTCTTGGATTCCCGTGGCTCGCGCCCATGGCATTGACCCCGCTTCTGGTCGCACTCGCCCGAGAGCCGCGCCCACTATGGCGCTTTCTACTGGGCGAATTCACTGGAATTATTTATTGGTTCGGCATCTGTTATTGGATCCAGTTCGTGCTCGAAGTTCACGGAGGAATGGGACGCTGGGGAAGCTGGGGCACGTTCCTTCTGTTTTGCCTGGCGAAGGCGATTCACCTGGGAGTTTTCAGCCTGCTCGCCGCTGTTGTGCTGCGTACTCGCTACGCCGTGCCGGCCATTGCCGCCCTTTGGACCGGCATCGAACGAACCCACGGAACATTCGGATTTGCGTGGCTGGCCTTGGGCAATTCAGGGATCGACATGCCGCTTCCCATGAGACTGGCGCCGTTCTTAGGGGTCTATGGAATTTCGTTCGTGCTCGCGATCATGGCAGCCACCGTTACGGTCCTCATTCTGCGACGCGGCCGCTGGCAACTGGCGTGGCTCGCTGTCGTCCCGGCGCTATTCCTGTTGCCGGACTTGCCCGCGCATCCGGCGCCCACTGAAACCGCCGTCGTGGTCCAACCCAACATGGCCGAGGAAGAACGCTGGACCTTCGAGTCCGCCTCAGCCATCCGCGACAAGCTCATCACCCAATCGCTCGAAGCCGCGCGCGGCACCGGGGTTCGCCTCATCATCTGGCCCGAGGTGCCGGGCCCGTTGTATTACTACAACGATCCGAAGTTCCGCGACGAAGCCACCAACCTCGCGCGTTTTACCCATACGTATTTCTTGTTCGGCACCGTGGGCGAGACCGAACATCGCGAGCCGTTGAATTCGGCCGTGATGCTAAATCCCAACGGCGATCTGATCGATCGCTACGACAAAATCAATCTGGTTCCCTTCGGCGAATACGTGCCCAGGTTCTTCGGCTTTGTGAATCGCATCACGCAGGAGGCCGGGGATTTCGTTCCCGGCAGCCGCATCGTGGACTTTCGTGCAGACGATCACCGTATCGGCGTGTTTATCTGCTACGAATCCGTCTTTCCGCATGAGGTCCGGCAGTTTGTCGGGCAAGGCGCCGACCTGTTGGTCAATCTATCGAACGATGGCTACTTCGGCCACAGCGCCGCCCGCGAACAACATCTGGAAATCGCGCGCATGCGAGCTGCGGAAAATCGTCGCTGGCTGATTCGCTCCACCAACGACGGCATTACCGTGGCCATCGATCCAGCCGGTCGCGTTACCGAGCGCCTCCCGATGTATCAGCAAACTGTCGCGCGCATGAACTTCGGCTACGAATCGACCACCACTTTCTACACTGAGCATGGTGACTGGTTCGCCTGGAGTTGCTGGTTGGGCGCAGCAGTGGCGTTATTCTGCTCCCAGATTCCTCACTACAATCCGCGCAAGAACGCCCCGCGCAAGCCCCCTACCCGTGCCTGATCACCAGGACATCGCCATCCTTGACGATATATTCCTTGCCCTCAAGACGCAGCAGGCCCTTCTCACGCACCCCCGGATATCCGCCGTGATCGATCAGCGCCTGCCAGTTCACCACTTCGGCGCGAATGAACTTCTTCTCGAAATCGCTGTGGATGGCGCCCGCCGCTTTCACCGCCGTGCTGTTCATCGGAATCGTCCAGGCGCGCACTTCCGTTTCACCAGCCGTGAGAAACGACATCAACCCCAGCAGTGCATACGTCGCCGCGATCAATCGTTCCAGCCCCGACTCTTTGAGACCGTAACTGCCCAGATACTCACGAGCTTCCTCAGACGAGAGCTCCGCCAGCTCAGCCTCGATCTTGCCGCAGATTGCGGTCACAGCCGTGCCCTTGCGCCCCGCCAGTGCTCCCTTGCGATATTGATCTTCGATTTCGTGCATGCGCGTCACGTCTTCTTCGCCGACGTTCAACACGAACAGCATCGGTTTCTGCGATAGGAACTGGAAGCCGCGGATCAGCTTCTCTTCGTCAGACGAAAGCTCCAGCGTGCGCAGCGCGACGTTCTGCTCCAGCGTAGCCTTGCAGCGTTCCAGCAGCGCGAACTCCCGATCCAGATCGGCGCTCTTGATCCTCTTGCGATCTTTGTCCAAGCGCTCCATGCGCTTTTCGACCACCACCAGATCGCTCAGGATCAGCTCCATCTCCACGTCTTCCAGATCGCGCAGCGGATCGACCGAGCCCTTTTCGTGTGGTACGGTTTCGCTTTGAAACAGACGGAGCACGTGCGCCAGCGCGTCGGCCACTCGCATGCTAGCCAGGTAACTTGGATCGCGCAGCGCTTCTTTGGAAACCGCGGGAAAATCCAGATACTCGACGGTAGCCTGCGTGATCTTGGGCGGCTCGAAGATTTTCGCCAACGCCTGGAGCCTGGCGTCCGGTACCTTGGTCATGCCCACGCGCGCTTCCATCAGTCCAACCCGCGTGGATTCATGCACGCCGGTGAGAATTGTGAATAAGGATGTCTTGCCCACCATCGGCAGGCCGATAATTGCAGTTTTCATGAGGAGTAGCTGTAGGGCAGGTACCCGACCTGCCGCGATGAACTCTGCGACGACTCTTTCAGCATCCTGCTAATGTCCTGAGTCAGAAGTTCATTGCAACAATTCTGGATGTGGGGCGGACCCCTGGTCCGCGGGCCGACGCCCCCGTCGGCCCTCGTTTCTCGTGTGATGGCAAAGGCCGGACCAGAGGTTCCGGCGCGGACGAAGGCGCCCTCCCCACCGATGGCAAAGGCCGGACCAGGGGGTCCGGCGCGGACGAGGGCGTCCGCCCCACCGCGAGTTTTATGACGAACTTCTGATTCAGCACACTAGAGAGGAACCTCGACCAGCGTCAGGATTTCCTGCAGGATTCGCTCACTCAGTTCCGTACTTCGCTGTGATAGCGACGCGCGCGCGTTGATCGCGATCCGATGCGCGAAGACCGGCACTGCCAGCCGTTTGATGTCGTCCGGGATCACGTATTCGCGGCCTTCGGTGAGCGCCAGTGCTTGCGTAGCGCGATAGAGCGCCTGCGCGCCGCGCGGGCTGACACCTAGAGCCAGCGATTCGTGATTCCTGGTTTTCTCGACAATCGCGAGCATGTAGTCCACCAGCGTATCGTCCACCGTGACACGGCTCACCTGCTCCTGCAAATGCAGTAGTTCCTCGGCCGCAAGTACCGGCCGAACATTTTCCGCATGTGCCCCGTTCGTGTTGCGCAGGATCTCGCGCTCCGCTCCACGATCCGGATAACCGATGCGAATGCGCATCAGGAAACGATCCAGCTGGCTCTCGGGCAGCGGATAAGTCCCGTGATGCTCTACCGGGTTTTGCGTTGCCATCACCATGAACGGCTGCGCCAGCGGATAGGAATGACTCTCGATGGTCACCTGCATCTCGTTCATCGCTTCCAGCAGCGCCGACTGCGTCTTCGGAGTTGCGCGATTGATTTCATCCGCCAGCAGGAAATTCGTGAACACCGGCCCCTGCTTAAATTCGAATTCCTGGGTATGCGCGTTGTAAATGGTCACACCCAAGACATCACTCGGCAGCATGTCGCTGGTGCATTGCAGCCGGTGAAAATCGCAGTCGACCGACCTCGCCATAGCCTGCGCCAGTGTCGTCTTGCCGACCCCCGGCACGTCCTCAATCAAAAGATGCCCGCGGGCCAAGAGACAGACCGCCGTCAGACGCACTACGTCCGGCTTTCCACGAATAGTGGAATTGAGCGACATCTCCAGCTCATTCAGTTTTGATAGCGCCACCGGCGCAGCCAGCATTACTGTCATTGTATCGTGTCGAGCGAGCTTTTCCTTGCGATCCCCAACGCACTAACCGTTGGCCTACTCACACCGGTGAACTTTTTCAACATCGGCCTTAAGCCTATCAATCGGCAAGGCATAAAACCGTTTCCAGACGCCCAAAAACTCCTTCCGGGTTTAGGAGACCAACCGTTCGGCAACGGTTGTTATCTCTTCTAAGCTATTGATTCTCAAAAAGAACGCCGCTACTATCAGGCTGTCTTTCGAATCTAAATCGAAAAGGAGAAATACTCGTGACAAAGGCAATCGCAGTGATGTTGGCAATCGGAATCAGCTCCGCTTACGCTGGCTCCAGCTACCAGTTCACCCTCTACAAACCCACCACCATTAATGGCACACAATTAAAGCCGGGCCAGGTGAAGCTCGACCTGCAGGGCGACAAGGTCGTGATCAAACAAGGAAAGACCAGCGCCGAATCCAATGTGACCGTGCAAAATGGCGACCGTAAGTTCGACGCATCTTCGGTTACATATAACGCCGCAGCGACCGACCAGGTGCAAGAGATCCGGCTCGGTGGCACAGCAACCAAGCTGGTGTTCGACTCCGGCGCCAAGACCGCGGCAGCAGACGGTGGACGCTAAGCGCTTAGCCGCCGCTGGACCTCAGTCGATCGACGAAGGCGTTGGGGTCAAAGCATTCCGTTCCAATTTGCAGCGGGAAGGTGGCGAGCGCGGAAAACACGATCTCGCGGAGCATCGCCTTCCCGCCAGGGATTCAGCTGCCCAACCGGTCGTCTGCCGGATTCGGGCCGAGACTCTTGATATCATCTGGATTCACAGGGGGCAGGGGCGTGCCCAGTGTTAGTGACTCAAAATTGGTCATTGCCGAGACCTTTAATCACGATAGTGCCTCTTGTGTCAGACTGAAACTTGGACCAGTGGGAATCCATCGCGGAGCGCAAAATCCGGGAGGCGATCGAGGCCGGCGCGTTCGATAACCTCCCGTCTAGAGGCAAGCCCATCGAGCTCGATACCGATCCCGATCCAAGCCTCTGGATGGCGCATCATCTGCTCCGCGTGAATGGTTTTGCTCCCGCCTGGATCGAGGAATCCAAGGACATCGATGCCGCAGTCAATCGCCTCCGCGCTGATCTTCGTAATGCGCGTGGGCGTTGGTCACTGATCGACGAATTGCGAAGTCGCGCAGCCGAGCTCAACCACCGGATTCTTACGTACAACTTGAAGAGTCCTTCAACCCAGGTTCACAAGTTTCCGCTGGACATCGAAGCGGAAATTCGGGCCGCCGCAAATTGCCCTCGCGACAGCTCATTCACCCGCCGCTAACAAACCTCTTATCCTGCAGGTCCGCTTCTTCCTCAGCTTCCAAGTGATCCACACCACGCACCGTGATTGAATAGTCCCCGTTTTTTGAAACGTCGATGAACGCGCTCTGATCCAGATACCACAGGCTGAAATCCAGTTGTTCGCGCGGGCAACTCAACAGCTCCTCCAACTCGTGAAGATTCACCGTTACCTGGCCGGGTTGGCTCCGGCGAGCGGTGTACAGCAGTTCCAAAATTTCGCGCCGCTTTGATTTCTCCGACTCCTTCGCGGCAGCCTCGCTGCGATCCAAGATTCGCAAACGAACGTTCCGGTTCTCGGTCAGAGTCAGCATCTCGTAACGACTCATCCCCGGCGCCTCCCGCCGTTCTGACTGGCCGCTGCTCCTCTCAAACGTGAGCCCTACCGTGTAGCCGCTTCCGGGAAGAGCCCGGCAATCCACCACACGCGCATGCGCTCTGCCGTTGGGGACCACGCCGACCGCTTGGCCCTTGATCAGCACCACATGGTTGGCCTGAAGCAGAAGGCTCAAATGTATACGAAGACCGGTTTCATTGAAGTCCACGACCTTGGCCCGGATATCGGCACGCGCTCCCGGCACATTCTCCAGCATCACCCACGTGGGCCCCGTGACATGAATCGCTTTACGCCGCGGTCTTCTTCGTCGCTCTAATGGTTTTGGCATCGAAATAGCAGTCACTATATGGCAGTGATTATTAGATCGGCGGCTTTGAGGCAGAATGTTAGATGCCATGCACATACCCGGCTCCCCCCATTTGCGCTCTGACTTACCCACCGACTTACCCCAGGACCAGATCGAACGCGTCCAAAAGATACTGGATCAGGTCCTGACTTACTTACGCAGCCAGTCCCGAAACCTTCCGCCCGAAGCGGATTTGGCGCTCACTTACGAGTTACACAGCGAGGTCGACCGGTGACCATCCTCGAAGCCGGCCGAGCTCTCCGTTCACGCCAGATCTCCTGCCTGGAGCTGACCAACCGGTGTCTCGACCAGATCGCCAAGCTCAATCCAAGGCTGAATGCATTCATAACGATCACTGAACAGAGCGCCCGCCAGCGCGCCGAAGAGCTGGATCGCGAACTGGCGAGTGGCCACGACCGCGGGCCTCTGCACGGCATTCCAATCGCGCATAAGGACTTGATCGCCACCAAGGGCGTGCGAACCACTTCCGGGTCGAGGCTCTTTGCCGACAATGTCCCGAAAGCCGACGCTCACGTAGCTGAAAAGCTCCACGCCGCCGGCGCCGTGATGTTGGGCAAAACCGGACTGCACGAGCTCGCCTACGGTATCACCTCCGACAACCCGCACTTCGGCACCATTCGAAATCCGCGCAATCCGGAGCACATCCCCGGCGGATCGAGCGGCGGCTCGGGCGTCGCAGTCGCCACCGGCATGGCGCTGATGGCCACCGGCACCGACACCGGCGGATCTATTCGCATCCCCGCGTCCTATTGCGGCGTGGTCGGGATCAAGCCCACTTACGGTTTAGTGAGCGTGGCGGGAGTCCAGCCGCTGGGGTTTAGTCTGGATCACATTGGCCCGCTAACCGCGTCAGTTGCCGACGCGCGCGTATCGCTCGATGCCATGGCCGATGGCTCGAAACGAAAGCAGGCGCCCTCGATTGTCCGAGACATCCGCGTCGGGGTTCCTCAGAATTACTACTTCGATCAAGTTGCGCCCGAGGTGCGCGAGGCTGTCCATAACGCCGCGAAGGCCGCCGAAGGAGCGGGCGCGCGAGTCATACCCGTGCACGTTCCTGACATCGACGCGATCAGCGCTGCCAGTCTCGTCATTCTGCTTTCGGAAGCGGCCGCCCTCTACGAGCCGTATCTCGACCGGCAGAGCGAGATCGGCGTCGACGTCCGAGCGCTCCTTTATCAAGGTCGCCTCGTTCCCGCCACCGACTATGTCAACGCCCAGCGTCTCCGTAAAGTGCTGGCCAACGAGTTCCGAGCCCTGTTCCGCACTATCGACTGCCTGTTTACGCCCGCGACTCCCATCACCGCCCCACGCATCGGCCAGCGGGAAATCGTGATCGATGGCGAAACGCTGGACACGCGGCTGGTCACCACGCGGTTCGCGCGCGGGTTCAACGCCCTGGGCTTCCCCGCCCTGGTGATGCCTTGCGGTGATTCGCCGGAAGGGATGCCCATCGGCCTCCAAATGGTCGGCCGGCCGTTTGAAGAGAACCTGCTCTTCAAACTCGGTGAAGCCCTTGAATAACGTCGTGGCGCACCTCTCAGCGTGCCGTGTCGAGACTCATCTCGACACCATAAGAAAGGCCTCCTCGGAGAAATCTTAGGGTCACCGATACGCTAACGTCAAATACGCCAAATTCCGAGTGGCGCGTAAGAGGCGACCGTGGTGACTAGACACTTGGGTATCTCTATTCAGAGAGTCCGCAGAAATGCGATCAGCTGGTGACGCTCCTCGGCGGTGAGCTTGAGGCCGAACTCATGGCCTTTGATGGCGCGTTGCCGCTTGTCCGGAGGGGTAAACCCACCCGGCATGTGAGTCTCGCGCAGTCGGTCGGGGTCGAACATCTCCTCTAGGCTGGCGACGGAGCCGTCATGGAAATAGTGACCGCGATACCATAGGCCTTTCAGCGATGGGACCTTATAGTAGCCCGTGCCCTTCCGCGTTTTCAGCGCCAACCCCGGATCTGTTCCGACCGTCACTGCAAGGATGTCCAGGGTTGGAGGAACGTCTTTCGATGGCGTGAAGTCTTCTGCCAGGGTGAGCTTGTTATTTGTGTACAAGGGCGGAACATGGCATCCGGGGCATCCCTCTCTGCGAAAGACGGCCTCACCACGACGCGCATTGTCGTCGAGAGGATTCGGATTCGCCGGTGGCTTCAAGAATTGAATGTAGAGCGCGAGCGCGTACAAACCTTCATCGGGCAACCGCCCCTCGATCTTCCTCTGCTCCTCGGTAACCATACGATGCGGTCCGAACTCGGACGACTCCGCATAGCTTATGAGGGCCGCGTAACGCATCAGGTCGCCGATGCCGCGGTTCAGATGCGTGCCGGTGTGGTCGATATACCTGCGGTCCGCGACGCCGATCAGATCCGGAACCTTGGCCGGGTAGAAGACGCTCCCACTCCACCGGAAGATGACGCCTTTGGACAGGTCGAGGCTTGCATTCAGGGCCGCCAGTTCGTTTTCGGGCATTTGCTTCAGCCGCTCGTGAATATCGTCTTTCACCCATGGCACACCGTATGCGCGATACATCTTCTGTCCCAGGCTTTCGCGGATGCGGAAAGGTGCGATCGCGACATTCTCCCGGATGACGAGAGGGCGGATCGGATCGGCCGCCTCACCCCTTGCGGGCGCGCCATTCACCCGTGTCCCGTCCTTCTCCTCCCGCGTGTGGCAGCTCCCGCAGTTGAGATGTCCGATGGCTACCCCTCTTTCGGTGGGCACCCAGCGAATCAGCCGCAGCGTCCCGTCCGGAGAGACGTAGGGCAATCTCTTCAAAAGCTCCGGCGACCGCACCGCCGCAATCACTTTCGGGTCGTAGCTTCGTAGCGTCAGTTCGTCGAGCTGTTCGAAGACCTCGCGGCCAGCCGCCACCCAATCGGACTCGGTCCGCAGACTCGCGCGGTCGATCAACGGCTTGGGACCGACCTTCTGAAGCATTTCCCAGTATCCCTGGGGCTCCCTTCCCGGAGCGTAGACAGGGTAAGAACGATAGTTGTCGATCGGAGCCTGGTAGTACTCGGTTTCAGAAACGTGCCCGGGCCGCGCATTCAGGCCCGCCAGCGGAGTCGCCCAAGTCTCCAGCGCTTCCGCATCCCAGGTCTTCGGAATCCTCGGCTCGAACGCCGCATTCGATTGTCCGAGAAGGGGGTACCAGCCGGTCAGGCCGGCCAGGAGAACCAATCCAACAAGCGACCTCTGGAGTGTCATGGGACACAAGTTCGCACGACGTCGGCGGGTTTCTCAATGCTTTCCACCTCATCCTTTGGTTCATTTCGACCTCAACGCAAACCTATTGCAAAACAGAGGAGTTCTCCAGTCGGCCTCATCGCTCCGCTGTGGTAGACTCGATCCCAAGGTTCGGTCCAGATGCTGTCGCCATCGCGATCCGGCGTGATTTCGTTTGGCTCCTTTCAACTCGATCCCGAAACAGTATCCCTGAATAAACACGGCGTACGGGTGCGTCTTCCGCGCCAGCCCGCGCGGATCCTGAAGATTCTGGCCCAACGAGCGGGCGAGGTGGTTACCCGCGAAGAACTCCGCGACGAACTGTGGGGGAGTGATACATTTGTCGATTTCGAACACGGGCTGAACGCCGCGATCAACAAGTTGCGACAGGTGCTCGACGATTCGGCCGAAAAGCCGAGGTTCATCGAGACTCTGCCCGGGCAGGGGTACCGGTTCGTCGCCGCGGTGCGGATCGAGGCGCCGGCGCCTGCCCGCGATCTGACGCTGCCGGCGATTCAGGCAACTCCGCCGCCCCCGAAAGTGCAACGCAGACCGCTGCTGCTGACGTGCGCCGGTCTGAGCCTCGGGTTCTTGGCGGCGAGTCTGTTCCTAGGACGTCGCGAACCGCCGCCACACCCGCCGCTTCCGGCGTCGTTCGTGATCTCTCCGCCGAATGGCTCTGTCTTCCAGTATGCCGGCGAACGCCAGACATTTGCCGTATCTCCGGATGGATCGCGTCTCGCGTTCGCGACGATTGGTGACGATGGCCTGTCCCGTCTTTGGATTCGCCCTTTGACTAGTCTCGACGCCCAGGAGGCGCCGGCCGCTCGCGGAGCGCAGACCTTGTTCTGGTCGCCGGCAGGCGACGCCCTGTACTTCAGCGTGGACCGTAGTCTGCGGCGCATCACGGACTCGGCTTCGTCTTACCAGATCATCAGCGATTTTCCCCGGCGCGTTCCGCCCCTGGGCGCGTGGATCGGTCCGGATCAGATTCTCCTCTCGTATCGCCAGTTGACCGCGGTCGTTCCGGCCGGAGGCGGACGACCAACGGAGCTCCGAGACTCCTATCTCTGGCCGCAGGTACTTCCCGACGGCAAGCGTCTTCTCTATCTTGCCTACGACAAACGGATTGAACGATTCCGGCTACGCGCCGGCCGCTTCGGGGAGCCCCAAGCGGCAAAGGACATCCTCGAGACGGACTCGCGCGTAACCTGGGTTGCGTCCACGCAGACACCCGGAACAAGCTACCTTTTGTACGTGAGAGGAGGGAGCCTGTTGGCGCAGCCGTTCGACGTCAAACGGCTCCAGGTGACGGGCGATGCCGTGCCGCTTGCCTCTAATCTTCATGTATTTCAGCCTACGGCGGCAGCCGACTTCTCGGTTTCGACTAATGGAGTGCTCGTCTACGAGCCGCTGCGGAACAACACCCGAGTGGCCTGGGTGGACCGCGCCGGCCGCGAATTGGAGCGGGTCAGCCCAGACGCTCAGTCTGTTGTATACGTCCGCGCCTCGCCGGATGGGCGCAAAGTCGCGGCTTCCGTTCACAACCCCGAAAAGGGCGCCGCGGAGATCTGGGTGTACGACACACGGTCAAAGGTCAACCGCGTCGTGGCGCCTGGACCGGGCATCGCAGACAAGCCGGTCTGGTCGCCCGATGGAACCCGTCTCCTGTATTCCCGCGCCCTGGGAGCGGGCCCCAGGCTGTACCTCCGGGGGCTCTGGGACGGCGATCGCGAAGAAGCACTGCCTGCGGCAGGCGATCTCCAGTTGCCTAGTGACTGGTCGCGCGACGGCCGCTTTGCGCTGTTTCACAGTGAGAACGTCACCGACGGAGACGTCGGAGTCCTCGATTTTCAGACGCGCAAGACAACGTGGATTCTGGACAGCCCTGCCAACGAAACCGGCGCCGTGTTTTCACCTGAAGGCGACCGGGTCGCGTTCGTCTCGAACGAATCCGGACGGCCCGAAGTGTACGTTCAGACGTTTGACACGCGAGAGCGGCCGCATTTGACCGGGAACCGCGAACGAATCTCGACGGATGGTGCTGTCCTCGTGCGGTGGAGAGCGGACGGTAGGGAGATCTGCTATATGGGCGCCGACGGCGTTCTCTACGGAGTGCCCGTGAGTACCCGTCCGCAGTTTCGAGCGGGCACACCGGCCCCTCTGTTTCGTATTCCAATTGCCGCCAGAGCGGCGCTAGCGACGGCTTTCGGCTTTGACGTTTCAGCCGACGGAAAGAAATTCCTTCTGCCGGTTGTCCAGGAGCTGACGATGTCGCACCTTGTTATGATGCTCGGTTGGGAGTCGTTGCTGAAGCGCACGGGAACGGACTCTGCGCGGCACTGAGGCCGGGCCAACAGCATCGCTCAGGCGAACCGTGCCACATGAGGCAACTACTAGTCTCTTGTCCCAATGGTTCGTGCCGTAAGTCAGTGGGGTGGGCCCCCTTGGACCGCCCCACCCTGGGGTTCTAGCTGGCAATCCACATGAGCGGGCAGTTGCCAGCAAGACTGCTTGGGCGAGAAAACATGCACCCGCAAACACAAAACAGACAGCAAAGAGCAAAGGCTTGATCACAATTCCCATAGCATAATGTCAGTGCCGGAAATCGCTAGTTAGGCCAAGGAGCCGACCTACTTCATCCGATGTAGCGCCACCTGCCCCTGCTAAACTGACACTTGGCCGCCTCCACCAAATCGGCTGCCCCCGGTGAGTCTGCTTCGCTCGCCAAGCTGATCACCGAATTCGCCAATTCTCCCCTCCGCGACGCCCTGCAGTGGTTCTCCCGGGAAAAAGCCTGGATTAACGAACAACATCTGCAAGTCTGCCGCATTCCGGCTCCCACATTCTTCGAGCAGCGCCGCGCCGAATGGATGCTGGGTCAATTTCGCGCGCTGGGGTGCATCGCCCGCATCGACCGGGCCGGCAACGTGATCGCTCATCCGTCAGAGAATCGCGAAGGACCATACGTCGCGCTGACCGCGCACCTCGACACCGTCCTCGCGCCGCGCAACAACGAAGAAGTCTTCCCCGCCCCCGACAATCGCTTGCACGGCCCGGGCGTCTCCGATAATGGTGCGGGATTGACGGCTCTACTCGCCGTAGCGCGCGTGCTTTCGTTCTTCCCCGAACTCGCGGATGTATGCCGCGGCGTCGTGTTCATCGCCAACGTGGGCGAAGAGGGAGAGGGCAACTTGAGCGGCATGCGCTATCTCTGCCGTCAGTCCACCACCGGCAGTCGCATTCAGTCGTTCTTGATTCTGGACGGCCCCAACACCGACCACATCACTTCCCAAGCGCTCGCCAGCCGCCGTTTCGATGTCACCATCAACGGCCCCGGCGGCCACAGTTGGAGCGATTATGGCATCGCCAACCCGGTGCACGCCCTGGCGCGGGCCATTGCTTACTTCACCGAGCATCGCCTTCCCGGAAACGGAAGCCCGCGATCATCCTATAACTTCGGAATCATCGAAGGCGGCTCCAGTATCAACTCCATCCCCAGTCAGGCCCGCACCAAGATTGACATCCGCTCGGAAAGTTCGGTCAAGATCGATGAGATTGCCGCCCTGCTGACCGCCGCCGTCGAGCGAGCGCTGGAATCGGAGAACGATCGTGCCACTGGAGGCAAGGTCACCGCCAAGATCAAAGAAATCGGATCGCGGCCCGGCGGCCGGTTACCCGACGACGCACCCATGCTGCAGTACATCCGCGCCGTGGATGCGCATATGGGCATCCGGTCACATCTCGATTGTGCTTCCACCGACGCCAACATCCCACTGTCGCTTGGACTGCCCGCTATTTCCATCGGCGCCGGAGGACAAGGCGGCGGCGCACACACTTCCCAGGAATGGTTCCATCCCGAAGGCCGCGAACTGGGTCTTAAGCGGATTCTGCTGACGCTTCTCCTGCTGCTTCGCGCCTTGGACCAATCCCGCTCCGAATTCCCCGCGTCCGCCGGGAATGGCTCCCGGAACGGGGGATGACCCTCGAAAAACCTCCCGGCTGGCTGGTAGATTTCAGCCTGGTCGTCGTCTGCCTCATCTGGGGCGCCACCTTTATTCTGGTCAAGCGCGCCTTGGCCGACATTTCGACGCTCCTGTTCCTGACCCTTCGATTCACGATCGCCGCGTTGGTGCTGGCGGTGATCTTCCGTAAGGAATTTCGCTCTCCCAAACTACGGATGAGCCTTCGCGCCGGGCTGCTCGCCGGTCTCTGCCTGTTCAGCGGCTATGTGCTTCAGACCTTCGGCCTGAAATATACATCGGCGTCCAAGACCGGATTCATCACCGGACTGTACATCCCTCTGGTGCCCCTGTTCAGCGGGCTCGTCTATAGGAAGCTTCCTCAGCTGCGCGAACTATGCGGTGTGGCGAT
>Ga0070713_100001641_pt1 | contig 14357 bp, 10 predicted proteins | sample LARL82metaG_FD_65465 | JGI IMG/M metagenome (GOLD analysis project Ga0070713, IMG submission 65465) | Corn, switchgrass and miscanthus rhizosphere microbial communities from Kellogg Biological Station, Michigan, USA - LAR L8-2 metaG | ecosystem: Host-associated > Plants > Roots > Rhizosphere ...
ATCACCTCGCACTCGACATCGAGCCGCAGCGTGCTGATGAACCAGCGCGCCAGCTCACCCAGGGTGAGGCCGTGCCGCATCGGCAGCGCGCCCGCCCCGACGAAGCTCTCCCAGCCGGCGCGCAGCTTCAGCCCCTCCACCGGCCGCCCGGCCGGATTCGGACGATCGAGAACCCACACCGCCTTGCCCGCTCTCGCGGCCTCCTCCAGCACGTAGCGCAGCGTGGTGATGAAGGTGTAGATGCGGCAGCCGAGATCCTGCAGATCGACCAGCAGCACATCGAAGGTGTCCATCATCGCGGCCGTCGGCCGGCGCACGGTGCCGTAGAGACTGAACACGGGAATGCGGTGCAGCGGATCGACGTAGTCGGCCGACTCCACCATGTTGTATTGCTTGTCGCCGCGCAGGCCATGCTGCGGCCCGAAGGCGGCGGTGAGCCGCAGCGATGCGAGCGCCGCGAGCGCATCGAGCGAATGTGTGAGCGCACGAGTCACCGAAGCCGGGTGAGCCAGCAACGCCACACGCCTTCCCAGCAGCGGCTTGCGCAGCGCCGGTTCTTCGAGCAGCCGCTCGATGCCGAGTTTCATACGGACCGCAACTCCAGTGCGAAGCTCTCGGGATGATGAAAGTCCGGATTGCCCGCCGGATGGCGCAGTGCCCAGTACGTCAGCCGCCCATCCTCTTCCTCGATCACTGCGGCGAGTGCCAGGCGTAGCTCGTGCGCGTTCTCGAGCGGTGCCAGCCCGCTGAGATGGACGGTTGCGGCGAGCTCGAGACCATCGCGGTCGCGGTGCACCGTCACACCCGGCGCCTGGACGAGAGTTGCCGCGCTCATGCCGGTGCGATAGCTCTGGAAACAGTAGGCCGCCCAGTCGAGAGCCGGCGAGAAGTTGAATTCATGGTACGCGCTGCTGCCCGGCGCACCGACGAACGCCTCGAAGCAGGTATGTCTCCACAGCCCATCCGCGCGACGCCCGGAACGGATGCTCGGCAAGCGCACCCGGGTCATGTCGCCGCGCAGCGTGTAGCGGCAGCTGAGGGTACTGCCGGTCGTGAAACCCGCTTGTGCTGAGATGCTCCAAACGCTTTCGCCGCCGGCATCCGGATGAGCGAGCAGATAGGCCCGTTGCGGGCTCGCTAGGCTCATGCAGCGCGGTGCTCAGACCTGCAGCCATTCCCGCAGCGCCCGCGTCACCTCATCAGGCTGCTCGAGCGTCGACACGTGGCCACTGCCGGCCACCGTGACCAGGCGCGACCCGGCGATGCCGGCGGCGATCTCGGCAGCACGTTCGGGCGGGGTGAGCTCATCGTGCTCGCCCACCAGCACGAGCGCCGGGCAACGGATACTGCCGAGCGTCGGGCGCGAATCGCTGCGGCCGATGATGGCAGTCTGCTGACGGATGAATGCCCCCGCTCCCACCTCCTCCGCCATCAGAGCGAACAGCCCACGCAGCGCCGCATCTTGGTGGCGCGCGCTGTGCACCAGACGCGGAAACTGCTGCTCCACGATCTCGGCCAGCCGTCCTTGCGCGGCGAGAGTCATCTGGGTGCGCCGCATCGCACTCTGCTCGGGCGTGTCGGCACGCGCGCTCGTGTCGAGCAGCGCCACGCGGGCGATGCGCTGCGGTGCCTGCCGCAGCAGCTCGAACGCGATGTAACCACCCATCGAGAGTCCCACCAGGGCGAAGCGCGCCGGGGCGGTGGCGAGGATGCGCTGCGCAATGCCACTCATGCTGTCATCGCGGGTGTGATCGGCGATGGTGACGGGTCCGGTGCGCCAGAGATGCGGAATCTGCGCCGCATACATGCGCGCCGAGGCGAGGAGTCCCGGTATCAATACGATGGGAAGCGGCTCGCTCACGTGCGCGAGGTTAACATGTGCTCATGCGAGACCGCATTGCGCCCATGCTCGGCTTGATCTGCGTCACAGCGCTCACCCCGCTCGTCAGTTCGGGCATTACGGTTGCGGCGGCGCGCAGCGCCGCGTTGCCTCCCGCGGCTGCATCGCTGGATGTGGGTGCCGCGGCACGTTTCGCGGCGCTGGCCCTCAAGTGCCTGCACCAGGAGTACCCGAATCACATCAGTCACACGCTCAACGGCGATGCCGACGTGCGGCCGCCGCGCGAGCTGACACCGGCGTTCTACGGCTGTCTCGACTGGCACTCGGACGTTCACGGCCATTGGCTGCTGGTGCGGCTGATCAGGCTCTTCCCGGACGCGCCGTTCGTGCCCGAGGCGCGCGCGGCGGTGGGCCGCAGCCTCACGCCGCAGAACATGGCTGCCGAGCTCGCCTACCTGCGCGGCACCGGCCGTACCTCCTTCGAGCGGCCTTACGGCCTGGCGTGGCTGCTGCAGCTCGCGGCGGAGCTGCGTCGCTTAAACGATGCGGATGCCCGCCGCTGGTACACGGCGCTCCAGCCGCTCGAGACGGAGGTCGCAGCGCGCCTCGAGAACTATTTGCCCAAGCTCTATTATCCGATCCGCATCGGCGAGCATGACCAGACCGCTTTCGCGCTCGGGCTCCTGTGGGATTGGGCGCTGACGAGTGGGGATGCGCGCATGCGCTCGGTGCTTAGCGATGCCGCGCAGCGTTTTTACGGTCACGACCGCAACTGTCCCCTCGCCTACGAGCCCTCGGGCGAGGACTTCCTCTCGCCATGCCTCGCCGAAGCGGACTTCATGCGTCGGGTGCTGGACCCGGCGGCCTTTGCTCGATGGCTCGACAGCTTTCTACCGCAGATCCCGCGCAGCCACACCGCCGCCGCCGATCTCGCGCACTGGTTGCCGCCGGGCGTGGTCACCGACCGCTCAGACCCGAAGCTCGCGCACATCGACGGTCTCAACCTGAGTCGTGCCTGGATGCTCGAGGGCATCGCGCACGGCCTTCCGCAGCACGATCCGCGCATCGGTGCGCTGCGCGTGACGGCCACAACGCACGCCGCCGCTGCGCTGCCGGCAGTGACCGGCGAGCACTACGAAGGCGGCCACTGGCTCGGCACCTACGCGGTATACCTGACCAGTCAGGCGGGATTGCCGCCGCAGCGCTGAGTGACGCGGACGGTGCGGCGCTCCGCTAACTCACCGCTCCGCTAACTCACCGCTGCACTAGCTCAGCGCCTCGCTGAGCTCCGCCTTCAGATCCTCGACATCCTCGACACCCACCGAAAGTCGCACGAGCCCATCGCTGATACCGAGCGAGGCGCGCACCTGCGCGGGCAACGAGGCATGCGTCATCAGCGCCGGATGCTCTATGAGACTCTCGACACCGCCGAGGCTTTCTGCCAGCGCGAACAGGCGGCAGCGCTCGAGTACGCGGCGTGAGGCCGTGAGTCCACCGCGCAGCACCGCGGTGACGATGCCGCCGAAGCCAGCACTCATCTGACGGCGCGCCAGCGCGTGCTGGGGATGGCTCGCGAGTCCCGGGTAGCGCACCTGCTCGATGGAAGGATGCTTCTCGAGGAACTGCGCGATGGTGAGTGCGTTGCTGCAATGCCGTTCCATGCGCAGCGCCAGTGTCTTGATCCCGCGCAGCGTGAGGAACGAATCGAACGGGCTCGGCACGCCGCCCACCGCATTCTGCAGGTACGCGATGCGCTCGCCGAGATCCGAGCCGGCACGCACGATCGCCGCGCCGCCGATGGCGTCGGAGTGCCCGTTCAGGTACTTGGTGGTCGAGTGCACCACGATGTCGAAGCCATGCTCGAGCGGCCGCTGCAGGAAGGGGGTCGCAAAAGTGTTGTCGCACACGCTGAGGAGGTTGTGCTGCCGCGCGATGCGCGCCGTTGCAGCGAGATCGACCAGCTTCAGCATCGGGTTGGTCGGGGTTTCCACCCACACGAGGCGCGTCTCGGCTCTGATGGCGGCCTGCAGCGCGAGTGGATCCGATAAATCGATGAACGACACCTGGTGTCCGGCTGAGCGCTTGCGCACGTTCTCGAGCAGGCGGTAGCTGCCGCCGTAGAGATCGTGCATGGCGATGATGTGCGAGCCGGCATCGAGCAGCTCGAGGAGTGTCGCCGTCGCGGCCATACCGGAGGCGAAGGCGAACGCGGCCGCGCCCCCTTCGAGGTTGGCGAGCGCCGCCTGCAACGCATCGCGGGTGGGGTTGCGGGTGCGCGAATAGTCGTATCCCTGGTGCACGCCGGGGCTCGACTGAACGTAAGTCGAGGTAGCGTAGATCGGCGGCATCACCGACCCGGTCTGCGGATCGGGCTGCTGACCTCCGTGGATGACGCGCGTGGCAAACCGATGTGCGGCTTTAGCGATACTCATCTGGCTCGTGGCGATCCCGAAAACTGCCTTGTGCGGTCGCGGTTGTGCCCGGGCAGTCTGCCCTAGAGCTTGCGCCGCAGCCAGTTGAGCAGATCGATGCGCGTGATGAGTCCCTGGAACTCGCTGCCGCGCATGACGATCGCCACCATGCCGCGCTTGAAGATCTCCATCAGCTGCGTAACCGGCGCATCGACCGGCACGGTCACGAGGTGACTCGCCATGGCGCGCGTCACCGGCTCGTTGAAGTGCTCGGGATTGGCGACCACCTCCAGCAGGATGTCTTCCTCGTCGACGATGCCGACGATGCGGCCGTCCTTCATCACCGGGACTTGCGAGACGTCATAGAGCTTCATGCGCCGGTAAGCGGCCATCACCGTCTCGGTGGCGTTCACCGTGACCGCGGCGTGCTCCGCATGCGGGCGCGCGATGAGATCGCGCAGGTCACCGGAGTGCGCGCGCTCGAGGAATCCCTGATCGAGCATCCAGTAATCGTTGTAGACCTTGGATAGGTACTTGTTGCCGCTGTCGCATACGAAGCTCACCACGCGCTTCTTCGCACGCTGCGCGCGGCAGTAGCGCAGCGTGGCCGCCAGCAGCGTGCCGGTGGAGGTGCCCGCGATGATGCCCTCGCGCGCGAGCAGCTCGCGACAGGTGCGGAAAGCCTCCGCATCCGGAATGCTGTAGGCGGCGGCGACGCGCGAGAAGTCGGCCACCGGCGGCACGCTGTCCCCGCCGATGCCCTCCACCTGCCACGGGGTCATCTTCTCCGGCAGCCTTCCGGTGGTGGCGAAGCTCGCCAGGCCGGAACCCACCGGATCCGCGAGCACCAGCTCGACATGCGGCGCGGTGCGCGCGAAATAGTGCGTGAGTCCGGCCAGCGTACCGCCGGTGCCCACACCACACACCACGGCATCGAGCCTGCCACCCGTCTGCTCCCAGATCTCCGGCGCCGTGGTCTGCTCGTGCGCAGTGGCGTTGGCGGGATTGCCGAACTGGTTGACGAAATAAGAGTCGGGCATCTCTCCTGCGAGCCGCTCGGCAACGTCGCGGTAGTACTCCGGATGTCCCTTGCTCACATCGGAGCGCGTCATGACGACATCCGCCCCCATGGCCTTCAGGTGAAAGATCTTCTCCTGACTCATCTTGTCGGGGATGCACAGCAGCAGCCGATAGCCTTTCTGCGCCGCGACCAGCGCGAGACCGAGCCCGGTGTTACCGGCGGTGGCCTCGATCAGCGTGCCGCCTTTGCGCAGGCGGCCGCTGCGCTCGGCCGCCTCGATGAGATACAGACCGATGCGATCCTTGATGGAACCGCCCGGATTCTGATTCTCGAGCTTCAGGAACAGCTCGCACGGTCCGGTATCGATGCGCCGCACCGCCATGAGCGGCGTGTTGCCGATCATCTCCAGCACGTTGCCGTAGTTCGCGGCGGCCATCGGCGGTCCTGGGGAAAGCCCGTGCGGGATTGTACGGCAAGCACCCCCCGGGAAGGCGGGCGCGGTGTGTGCGTGAGAGCTCAGTCGGCCTGGACGATGAGCCCGGCAGTGATCCAGCCGCGCAGCAGCGTGGCAGCGTGCGCGGGAGCCTCGCTGTCGCCGAGCTCGTCGCATAGCAGCGCACACAGCTCACCGAATGGCCAGCCGCTGCGCGCCGCATCGAGCACGCCGGCTTCGGTCTTCGGCAGCGACCGGTAAAAGCTGGTGAGGTCCTCGCGCCACAGCAGCCATTCCGTGGGCGTCGCCGCGAGCGTCATTTCCGGTCGCTCCCGGTCCTCGCTCAGTGCCTTCCACAGTTGCGGCACGTTCCACCAAAGCGCCAGGCGCTGCACGCTCGGGTGCCAGCGGAAGCGCAGCTGTGCCCAGTTAGCGGGCGGGATGCGCGCGAGATCCTCGGTGCCGAGCGGCGCTGCATCTGCCGCATCGAACACCGAGCTCATCGACCACTCCCATTGCGCCAGCTCGGCCAGCACCGGCGCCGCGGCGTAGCGCTCGCGCGCGGCGAGGAACGTGGCGAGCCCGTCGCCGTAATAGCGAATGGAGAAGTAGGACGAGTCGTGCGCGGCGATGTACTCCGCCGCCAGCGAGTTGAAATCCGCTTCACCGAGCACCTTCGCGAGCACGGGGTAATTGCTCGCGAGCGCCTCGGCGAGCCGGCTGCGGTAGGCTCCGGCGTAGATACCGAGCCGGGTGGCGGCCGGGACGCGCGCGGTCCCCACCACTCGTGCGAGCACTGCGCCCTTGCCGCGCAAAAGGTAGTCCTGGAACTCACGCTGCAGTTGCGCCAGTGCGCTCATGGGCGCCCGCCAACGACGCGTTTGCTGCGGCCGCGCGGCGTTCGCCGGTGTTGCCGGGCCTCGGGCGTACGAGCCGCGCGCCCGGCTCTGCCGGCGCTCTCGGCGGGCCGCGCATCGGCGAGCGTGCGCGCGCACAGCGCGCGTGCTGACTCGAGTTCGGCGCACAGCTCTTCGAGCGGTGGAATGTGGTCATCGCGCTCGATCATGGTCGAGACCGCACCGAAGCGGCGCACCGCCGCCGCATACAGCTCCCACACGGGATCTGGCACCGGGTGATCGTGCGTGTCGACCAGATAGTCTCCGTGATCCTCGTGGCCAGCGAGATGGATCTGCTGCACGCGCTCGGCGGGTATGGCGCTCAAGTACTCGAGCGGATCGAACTGATGGTTCACCGCGCTCACGTAGATGTTGTTCACATCGAGCAGGATCAGACAATCGGCGCGTGCTGCGATCTCGCTCAGAAACTGCCATTCGCTGAGCCTCGAATCGTGAAACTCCACGTAGCTCGAGACGTTCTCGAGCAGAATCCGCCGGCCGAGGAAATCCTGTACCGCGCTCACCCGCTCGACGATGTTCGCGAGCGCCTCCTCGGTGTAGGGCAGCGGCAGCAGATCATGGGTGTTGCGACCGGCAACGCCGGTCCAGCAGAGGTGATCCGAAATCCAGGCCGGCTCGATGCGCTGCGCGAGCGCTTTGAGCTGGCGCAGGTACTCGCGGTTGAGAGGCGCGCTGCTGCCGATCGAGAGCGACACACCGTGCATCGCGAGCGGATAGCGTTCGCGGATCCGCAACAGGTAGCTCAACGGCCGACCGCCCGGTACCAGGTAATTCTCGGTCAGCACCTCGAACCAATCGACGGCCGGATGCGTGGCGAGGATCGCCTCGTAGTGCGGGACGCGTAGCCCCAGCCCAAACCCGAGCGCGGGATGAGTCAGCATACCGAAGCAAACAATGGGCCGGGTGTGTGGTGCACACCCGGCCCGATAGTGTCAGCCTCCAGCCTTCGTTTTGGCCTTCGCAGCGTCGCACTGCGCCTGTGTCATCTCCGTCCATCCCTTGCCCTTGCAGGAGTTCTGACCCTTGCAGGCATTGTTGGCACTCTTGCAGGCCGAGTGTCCCTTGCAGGAATTGACACCTTCACACTTCACCTTGCCTTCCTCGGCGCTGGCGGTGCTCACCGCCACCGTCGAGAACATGACCGCAGCGGCCGCGGCCAGGGCAACACTGGACAGTACTCTGGAGCTCATTCGGTATTCTCCTTGGTGTGGGACGTTGAGGCGCCGCCGATTGTAGCGCCGCGCGTTCAAACCCCCGCGTGTCGTTTGGGTACGACAGCGGCAGCTCGTACGCCCGGGGCAGCGACACCTTGTACAGGAGACCGGGAAAGGAACTACTGGATTGCACGGGTGATCGCGGGAGCGCGACCCACCGCCAAAAGGCTCCTCGGCCACAGTGGCCTTGACGCACCGCAAGGCGCGGATCCTTTACAATACGGGAGCGCGCGCTCAGAGCTTGCGGGGCGCATCTCTCCATCAATCTCTCAATGGTGACCGAATGACTGACGGCCCCCGTGACGCCATCCGCGTGCGTGGCGCGCGCCAGAACAACCTCAAGAACCTCGATTTCGACATTCCGCTGAATGAGCTGATCGTCGTTACCGGGGTTTCCGGCTCGGGGAAATCCTCGCTGGTCTTCGACACGCTCTATGCCGAGGGGCAGCGCCGCTACGTCGAGACGTTCTCCCCGTACGCGCGGCAGTTCCTCGATCGCATGGACAAGCCCCAGGTCGAGTCGATTGCCGGCATCCCGCCCGCGATCGCCATCGATCAGACCAACCCGGTACGCACCTCCCGCTCGACCGTCGGCACCATGACCGAGCTCAACGATCATCTGAAGCTGCTCTTTGCGCGTGCGGCGCAGCTCTACTGCAGCCACTGCGGCCGGCCGGTGCGGCGTGACAGCGCCGACAGCATCTATGCTGATCTGTGCGAGCGCGCGCGTGCCGCCTCCGATCCGCGGCTGCTGATCACCTTCCCGGTGCCGGTGCCGGCAAACTTCTCCGTTGAGGAAGTGCGCGAGCTGCTCGGGCGCCAGGGATACACGCGCTTCCTCGAGCCGGAAGCAACCGCGGCGCCGGCCGCCGCCGGAGTGCCGGAGCCGCGGGCGCGTCGCCGCCGGCGGGCCCGGCGTGTCCCCGCGGCACCGGTCGTTCTGGAGGTTGTGCAGGATCGACTGCGCGCAGGAGTGGCCGAGAAATCGCGACTCTTCGAATCGCTCGAGGCGGCACTGCGGGTCGGCCGCGGGCGGCTCAATGTGCACGTGGTGGATGACAGCGATCCGCCACAGCGGCGCGAGAGCTGGCGCTATTCCGCGGAGCTGCACTGCGCGGACTGCGATCTGGCATACCAGGCGCCCTCACCGAGCGCCTTTTCGTTCAATTCGCCGCTCGGCGCCTGCGACACGTGCCGTGGGTTCGGCCGGACGATCGGCATCGACTACGGGCTCGTCATTCCTGATGAGACACGCACGCTGCGCGGCGGGGCCATCAAGCCCTGGCAGACGAAGTCCTACGCCGAGTGCCAGCAGGATCTGGAGAAATTCGCCAGGCTGCGCGGCATTCCGCTCGATACGCCCTGGCGCGAGCTCTCCACGGAGGCGCGGCACTGGGTGATCGAGGGTGAAGGCGCCTGGTCTCGCAAGGTGTGGTATGGAGCCCGGCGCTTCTTCGCCTGGCTCGAGACGCGTGCCTACAAGATGCACGTGCGGGTACTGCTCTCGCGCTATCGGGCCTACACCCCCTGCAGCGCCTGCGAGGGGGCGCGGCTGAAGAGGGCGGCGCTGCTGTGGCGCATCGGCAGCGCTGAGCTGGCGGATGCAGCGCTCGGGGGTGCGCCGCGCTTCCGCCCCCAGGGCGTCGAGTGGGGTGCGGCGACGCTCGCGGCGCTCCCAGGGCTCTCGATCCATGACCTGGTGCTCCTGCCCGTCGCGCGCAGCCACGAGTTTTTCGAGCGTCTCGTGTTGCCCCGCCCCCTCGATGAGGCCACCGAGCTGCTGCTCGCCGAGATTCGCGCCCGCTTCCGCTACCTGGTCGATGTGGGACTCGGCTATCTCACTCTCGACCGGCAATCGCGCACGCTTTCCGGTGGCGAGGTGCAGCGGATCAATCTGACTACCGCGCTCGGCACCTCGCTCGTCAACACATTGTTCGTGCTCGATGAGCCCTCTATCGGCCTCCATCCGCGTGACATGCAACGGATCATCGGCGTGATGAAGCGTCTGCGTGACGCCGGCAACTCGCTGGTGGTGGTCGAGCACGATCCGCAGATCATGCTCGAGGCCGACCGGATCCTCGATCTGGGGCCGGGCGCGGGCGAGAAGGGCGGCGAAATCGTGTTCTGCGGAACGCCAGCGCAGCTGCGCGCCAGTGATTCACTCACCGGCCAGTACCTCGCCGGCCGCAAGAGCGTCGCACCGCGCACCGACTCTGTGGCCGCCGCAGCGGTGCGCACGGCGCAGGCTGCCGCCACCTCCGGCGTGGTGGCGGAAGCGCGCTCCAATCGCTGGTTGGAGCTGCGGGGAGCATCCGAGCACAACCTGAAGAACCTGGATGTGCGTGTGCCGCTCAAGCGGCTGGTTTGCGTCACCGGGGTGTCCGGCTCGGGCAAGTCGACGCTCGTCGAGGATGTGTTGTACCCCGCGCTGCTCAAATACCGTGGTCGGCCGACGGAAGCGCCGGGAACATTCACCGGTCTCCTCGGCGCTGAGCTCATCGACGATGTGGTCATGGTCGATCAGAATCCGATCGGCCGCACGACCCGCTCGAATCCGGCGAGCTACGTCGGCGCATTCGATGCGATCCGCGCCCTTTACGCCGCGGAGCCTGCCGCGCAGGAGCGCAAGTACAGCAGCGGCACCTTCAGCTTCAACTCCGGCAACGGCCGCTGTCCGGCATGCAACGGCAACGGCTTCGAGCACGTGGAGATGCAGTTCCTCTCGGACGTGTACCTGCGCTGTCCCGACTGCAACGGCCGCCGCTATCGCGAGGAAGTGCTCGACATCCGCCGCGAAGGGCCCGATGGCCGGCGTTTGAGCATCGCCGACGTGCTCGAGCTGACCGTGACCGAGGCGCGCGCATTTTTCGCCGATGCTCCGGAGGTTGGCGCGCGGCTCGCGCCGCTCACGGACGTCGGACTGGACTACCTGAAGCTCGGGCAACCGGTGCCGACCCTCTCTGGTGGCGAAGCACAGCGGTTGAAGCTTGCCGGCCACCTGGCCGATGCCGGCGCCGTCGTCTCGAGCACCACGCACCGCGGCAAGCTATTCCTGTTCGATGAGCCGACCACCGGTCTGCATTTCGAGGACGTCGCCAAGCTGCTGCGGGCCTTCCGCAAGCTGCTGGTCGCGGGGCACTCGCTGCTGGTGATCGAGCACAATCTCGATGTGATCCGCGCAGCCGACTGGATCATCGATTTGGGTCCCGAGGGCGGAGAGCGCGGCGGCGAGATCGTCTGCGCCGGCACGCCGGGTGAGGTGCGCGCCGAGCCGCGCTCCTTTACCGGGCGGGCGCTTGCGTCCTACGAGGCAGCGCTCGCTGGCAGCGCCACGGCGCAGGCCCGACCGGAGCCGCTGGGCGCCAGGGTCGCCAACATCGCCGAGGCGCGACCGCGCTATGGCCATGGACGCGATGCGGGCGCGGTCGTGATCCACAAAGCGCGCGAGCACAATCTCAAGGGCATAGACGTCGAGATCCCGCGCGACCGTTTCACCGTGATCACCGGTGTCTCGGGCTCCGGGAAATCCACACTGGCCTTCGACATTCTTTTCAACGAGGGTCAGCGGCGTTACCTCGAGTCGCTCAATGCCTACGCACGGCAGTTCGTGCAGCCCGCCTCGCGCCCGGATGTCGATGCGATCTTCGGCATTCCGCCGACGGTGGCCATCGAGCAGCGCACCAGCCGTGGCGGGCGCAAGAGCACCGTTGCGACCCTCACCGAGATCTATCACTTCCTGCGCCTGCTCTATGTGAAGCTCGGTACGCAGTACTGTCCGGAGTGCGACGTCGCCATCGAGCCGCAGAGCGCGGCCTCGATCGCGGCGCGATTGCTGCGCGATTACCGTGGGCAGCGCATCACGCTGCTCGCACCACTGGTCGTGGCGCGCAAGGGCTATTACACCGACCTCGCCCGCTGGGCGGCGAAGAAGGGCTTTCGCACGCTGCGAGTCGATGGGCAATTGCTGCCTACCGCGCCCTGGCCACGGCTGTCGCGCTTTCGCGAGCACACGATCGAGCTGCCGGTAGTCGAGGTCGATGTGAGCGTGCGCAACGAAGCCAGCGTGCGCGCAGGGCTGGCACGCGCTCTGGATTTCGGCAAGGGGCTGGTGCACGTGCTGAGGCGCGCCCATGAGCGCGTGACGGTGTTCTCCACCCGCCGCGCCTGTCCCTCCTGCGGCCGCAGCTTCGCCGAGCTCGACCCGCGGCTGTTCTCGTTCAATTCCCGCCACGGCTGGTGCGAGAGCTGCTACGGCACCGGCGTCGAGATGCCGGGGTTCGATGAGCAGCAAAGCGGCGAGGAGCTGTGGTGGAACGAGTGGTATGCGCACACGCCCGAGCCCTGCGGCGCCTGCCACGGACAGCGGCTCAATGCTACCGCGCTCAACGTGCGCTTCCGCGAGCGCTCCATCGCCGCGCTGGCCGCCGATTCGGTCGCGCAGAGCGCGCAGTTCTTCGCGCGGCTGCGGCTCGGTCCGCGCGAGCGGCAGATCGCCCGCGACCTGCTCGCCGAGATCCGCGCACGGCTGCAGTTCCTCGAGCGAGTCGGCCTCGGGTACCTGCAGCTCGATCGCGCGGCACCGACCCTGTCGGGAGGCGAGGCGCAGCGCATCCGGCTCGCCGCCCAGCTCGGCTCCAATCTGCAGGGCGTCTGCTACGTGCTCGATGAGCCGACCATCGGGCTGCACCCGCGCGACAACGCCATCCTGCTCGCGTCGCTGCGCGAGCTCACCGGGCAGCGCAACACGCTCGTCGTGGTCGAGCACGATGAGGAAACCATTCGTCACGCGGATCACATACTCGATCTGGGTCCCGCCGCCGGAGTACGCGGCGGCGAGCTGGTCGGCGCCGGCACCGTGAAGGAGCTGACAGGCAATCCGCGCTCGACCACGGGCCGCTTCCTGCGCGCACCCCTGCTCCACCCGGCCCGGCCGCACCGCGAGGTGGATGCCGCGACGCCGCGCCTCACACTTGCGCACGTCGGGCTCCACAACATCAAGGGTACCGATGTGCAGATCCCGCTCGGGCGCCTGGTGGTGATCACCGGTGTGTCCGGCTCGGGCAAGTCCACGTTGGCGCGCGATGTGCTGTATGCCAACCTGCGCCGGCGCCTTGCCGGCAAAGCTGGGGCACCGGGCCGTCGCCGCCGCAGTGGCGCTGCTGCACTGATCGGCTGCGAGGCGTTGCAGGGGCTCGAGCAGGTCGATCGGGTACTCGAGGTCGACCAGACACCGATCGGCAAGACACCACGTTCCTGTCCCGCGACCTACATCGGCTTCTGGGACGAGATCCGCCGCATCTATGCGGGCACCACCGAAGCGCGCATGCGCGGCTACAGCGCGAGCCGCTTCTCCTTCAACACCGCCGGCGGGCGATGCGAGGCGTGCGAGGGCCAGGGTGTGCGCACCATCGAGATGAGCTTCCTGCCGGACGTCAAGGTGCTGTGCGATGTGTGCGGCGGACGCCGGTTCAACTCCGAGACGCTCGCGGTGCGCTGGCGCGAGGCCAGCATCGGCGATGTGCTCGCCATGAACGTCGATGACGCGGCCGGCTTCTTCGCCGCCCACCGACGAGTGCAGCACGCGCTGCAGCTGCTGCAGGATGTCGGTCTCGGTTACCTGACGCTCGGCCAGCCGAGTCCCACGCTCTCCGGTGGCGAGGCGCAGCGCATCAAGCTGGTGGCGGAGCTCGCCAAGGTACGCGATGAGGTGCTGCGCGCACAGCGCGCGCGCCACACTCTCTATGTGCTCGATGAGCCGACCGTGGGACTGCACATGGCGGACGTCGAGAAGCTGATCCAGGTGCTCCATCGCCTGGTCGCCGCGGGCAACACCGCCGTGGTCGTCGAGCACAACCTCGATGTCATGGCAGAAGCGGACTGGATTCTCGACATGGGGCCCGAAGCGGGCGATGCGGGCGGCCGTATCGTCGCACAGGGTCCGCCGGCACTCATCGCGCGCCGTCGCCGGGTCTCGCACACCGGGCGCGTGCTCGAGGAGTTCCTGCGCGAGCGGACTCGTCAGGAAGAGCCGTCGGCGGCCGCGCGGCGCGCCTGAGTCGTGCCTTGCAGGCGAGTGGCGGAGTAACCTTGGCTCATGGCCCACGATCTGGTTTGCTGGAAATGCGGCGCATCACTTGCCGAGCTCACCCTGCCGCTGCGGCGTCTCGATGAATGCCCGAAATGCCGGGCCGAGCTGCACGTGTGCCGCATGTGCGTCGACTACGATACGCGCGTCGCCAAGCACTGCCGTGAGCCGACTGCCGAGGAAGTGAGCGACAAGACGCGGGCGAATTTCTGCGATCACTTCAAGCCGCGGCCGCAGGCATACACCTCTCCCAACACCGCCGAAGTCGACCGCGCACGCACCGAGCTCGAGAAGCTTTTCGGCAAACGCTGAAGCACCTCTGCCGCTGACCGCGCGAGCGATGGCGGGAGCCGCCGCGGCGCGGCGACGCGTGCCTTGTCGGCTACGGCTTCTTCATCCGCTCGCTCAAGCGCTCCAGCAGCTTCGAGAACGGAGA
>Ga0070713_100001643_pt1 | contig 14353 bp, 14 predicted proteins | sample LARL82metaG_FD_65465 | JGI IMG/M metagenome (GOLD analysis project Ga0070713, IMG submission 65465) | Corn, switchgrass and miscanthus rhizosphere microbial communities from Kellogg Biological Station, Michigan, USA - LAR L8-2 metaG | ecosystem: Host-associated > Plants > Roots > Rhizosphere ...
TGTCGAAGTTGAGCGTCCGATAATCCCAGCTCGGGTCTTTAAACACTACATACTTAAAATGTTCCTGCGCGATCGCGAACGTCTGCGGCCCGCCCATCACGGCCCAACCCATTTCGCTCCCCGGCTCCAGCCCGGGAAAGATCTGCTCCTTGGTGCGCGAATTCGCGACGCCGGAGTAGATTCGCCGAGCCGCTTCCACCTGCGGCGCAGTGAGACACCCGGAGCTGTCGGCGCCCTTGCACGCCAGCACCGCGGGATCGAACTGGCAGCGCGTCGGATCATCCACAATCCCGTCCTTCACTCCGTCGCGGGCGTCGCACGCCTCCAGCACGGCGTTATGAACCAGCGGGTACTTGCTCGGCGGAATGTAGCTCGCCTCATTGCTATGCATGGCCTGCGCGATCCACAGCGCATGGGCCGCTCGGCCGGTCCAGTTGTTGGCGGGCGCGCCGGCGATGATGGCGTCGAAATCTTCCGGATACCGCTGCGCTTCTTTCAGCCCCTGCTTTCCGCCGGCCGAGCAGCCGTTCCAGTAAGACAGCTTCGCGACCTTCCCGTAATAGGCCGCGATGATCGCCTTGCTCTTCGCGGTCATCTCGTGGACCGCGCGATAGCCATAATCCACCAGCTTCTCGGGATGGTCGAGCGCGAAGCGGGCGCTGGAACCCTCGTGTCCCGTATCGGTGCTCGCGCCAGCGAAGCCGCGTTGAACGGCCGACGCCAGCGCACTGTTACTGATCGAGCCCGACCAGCCGCCGTTCCCGACCGCCTCGAATTTCCCGTTCCAGCCCGATGCCGGCATCCAGACTTCGATTTTGATATCGGAGTCGCTGGACGGTTTGAGCGTGGCTGCCACGCGGCAGTACGGCGGCAGGTCCTTGTTCGAGACCACGGACTGTGCCGCCGTGATGGTGGTGTCCGGCAGTGACAGCCATGTCAGGCTTTCGCAAGACGCGGCCAGCAACGGTACCGCGCTGAAAACGGTGGCGATAAGAACCGCAGGTGACATATTGACTGCTAGCATATCGCAGAATTGCCGGAGCCCTGGTTTACACTGAAATTGAACCACCCTAAATTCCATGCGTTGGACCAAGCTCTTCATCCCCACGCTGCGCGAAAACCCCGCCGCGACGGAGAGCATCGGCCATCAATGCCTGCTGCGGGCCGGCTACGTGCGGCAAGTGGCTCCGGGCATTTACGCCAACCTGTTTCTGGCCGAGCGGTCGACGTCGAAGATCGTGGCGATCGTCCGCGAAGAAATGGATGCCATCGGCGCGCAGGAAATACGGCTGCCGGTCCTGCATCCTGCCGCGGACGTGGTCGCGTCCATCGCCGAGGGAGAGCTGCGAAGCTACCGGCAGCTTCCACAGATATGGCATCACATCTACACTCGACTCGACGAGCAGAAGCACTCCCGGCCCGACCTGCTGCGTGCCCGGCAGCACTTAGTAAGTGAATCGTTCTCCTTCGATGTCGATGCGGCGGGGCGCGACGCTTCCTACCAGAAGCACCGCGAAGCTTACTCGAAACTCTTCAACCGCTGCGGTCTGAAATGTTTCGTGGCTGAAACACAGTCGGGCGCGATGTTCGCCGTCGCTTCGGATGCGGGGGATACCGTCATCGCGCGCTGCGCGGGTTGCGGCTATGCGGCCACTTTAGAAAAAGCAACAGCCCGAGCAACACCTCCCGCGATTGCCGATCCGGAAGGCGACTCCGCCCCCGAGCCGTTCCACACGCCCGGGCGTAAAACCATCGCCGACGTGGCCGAATTCACCGGCCTCCCAGAGACCTCGCAGATGAAAAGCCTGGTGCTGGTGGCCGACGGCCAGCCCGTGCTGGCGCTGGTGCGCGGCGACCATACCTTGAACGAAACCAAGTTCGCCCAAGCAATGCAGGCCGCCGAGTTCCGGCCTGCGCACGCTGAGGAAATCCGGCAATGGTTCGGCGCCGAGGCCGGATCGCTCGGACCGGTGGGCGTCAAGAATATGCGTATCATCGCCGACGAAGCACTGCGCGGCCGCCGCAATATGATCGCCGGCGCCAACCGCGACGACTACCATCTGCGCTACGTCACTCCCGGCGAGGATTTCGAGCCCGAATATCTCTACCTGCGCCAGGTGACGGCCGGCGATGGATGTTTTCGATGCCCCGGCACCCTCGAGTGCATCCAATGCAGGGAGATGGCCCGACTGCATAAGAGCGGATGTAGCCCTGGCACTTATCACCTCTACCTGGATCGCGTGTTGAGCACAGCGGCCGAGCTTCATCACGACCCCGACGGTATGTCGCTGCCTGCGGCCATCGCGCCGTTCGATGTGGTCATCACGCCGGTGTCGATCACAGACGAGGCGCTGCGAACGGCCTCGGAAGAGCTGTACGAGAACTGCCACAAGATGGATCTCGATACGCTGTTCGATGATCGCGACGAGCGGCCCGGTGTGAAATTCAAGGATGCGGATCTGACCGGCATTCCGTACCGCATCACCATCGGCAAGAAACTAGCGGAGGGCATGGTGGAAGTAGTCGAGCGACGCAGCAAGAAGCGGGAGGATGTCGGCAAAGAGTACGCGGCGGCGTTCATCGCGGGGAAGATCCGGCCATGACAGTTGACTGGAACGCGGTTCGCAGCGATTTTCCGGCGCTCGCTAACTGGACCTATCTCAACACGGCCACCTTCGGCCAGTTGTCCCGACGATCGACTGAAGCCGTTGCGCGGCATTTCGCGCATCGCGACAAATTCGCGTGTTGGGATTTTCTGAGCTGGTACGACGATGCCGACCGCGTGCGGTCGAAAATCGGCCGGCTGATCTGCTGCAGCCCCGACGATGTGGCCTTCATTCCCAACGCCTCGACAGCGCTCGGAATTCTGCTGACCGGCCTCGACTGGCGCGCCGGCGATCGCATCGTTACACTCGACCACGAGTTCCCGAATAATCTCTACGCGCCCACTATGCTTGGGCGCCTCGGTGTCGAGATGATCGAAACGCCGTGGGAGCGCTTCTACGAGACCGTGGATGGGAGGACGCGGCTGGTCGCCATCAGCATGGCAAACTACAATACTGGCTTCGCGCCGCCACTCGCTGAAATCGCGGAGTTTCTTCGCAAGCGCGACGTCCTGTTGTACGTCGACGGCACGCAGTGTCTGGGAGCGCTGCGGTTCGATGCCAGCCGCATTCAGCCGGATCTGCTGGCGGTCCACGCCTACAAATGGATGCTCTCGCCCAACGGCATCGGGTTCATGTACGTGCGGCCGGATTTGCGCGAGCGGCTTCGTCCGAATGCGATTGGCTGGCGCAGCCATCGTGATTGGCGGAATGTCGACAATCTGCACCACGGCGTTCCCGAGCTGACGACCACAGCGGAAAAATACGAAGGCGGCGGGGTCTCGTCCGCGTTGCTGTGTGCCATGGAAGCTTCCATCGATTTGATGCTGGAGATCGGTCCGGAGGTCATTGAGCAACGAGTGCTCGGCTTGGCATCGAAGACACGCGATATTCTGCGAGACCTCGGCGCCAGCGTCGAAGTTCAGGCTTCACCGATCGTCGCGGCGCGATTTGAAAATCTCGATGTGTCCGCGTTATCGCGCTCTCTCAAGGAGCAGCGAGTGTTGGTGTCGGCTCGTCGCGGGCACCTGCGGGTGTCAACACACTTCTACAACAATGAGCAGGATCTGGAAGCGCTCAGGGAGGCGCTCCGCCGCTGATCGCAGGGACGATCGATATCTCGGCGCCGTCCGGGATTGATGTCGCCAGCCCTTCCAGATAACGTATGTCTTCATTGCCAACGAAGATGTTGATATGCTCGCGGACTTCGCCTTGTTCGTTCGCGAGACGATCGCGGAGCCCGGGATAACGCGACCACAGTGCTTGTAAAACATCGCGCAACGTGCCGCGGGATGCATTGATTTCCACGCGGCTCTGCCCGTCGGTATAGACGCGCAATGCGCCGGGGATATGGAAAATGACCGCCACTACTTGCCGACCTGAGCAGCGCGGACACACACCACGGCGGGCAGCCCTTCGAGAATCTTTTTCCAGTTCTTGCCTTCGTCGATGGAGCCGTAGATGACGCCGCTGCGCGTGCCGAAGTAGATGCCCAGCGGGTCCAGCATATCGGTCACCATGCCGTCGCGCAAGACCGTTTCGTATGCGCCCTTTTGCGGCAGCCCGCGCATCAGTGGTTCCCACGAGTCACCGGCATTGCGAGTGCGATACACGCGCAACCGGCCGCCCGGCGTGCAGCGAAACTCGTCTGACTCCACTGGAAGAATGTAGACCCACTCGGGCTTGCGAGGATGCACCACCATCGCAAAACCGAAATCGGATGGGACGCCATTGGCGATGTCCTGCCAGCTCTCGCCGCCGTTGTCCGATCGATAGAGTCCCCAGTGATTTTGCAGGAAGAGACGCTCCGGCCGATCGGGATGCATCACGATCTTGTGCACGCATTGTCCGAACTCGGGCTGCTTTTCGGGTGTGAATACCACGCGAACGCCGCGATTGCGCGGGTTCCAGGTTGCGCCGCCGTCGTCAGTGCGGTAAACGCCGCCGGCGGATATGGCGACGTACATTGAGCCTCGCGCGGCTGGATCGAGCACGATGGTGTGCAGGCAGAGGCCGCCGTTTCCGGGCATCCAGCGCGGCCGATGCGGATGATTCCACAAGCCGCGGACCATCGACCACGTGCCCCCCGCATCGCGCGATTCAAATAGCGCAGCCGGCTCCACGCCGCAATACATCACATCCGGCTGATCGGATCCACCGAGGCAAATGTTCCAGATGTTCTTCAACGAGTCGCCGGTGTCGGCGGGAAAGCGGACGTTGGCTTCCAGCGGATTGGTCCAGGTCTTTCCGAAGTCGTCGGTGGAGCGCAGGAACGTGCCCCAGAGCAAGCTGTGCGTCGCGGCGAATATGCGGCGCCGGCCTTCGCGGCCGTCATAGGCCATCGCGTAAACAGCGTGGCCGTGAAAGTATGGCCCACCGACTTCCCAACGCGAGCGCCGTGAATTCGACCGAAGCAGAAAAGCACCCTTGGTGGTTCCAACCAGCAACAGGACATCGCCCTTCTTGGGATGGACGTGTTTGATGCCGCGCAGGACAGTTGTTCGCGGACCCGTAAATTCAGGAGGCGCGGGCGCGGCCATTCTGGCGGATTGAACCGCTTCGAGCGCGGCCCGCACTTCGCTGGCCCGCTGGTATCGTTGCGCGGGCTCTTTGGCGAGGCAGCGTTGGATGATGGACCACAAGCTGGGCGGAACGCGCGCGGGAAGCTGCGCCGGCATATCGTGCAGGATGGAAGAGCTGATTTCGAAACTGGTGCGTCCTTGAAACGGCAATTGTGCCGACGCCGCTTCGTACAACACCACGCCCAAAGCCCACAGATCCGTGCGGGCGTCGGCCTCCTGGCCGCGTAGAACCTCGGGCGCCATATAGGATAAAGTTCCCGACATTGCGCCGACGCCGGGCAGCGAGCCGAGTGTCGCTGTAGCTTCATTCAGCATTGCCTCGGGCAAGCGCCGCGCTAATCCAAAATCGAGAATCTTTACCAGTCCGTCGGGCGTAACGACGACGTTGGAGCTTTTCAGGTCGCGATGGACGATACCGCGGTCGTGCGCATGCGCGAGGCCAGCGGCGATCTGGGTGCCGTAACTCAGAACCGACTCTGCCGCGAGTCCGTTGGTTCCGATCAGTTCGGTCAGCGTCTTGCCCTGGACCAATTCCATGACGATATAGTGGTCGCCCGCGAACTCGCCGACCTGGTGAATGGTGCAGATGTTGGGATGGCTGAGAGCCGACGACGCGCGCGCTTCATGCAGAATGTGATCCCGCGAAGATTTGTTACCCGCAGCGCCTTCAGACAGCACTTTCAGAGCGACGTCGCGATTGAGGACTTCATCATGCGCGCGGTAGACGACGCCCATGCCGCCTTGTCCGATTTTGGAGATGATGCGATAGTTGCCGAGTGACTCGCCGATCATGACTAATCCGGCACGTACTGCCGCAGATAGCGGTGCGCCATTTGGAAGCCGGTTTTGAAGTCAGCGGTAAATTCCGGGCCGGGATGGTCCGCGCCATATAAGTTGTCTTCGTGCTCAATGCTCATCGCGCCGGTATAACCGGCTCGCTGCAACACGGTGAAGAACTCCGACCAGCGAATCGAACCCAGGCCGGGCAGGCGATAATTCCACCACTTCGTGCCGTTCACCGGATTGATCCCACAACGCCGCAGGACGTCCCAACGGATCTCGGTATCTTTTAAATGCACGTCGTAAATCTTGTCGATGAAATCTCGCGCGGTCTGAATCGGATCCATCATCTGCCAGACCAAGTGCGATGGATCGTACTGCAAGCCGACGTAAGGTGAGTCGCCGAATCCTTTGAATAGCGTTTCGAAACCAATGGGACTGACGGCCAGGTTCGGTCCGCCGGGCCACGGCTCCCAGAGAATTCGCACGTGGTTCTTTTCGCAGGCCGCGAAATACTTCTCGTTATAGGTGCGAACGATCTCGTCCACCTGTGTTTGAAATGGCTTGCTCACGTCTTTACCGGAGCAGGTGCCGATATGAGAAACGCCTAGTTTTCCGGCCAATTCTATGGCTTTCACGAAATACGCGTTCTCGCGGGCGCGTTGCGCTGGGTCAGCGGATATGTGATTCTGCGTGACCTGAAAGGCCGAGACGTGCATCTGGTTGGAAGCGAGCGTGGCTTTGACGCGCGCGATCTTGTCGTCTGTCATCGTGTTGGCGTCGAGCGGCGATCCGGGATCGGCGCCCAGGATCATGTTGGTAAAGCCTTCCTGATGCGCGAAGGCGACATTGGTTTCGGTGAACGGCCCGAGTACTCCGAGCTTCGGCTTCCATTCCTTGAATTGCGTTTGCGCCCGCGCGGCTGAGGCGACGGCCAGGGCGCCCATGAGTGTGCGTCTAGTCATGCCTCTTCAGTTTCTCACTGGCGTAAGCCGCCGAACTGGACTTGAAAGCCGTCCGGGTCCAGGATGTGCAGACTGGTCTTGGTGTCGCCCTGTACGATCTTCAGACTTCGGCGCTTCACCTCGGCTGCCATGGCTTCCTTCTCCTGGTCCCAGTTGGCGATCGTGTATGCGATGTGATCGACCTTGGGGGCGGGCTGCCGGTTACGAATAATCAGGATGTTATTGCCGAATGACAAGCGGCATTGCTTGCCGTCGTCTTCGGAGACCTTCATCCCGAACAGGCCGGCATAGAAATCACGCGTCTTGGCGTAGTCGGTCACTTGATAGGACACGTGGTTGAAGTTGGTGGCGTTGAGCACTTTTGCCTCGGCCGCTGCCGCCGGCACAGCGCTTACGGAAGACGCTGCCGCCGCCGCTATTGTCAGGTTCTGGATGAGCTGCCGCCGGGTGAGCTTTCCCTGCTCGAACTCGTTTACTAACTTTGCGATAATTTGTTCCATGTCTGGTCGTCTCCTCGATGGCATACAAGTATACACCTGAGGTATTAAACGTGATCAACCGGCGTCAGTTTGTTCTTTCAGCCACTGCTGCTTCGACCGTTGGCCGCGTGCTCGCGGCACCGGCGAAAAAATACGATCTGATCGTCAAGGGGGGACGCGTCATCGATCCCTCGCGCAAGCTGGACGCGATTCGTGACGTGGCGATCGCGAATGGCCGGATCGCGGCGGTGGAGGCCACAATTTCCGCTGACGCGGCCGAAACGATCGACGCGCACGGCAAGTTGGTGGTGCCGGGTCTGATCGATATCCACACCCACGCTGCGCGCGTCAAGGAAGGACCAGAGCTGTGCCTGGCAGATGGCGTGACCGGATGGATCGATGCTGGATCGCAAGGAGCGGATCGCATCGGCGAAACAATTGCAGTGGCCAAGTCTGCGCCGCAGCAGTGCCGGGTTCTGATCAACATCGGGCGTGCGGGTGTGGTGCCGGAGGGCGACACGATGGACATCAGCCGCGCCGATGTCAGCGCTGCGAGCGAGGCGATTCGGGCCAACCGCGAGATGATCGCCGGCGTGAAAGCGCGGCTATCGCGGGACGTCGCCGGCCCGAATGATTTCGAGGTGCTGAGGCGTTCGCAGGAAGTGGCGTCGTCGTTCAAGCTTCCCGTAATGATCCATATGGGCCAGACGATGTCGCCGCTGCCAAAGCTTCTCGCGCTCCTCAAATCGGGCGATGTCGTCACACACATGTTTGCGCCGCCGCCGAACAGTATCATCGACGAGAGCGGGCACATTCTGCCGGAGGTGATGGCTGCGCGCCGCCGTGGAGTCTGGTTCGACCTCGGCAATGGGCGCACCGGCCATTTACGCTGGGATATCGCCGAGCGCGTGCTGCAGGCGGGCTTCCTGCCAGACACCTTCTCGACCGACTGGACTCCGGAAGGCCGTACGTCGCAGGTCGTCGACTTTCCGAACGTTATGTCGAAGTTCCTGATGCTGGGCATGTCACTCGACCAGGTGGTGGCGTGCACGACCGTCAATGCGTCCCGCGTATTTCCGGTCTTCCGTGGTCGCGGCACCTTGAAGGTAGGCGCGCCGGCCGACGTTGCAGTGCTCGAACTAAGGGAAGGGAGCTTTGAATTCGAAGATAACTTCGGGAACAAACGGACCGGCCGCCAAAGACTGTACCCGAGTGCCACACTGCTGGCGGGTAAGCGGGTTGCGACACGCGGTTAGAGGTGGCCGGGTGGGCGATGGGGTCGCGGTTCGGGCTCAACCGGCGGCCTCGAAGCGCTCGAGGGCGGCGTCGCTGGCTTCCGAAAGTCGATCGCGGCGTTGGATGAAGGTCTCGATCTGGTCCTCAACTGTGATTTGTCAAAGGATCAGTTTATTAGCACAGATTTTTCCGAGTCGTCATTTGCCCGTGTGAGTTTCAGAGACTGTGGGTTCCACGATGTGAAGTTGGATCGAACTCAGCAGTTCTCCGTTTCATATCACGGCGCTAAACTTAGAGGCTCCAGCTTTATGGACGCGACGCTCAGCCAAGTGGACTTTCGCGGCGCGACGCTCGACTCGGTCGATTTTCGCGGCGCTAAGATGACGAACGTGGCCGTTGGAGGCGCAGACCTAAGAAATACGTTTGGGCTAACGTTCGTTATGTTGCAGGGTACGATAGGTGACGACAAGACGCTCCTACCTAAAGGAATCGACGCTCCAAAGCGCTGGAGTGAAGCGGGTCCAATTGAGAGATCGTTTGCACTCTTCCATCCACCTTTATACACGGGAGTTACTGGCCCGCAAGACACAGGCCAGGATGGTATTACGACAAGGCTGTTATTTCCCTATGTAACTAACCAGGCAGGATTCGACACTGGAATTTCACTATCAAACATATCAGATGATCCATTCGGGTCGGCAAAAAACGACGGTATATGCACGGTCCACTACTACGGCAGTCTGGTTGGTGGGGGCGTTGCTCCAAAAGCTCAAACGACGCTAGTGCTTCATGCGGGCGAACAGGCGATTTTCACTCTATCCGGTGGTGGCAGCCACGGGATTTACTCCACGCCGGGCTTTCAAGGCTACATAATTGCCGAATGCCGATTCAAGGCAGCAGGTCTCGGATTTGTTTCTGATACTGATGCCAAGCGAGTTGGCTCTTGCTATGTCGCGCAGCGTTTATGATTTGTGCGGAAACGGATACTGAATGAAGCGTTCTCTTGAGGTCATGCGTGTTGTCCTCGCCTCAGCCAACGATGTTGGAGCAGAACGCCAATTAGCTGAGCAGGTCATCAAAGAGCTCAACAGTCCGACAGGAGAACTGTTGGGAATCATAATTAAACTTGTCCGTTGGGAAGACCTACCACCGGGTTTGCACCACGGAGGCTCCCAGGGCTACATAGACGACGCTTTCCGAATACCGGAATGCGAGCTTGTTGTCGGTGTGTTCTCGATGCGTCTTGGCGCGGGAACCGAGCATGAAGTTCGTAAGGCTTACGACGCATGGAAGAACCAGGGAAAGCCACAACTGATGCTTTACTTTAGACAGAAAGGCAAACTTCCGGAGACAGCCGAGGAAATTGACAACCTTTCTAAAATCATATCCTTCAAAGAGGAATTAAGGAAAAAAAGGCCAGATCCGTTTTACAAAGACTACAGTGATTCAGATGACTTCCGCTTAAGACTTCATGACCACTTGATCCGAAAAATGTTCGAGTTTGCTGCATCGCGATCATTGCTTCGTTCGCCAGATACCGCGCTCGTCGGCGCTGCCTCTGCAATTGCCAGGTCGGTTCGGATTGAGGGTATAACGGAGCGTGTTGGAGATATCGACATCACGCTAGGGACATCGCGTGAGCAACTGGAAATTTCAGCGGACTTTACGGTTTTCCTCAATACAAACATTACCAATCGACTGTCGGACGGGAACATGTTGGAAGACGTGAAATTGGTAGAGGTGCATCAAGGACGCCAACAAACCGCACCACCGATTACGGCCAAACTCGTTGGGCTGAATACAGCCCTCTTCCCTGCGATTCCCCTCAAACTCAGGCGCGATGCTGGCTCCATCGTGTTCCGGGTGGCGGGCCTTCGCGCGAACGCGGTACAGTTGGGGCTGACAGCGACGCTGGATCCGACGGAGGTCGTGGCATACGTTCGAATCGAGACTCCTGAGACAGAACCCCTTCTGCTCAACCCCCAACTCACTGTCGGTCTGGCTTACCCAACATACATTTTTCGGGTGGCGAGCCCCGCTAACCGAAGGCCCTCCTCCCTCCAGATCTCTCAGAGAGATGGTCTGAATTGGGATCTAAGAGAGAGCGAAACTTGCAACATTGAGAAGTTCGGTCTCTTTCTTAATTTCAGGGATTTATTAATCGGCGTACTCAGCGGAGTCAACGTCGGTCCTGATCAAACACATTTGTGCGTTCGCTTCCACGACATACCGGATGGGGTCGAACTGTTAGTCAGCGCGTACGACATCATCTCGGAGGAAACACCTATCGCGCAATCAGCAATTGAAGGATTCAATCTACAAAACTATGATCCGTCTGAGGTCCCGCTCCGCAGATTGACTGTATCGGAAGGCAGTGCCGAAGCGGTTTGGGTAGCCCCAACTCGTTTTACCTTGCTGAGTTTTGGCGTCTTGGTGTGTTGCAAGCGCGGCGCATCGTTAGGAACTTGCGAGGTCACCGGAATGATTATGCCCATGAGCACCGTTCACACAGCGAGTACGGATGCGCCCGTACCGAGGTTTGCTCAGTTGTACCCCTGGCATTACGTCTTCTCTGTTGTTCCAGAATGATCGGTTCCATCGCATGAAGCCACAGAATTACAAAACCGTGCCGTTTTGTAATTCCCAGTGTTCTATTGACAGAATGGCCCCGTGACTGGGCTCCATCACCAGTGCGAAGATGAGGGCATGTCGGAACTAGTCTTCGAAGTCACCCAAGAGGCGGATGGTGGTTATTGCGCTGGTTGTCTGACGCTCGACATCTTCACGCAGGCTGGCTCTTGGGACGAACTTCGGGGCAACCTGCGCGAGGCTGTTCGGGCTTACTTCTTTGATGGCGGCATCCCGGAGCGCATCCGCTTGCACCTGGTGCGGGACGAGGTGCTTGCCCCGGTGAGAAGATACAAGCCGCTATGAGTGAAACCAAGTTTCCAGCCGATTGGGACGAACAGAAAGTGCGACGAGTGCTCGCCCATTACGAGGCGCAGACCGAGGAGGTTGCCCTGGTGGAGGATGAATCCGGCGTTCAGCCATCCGATACCGTGATGAACATTCCCCACGAGCTAGTACTTAGAGTTCGGGAACTGATCGCCAAGCGGCAGAGCTAGCTATATAGCTAGAGCACCGCGCTTAGCGTTCCGCGCCCAAGTTGGCAGGTCAGAGACCTGCCCCACATTTCTGTTGCTTGCGATGTGAGCTGAAAGCGTGCATTCATCCGTGCGGCTTCAACCGCTCGATTCGCCGTCGCCTCAACATCTCAACGGCTTCATCTCCGTCGATGAGTTCGCCGCGCTCGGCCTCAGCAAAACCTTGCTCTATGCGGGCGGCTACGGCTTCGCGTTGGTCGAGCATCCAGTCTTCCAGATCAAGTTGTTCGCGGATGATCTCGAACGCCTGATCCAGGACCTCGGCTGGGCTCTGATAGGCCCCAGATTTGACGGCTAGATCTATGACACGCTGCTGTTCGGGTTTTAGATCAATCGTCATGATGTCCTCCTGTTGCGAAGCAGCTTCTTTCGTCCCTGACCTCACCGTACTCCGGCTGGGGTGATGCGGTCAAGTGGATCGTACGTCGTTCGGAATGTTTGGACCGCTTCCTCACGGTCCCGGCTCGGTAAAACGGGGCGCGGCTCGGTAAACCGGGTTGGGGCCTGCTATCGGTGCCGGCGACCGGTGGCGCAGATCCAGTTTCTTCCGGACAGGTGCATGGTCGCGACTTCGGTGAAGCCGGCCTGGGTCAGGAGCTCACGGTGCTCGGCGTCGGTCAAGTAGGCGGCGCGGAGCAGCGGCATAACGATGCCGTACAGAAACCGCAGGGGACCGCCACGGTACGTTTCGGCGATCAGCGCGAAAGTTCCACCGGGCTTGAGGGCTCGCAAGATTTCCCGCATGTTGGCCGGCAGGTCAGGCCAGTAGTAGTGCGTCTCTACGGCCGTGACGATGTCGAAGGTGCCATCCGCGAACGGCAAAGCCTGCACCGAACCGTGCTCGATCTGGACGCGCCCAGCCTCGATCTCCTTCGCATTCGTGTCGCGCGACACAGCGACGCTGGCGTCCGAATAGTCCAGCCCAATGACCTTGCCTTTTGCTGCCAGGGCTGCGAGTTTCCGCACCGTCCAACCGCCTCCGCAACCAACATCCAGAATGGCGGCATTCTTCGGGACGGTCACCTGTTGCAGCGCCCAGTCGGTCATTTTGGAGTGACCGACATTCATCGCCCGGACCATGCGCCTGCCGAGCCAACCACTGGGCTTTCGAACCTGGCGGAAGAGCCAAGCCGCCAACACAATGATCAGGACGAATCGGAGGATCTTCAGCAATGTGTGTAGTCGGAGGAAGCCGGGAATCTATTTACCAACCAGGTGCGTGGTGTCTCTGTTGTTTTCGCAGACGTCCTCCATTATTTCGGTGTCGGCGAGATATTGAAATTGCATCGGAAACGACCAGGTCTTGGTGTAGGCTTCGGGATCGTCAATGGTGACTTCGACGTCCAGGTGACCAAAGTCGCGGCGGCGGAAGCGTTCGATGGTATGAAGGGCCTCGGTATGAGGACGGCCGTGGTCATCGAGCCAGCTCTTGTCGTTGAAACCGCGCGTGTCCACCACGAACCAATCGCCTTCCCACTTACCGATGGAATAGCCGAGCCAGGCGGGATTGGAAGCCGGCGGATGAGGGCGGCCATCCGTGAAGACTTGGCGGTAGCGCGTGAATTCTTCGTACAGAATCAAGGTCAGGCCGGGGTTTTGCACGATTTTCATCGGCACTGGAATCAGCATCTGATCGGGGATGCCGTGGGGCAGACATTGTCCGGAGGGCCGGTCTGCTGAAAGGTTTGCGACACGCTGGCGGTAGAGCGCTTCCGCGGCCGGGAGCATAGGCGGTATCTTTTCCCCGGTCCGCATGAGGTTCTCCAAGCTGGGGCCAATCGAGAGACCCTCTACCGCTGCGTTAGTACGTTCGTTGGTGGAGCGCTGACGTTGCCAGAGTCCGGACAGATCGGGCTTGCCGTCCGTAGTTTTTGGAACCGGTGCGGCCAGATTGGGTTTGCCGTCAGGAGTGCGCGGTATGCCAGGAGTCGGATAGTTCAGCCACTGAGCTGATGCGGAGATGGTCCATAGCATTGAAAGACAAACCCGGTGGGTCATTGATCAACTCCTGTCAGTTCCGTGCGAACAGATAGACGATTGTAGCTCACGGGACTTCCGGGCGGGTGTGCGGAGAGTCAGCGCGGAAGGCGGAAGGTTACGTTGCGCTCGCGATTGAAGCGCTCGCTCAAATCACGGTCGACCGAAGAGAGCGGCGCTTGCTTCTGTTCGTGCTCCATAGTTACGTAGTGGAGCGTTGTGCCGTCGACCCAATACGCGAGGACGGCCCGGATGGTGGAGTCCTTGAAGGCGATCAGGAAGAGCGGCGTCTCGTATTTCTGCTCCTGAGCTGGGGGAGGTGCGGGTGGTTCTGGAGGCGGCACAAATTCCGGAGGGGGCGCGGCCGCGTAGCCATAGGGCGAATTCGAAATGATCATTACGCTGGGGGAGCTTGAACCGTACCCGGCATACGGGTATCCATTGGAATACGGATAAGAAGATGGATAGGAATCGTAGAAGAACGGATCGGAGTATCCATAGCCGCCGTAAAATCCGTAGAAGGGAATAAATCCGGATCGACCGCGGAATCCAAAGCCACGGTTAAAG
>Ga0070713_100001644_pt1 | contig 14351 bp, 14 predicted proteins | sample LARL82metaG_FD_65465 | JGI IMG/M metagenome (GOLD analysis project Ga0070713, IMG submission 65465) | Corn, switchgrass and miscanthus rhizosphere microbial communities from Kellogg Biological Station, Michigan, USA - LAR L8-2 metaG | ecosystem: Host-associated > Plants > Roots > Rhizosphere ...
TCGCCGCCGACGTCGTACAACGCGTGCGAGATCTGCCCCAGCGAGTTGTACTTCACCGCCTCGATCAACTGCTCGAACACGTTGCGGCGGTCGCGCGCCGTTTGCTGCAGCACTTTGAGGCTGTCTGACATCAGAGCATTGCGCGCCTCGCCGAAACCAGGGACGACTATTTTGCGCAAAGGGTCGGGTTCATTTTTCTTGCCGTAGGAATCATCAGGAGGCGACAAATGAGTCGGCTCGATGTTGATGATCACCCGGATCGCCATCGCGCCATTCCCCCACGCCATTTCCCGGGCATGCTCACATTCTGTCGCCGAGTGACGATGCTAAGCTTTACGGCAAAGGATTTCCGGTACATCTTTCAAGGAGTTCGCATGCCTCCCTTCCAGCTTGCAACAGGTTGCGTCGATCTTGCGGCAAGAAATCTACGATCAGGAGCACTATCATGAAAACAGCAAGGACGCTCGCCGTCAGCCTCGCCCTACTCGTCTACGGCGCTGCCGCAGTCGCCGCCGACAGTACGAGGCAAGTCATCCAGCGCAATGCACCGAAAGGCATCACGACCGCGTTCTATACGTGCATCGACAAGGCCGGCTCCGACACCGTCGCTCTCGCCGCGTGTCTGTCTACGGAGAAGACCGCGCAGGACGCGCGGCTCAACACCACCTACAAGGCGCTGCTCGGCAAGCTCCATGGCAAGGCGAAGGATCAACTGATCAGCGCCGAACGCGCCTGGCTCAAGTTCCAGAATGAGGATGGCACTTTCCAGAACCTGCTCTACGGCGATGAAGCCATCGACAACCTCGACTTGACGCAGAACGAGATTTTCAGCCTGTGCAAGAGGGCTGACGAATTGGACCAGTACCTGTCCATCGCGAATGACCTGTAAACACATCATTGTTAAAGGAGTAACACGATGCCCACCCCCAACACACACGATATCGACTCGCTTGCTGGTGCCACGTATTTCGTGGTCGGTCGTGGTACTGAAGGCGGCCCGTCTTCCTATCACCTCACCATTGCTGGCGTTAGCTCAGGCACGTCCGACCCCAACTGGGGCAAGGTAGACAAAGTCGCTGCCAACAGTGGCTATTCGCTGGGCACGATCCAGGTCGATCTCGGCCAGCGTGGCACCTGGACACTCGGTGCAACCGACGGCGCCGCGCTAAAGCCTGGCGAGACCACTTACGTCGACAGCATCATCGATCAGGCCTCGAAGTACGCAAAAGATCACGATCTGAAGTTCACATCGAATACGGCGCAACTTCGCACCGATCTGCTGACACATGGCGATGGCGACCGTGGCCGGACCAGCCTCACTTTCATCGACACCGACACGCGCGACAGCATCAATGCGTGGGCGTCGTCTGAAGACGGCCAGAAGTGGATTCACACGAACATCGACTATCCGCAGATCAGGCATGCGACGCAGTCGGCCATGGACATGCTGGACACGTACGGCAAGAACATTCCGGAAGACCGCCGCCTGGAGACTGTCGCCATTTTGGCAAAGACGGAGAACCAGATCCCCTCGCAGATGGCGAAGTTCGAGAAGGTGCTGAAGAACGGCGGCGATTACGACAACGTGCTTGCCGAGGCCAACGAAATAAAGCGCCATCACCGTTTCTACGATGGCCCGAAGGCCGCCGCTCTGGCCGAGCAATACAAGAACGCTTGCGCGGATCCGGAGAAAGCGGCCGCTCTCGACCGCGCACATGCCAAGGTAGGCGATGCGAATTTCGATCCCTCGAAGTCCGCAAGCGACCCGGACATCAAGGAAGCCCTGAAAGCGATCGGCCAGGGGGGCCGCGCCCACACGCCGGGCGAGCATGGTTCATTGCGCCTAGGCTCGCACGGCGACAAGGTCATTGGCTTGCAGACCGATCTCGCCAAGCTGGGCTTCACCGACGCGCACGGCCGCGCATTGCATCCGGACGGCGACTTCGGCCCTGGCACGAAGGCAGCAGTCGAGAAATTCCAGCATGCGCATCACATGACGCCCGATGGGATCGCCGGCCCGAAGACGCTGAACGCCTTGCGGATGACCGTGCAGCCGCCGCAGCCGAATCTCGTCGACGCCACACACCCCGGCCACGGGATGTACCGACAGGCACTGGATGCCGTGCATCGCCTGGATGCGCAACAGGGGCGCACACCGGACCAGCACAGCGGCAACCTCGCGGCGGCACTGGCCGTCGCCGCCCATGGCAACGGCCTGAACCGGATCGACCATGTGGTGCTGAGCGATGATGCCAGCCGTGCTTACGCCGTACAGGGCGACACGAACTCCCTGTTCAAGCGCTACACCGACATCAACGTGGCCCAGGCAATCGCTACGCCTGTCGCGCAAAGCAGCGTCCAGTGGCCGCACGATATTCAACAACCTGCCCCGACCCAGACCACGCCGCCCATGCAACAGATGCAAAACCCGCAGGTGGATCAGCCGGTGATGCAGCGCTCACTGTAGAGGTCTCCACAGCTGTCGGGCGCGGCGGATTTCGTGTTGATGCGTAATGCGAAGAGCGCCCCTCACCCCAGCCCTCTCCCCCGGCTGAGCCGGGGGAGAGGGGGCGATGCGGGCTACTTACAGGTTGCGGCGTCGCCGACGACGTCATACAGCGCGTGCGAAATCTGCTCCAGCGAGTCGTACACCGCTTCGAGCAACGGCTTACGCGGCAAGCCGCTCGATTTTTCCAACGGCCTTGCCCAGCACACGATGTGCCTCTTCCAGATCGTAGTCCGCCTGCAGGCCGAGCCAGAATCGCTCGCTGGTACCCAGAGCGGCGGCCAGGCGCACAGCCGTATCCGCGGTGACACCGCGCTTGCCGAGCACGATCTCGTTGATACGGCGCGGTGGCACACCGGCGGCACGCGCCAGCGCGTTCTGGCTGATGCCCATGGGAGCGAGGAACTCCTCGAGCAACACTTCACCGGGATGGATGTTGGGTAGGGTATTCATGGTCAACTCGTTCGCGTCAGTGGTAATCGACGATCTCCACGTCGTGGGCATCACCGTCGATCCAGCGAAAGCAGATGCGCCATTGATCGTTGATGCGGATGCTGTGCTGGCCCCTTCGGCTACCTTTGAGCGCCTCAAGACGGTTGGCCGGCGGGATTCGAAGATCCTCTAGCGAGAAGGCATTGTTGAGCATGCGCAGCTTGCGGCGGGACACGGACTGAATATCAGCGGGCAGCCGCCGGGAAGGCACTCCGCCCCAGATCTTTTCCGCTTCCTTATCGGCAAAGTTCCTGATCACACAGAAACCATAACGCGTACCGTCATATAACGCAAGCCGTCATAACAAAGGCCCGCCAAACGGCGGGCCTTTGTTCATTCAATGGTCCGATTGGCTTACATGTTGCGGCGGTATTCGCCGCCGACGTCGTACAACGCGTGCGAGATCTGCCCCAGCGAGTTGTACTTCACTGCCTCGATCAGTTGCTCGAACACGTTGCGCCGGTCGCGCGCCGTCTGCTGCAGCACTTTGAGGCTGTCCGACATCAGCGCGTTGCGCGCCTCGCCGTAGCGCTTCACGTTGGCGATCTGCTGGCCTTTCTCTTCTTCGGTGGAACGGATCAGCTCGATCTCGGTGGCGATTTCGCCGCCGTGGTCTTTCGGCAGGAAGGTGTTGACGCCGATCAACGGCAGCGAGCCGTCGTGCTTCTTGTGCTCGTAGTACATCGACTCTTCCTGGATCTTGCCGCGCTGGTACATGGTGTCCATCGCGCCGAGCACGCCGCCGCGCTCGCTGATCGCCTCGAACTCCTTGTACACGGCTTCTTCGACCAGGTCGGTGAGCACGTCGACGACGTAGCTGCCCTGCCAGGGGTTCTCGTTGAAGTTGAGGCCGAGCTCTTTGTTGATGATCATCTGGATCGCCACGGCGCGGCGCACGCTTTCTTCGGTGGGCGTGGTGATCGCCTCGTCGTAGGCGTTGGTGTGCAAGCTGTTGCAGTTGTCGAACAGCGCGTACATCGCCTGCAAGGTGGTGCGGATGTCGTTGAACTGGATCTCCTGCGCGTGCAGCGAGCGGCCGCTGGTCTGGATGTGGTACTTCATCATCTGGCTGCGCGCGCTGGCACCGTAGCGCTCGCGCATGGCGCGGGCCCAGATGCGGCGGGCGACACGGCCGATGACGGTGTACTCCGGGTCCATGCCGTTGGAGAAGAAGAAGCTGAGGTTGGGCGCGAAGTCGTCCACGCTCATGCCGCGCGCGAGGTAGTACTCGACGATGGTGAAGCCGTTGCTGAGGGTGAAGGCGAGCTGGCTGATCGGGTTGGCGCCCGCTTCGGCGATGTGATAACCGGAGATGGATACCGAGTAGAAGTTGCGCACCTTGTTGTCGACGAAGTACTGCTGGATGTCGCCCATCATGCGCAGCGCGAATTCGGTGCTGAAGATGCAGGTGTTCTGCGCCTGGTCTTCCTTGAAGATGTCGGCCTGCACGGTGCCGCGCACGTTCTGCAAGGTGTACTGCTTGATGCGCGCGTAAGTTTCCGCATCGACCAGCTCGTCGCCGGAGACGCCGAGCAGGCCCAGGCCCAGCCCTTCGTTACCCTTGGGCAGCTCGCCGTGGTACTGCGGGCGCGGCACGTTCTGGTAAATCGCGGCGATCTTCTTTTCGGCGGCGGCCCAGCGGGCGTCGTCTTCGCGCAGGTACTTTTCGACGTTCTGGTCGATCGCGGTGTTCATGAACATCGCCAGGATCATCGGCGCGGGGCCGTTGATGGTCATGGAGACGGAGGTGCTGGGCGCGCTGAGGTCGAAGCCGGAGTACAGCTTCTTCATGTCATCGAGCGTGGCGATGTTGACGCCGGAGTTGCCGATCTTGCCGTAGATGTCCGGCCGCGGCGCGGGGTCTTCGCCGTACAGCGTGACGGAGTCGAACGCGGTGGACAGGCGCGTGGCGGCGCCGCCCTGGCTGAGGTAATGGAAGCGGCGGTTGGTGCGCTCGGGCGTGCCCTCGCCGGCGAACATGCGAGTGGGATCCTCGCCGCTGCGGCGGTACGGATACACGCCGCCGGTATACGGGTAATGGCCCGGCAGGTTCTCGCGGCCCAGGAAGCTGATCAGCTCGCCCCAGTCCTTCGACTTGGGCGGCGCTACTTTCGGAATTTTCTGGTGGCTGAGCGAGTCGCGGTAGTTGTCGACGCGGATGACCTTGTCGCGCACCTTGTATTCGTTGACGTCGGCCGTGACCGACTTGTACAGCGCCGGCCACTCGCGCAACTGGTGGATGGCTTCGTGGCTGAGTTCTTTGAGGGCGGCGTTGTAGCGCTGGCGGAGGAGGAGCAAGGAGCGGTCGACGGTTTCTCCCCTCTCCCCTTGGGAGAGGGGTTGGGGGTGAGGGTTCGGGGCTTGCGTGGAGCTGCCTGCTCCGGACGAACCCTCACCCTCGGTCCCTCTCCCGGAGGGAGAGGGATGCAGGTCGGCGTTGCGGTACAGCTCCAGCGCACGCGGCAGCTGCGGATCGCCCAGCTCTTTCAGCGACTCGTAATAGTGCTGCGCCTTGCTGGCGAACTCGGCCTGGGTCTCGATGCTGCGATTGATGCTGCGGCCTTGCTCGGCGATTTCGGCGAGGTAGCGCACGCGGCTGCCGGGGATGAGCACGGTGGCGCGCGGCGACTTCAAGGTGGTGTCGAGCTGCGGCGACCACTTCTCCGTCGGCAGCTTGAGCTTGTCGCGCATCAGGCGGCACAGGTTCGAGAACATCCAGGTCACGCCCGGATCGTTGAACTGGCTGGCGATGGTGGGATACACCGGCACGTCTTCGTCTTTCAGGGCGAACGCGGTGCGGTTGCGCTTCCACTGCTTGCGCACGTCGCGCAGCGCGTCTTCGGCGCCGCGCTTGTCGAACTTGTTGAGCACGACGAGCTCGGCGTAGTCGATCATGTCGATCTTCTCGAGCTGGCTGGCGGCGCCGTATTCGCTGGTCATCACGTAGACCGGGAAGTCGACCAGGTCGACGATCTCCGAATCGCTCTGGCCGATGCCGGCGGTTTCGACGATGACGAGGTCGTACGGCTGGCTCTTCAGGAAATCGATGCAGTCGTGCAGCACGATGCTGGTGGCGGCGTGCTGGCGGCGCGTGGCCATCGAGCGCATGTAGACGCGATGGCTGCGCAGCGAATTCATGCGGATGCGGTCGCCCAGCAGCGCGCCACCGGAGCGGCGGCGGGTGGGATCGACCGCGAGCACGGCGATGCGCATCTTGGGGAACGCGTGCAGGAAGCGCAGCAGCAGTTCGTCCACCACCGACGACTTGCCGGCGCCGCCGGTGCCGGTGAGGCCGAGCACGGGCGTGTGCTTGCCGGCGAGTTTCCACTGCTTGCGCTGGTGCTCGAGCTCGGCGTCGGTGAGCTTGCCCTCCTCGATCGCCGAGAGCATGTGGCCGATCGAGATCTCGTCGTCGATGTCGACCTTGGGCAACGCATGGGCCTCGGATTCCGCGCGCTTCGCGGCAGCGTTACCGGCGCGATGCATCACGTCCTCGATCATCTCGGTGAGGCCGAGCTTCATGCCGTCGTTGGGATGATAGATGCGCTCGACGCCGTAGGCCTGCAGTTCCTTGATTTCTTCCGGCGTGATGGTGCCGCCGCCGCCGCCGAACACGCGGATGTGGCCGGCGCCGCGCTCGCGCAGCATGTCGACCATGTACTTGAAGTACTCGACGTGGCCGCCCTGGTAGGACGACAGCGCGATCGCGTCGGCGTCTTCCTGCAGCGCCGCCCGCACCACGTCTTCCACCGAGCGGTTGTGGCCGAGATGGATCACCTCCGCACCCTGCGACTGGATGATGCGCCGCATGATGTTGATCGCCGCATCGTGGCCATCGAACAGGCTGGCGGCGGTAACGAAGCGCAGCGGCGTGGCTTCAGCCTGCGTGGCGCCGGCGGGGACGTGCTTGGCGGGGGAACTCATGGCAACTCCGACATCGTGTGCTTGAACTTCACGATTCTAGTTGATCGCCGGGGAGTGCGGAGTTTTGAGCCTTTCCCTGCTAAAGAACTGCGCGCCCATGGCCTACCACCACGTCATCCCGGCGAAGGCCCACCACCCGTCATCCCGGCGAAGGCCGGGATCGCTCTTCCTTCGTCCTTCAGAAGCGATCCCGGCCTTCGCCGGGATGACGGCAATATTCCCTGAAGTTCCCAAGGAAGAAGGGAAACAGGAAGGAAAACCTACATGCAGAGCGACAGATTCGGGCTGCCGACTACTCGGGTACCGACCTGCTCGCCACGGAGGAAGGCCAGCGCCGCCTCGATCACCTCGGGTGCGTCGAGCACGCGCCGATGGCCTAGCCCTTGCGTGGTGAACAGCCGTGCGCCGGGCCAGAACTGGGCGTAGCGTTCGCCCTCGCCCCATGGCACGTCCGCGTCGTCGAGGTCGTGCACGATCAGTGCGGGCTGGCTCAGTGCGGGCAGATGACGATGCACTTGCAACTGCTCGATGCTGACGCCGGTGCGGCGCAGCAGCCAGGCGTAGAACGGCTGGCGCAGGTATTCGCCCAGCCGTACGAAGCGGAAGAAGCGGCCGGCTGCCGCGGCCATGTCGGCGGCGGGCGCGACCAGGATCAGCTTGCGGGCGCGCCAGTCCTCGTCCTGCGCCAGCGTCACTGCGGCGCCGCCGAGCGAGTGGCCGATCGCCAGTGCGGCGTCGCCGTAGTGCCGGCCGATCGCGCGGATCGTCGCGGTGAATTCCGGCAGCGTGCACAGCTTGCCGCTGCTGTGGCCGTGACCGGGCTGGTCGAACGTGACCACGGCGTAACCCAGCGCCCGCAACTTCGCCACCCATGGCAGGAAGCGCAGGCCGAAGCTGGACCAGCCGTGCGCCAGCAAGGCATAAGGTTGCGTCGAAGGATCGCCCCACACGTAGGTGGCGATGGTCTCGCCGTTCACCAGCAACTCGCCGCGCCGCATCTCGGCATCGCCCTGCACCGCCTGCGCGCGGCTGCGGCTGCTGGCGAACGGGGTGGCGAACAGGCGTGCAGCACGATTCACGGTGCGCGCAGGCGCCAGCCGGCCGCCCAGCGCGAAGCCGGCGCGCACGCTGCCCAGCTTGAGGCGGGCGGCGAGCCCGGGACCGGGGTGATTCATCGTGGTGGGGGATTTGGAGGACATGAGAGGTTTCCTCAGGGTTTCCAGCTGCGCCACAGGCGCTCGAAGGCCGCCGTGGTGAGGCGGCCGGCTTTGTCGAATCCGAACAGCCCGGCGTCGTGGTGCAGGCCGAGCATCAAGGCGTAGATCTCGAAGGCGAGCTGCTCGACGTCGGTATCGGCGTGCAGATGGCCTTCCTGCACGGCTTGCCCGATCGCCTTCTGCAGCTCGCCGCGCCAACCGGATTGCTGCTGCACCACGCCGTCGTGCAGCGCGCCGTCGCGGCCGTCGTATTCGCTGGCGGCGGACAACAGCACGCAGCCGCTCTGATGCTCGCGGCCCCATTCGAACCAGTTCGCCACGATGGCGCGCAGGCGCGGCAGGCCGCGCGGATGTTTCAGCGCCGGCAGCAGCACCTTGGCCATGAACCGGCGCGAGCCGGCATCCAGCACGGCCAGCTGCAGTTCTTCGCGGGAGCCGAAATGGGCGAACACGCCGCTCTTGGACATGCCCACATCCGCCGCCAATGTGCCGATCGACAAGCCTTCCAGCCCGTCATGGCGCGCCAGTGCATAGGCGTGGTCGAGGATCAGGTCGCGGGTGGAAGCGCGCTTGCCGGAGGGGACTGCGGGGAGGGTTTCGGTGATCATGCTTGGCAAAATAGCACGACCGTTCGTACATTTCATCAACCATCCTCAACGTGATTTCTTGCGGGTATGCTCACGTCCCGATCACCTCCGCGAGGACCGCACCCATGAACTATCGGCATCTGCTCGTATCGCTGGCCGCCACGCTGCTGGGCAGCTGTGTCACCTCACCCACCGGCCGCTCGCAACTGATGATGGTGCCGGACAGCCAGATGAACCAGATGGGCCTGACCGCGTTCAACGACATGCGCAAACAGGGCAAATTCGTCGACGCACCGCGCGAACGCGCCTACGCGACCTGCGTGGCCAACGCATTGATCGCGGTACTGCCTGCCCCGTGGAATACCCAGCCATGGGAGGTGCAGATCATCGGCGACGACAGCGCCAATGCCTTCGCCCTGCCCGGCGGCCGCATCGGCGTGAACAAGGGCATGTTCAAGGTCGCCACCGATCAAGACCAGTTGGCGACGGTGCTGGGGCATGAGTTGTCGCACGTGGTGGCACGGCACGGCGCCGAGCGTGTGTCCGACAACATGGCCACCCAGGCGGCGGTGGCGGCGGGCACGATCTACGCCGGCAGCCGCGGCACCAATGCCGGCTATGCCGCAGCGGCGCTGGGCCTGGGTGCGGAAGTGGGCATCCTGCTGCCGTTCTCGCGCACGCAGGAAAGCGAGGCCGACACGCTGGGCCAGCGCTATATGGCGCAGGCCGGCTTCGATCCGCGTGCGGCCGTGACACTGTGGGACAAGATGGGCGCGCAAGGCGGCAGCAAGCCACCGGCATTCCTGTCCACTCATCCGTCTTCTGGCAATCGCGCGCAGGCGCTGAACCAGCAGGCGCAGCAGTTGCTGCCGGTATATCAGCAAGCGCGCAGCCACGGCCGCGCGCCGGACTGCCGGCTGTAGACGGGTATCGAGGTAATCGCCGGCTGAACGGGCCGGCGCTCGCCGTCAACTGAGTGCGCGGTCCGTCGTTCTCCGTCCTGCACGCCGCGCCACGCGGCGATGAAGGAGAGCACCGTGAACCGATCACTCAAGCTGGCCCTGCTCGCGGGACTCGGCCTTAGCTTCTTCGCGGGCGCGACCTACGCGCCGCCCGCCGCTGCACAGGTATCCGTTGGCGTAGGCATCCGGATCGGACCGCCGCCGCCGCGCTTCGAACGCGTACCGCCGCCGCGCGTGGGCTATGTCTGGGCGCCGGGTTACTGGCGCTGGGATGGCCGTCGCCACGTGTGGGCGGGCGGCTACTGGGTGCGCGCTCGTCCCGGCTATCGCTATCGCCCGGCTTACTGGGTGCACGGCCATCGCGGCTGGCGTTTCCATGAGGGCTATTGGGGCCGCTGAACGCGGCGGCCCATGAGTGATCGACGGCTGCCACAGCGGCTTTTGCTCCGAGTGACATCAACAACGCAACTTCCCCATCAACCCGATCCGGAATAAACCATGTCCATTCGTTTTGTTGCCCTCGTTTCCCTCGTCGCCGCGACCGCCCTGGCCAGCGGCTGTGTGGTGGAAGAACCCGTCCACCGCCAGCGCCCGGTCGTCGTCGAGCGCCCCGTGGTGGAGCGCGAATATGTGGAAGTGGTCGCACCACGGCCACCGCCGCCGGTCGTTGTGGAACAGGTAGAGCCCCGGCCCGGCTACATCTGGGCGCGCAGCTACTGGCGCTGGAACGGCCGCGATTACGTGATGGAGCGCGGCCACTGGGAGCCCGAACGGCGGGGTTATCACTACTCGCATCCGCATTGGGAACAGCGCGGCGATGGCTGGCACTGGCGCGCGGGCATCTGGATCGCCGGCTGAAACAGTCCTGGTCGATACGCAAGCAAACGCCCCGCTAGCCGGGGCGTTTGCTTGTGCGATGGTGCGCATGACTCACATGGAAGTTGCCCCGGGCTCCCTCTTCTCGGCCTGCGCGGCGACCATGGCCCGATAGTCGCGGGGCGTCATGCCCACCGTCGCCTTGAACTGGCGGGCGAACGCACTCTGATCGGCAAAGCCGCAGGCCAGGCCGATGGCCGCCACGCTGTCTTCGCCGCGCAGCAACCGCATGGCGGCCTCGATGCGCAACTTGGTCAGCACCTGCTGCGGGGTGAGCTGGAACACGCGGCGGAAATGCCGCTCCAGCTGCGCCACCGAAAGATCGGCCAGATCGGCCAAGGTCTGCACGCGCACGCTGTCCGCGTAATGCTCCTGCAGATGGGCGATGACCCGGCGCAGGCGCACATAGGTCGGATGACGCCCGTCGGGCTGCCCCAGGTCGCGCGATATGCCGACCACGCCGCTGACTTTTCCGCGTACTTCCAGCGGCCGCTTGCAGGTCAGGCACCATCCGGGCGAGCGGTTGGAAAAGATGTGCACCTCGAGCTGGTTCTCGATCACCTCGCCCGCCAGTACCCGCTTATCCTGCGAAGCATAGGAACTGCTCAGCGCGGTCGGGAACAATTCCGTCACGCTGTGGCCGATCACTTCCTCGCGGCGCTTGAGCCCCAACCGGCGCACCAGGGTGAGATTGGCATGCGTGTAGCGGCCGGCATGATCCTTGACGAAAAACACCACGTCCGGCAACGCATCGAACAACACTTGCAACTCGTCAGCTGAAATTTTCACGCCCATTTTTTCGTCTCCCACGCAGCCGCCTACGTCCACCATCGCCAGTGTCCGAACGGCCCTCACGCACGGAAACGCCATTGTGCTGAATTCCGCATCCGCCGGCAGCAAGCATCCCTAGACGCTTGGGCCGCCGCGAAGCGAACATGGATCCATGGATACCATAGACGTCATCGATTCGCATACTGGCGGCGAGCCAACCCGCGTCGTCATCGCCGGCTTCCCCGATCTGGGCGGCGGCACGCTGGCCGATCAACGCCGGCATTTCCGCGACCGCTACGACCGATGGCGCAGCGCGATCGCCTGCGAACCGCGGGGGTCGAGCACCGTGGTGGGCGCTTTGCTGCTGCCGCCGCAGCACGAGGGCTCCTGCGCCGGAGCCATCTATTTCAACAACGTCGGCTATCTCGGCATGTGCGGCCACGGCACCATCGGCGTGATCCGCACGCTGGCCTATCTGGGCCGGATAGCGCCCGGCAAGCACCGGCTGGATACGCCGGTGGGCACGGTCGGCACGGAACTGTTCGAGGACGGACGCATCGCCGTCGACAACGTGGAAAGTTATCGATATGCGGCAGATGTCCGCATCGACGTCCCCGGTTACGGCAGCGTGCACGGCGACGTCGCCTGGGGCGGCAACTGGTTCTTCATCACCAAGGACACGCCGCTGCCGCTGGAGATACGCCGGCAGCGCGAACTCACCCAGTACACCGAGGCGATCCGCCGTGCGCTGGAGGCGGCCGGCATCACCGGCGCCGACGGCGGCGAGATCGACCATATCGAAATCAACGCCGCCTCGCCCACACCGGGCATGGATGGGCGCAACTTCGTGCTGTGTCCCGGGCTGGCCTATGACCGCTCGCCCTGCGGTACAGGCACCAGCGCCAAGCTGGCCTGCCTGGCGGCCGACGGCAAGCTTGCCGTGGGCGAGACGTGGCGGCAGGAAAGCATCCTCGGCAGTGTGTTCGAAGGCTCTTACACCCCTGGAACACGCGGCGTGCTGCCGCGCATTACGGGCACGGCCCACGTGGTGGCCCAGGCCACCTTGCTGATCGATGAAGCCGATCCGTTCACCTGGGGCAGCGGCGCGGAATGAGCCGGGAGCCCGCCAGGTCATGAATGCTGGCAGCTACGACTTGATCGTGGTCGGCGCAGGCATCGTCGGCGCGAGCTGTGCCGACGCGGCCGCGACCGAAGGGCTGCGCGTGGCGATCGTGGAGCCCGGCCCGATCGGCGGCGGCGCCACGGCCGCCGCGATGGGGCACCTGGTGGCGATGGACGACGATCCGGCCGAACTGGCGCTGGCGCGCTACTCGCTGCGCCAGTGGGAAGGCTTTGCCGATCTGCCCGAAGCCGAATTCAGCCGCTGCGGCACCTTGTGGGTGGCGCGTGGCGAGACCGAGGGCGCCGCCATCGCCACGCGGATGGCCCGCCTGGCCGCCGGCGGTGTCGAGGCGCATGCGATCGATGCGCAGAACCTGTACGAACTGGAGCCTGCGCTGGCGCCCGGCATGTACGGCGGCATGCTGGTGCCGCACGAGGCGGTGGTCTATCCGCCCCGGGTGGCACGCTATCTGGTGCAGCGTGCACAGACGCGCCACGCGCGGCTGTACGCCGGCCGGTCCGTGCAACGGCTGACACACGACGGCGTGATGCTGGATGACGGCACGCCACTGCACGGGCCGACGCTGCTCGCCACCGGCTGCGCGCTGCCCGAGTTGCTGCCGCAATTGCCGTTGCGGCCGCGCCGGGGACATCTGGTCATCACCGATCGCTATCCCGGCCTGCTGCGCCATCAGCTGCTGGAACTGGGCTATGCCGACAGCGCCCACGGCGACGCCGACAGCAGTGTCGCGTTCAATGTGCAGCCGCGGCCGACCGGACAGATCCTGATCGGCTCCTCGCGCGAATTCGGCGCCACCGATACGGCCGTGTCGCCGGCGATGGTGCAGCGCATGCTCGAACGCGCCTTCAGTTTCATGCCGGTGCTGCGCGGTCTGCAGGCGCTGCGCATCTGGACCGGTTTCCGCCCGACCACACCCGACGGCCTGCCTTATCTCGGCGCCGTGCCGGGGCGGACCGACGTGTGGGTCGCGGCCGGCCACGAAGGGCTGGGTGTCACCACGGCACTGGGTAGCGCGCAACTGCTGCTGGATCTGCTGCTGGGCCGCACACCCGCGATCGACCCGGCACCGTATGCGCCGGCGAGGATGTCCGCATGAGCACCTTGAAACCGATCCGCGTCACGGTGAACGGCCAGCCGGTCGAGGTACCGGTCGGCAGCAGCGTGGCGGCCGCGGTGGCGCGGGTCGCTGCGCATTCGCGCCGATCGGTGCGCGGCGAACCGCGTGCTCCGTTGTGCGGCATGGGCGTGTGTTTCGAATGCCGCGTGCAGGTCGACGGCGTCGCCCATGTGCGCTCGTGCATGACGCCGGTCAGCGAAGGCATGCAGGTGCGGACCGATGACTGAGCCGATGGCCGAACATTACGACGTGCTGGTGGTGGGCGCCGGGCCGGCCGGGCTGGCGGCGGCACAGGCGGCCGCCATGCACGGCGCGCGGGTCGGCCTGCTCGACGCCCAGGCGCAAGCGGGTGGCCAGGTATGGCGGCACGACGTGCGGCGTGCGGCACCTCGCGCGGCACGCCAGGCGCTCGCGTCGCTGGAAAAAGTACAGGTTCTCGCCCGGCACAGCGTGGTCGCCGCCGCATCGCACAGCTTGCTGGTGGAAACGCCCGATGGCGCCAGACAACTCCGCTACGGCTCGCTGGTGCTGGCCACCGGCGCACGCGAACTGCTGCTGCCGTTTCCCGGCTGGACGCTGCCCGGCGTCACCGGTGCCGGCGGCTTGCAGGCGCTGACCAAGCAAGGCTGGCCGATCGCGGGCAAACGCGTGGTGGTCGCCGGCAGCGGCCCGCTACTGCTCGCCGCCGCGGCGACCTTGCGTGCGCATGGCGCGCATGTGCTCGGCATCTACGAACAGGCCACGGCGTCCGCGGT
>Ga0070713_100001645_pt1 | contig 14351 bp, 14 predicted proteins | sample LARL82metaG_FD_65465 | JGI IMG/M metagenome (GOLD analysis project Ga0070713, IMG submission 65465) | Corn, switchgrass and miscanthus rhizosphere microbial communities from Kellogg Biological Station, Michigan, USA - LAR L8-2 metaG | ecosystem: Host-associated > Plants > Roots > Rhizosphere ...
GAACGACACCGGCTACGCCGACGACGACACCAAGCGGTTCGTCGCCGGCCGGATGCCGCTGGAGCAGCGCTGGGGTCGGCCGGCCGACACCGCCGAGCTGGTTGCGTTCCTGGTCTCGGACGCCGCCGGCTGGATCACCGGCCAGACCATCGACTCCGACGGCGGCTGGGGCATCCGAGCCGGGGTGCCGCCGAGGGAAGGCTAGACCGTGGGCCGGATCGCGAAGTCCTCGATGACCGGGTTGGCCAGCAGCGTCTCGGCGATCTGCGCGACCACCGACTCGTCGGTGCCGTCGGCGACGTCGAGCTCGAAGTGCTTGCCCTGCCGCACGCCGGTCACGCCGGCGTAGCCGAGCCGGCCGAGCGCGCCCAGGATCGCCTGGCCCTGCGGGTCGAGGATCTCCGGCTTCAGCGTGACGTCGACGACCACCCGTGGCACGGCGCGACCCTATCCGACTTCAGGCGGTCAGCGAGCGGGTCACCAGCCGGGCCAGGGCGGCGACGAAGTCGTCGACGTCCCGGTCGGTGGTGGCGAACGAGGTCATCCAGCGCACCTCGCCGGTGGCCTCGTCCCAGACGTAGAACGGGTACGCGTCCTGCAGCGGCTCGGTCACCCCTTCCGGCAGGATCGCGAAGACGGCGTTCGCCTCGACTGGCCGCGTGATCTTCACTCCAGGTAGATCCGCCGCCTTCGCCGCCAGCCGGGCCGCGGTCGCGTTGGCCTGCATCGCGTTCCGCCGCCACAGGTCGTCGGACAGCAGCGCGACGAACTGCGCCGCCGCGTACCGCATCTTCGAGGCGAGCTGCATCCCCTGCTTGCGCCGGAACAGGATGTCGCCGCCGAGGTCGGGTCGCAGCACCACCACCGCCTCCGCGCCGAGGCCGCCGTTCTTCGTCCCGCCGAACGACAGCACGTCGACTCCGCAGCCGGCGCTGGCCTCGCCGAGCGAGACCCCGAGCCCGGCCGCGGCGTTGGCCAGCCGGGCCCCGTCCATGTGCACGAACAGGCCGCGACGGTGCGCCCAGTCGGCCAGCTCGCGCACGGCCGTCAGCGGGTAGCGGGTGCCGAGCTCGGTGGACTGGGTGATCGACAGCGCCCTGGCCTGCACGTGATGCTCGTCCCCCACGCCCCAGACCTGCTTGTCCGCGGCTGCCACCGAGATCCGCCCGTCGACGGCCTCGGCCGGCAGCAGCTTGCAGCCGAGCTGCCGCTCCGGCGCGCCGCACTCGTCGGTGTGGATGTGCGCGGTGTCGGCGCAGACCACGGCCTCGTACGAGCGCAGCAGCGTGCCCAGCGACAGCACGTTGGCCCCGGTGCCGTTGAACACAAGGTCGGCCTGCGCGTCCGGCCCGAAGTGCTCGGCGAACAGCCGCTTCGCCTCCGCGGTCCACGGGTCGGCCCCGTAGCTCGGGGCGTCGCCGTCGTTCGCGGCCACGATCGCGGCCAGCACGTCCGGGTGCACGGGAGCGTGGTTGTCGCTGCCGAAGGACTTCATCCACCAGGCCAATCTGCGAAGGACGACCCGGTGATCCGCTCGTACGCCTCGATGTAACGGGCCCGGGTCTGCTCGACGATCTCCGCCGGCAGCGGCGGCGGCTCGCCCTGCCGGTCCCAGTGCGCGGACAACCAGTCGCGCACGAACTGCTTGTCGTACGACGGCTGCGGCCGCCCGGCCTGCCAGCGGTCGGCCGGCCACCAGCGCGACGAGTCGGGCGTGAGCACCTCGTCCCCGAGCGCCAGCACGCCCTCGGCGTCCACGCCGAACTCCAGCTTGGTGTCGGCCAGCAGGATGCCGCGGTCGGCCGCGATCCGGGCCCCCCGCCGGTAGACGGCGATGGTCAGCTCCCGCAGCTTCGCCGCCCGTACCGGCCCTACCGCCGCCTCGACCTGCGGGAAGGTCATCTCCTCGTCGTGGCCGCCGACCGGTGCCTTGGTCGTCGGAGTGAAGACCGGCTCCGGCAGCCGCGACCCGTCCTCCAGCCCGGGCGGCAGCGGGACGCCCGAGACCGCACCGACCTCCCGGTACGACGCCAGCCCGCTGCCGGTCAGGTAGCCGCGGGCCACGCACTCGACCGGCAGCATCTCCAGCCGGCGTACGAGCATCGCCCGGCCGCGCCACCCGGCCGGGATCGCCGGGTCGTCGACCGAGATCAGGTGGTGCGGCACCACGTCGGACAACCGCTCGAACCACCACGCCGACAGCGCCGTCAGCACCCGGCCCTTGTCCGGGATCGGCGTCGGCAACACGTGGTCGTAGGCGGAGATGCGGTCGCTGGCCACGACGAGCAGCAAGCCGTCGGGCGCCGCATACATGTCCCGGACCTTGCCCGCCGCGAGGTGCTCCAGGCCGGCCACCCAGGCAGTGTGTCACGCGGTCGGACCGAGCCGGCCGGGCGGTCGGCGCGGGCCGCGAGGCAGTCGGCGGCGGCCGCGGGGCGGTCGGCGCGGGCGGGTGGACGGCGCCGAGCGGGCAGGGTCAGCGCAGGGCGGCGAGGCGGTCGAAGACCGGGCCGAGGCGGGCAACGTACCGCTCCGGGCGCATCACGTCGTCCAGACCGGCCTCGTCCAGCTTCACGCCGGCGGCGGCCGCGTGCGCGCGCAGCGTCTCCCGGAACGGGCCGCCGCCCTGCCAGGTGTCCATCGCCGCCGCCTGGGTCAGCGCGTACGCGTCCTCCCGGGACAGGCCGGACCGGACCAGGTCGAGCAGCACCGCCGAGGTGTAGACCAGCCCGCCGGTCGAGTCGAGGTTGGCCCGCATCCGATCGGCGTCGACGACCATGCCCTCGACCAGCCGCCGGGTCAGGTGCAGCAGGTAGTCGGTCGCGATCGCGGCGTCCGGCAGCGCGACCCGCTCGGTCGAGGAGTGCGAGATGTCCCGCTCGTGCCAGAGCGGGATGCCCTCGGTCACCGGCGTCACGTACGACCGGACGATCCGGGCCAGGCCGGCGATCCGCTCGGACATGATCGGGTTCTTCTTGTGCGGCATCGCGCTGGAGCCCTTCTGGCCGGCGCGGAACGGCTCGGCGAGCTCCCGCACCTCGGTGCGCTGGCCGTGCCGCACCTCAAGCCCCACCGCTTCGCAGACGGTGGCCAGAATCGCCAGCGCCGACACCCACTCGGCGATCCCGTCCCGCAGCACGACCTGGGTGGCCACGTCGGCCGGCCGCAGGCCGAGCGACCGGGCGACCGAGGCCTCCAGCTCCGGGTCCACCGACGAGTACGTCCCGACCGCGCCCGAGATCTTCGCCACCGCGACCGCCTCCCGGGCCCGGCGCAGCCGGTCGCGGGACCGGGCCAGCCCGAAGGCGAAGTCGGCCAGCCGGTGGCCGAACACGTCCGGCTCGGCGTGGATGCCGTGTGTGCGGCCGACGCGCAACGTGTCCCGGTGCTCGAGTCCCCGCTCGCGCAGCACCGCGACCAGGGCGTCCGCCTTGGCCAGGAGCACGTCCGAGGCCTCGACCAACTGCAGGGCGAGCGCGGTGTCGAGCAGGTCGGACGAGGTGAGGCCGAAGTGGACGTATGCGGCGGCCGCCCGGGGCGTTGTCCTGTCCGCCCACGCGGTGAGGAAGGCGATCACGTCGTGCTGCGTGACCTCTTCGATCTCGGCGACCGCGGCCGGCGTCGGCGGCGGCGCGTCGAGCACCGGCCGCACCGCCCAGGACGGCACCGTGCCGGCCTCGGCGTGCGCGGCCAGGACCTGGCGCTCGACCCGGCACCACAGCTCGTACTTGTTGGCCTCGCTCCAGACCGCGCCCATCTCCGGCAGCGTGTAGCGCTCGATCACGCCATCCAGTCTCCCAGCAGGTAGGAGAGGTTGCGGATCGACTGGGTAGGCCACACTGACCAGACGACGACCGAACGCCGAACCTGAGGATGGCCCGTGGACAGGTCGACCCGCGCCTCCGGCGCGGCCCCACCGCCGAGCGACGACCCGGCCGGGGCCGACGCGCCCGGCCGTCCGGCCGACACCCCGCGCGACATGGCGGCGGCGGCCGCCGGCCGTCCGGCCGACACGCCGCCGAGCGACAGCGAGACCCCCGCCGACACGGCCGCCTCCGCCGCGGCCGAGGAGGAAAACACGACCGGGCTGACCGGCGCGCCGGACCCGGGCACCGACACGGTCCACGTCGCGGCCGCCCGGGACCGGGCGCAATGGGAGGAGGCCCGCCGCCAGCAGGGCCGGCTGGCCCGGGTCCGCTCGATCGACACGGCCGTGGTCCCGCCAGGCGTCCGCGCCACCGCCGCCTGGGCGTGGCGGATTCTCGCGATCGTCCTCGCCGGGTACGTCGTGATCATCGCCCTCTCCCGGATCAGGGTCGTGATCATCCCGATGGCGATCGCGCTGCTGCTCGCCGCGCTGCTCCAGCCGCTGGCCGCGGTGCTGGCCAAGCGCGGCGTGCCGCCGGCGCTGGCCACCGCGATCACCCTCCTGTCCGGGTTCATCGGGATCGGGCTGCTGATCTACGTGGTCGAGGAACAGTTCCGCACCGGCCTGGGTGACCTGACCACGCAGATCAACGGCGGCATCGACAAGATCCAGAACTGGCTGATCCACGGCCCGCTCGGGCTGTCCCAGCAGCAGATCAACGACTCCGTCGAGAGTGCCAGACGATCCCTTTCGGCGAACCGGGGCCGGCTGACCAGCGGCGCGCTCGGCGCGGCCAGCACGATCGGCGAGATCATCACCGGCGCGCTGCTGACCCTGTTCGCGACGATCTTCTTCATCAAGGACGGGCGGCAGATCTGGACCTGGCTCGTCCGGCTGTTCCCGCGCGGCAGCCGCGAGCGGGTCGCCGGGGCCGGCGAGCGGGCCTGGCGCACGTTGATCAGCTACGTGCACGCGACGCTGGCTGTGGCGTTCGTCGACGCGGTCGGCATCGGCCTCGGCGCGGTGATCCTCGGCGTGCCGCTGGCCCTCCCGCTGGCCGTGCTGGTGTTCCTGTTCTCCTTCATCCCGATCGTCGGCGCGACCCTGTCCGGGCTTATCGCGGTGCTGATCGCGCTGGTCGCGAAGGGGCCGGTGACCGCGCTGATCCTGCTCGGCGTCGTGCTGCTGGTGCAGCAGGTCGAGGGGCACATCCTGCAGCCGCTGCTGCTCGGCCGGGCGGTGAAGGTGCACCCGCTGGCGATCGTGTTCGGCATCGCCACGGGCACGCTGCTCGCCGGGATCATCGGAGCGCTGCTCGCGGTGCCGATCGTCGCGGTGACCGCGACCGTGTCCAACTACCTGTCCCAGGGGGAGACCGAACTGGTCCCGCTCGAGCCCGCGGACCAGGAGACCCCGGGCGACACCGCCCCGGCCGGCTGAGTTCCGGCCCCGGGTCGCTCGCACTTCTGCCCGGGCCGTCGCTACCCGGAACGACCCGGTTGGGACGTTCCGGCGATGTCGGTGCGGAAGTGGCCGCCGTCGAGGTGGATCTTGCCGAGCAGGGTGTACGCGGCGTCCCGGGCGGCGGCGAGCGTGTCGCCCACCGCGACCGCGTCCACCACCCGCCCGCCGGCCGAGACGACCGCGCCGTCGTCCCGGCGCCTGGTGCCGGCGTGCAGCACGCCAGGCAGGTCGGCGCCGGTGAGCACGTCGCCGCCGCGCGGGTGGCCCGGGTAGCCCAGCGCGGCCAGCACGACCGTGACCGCGTAGCCGGGCCGCCAGCGCAGCGGCGGATGGTCGGCCAGCGTCCCGGTCGCGGCGGCCCGCAGCAGGCCGGCCAGCGGCGTCTCCAGCAGCGCCAGCACCACCTGCGTCTCCGGGTCGCCGAAGCGGGCGTTGAACTCCACCACCCGCGGCCCCCGGGCGGTCAGCGCCAGACCCGTGTAGAGCAGCCCTCCGAACGGCGTGCCCCGCGCGGCCAGCTCGGCCAGGGTCGGCCGGACCACGCTCGCCAGCACGTCGTCGACCAGCCCGGCCGGCGCCCGGTCCAGCGGCGCGTACGCCCCCATGCCGCCTGTGTTGGGGCCGGTGTCGCCGTCGCCGGCCCGCTTGAAGTCCTGCGCCGGAAGCAGTGCCCGCACCTCCGAGCCGTCGGTCAAGCAGAACAGCGACGCCTCCGGGCCGTCCAGGAACTCCTCGACCACGACGGTCCCGCAGGCCTCGGCGTGCGCCAGTGCGGCGGCCCGGTTCCCGGTCACGACCACGCCCTTGCCGGCGGCCAGCCCGTCGTCCTTCACCACGTACGGCGGGCCGAACCGGTCCAGTGCGGCCGCGGCCTCGGCCGGCGTCGTGCAGGTGCGGTACGACGCGGTCGGCACCCCGGCGGCGGCCATCACGTCCTTGGCGAACGCCTTCGACCCCTCGATCCGGGCGGCGGCCGCGCTCGGCCCGAAGCAGGCGATCCCGGCCGCCCGTACGGCGTCGGCCGCCCCGGCGACGAGCGGGACCTCGGGACCGATCACCACCAGGTCGGCCCGGACCTCGACGGCCAGCGCGGCGACCGCGGCCGGCTCGCCGACCGCAAGCGGCCGCTGCTCGGCCACCATCGCCGTGCCGGCGTTGCCCGGCGCGCAGACCAGCGCGGTCACCGCCGGGTCGGCCGCGAGCGCCAGGCACAGCGCGTGCTCGCGGGCACCGCTGCCGACGACCAGAACCCGCACGGGCGCGAGGGTACCGGGCCCCGACACGACGGACGGGCGGTGCCAGCCGCTGCCGGCCGGCGCCGCCCGTCCCTCAGGGGTGGACTAGAAGAGGTTCTTCGCCTTGGCGATCGTCTCCCACAGCCCGTAGAGCAGCGGGATGCCCACCAGCGCCCAGCCGAAGATGAGCCGTGCCTGGGTCGTCATCAGACTGTCTCCCTCTCGCTCGAGGCGGTGCCTGTGGTCGGGGCCGCGCCCGCGGGCACCCCGGCCGCCGCCGGCTCCCAGAAGCGGGAGGCGACCGGCCGGATCAGCAGGTTGGCGATGAAGCCGATGGCCAGGATGGCGATCATCGTGTAGAGCGCGGGCCGGTAGGCGTCGACGGTCAGCTTGCCCGGCGTGCCCTTGGCGTCCAGGAAGCCGTTGATGATCAGCGGACCGGCCACGCCGGCGGCCGACCACGCGGTGAGCAGCCGACCGTGGATCGCACCGACCTGGAACGTGCCGAACAGGTCACGCAGGTAGGCCGGGACGGTCGAGAACCCGCCGCCGTAGAACGAGATGATCAGCATGGCCAGCAGCACGAACACCCAGGTCGCGTTGTGCCCGAAGGTGGCCAGCCCCAGGTAGGCCAGGATGCCTACGCCGAGGTAGATCATGTACATCGGCTTGCGGCCGATGTAGTCGGACGTCGAGGACCAGATGAACCGGCCGGCCATGTTGGCCAGCGACAGGATGCCGACGAAGCCGCCGGCCGCGGCGACCGTCACGGTCGAGACGCCGCCGTTGCTGCGGAAGAAGTCCTGGATCATCGGCGAGGCCTGCTCGAGGATGCCGATGCCCGCGGTCACGTTGCAGAACAGGACCAGCCACAGGAAGTAGAACTGCGGGGTCTTGATCGCGTTGCCGGCCGAGACGTTGCTGGTCGTGACCAGCGGCTTGGCCTTGAGCGTCGCCGGGTCGAAGCCCTCAGGCCGCCAGCCCTCCGGTGGCACCTTGATGTTGAGGACGCCGTACATCATCACGAAGAAGTAGATGATGCCGAGGGTGACGAACAGCATCGCCACCGCCGACCCGCTCGGCACCGACTTGGCCACCGACGGGTCGTAGTTGGGGTCGTACCAGGACATCAGCTGCTGGGACAGTGGGCTGGCGATCAGCGCACCACCGCCGAAGCCCATGATCGCGAGCCCGGTGGCCATGCCCGGCCGGTCCGGGAACCACTTGATCAGCGTGGACACCGGCGAGATGTAGCCGATTCCGAGGCCGATGCCGCCGATGAAGCCGTAGCCCAGGTAGAGCAGCCACAGCTGCTTCGTGGCGATGCCGAGCGCACCGACCAGGAAGCCGGCCGTCCAGAAGCAGGCGGCGTAGAACATGGACTTGCGCGGGCCGACCCGTTCGACCCAGGTGCCCATCACGGCGGCGGACAGGCCGAGCATGACGATCGCGATCGAGAACACGACGCCGATCGCCGTGAGCCCGGTGCCGAAGTTCTTGACCAGCCCGGTCTTGTAGACGCTGGTCGCGTATGCCTGGCCGATACACAGGTGGATGGCCAGAGCGGCTGGGGGAACCAGCCAGCGATTGAAGCCGGGACCCGCGATGCTGCGTTCCCGGTCGAGGAATGAGGCCATGCGCGAGCTCCTCAACATGCGGCGGAACCGGCTGTGACCGCCGGCACAACACTTACACGTATCGGAAGCTGGGTCGGATCACCGACCACCAGGCGCCGAACGGCGTTAGTTGCGCGGTGAACGGTCCATTCACCGACGCAGAGTTCAGTCAGTCCACCAACGCGGAGTTCACCAGAGCCCGCAATTGCGGCCGGATCGGGTAGGTAGCGGACGGGACCAGTTGTGTCATGAACACAACCGTGATCCGCTCCAGCGGGTCGACCCAGAACGCGGTCGAGGCCAGCCCGCCCCAGGAGTACTCGCCCGGAGAGGTCAGCACCTCGGTGCGGACCGGGTCGACCGACACCGCGAAACCGAGCCCGAAGCCGAGCCCCTCGAACGCGTCCTGCGGGCTCATCGGCCGGCCGATGGCCGTGATGTCGACGTTGCCGGGAAGGTGGTTGCGGGTCATGTACTCCAGCGTCCGGCTGCCGAGCAGCCGCACCCCGTCCAGTTCGCCGCGGCCCAGCAGCATCCGGGTGAAGCGCAGGTAGTCGGAAGCGGTGGAGACCAGGCCACCGCCGCCGGAGAGGAACGTGACCTGGCCGCGCGGGTCGGTCGTGAAGTCGTCCTTGCGGATCGGGGTCTGACCGGCCTTCGCCGCGACGTACAGGCCGGCGAGGCGGTCCGCCTTCTCCGCCGGCACGGTGAACGCGGTGTCGATCATGCCGAGCGGGCCGGTGATGTGCTCGGCGAAGAACCGATCGAGGGTCATCCCGGAGACGACCTCGACCACCCGGCCCAGCACGTCGGTGGACACGCCGTAGTTCCACCCGGTGCCCGGTTGGAACAGCAGCGGCACCTTGGCCCACCGCTGCACGGCGTCGGCGAGGGTGAAGTCGTCCGGCGGGAAGAACTCCACATCCATCAGCCGGTGCATCTCGTCCATCGGGTGCTGGTGCAGGAACCCGTACGTCATGCCGGAGGTGTGGGTGAGCAGGTGCCAGACCCGGATCGGCTCGGCCGGCACCGTGCCGGGGTTGAGCGCCGACCCGAGCGTGTAGACGCGGGCGTCGGCGAACTCGGGCAGGATCTCGGCGATCGGCTGGCGCAGCGGCAGCTCGCCCTGCTCGTAGAGCATCATCGCCGCGACCGAGGTCAGCGGCTTGGTCATCGAGTAGATGCGCCAGATCGTGTCCGGCTCGACCGGCAGCCCAGCCTCCCGGTCACGCAGCCCGTACGTCGTGTGGTGCACGAGCTTGCCGTCCCGGCTGACGGCGAGCTGCCAGCCGGCCAGCAGCCCGTCGTCGACGTAGCGGGCGAAAAGCCGGTCGACGCGGTCGAGGCGGTCCGGCGCGAAGCCGGCCTTCTCCGGTTCGAGCTCGATGTCCATGTAGCGGACGCTAATTACTGTCGGCGCCGCCTGGTAGACCCTCGTTCGTGGAAGTGAGGATCGAGCCGGCCACCGCCGACCGGTGGGACGACGTGCTGGCGGTCTTCGGCACCAAGGGCGACCCGTCCCGCTGCTGGTGTGCCTACCTGCTGCGGCCGAAGGTCGACTATCAGGACCGGGACGGCAACCGGGAACACCTGCGCGAGGTCGTGGCCGGGCCGACGCCGCCCGGCCTGCTGGCCTACTCGGCGGGCATGCCGGTCGGCTGGGTGGCCGCCGCGCCGCGCTCGCTGTTCGGGCCCCGGATCGAGCGCTCGCCGGCGCTGCGGCCGCTGCCGTACGACGGGACGGTCTGGTCGGTGCTGTGCTTCGTGGTCCCCCGGCCGCACCGGCAGCGTGGCGTCGCGCACGCGCTGCTGGCCGGGGCGGTCGACCGGGCCCGGTCGACGGGCGCGGCGGCGATCGAGGGCGTGCCGCGCGACGACACGACCGGCAAGCGGTGGCCCGACCCGGTCGCCTACACCGGGACCGCGTCGATGTTCCTGCAGGCCGGCTTCACCGAGGTCGACCGCCGCCGCGACGACCGGGTGGTGTACCGGTTGGTGTTGTGAGCGAGCGCGAGCGCCCGCGCCGAGGAGCGGGCGGAGTGAGGCTGAGGTCGGAGTGGGACGGGGAGATCTTCCGGCTGGCCGTCCCGGCGCTGGGCGCGCTGCTGGCCGAGCCGGTCTACGTGCTGTGCGACACCGCGATCGTCGGCCATCTCGGCACCCCGCAGCTGGCCGGCCTCGCGGTCGCCGCGGCGATCCTCGTCACCGGCTACTCGATCTTCATCTTCCTGGCGTACGGGACGACGGCCGCCGTGGCGCGGCTGTTCGGGGCCGGCGATGAGCGGGAGGCGACCCACCAAGCGGTTCAGGGTGTCTGGCTCGCGGTCGCGGTGTCGCTGCCGGTCACGCTGGCCGCGCTGGTGCTCGCCGGACCGCTCGTCCGCGGGTTCGGCGCGTCCGGCTCCGCCGCCGGCTACGCGGAGACCTACCTGCGGGTCAGTGCGCTAGGCATACCGGCGGTCCTGGTGACGTACGCGGCGGTGGGCTGGCTGCGCGGCCGGCAGGACACCAGGACCCCGCTGCTGGTCGCGGTCGTCTCGGCCGCTGTCAACCTGGTGCTCGAGATCGTCCTCATCCTCGGCCTCGGCTACGGCGTCGGCGCGTCGGCGGCGTCCACCGTGCTCGTGCAGTGGGCCGCGGTCGCGGTCTACCTGCTCGGGATCGGCCGGCAGGCGGCGGTGCTGCGCGTCGGGCTGCGGCCGGTGGGGCGGGCGGTCGGCCGGCTGGCCCGGGTCGGCCTCGACCTGCTGGTGCGGACCGTGGCCCTGCGGCTGGCGCTGGCCGCGTCGACGGCGGTGGCCGCGCGGCTCGGCCCGGCCCAGGTCGGCGCGCACCAGATCGCGTTCGAGCTGTGGAACACGCTCGCGCTCGCCCTGGACGCGATCGCGATCGCCGCGCAGGCCCTGGTCGGCCGGCTGCTCGGCGCCGACGACGCGGTGGCCGCGCGGGCCGCGACCCGGCGGATGGTCGAGCTCGGGCTGCTGTTCGGGGTCGTGGTCGGGCTCGGCCTGCTGGCGCTGCGCGACGTGCTGCCGCACGCGTTCACCGACGACCCGCAGGTCGTGCAGCTGGCCTCGTTCGTGCTGCTGTTCGCCGCGCTGCTGCAGCCGGTCAACGCGGTGGTGTTCGTGCTGGACGGCGTGCTCATGGGCGCCGGCGACATGCGCTACCTCGCGGTGTCGATGGTGGCCGCGGCCGGCCTGTTCCTGGTGCTGGCCGGGATCCTGGTCGCCACCGGCGCCGGCCTCGGCTGGCTGTGGACGGCGATCGGGGTGCTCATGTTCGCCCGGCTCGCCACCCTCGTCGCCCGGCTGCGCACGGACGCCTGGCTGGTCACCGGAGCGATCCGGTAGACGCCGGACCGCGCTCAGACGAGGTCGCGCAGGACGAGCGTCTGGTCGCGGCCGGGGCCGACGCCGATGGCCGAGACCGTGCACCGGGACAGCTCCTCGACCCGGCGGACGTACGCCTGGGCGTTCGGCGGCAGGTCGCCGAAGGTCTTGGCGTCCTCCAGCGGCTCGAACCAGCCGTCGAGGTGCTCGTACACGGGCGTGGCCCGGACCAGCTCGGCCTGGGTCATCGGCATCTCGTCGACCCGCTGGCCGTCGACCTCGTACGCGACGCAGACCGGTACCCGGTCGAGGCCGGACAGCACGTCGAGCTTGGTCAGGAACAGGTCGGTCAGCCCGTTGACGCGGGTCGCGTACCGGGCGATGACCGAGTCGAACCAGCCGCACCGGCGCAGCCGCCCGGTGGTCACGCCGACCTCGCCGCCGGCCTTGCGCAGGAACTCGCCGTACTCGTCGAACAACTCGGTCGGGAACGGCCCCTCGCCGACCCTGGTCGTGTACGCCTTGAGGATCCCGATCACCCGGCTGATCCGGGTCGGCCCGATCCCCGAGCCGGCCGCCGCTCCGCCCGCGGTCGGCGAGGACGACGTGACGAACGGGTAGGTGCCGTGGTCGACGTCGAGCAGCGTGCCCTGCGAACCCTCCAGCAGCAGCGTCGCACCCTCGGCCAGGGCCTGGTCCAGCAGCAGCCTGGTGTCCGCGATGCGCGGCATGAGCCGCTCCGCGTAGCCGACGTACTCGCGCCAGATCGTGTCCAGGTCCAGCGCCCGCCGGTTGTAGACCTTGACCAGCACCTGGTTGCGCTCGCCCAGCGCGGTCTCCAGCTTGGCCCGGAACGCCTGCGGGTCGAGCAGGTCCTGCACCCGGATGCCCATCCGCGCGACCTTGTCCCCGTACGCCGGGCCGATCCCGCGGCCGGTCGTCCCGATGCGGGACTTGCCCAGATACCTCTCGGTCACTTTGTCGAGGGCCCGGTGGTACGGCATGATCAAGTGCGCGTCGGCGGAGATCACCAGGCGGCTGGTGTCCACCCCGCGCGCCTCCAGCGCGTCGAGCTCCTCGATGAGCACCGCGGGGTCGATCACCACGCCGTTGCCGATCACGCAGGTCACGCCCGGGGTGAGGATCCCCGACGGGAGCAGGTGCAGCGCGTAGATCTCGCCGTCCGGAGTGACGACCGTGTGGCCGGCGTTGTTGCCGCCCTGGTAGCGCACGACGTACTGGACCTGCTCGCCCAGCAGGTCGGTCGCCTTGCCCTTGCCCTCGTCGCCCCACTGGGCGCCGACGAGCACGATCGCTGGCATCGCAGCTCCTGGCTCGGGGACCCGGGACGGCAAAAGCCTAGCCTGGGACCCATGCCCTCGATCCCCTCGCCGGAACGCCTGCTGCGGACGGTATTCGAGCAGGCCGGGACCGGTGTCCGGCTAGCCCGCGAGCAGGCCGAGGCGGTGACCGCGCTGCCCGCCGCGCTGATGTCGCTGACCCGCGCGGTGGGCTCGCTCGACGTCACGATCCGCGACGCGCAGGCGACGGTGGCCAGGCTGCAGCGGGTGGGCGAGCGGCTGGAGAGCATCCTCGACGAGGTCGAGCAGCCGGTGAAGGACCTCGCCCCTGGCCTGCGCCGGGCCGGTGCGGTGCTCGACGACCCGGCGGTCAGCGACCTGCCGGACACCGTGCGCCGGGTCCGCGAGGACCTGCTGCCGCTGGTGGCCAGCCTGCGCGGCGGGGCAGACGTGCTGGACCGGTTCGCCGGGGCGCGGTCGCTGCTCGGCGGCTTCCGTCGGCTGCCGCCCGAGTCCGTCCAGACCTCGTCGCTGGTCGACGACCAGGACCCGGCCGGTCCCGGCCCGTCCGGAGACACACCGGGGATCGTCGAAGGCGGGATCCCGGGCGACCCCGGCGGCTCTCCAGGCAGGCCCCCGGTGATCGACGGCTGATCCGGCCGGCGGTGCGGGCTAGTCGCCGAGGGCGGTCGCCGCGGTCGGGTCGGAGTCGCGCAGGAGGTCCCGGCAGCGGGTGGCCTCGTCGGTCTCTCCTATCGCGGCCGCGGCCCGGCCGAGCGCGTGCAGGCTGCGCAGGAAGCCGCGGTTGGGCTCGTGCGCCCACGGGATCGGCCCGTGCCCGTGCCAGCCGGCCCGGCGCAGCGCGTCCAGCCCGCGGTGGTAGCCGACCCGCGCGTACGCGTAGGACTCGACGACGTTGCCGGCCGCGAACGCGCGGTCGGCCAGCGCCGCCCAGGCCGCCGACGACGTCGGCACCCGGGCCGCCACCTCGGTCGGGTCCTCGCCGTTCGCGAGCGCGGTGGCACCGGGGTCGGCCGGCAGCTCGGTCCCGGGTGGCTGGGCAAGCAGGTCCTTCGGCACGAGCGCGAGCTTAGGCCCCGGCCCGGGCGGTCACGCGCTGACCGACGTCCCCGCGGAAAGCAGGTCCTCGCACGCGGTCACGACCCGCTTCGCCATGCCGCCCTCGGCCAGCTTCAGGTAGCTGCGCGGGTCGTACGCCTTCTTGTTGCCGACCTCGCCGTCGATCTTGAGCACGCCGTCGTAGTTGGCGAACATGTGACCGGCGAGCGGACGGGTGAAGGCGTACTGGGTGTCGGTGTCGACGTTCATCTTCACCACGCCGTACGAGACCGCCTCGCGGATCTCCTCAAGCGCCGAGCCGGAGCCGCCGTGGAAGACCAAGTCGAAGGGCCGGGGTCGGCCGATCTTCTCCCCGACCTCGTCCTGGATCTGCTTGAGGATCTCGGGGCGGAGCTTCACGTTGCCGGGCTTGTAGACGCCGTGCACGTTGCCGAACGTGGCGGCCAGCAGGTAGC
>Ga0070713_100001646_pt1 | contig 14350 bp, 9 predicted proteins | sample LARL82metaG_FD_65465 | JGI IMG/M metagenome (GOLD analysis project Ga0070713, IMG submission 65465) | Corn, switchgrass and miscanthus rhizosphere microbial communities from Kellogg Biological Station, Michigan, USA - LAR L8-2 metaG | ecosystem: Host-associated > Plants > Roots > Rhizosphere ...
AAACGGGTTGCAGAGAATCCGCTGGGTTGGCGTGACTGGTTCTAGTTACCGTCGTTCGTTGCCCGTCAATGCAACCAAACCTATAATTTCTTATCCAGACCACCCTGAACGAGGAGTTGATGTCAGAGGCAGCGGGTACCTCCCCAATTCGGCTGTCGCAAGAGTTGACTATTTTTCATGATGTCGCCAAGGCGCTGACGTCATCGCTCAACCTCGATTCGATCCTGCAGACGATCATGGAAAAAATGGCGGAATATTTTCGTCCCGATACATGGTCATTGCTCATGGTGGATGAGGAAAAAGATGAGCTTTATTTCGCCATCGCGGTAGGCGCGGCTGCGGAAGTGTTGTCCAAGGCGCGGCTGAAGGTGGGGGAGGGAATTGCCGGTTGGGTGGCCAAGCACGGGCAGGCATTGATAGTGCCCGATGTGCAGAACGACACACGTTTCTCGTCCCGCCTCGATGAGATGACGCGCCTACAAACTCGATCCGTTATCTGCGTTCCGTTACGCTCGAAACACCGTGTGCTGGGCGTCATTCAGCTGGTGAATGCCAACGTGGGGCTTTCGGAACAGGAGCTTTTTTTCCTGCAGGCGTTGTGCGATTACGCCGCGATTTCGATTGAGAATGCCAAGGCAGTCGAGAAAATTCAGGAATTGACCATCACTGACGATTGCACCGGTCTTTTCAATGCGCGGCATCTTCACAAGACGCTCGAAACCGAAGTTTACCGCTCGGCGCGATTCGGCTATCAGTTCAGCGTGATCTTTATTGACCTCGATCATTTCAAACAGGTCAATGACACGCACGGACATCTGGTTGGCAGCCGGCTATTGGCCGAGGTCGGCTATCTGATCAAGGCGCAATTGCGCCTGATCGATTTCGCATTTCGTTATGGCGGGGATGAATTTGTGGTTTTGCTGCCGCAAACGACCAAAGATCAAGCCGTGGTAGTCGCAACGCGTTTGCGAGAGTCGTTGCGAGCGGGAACCTTCTGCTCCGACATGGGATTAAAACTAACTCTGAGAGCCAGCATGGGGCTGGCCACTTTTCCAAACGATGCGCAGACTCCGCAGGAAATCATCCGCCAAGCCGACGAGATGATGTATATGGTTAAGAATTCCACCCGCGACAACATAGGCGTTGCCTCGCGCGGGCTGTTAGAGCCGTAGAAGTCTCAACTCCTCATTCTTCTCTGACCCAGCTTTTCTGATCCACGATTTGGGGCATTCAATTTTGCGTGCACCGGATTGCTCACTCCCAGATTGCTCACTTACTGATAGCACTTCAACTGGCCGGCCGTTGCTTGAATTTTTTGCTGCAGTGGTTTCGCTGCGCGGTAAAACAATTCTGAATTCTCATCCGCTTTTTTCAGTTGGTAGAATCCCAAATATTCCACAGTCAGGTCGTATCCAGTATCGATTAATGCATTGCCTGCGGTGAGGACACGATCGACAAAAGGATCGACCTTGGAATCGACACTGGCCAAATTTTGCAGCGTGTCCTGGACGCTCTTTTGCGAGAGCGTGATTTTAACTATCTGCTTGATGCCGTCGAGCGCGGGTACGGGATCTCCGTTTTTCGACATTTCGATCGGATTACCTTTTTTGATTGGTTCGCCGTTGTCGGTGAGCCAGCCGAGGAGGTCGCGAGCGGCGGCTCCCTGATCGACTCCTTCTTTGACCTGTTTCAGCAGTTGCATGGCCTTGCCGGCTTGGGCGCGCTGTTGGATAGAGACCGCAATATCAGCCTCGATGGCGGCTTGGTTTGCCAAGGTGGTTTCCGTCGCCAAGGTGCCTTGCAGCCGGCGCATGTTCTGGCTGGCCTGCATGAATTCTTCTGTGCTTTGCGCCAGGTAACGCCCGAGAACCATCTTGGCGGTGAGGTCGAAGGCTTGATAGCCGATATCGAGCCCGCCTTTCTTCATGTCCTTGGCCCAGTCCTCGCGATCTTCATTTTCGCGGAGATGCGTTTCGAGGAGCTTGGCGAGGGACTCTTTGGCGATATCCAGTTGAGCGTGAAGCTGCTCGACTGTCGGTCGAGACTCAGGGGGAACCAGAGAGTTGGTGGCATGGGCGAGGCAGGCATTGATGTCGATTGGCGGCGCGATGGCTTTGGTCTCATGCGAAACCGGAAGTGCTATCGCAGCGGGAGCCGGCACTGGCGGTGGACTGCCGGCGTTCGATGCCGTTCTCAAAAGAGGAGCTGTGACGTGCTGTGGGGCATGGGTGAGATCGACGACGCTCGATGATTGCGATGAAGATGAAGCTGAATTCGAGACCTGCTGCGAGCCCATCTGTGCCAGCGCGGCAGCTGCGTGATCACGGCTGGCAGAGAGGTGAATCTGGGTCGAATCGAATCCCTGGCGTGCGATCATGGCCGCATCTTCGTCGGTCTTTGCGGCCGCCAGCATCTGGTTGAAGGCCTGTTGCTGCTCGACCGAGGGAGTGATTGCGCGCAACTGGCCCTGTGCGACGTCAATCGCACTTTTATCTGCTTCGACGTGTGCCTGCGCAGTTTGATAATCGCGGCCGGCGCTGGCATTTGCCTGAAGTGCTTGCTGATAATCCTGATTGGCCTGCTGGAAATTGCCAACACGCGGGTCTTGTGAGGGAGTAGTCAGCGCTGGATTCTGTTGTGCTGCTTGCAGCGCGGCGTCCTGAGCCAAGGTGCGCTCGGGGCCGTTCAAAGTCTGTGCTGCTTGCGCCAAGTTCGGTGCTTGACTGGGCTCTACTCCGTTCAAGTAGATACCCGGCAGCCCGGGCATGGCCGCCGTGTTTGCGGCCGCGTCGCCTGATTGACCGCCGGCTGGACCGCCAACGTAGGTTCCAGGCAGGCCCTGAATTCCATAAGCTTTGCCTTCCGTTCCCGCGTTTTGATTGTCCGCGGAATTAGCGCTCGCCGTTTGCGATCCTGTGGGTCCGCCGACGTAGATTCCAGGCAGTCCTTGAATCCCGTAACCTTCATGGTTGCCCATCTTCAATTTCAAATCATCTGGGCTCGCGGAATTCATGCCTTTAAGCGCTAGATCTTGTCCAGTGTTCATGGGCTTCAACGAAAGGGCGAAGGGAAGCCCCTCGAGTTTGAGAGTTTGGTTGAGGCGAGCAAACATGGCGTCGATGCGCTGCTGCTGAAGGATGCGCTGTCGCTCCGCCTCAGCCTGCTGTTCCTGTTGGCGGCGAATAATGGCCTCGTTCATGGCCTGCTGCTGACGCTGCGCTTCGGCATTGTTCGCGAACATCGAACTGATGAAACCGGTGGCCGCGCCCTGCATGAAGCTGCTGACCATCGGGTTAGTAGTCTTGCTGACGATCATTAAATTAACGCTATTGGTCAGCATGTCCTGCTTAAAGTTGCCGGTGTTGGAGATCATGGCGCCGCCCGTTGAAGTCGAAGTGGCGGAGCCATCCGAAGTACAAGTGCAGGGTGACGAAGAAGGGGCCATCCTTCGCGCCGACTCGCACTGGTCCCTGGTCACGCCCGAGGAACTTCGCGTACCACTCCATCCTCCCATGGCCTGAGCACACTGCCATCCGCTGCACTGATACGTATAAGAGCAGGTGTCGGCGCGCACGAGGAGCACCCCCGCGCTAAAGATAAAGATGAAAATGAGGAGTGCAGGGAAGAAATCCGCTTCCAGCCTGAAGCGGCGACGACCAGAATGGCAATCGATTTTGTGGCTACCTTGGTAGCGACGGATATTGGACGGCAACATCGAACGGTGCCTCCTCAAAAATTGGGCGGAATAAGCCAGACTCAGGCAGGGCGTAATCGGAGTCAAGGTAACGCCCGTACCCTATCTCCAGGTAGTTCCGGGGCGTCTCAGCATTGATTGGGTCGGGTTTAGCAAGTACTGAGAACTGGAACCTGAGAACTGTCGATTACCAACGATAGCTGTGCATCAAGATCTTGCTTGCCTCGTCATTTCCTGCTTTCTAATCTTGTTGCTATTGCGTGGATAGAGATAGATAGGAGAACCATTGATGCGCGCCAAGAAGAGCTTCGTCACGATCGGCCTTGCTTTGTCATTAGCAACACTGTTGCTGCAGCCGCAGGCCTCGTTTGCGAGGAAGAAAGAAGTTATCCCCAGCGACAAGCAGGAAGCGATCACCTGGGTAGAACAAGGCCTCGCGTGGGGCCACAAGAACATCAAGGTTAGCGATCAGTATGTTCTTTGGACCTCGGAAGATGGGAAGTACAACTTCGGTATCGCTCTGGCGCGCCTTGCCTGGATCAGGTTTTCCAATGAAACGGAAAACAGATACGTAATGGCGAGAGTCACGTGGCAGGATTATGCCCACGACAATTCAGAGTACGTACAACGCCCTTATTATCGTGGCGGCGAAATAAAAGACGAGAAGCTCAAGGCTGGGCTGGACTTCCTGGCGGCGGATGCTCGCCAGCAGGTGAAAGCGCAGTTGGACTCACAGTTGGATGGATTCAAGGCACAGGCGAAGTCATGGCGCGAGGCGACCGTGAAACCTGCAATGCCGGAAGCCGCACGTGAACATCAAGTGCTGGCCGAGTATGCGTTCAAAGAAAAAGATACGGACAAGGCGATCAAAGAATATTCGTCCGCTCTCGATATTTTTCCGACGTGGCCGGAAGGGCAATTCAATCTGGCTACCCTGGCGGGGGAAAAGAAATTTTACGAGACTGCCATATTCCACATGAAGGAATATTTGGAGTTGGTTCCGGAATCGCCTGACGCACAGGCTGCAAAGGACAGCGTCATTATCTGGAAAGACAAAGTAAGCTCGATCTATGCGGCGAGTGCGAACACCGATTCGCCGGCCCAACTTAAGAATGCGCATTTGAGAACGAAATACTAAACAGCATATTCGGGAGTTCATCAGCGGGAGTTCAGCCGCATCCGTTGCGAATTCGCAACGCTACTGCTTTTCTCGCTTCTGTAAATCAACGGGCTGGTCAGTTTTGGACTGCGCTTCGGTCGGGTCAGGCTTCCACGCGGACGCGTTCGGCGGCGCGGAAGCGTTTACCCCGAAATCCCAGACGTAAAGATTCATCCCCTCTTTTCCGAGCATCTCGGCAACCGCATATTCGCCTGGCGCCAGCGGCTCGGCTGGGGTGAGCTTGATCCATCCTCCAGTCATAGTTGCGACCGTGGCCGGGACAAAACGGCCGTCGGACTTCATCTTTCCCGTTACCGCGATTTTGACTGATCCGGCTAAACGCTTGCTACCTTTGACCTCGAGGCGAATGATTTTGAAATGCTCTGCGGCCGGCGGAAGGGGTTCTCCGGCGGCGGCCTGCGCGGTTGCAACTGAGTCCACATTGGTGTCGATGTTGATGTAGAGGGAGGGAACAGGCGTGTGCGATTGAATCTTGGCGTGCGCTTCTGGGAGTTCAATGGCTTGCTTTGCCCCAGCTAGGGGATTTATCGCCGAGCGCAAAATATTCGACTTCGTGTTCTTCTCTAACTCGCCGCCTGATTGCTGTAGTTCTGCCAACTGCGGTTGATTCTCGTAGGTATCGAGTAAGAAGATGCCGCCTTCATCAGGCAGGCGCAAACCGGGCGCGACCTGCGGTGATCGGGCTTGTTCGGCTTTGCGCTCGGCCTCGAGTTGCTTATCGAGTTCGACGGCCTCGGGAGCGAGTTTGCCCTGGGCGCGGCCTTGCTCAAATTTGTCGGTTGCATCCCAGTCAATCAGCGAGTTCGGGACTTCCTCCCACTCCCCGCGCTCGGCGCTGAAATAGCGGACGCGATCGCCGTGAACTTCATATTTGGTGACGGATTGGTAGGAGCCGTCTTTCAGGATCAGGCGGCGGGCCTGGGTCTGGGCAGAGATGGGGACCTGTGCTACGGAAGATTGGGCCAGGCACAAGAAGACAAACGCAGTGGTCACTGCCGTGAGAACGCCCATCTTGCCGAAGAATGATTTCATGCCGCGGAATATTATCGGTCTTTTCGAGTGCTTGCGAAAGGATAGATGCGAGCAGCCCCGTTTGAACGGTGCCCGAAACAAAAGTTCTGGGAAGGACGTGCGAGGACGCCAGTCTCTCCATTCTCAGCTGCGGGTGCGCGGCTATCCGGTGTTGTGGAGGCCGGCGGCTATGCCGTTCATGGTGGCCCCGATGGCGTAGTCGAGAGCTGGGACCAGAGAGGGATCGAGGGACGGTCCGGCAGGGCTGGTGCGCTTACGGCGCAGCAAGTCGACCTGAATCAGGCTGAGCGGATCGACGTACGGGTTGCGCAGACGCACGGATCGGAAGAGGACGGGATTTGTTTCGAGTAATTCCCGTTGGCCGGTGACCGCGAGAACGATTCGGCCGGTGCGCTCGAATTCCTGCCGCAGCATTTCGAAGACACGATCGCGGAGGGCCGCCTCGGTCACCAGGTCGGCGTAGAGGCGGGCGATGGCGAAGTCGGCCTTAGCCATGGCGATTTCCACGCTGCGAACAAGACTCGCGAAGAGGAGGAAGCCGCGCATCATTTCGCGCAGGAGTTCGGCGTGCGCTGCGCTGTGCCCCGCGAAACGTTCAATGGCATAGCCGACTCCGAACCACGCTGGAACGGCGTGACGGCTTTGCATCCAGCCGAAGACCCAGGGGATGGCACGCAGGTCTTCAAGACTGCGATTCGCGGTGCGGCGAGCGGGGCGGGAGCCCATGCGAGCGTGTTCCAGTTCGTTGACCGGCGTCGCTTGCTCGAAGTATTCGAGGACTTCGGAATTCTCGGCAATGTGCTTCCGGTAGAACGCGAAAGCATCTTCAGACATCGACTCCATGGCCTCGTCCCAGCGCTGCTTGGCTGCGGGCGAGGCTTGCGCCGGCATCGTTACCGCCTCAAGGCAGGCCGCGATCATGATTTCGAGATTCCACTCGGCGAGCACGGAGTCCGCGTATTTCCAGCTGAGGACCTCCCCTTGCTCGGTGATGCGGATTTCTCCGGAGAAATCACCGGCAGGCTGGGCGAGGATGGCGGCGTGAGTGGGGCCTCCACCGCGGCCAACGGTGCCGCCGCGGCCGTGGAACAGGCGCAGATCGATTCCGCAGTCGCGCGCGGTTTCGTGTAATTCGTGCTGCGCTTTGTGCAGCTCCCACGTGCTGGTCAGCATGCCTCCATCTTTATTGGAGTCGGAATAGCCGAGCATGATTTCGTGCTTGCGCCCCCAGGAGTTGAGGAGCGGTTGGAACTCGGATGCCTTCCACACTCGGCGCATAATGATGGGGGAGGAGCGCAGCGCATTGATCGATTCGAACAGAGGCACGGGCATCAGGCCCGGGTCGCCGTTGCTGGCCGCGACAGAAACCCCACTGAGCGTGGCGAGGCGGACCACCGCGAAAATGTCATGTTCGGATTGCGTGTTGCTGATCACGAAGTTGCAGATGGCCCTCGGGGAATGCGTCTTTTTTAATTCGGCGATGCAGCGGAAAGTTTCGAGAAGTTCGGCCGATTGAGCCGACATCTCAGGTGGAGGCGGAGTTACTCTGGCCGGCTTTCCCGAAGAGGTCACCTCAGCCAGCGTCTCGGACTGTATGCGGGCGTGCTGGCGAATGTCGAGCGTACGCAGATGAAAGCCGAAAGTTTGAACTTTGCGCAAGAGAGGCGAGACGAGTTCCGCTAGCCGGTGACCGTGGTTCGCGCAGAGGCTGGCACGAATAATGTTGAGGTCCTCTTCAAATTGTTGCGGCGACGCGTAGGAATGTTCGTGTTTTGATGACCTGCGGCTAAAGCGCAAACGAGCAATCAGAAACTCAAGGAAGTGGCGATAGAGTTCGGCTGAGGTGATCTGTTTCCATCGGGAATATCTTTCGCCGAGTTTTTTCTCATATGCGCGGGTGCGTTGTGTGAGGGCGTCCGACACTCCGATGCGGCGAGTCGACATGCTCAATTGGCCGATCAGGCGCGCGGCTTCGGCAATGTAGTGGTCGATGATGACGTGGCGCGCCATGTCGAGCGCTTCGCGCGTCGAAGCCGCGGTGACAAAGGGATTGCCATCGCGATCGCCGCCGATCCATGAGCCGAATGAGAGCACTCCGGGGATGTTGGCGTCGGTTTGATAGACAGAGCGCATGGATTCTTCGAGTTCTGCGTAGAGGCGCGGAAGAGTCTCGAAAAGAACCATGGGAAAGTAGTCGAGGCCCATGTGAATCTCGTCGCGGACGGTGGGCTTGTTGAGCCGGACCTCGTCGGTCTGCCAGAGCGCGGTGATCTCGGCGAGGATCAGCGATTCGTATTCGCGCGCTTCGGAATCGGAAAGCGGTAACTGGTCGAGGCGTTCGAGATATGCTGCGATACGGCCGCGCTTCAGACGGATTGTATGCCGCGTTATTTCCGTTGGGTGCGCGGTAAAAACTGGCGTTACTTTGACCTTGCGCAGGGATTCGAGCATAGCGTCGGCGGAGACGCCAGCGTACCTCATGCGGACAAGGGTGCCGCGGAACGAGCCATCCACGGGAGTTTTGTCGGCCGTCTTACTAGTCAACATACGGGCGGCGCGGCGACGGCGCTTGCGATGGTTGGTTTCGGCGAGGTTGGTAAGTTCGAAATAAATGGCGAAGGCCTTAGTGACCCGATAAGCGTCTTCGACCGACAGGCGGCTGATTATTTCACGGGCGCGGGTCATCAGGCTCTGGTCAGGTTCGAGTTCTGGCTTTGATGTTCCGGCGGAAGGAGACGGTTCGCGCTGCTGGATCAACAGGTGGCGCAACTGCTCTACGGCTTCGAGAAAGTCTTTCCCTTCCTGCTCGATCAGCACACGGCCAAGCAGGATGCCCAGAGAACGGACGTCGCGGCGAAGCGGGAGTTCCTTCGCTGGATCGGATGTGTCGGCCGTTAATTCGGCGAGCCGCGCGGCCTGAGCGCCTTCGCTCCAGAGGGGATTGTCAGCCATGGGATATTCTAGCGGAAGGGGGGGGCTAGTTCTTCGGATCGCCACTCAGCGTTCTTGGCGATGAAGCCGATGCCGCCGCTAAACAAGCGAACAGAAGTGGGGAACTGACGCCTGAGAGCTGATAGCTGAGGGCCGCATTTTCCGCATTCCCTTCCAGAAAAAGTTCTGCCATAATTGATCGTGCACCCCAGCCCGCACAATTTTCCCAACAAAATTAAAGCGAGGAAGCGATGTCGGCCAAGTACATCTTTGTAACTGGCGGTGTGGTGAGTTCATTGGGCAAGGGATTGGCGGCGGCTTCGATCGGCTGCCTGCTTGAGAGCCGCGGCCTCAAAGTCAACCTGATGAAGTTCGATCCGTACCTCAACGTCGATCCGGGGACGATGTCGCCGTTTCAACATGGCGAAGTTTTCGTTACCGACGACGGCGCGGAAACCGATCTTGATCTCGGCCACTACGAGCGTTTCACGCACGCCAAACTCTCTCGCGATAACAACTGGACCACCGGACGCCTCTACGAGCAGATCATCGCCAAAGAGCGGCGGGGCGATTATCTAGGCAAGACAGTGCAGGTGATTCCGCACGTCACCAACGAAATCAAGGCGGCGGCAAAAAAAGTCGCGCAGGATGTGGACGTGGCGATCGTGGAAATTGGCGGCACGGTGGGCGATATCGAATCCCTGCCGTTCATCGAAGCGATCCGGCAAATGCGGCAGGAATTGGGCCGCGACAATACGTTATTCGTGCACGTTACGCTTGTGCCCTTCATTGCGGCGGCACAGGAGTTGAAGACAAAGCCCACGCAGCACTCCGTCAAGGAATTGCTCAGCGTCGGAATTCAACCGGATATCCTGCTGTGCCGTACCGATCGCTTCCTTTCGAAGGAAATCAAGTCGAAGATTGCGCTCTTCTGCAACGTTGAAGAAGAAGCGGTGATTACGGCGAAAGATGTTGCGTCGATCTACGAGGTGCCGGTGGTTTTCGCGCACGAAGAAGTGGATACGCTTGTCCTGCGCCGTCTGAAGCTGGAGGCGAAGGATCGCGATCTTTCGAAGTGGAACGATCTGGTGCATCGCGTTTATAACCCGAAAGATGTGGTGAAGATCGGCATCGTCGGCAAGTACGTGGAATACGAAGACAGCTATAAGTCGCTGAAAGAGGCGCTGGTACACGGCGCGCTGGCACACAACCTGAAGCTGGAAGTGAGTTGGATCGAAGCTGAAGGATTGGAGTCGGCCGATAAGGCCGACAAGGATTCTGGAAGAAGCGACGACAAAGGTTTCGAAGCACAACTGGAAGACTACGACGGATTGCTGGTTCCGGGTGGATTTGGTAAGCGCGGCATCGAAGGCATGTTGAAGGCTATTCAGTACGCGCGCGAAAAGCATGTGCCCTATTTCGGAATCTGCCTGGGCATGCAGACGGCTTGCATTGAGTTTGCGCGCAATGTTTGCGGATTGGCGGATGCGAACTCGAGTGAGTTCGATCCGGCGACTCCGCATCGCGTGATCTACAAACTGCGCGAGTTGCGGGGAGTGGAAGAACTCGGCGGAACCATGCGGCTCGGGGCGTGGCCGTGCAAGATCGAGGCGGGAACACTGGCGTACAAGGTTTACGGCCAGTCAGAGATTAGTGAACGGCACCGTCATCGCTACGAGTTCAACCGCGAATATGAAGAGACGATGGTGGCAGCTGGGCTTCGCATCTCGGGATCGACCCCCGACGGCACCTATGTGGAGATGGTTGAGATCCCGGGGCATCCATTTTTTATTGGGTGCCAGTTCCATCCGGAATTTAAGTCGAAGCCGCTGGAGCCGCACCCCCTATTCAGGGAATTCGTTGGCGCTTCCTACGCCCACGGTCAGAAAAAGAGAGACCAAAAAGATGCCGCTGTGGTCGACATGTTTTTGCGTCCGGAAAAGGTCGGACGGAGATAAACCATTGAGACATTGAAGTCTTGAGTCATTGAGGCATTTAATGACTCAATGAGTCGACGCCTCGATGAGCCAATTGACTCTATCTTTCCAAATCGACAATGTTCGCGTGGGGGGCGGCGATTTATTTTTAATTGCCGGGCCCTGTGTGATTGAGAGCGAAGATCACGCTCTGCGCATGGCGGAGATCATTAAGGGCGTCGTGCGGTCGCTGAACTTTCCCTTCATCTTCAAAGCGTCGTATGACAAAGCAAATCGAACTTCCATCCGCAGCTTTCGCGGTCCAGGATTGAAAGAAGGCTTGCGCATTCTGAAGAGGGTCAAAGATGAAGTTCATGTTCCGGTATTGACCGACGTGCATCAGGCAGTCGATGTGGCGGCGGTGGCCGAGGTGGTGGACGTTTTGCAGATCCCCGCATTCCTCTGCCGGCAGACTGACTTGATCGTAGCGGCGGCGTTGAGCGGACGTCCCGTGAACATCAAGAAGGGGCAATTCGTTTCGCCGTGGGACATGAAGCATGCAGTGGAAAAGTGCCGCGATGCGGGCAACGGCCAGGTGTTTCTGACTGAACGCGGGTCGAGTTTTGGCTATAACAATCTCGTGGTGGATATGCGCTCGCTCTCCATCATGCGCAAATTTGCGCCGGTAGTATTTGACGCGACCCACTCGGTGCAGTTGCCGTCATCGTCTCCAAGGGATGGCGACAAACCCGCGGTAAGCGGAGGTCAGCCTGAGTTCATTCCTGTTTTGTCGCGTGCGGCTGTGGCGGCAGGTGTAGATGGCGTATTCATGGAAGTCCATGACAATCCAAAAGAAGCGAAGAGCGATGGGGCAAACGCGCTCGACACACGAAATCTCCGCGCCCTGCTCAAGGAATTGCAGGCGGTGAAGAAGGCGTTGGACGTGGCGCACGCGACGCCGTAACACCATTCTGAATCTGTTGCTTTCGCGAATCTGATACCATTCCCGCGTCATCTGAATTTCATCTCGTATGAATTGGTGGGCATCGATTGCCGGTATCGTTCTCATATTCATCATCTTGATGGATGCTTTTGAGACGGTGGTTTTGCCGCGACGCATCAGGCGCACCTTTCGTATTGCTTCGTGGTTCTACAAAAATACCTGGGGATTCTGGACTCGAGTTGGACTGCACATCAAGTCCGTGAACCGGCGCGAAGGCTTTCTGGCGTACTTTGGGCCGTTATCACTGATCGTATTGCTCTTCTTTTGGGCGGCGGGCCTGATCTTCGGATTCGCTTGCATGCAGTATGGATTTGGGGAACACGTCTCGCTCGGCAGTGAAAAAATAACATTCTGGAAAGTGCTCTATATGAGCGGCGAAACTTTCTTTACGCTTGGCTATGGAGATATCACTCCTACCAATTACGCCGCTCGTACCCTGGCCGTGATGGAAGCGGGCATGGGATTTGCATTTCTCGGCGTTGTCGTCGGATATCTTCCGGTGATTTACAACTCTTTCAACACACGCGAGATTGAAATCTCATTGCTCGACGCACGTGCCGGATCCCCGCCAAGCGCGGCCGAATTTCTGGGCCGCCTAGGGTGCTGTCCAGAGCAAAGCGTGCTTGACGAAATTTTTCGCGACTGGGAGCGCTGGTGCGCCGATCTCTTGTCGAGCCACATTTCCTATCCAGTACTGATTTTCTTTCGTTCGCAGCATCCCAATCAATCCTGGCTGAGCGCCTTGACTGCGATGCTTGATGTGACTTCATTGATCATTACGGGAGTGGATGGCATTCATCCCGAGCAGGCGAAGTTGACGTTCGCTATCGCTCGGCACGCCGTGGTTGATCTCGCCCAGGTGGTGAATGCGCAATACAGTCCACACGATGCCAGCAGGCTTTCGGCCGAGGATCTATCCCGGCTGCGGACGCATCTCGTCGGGCAAGGCGTCAATTTTTATGATGGAGCGGACGCTGGCGATAGAATCGCGGCACTTCGCATCCTATACGAGCCTTACCTTTACTCACTGAGCCGCCGGCTCTTGATGACGCTGCCGCCGTGGATCCACTCCGATCACAAGAAAGATAACTGGCAGGGGGGGCCATGGGACCGCGCCATACAAGCGAGAGCGCTGGAGCATCCCGGGCATGCGGCGAGGGCGGCCGACGATCACTTCTGACCGTTACGAGGCAAGCATGGGTATCAGCATCGTCGCGGCCGCGGCCGTCTTCTTCGTAGTCGCGGGAATTCTGCTGTATTTGATCATCATATACAACGGGCTGGTGCGTCTGCGGAATGACAATGACCGCGCCTGGGCGAACATCGACGTGTTGCTCAAGCAGCGGCATGACGAGATCCCCAATCTGGTGGAGACGGTGAAAGGTTACGCGCTCCATGAGCGCCAGACTTTGGAGGCAGTCACGCAGGCCCGCGCCGCCTCGCTCAGCGCCGCAAGCATCGGGCAGAAGGCACAGGCCGATTGGATGTTGACGGGCGCGCTGCGCGGACTGTTCGCAGTTGCGGAAAATTATCCGCAGTTGAAAGCCAACGAGAACTTCCTCCGTTTGCAGAATCGGATTTCTGAATTGGAAGAGCGGATCGCCGATCGCCGTGAATTTTTCAACGACGACGTCAATACTTACAACACCCGCATCCGGCAGGTGCCCGAAGTTCTTCTTGCCTACCTGATGGCTTTGAAGCCGCGAGAATTTTTCAAAGTATCGAAAGGAGACCGGAAGCTGGTAGAAGTGGGTTTCACGAAGGAACGAGGCAATGTGTAGCTGTGCGCTCTTTCTTACTTTCTACAAGAGTGGCCACCAGCTATTTTGGACTACGAGCAAGCACGCGGCGCCCAGATTGCCGGTTAGCTCAGAATTTTCCACAGCGCCCACAACGTCCAGAGCGGGCCTCCCCAAATAAACAGGAAAGACTTCCAAGCAAGCTGTGACACGACTTCACGTTGGCTGCGGGTAGAAATCACGAATGGGTTTTGGCCCCGCATCAGGATCGTTGGCGGGTACAAATTGAACTTACGCCCCTGAGCGGCCCCCGATGGCAGGCTTGGGTTCAGACACGGGAATGCCTGCCGCCGCAGCAAGTCTGCTTCATCCAAGCTGACAAATCCAGGGCCGATCCGCGACAACGAACTGGTCCCCGGGTCTTTCGCGGCCCATGGATTCTCGCACAATGTGCCAAGAACAAAAATGTTTTCGTCGGGCACGATGCAGTACTCTTCCGCATCCACGAGGTCCTCTCTCTCGGCGCCGTGCCGGGCCAGAATTTGGATAAGATATTCCCCGCCATCCCCTGTTACACCGGTCCATTGCATCTCGGCGCCTGCGGGATAAACCATTAACTCTCCCGTGCCATCGTCGACAAAGAGGGGTGCGCAGACTTCGTCGATGATGGAGCTCCTGCTCCTGTCGCGAAAGATGCGAATCACCACTCGGTAGTACAGGCAGTCTCTTGAACTCAACGGAGAAACCAGCGTGTAAGGACCAACCGCCTTGCCGCTGACTTCCACCGCACCGATAGCAGACGCCAGCACCGAGGAACGCGGGATATCAAGGATGAGGCGCTTGCGCTGAAACAAG
>Ga0070713_100001647_pt1 | contig 14348 bp, 12 predicted proteins | sample LARL82metaG_FD_65465 | JGI IMG/M metagenome (GOLD analysis project Ga0070713, IMG submission 65465) | Corn, switchgrass and miscanthus rhizosphere microbial communities from Kellogg Biological Station, Michigan, USA - LAR L8-2 metaG | ecosystem: Host-associated > Plants > Roots > Rhizosphere ...
CCGCCGACCGCGCCATCAGCGCGCCGATGCCGACCGCCACGGCCACCACCTGCAGATACTCGCCGGCCGCGTTGCCGGCCACGGTGAGCAGCGCCGGCCGGCGACCCATGGAGAGTGCGCGGCCGACGACGAAGAGCACGCTGGGACCGGGGATGAGGATGAGCACGAAGGCCACCAGGGCGAAGCTGAGTGTGCGCGCCGGGCTCATGGTGCGCGGAGTCTAGCAACGCGGCGAGTGGCATCCACCGTCAGATGGCGGTGGGATGGCTGGGCTGGTAGAGGAGCACCTCGACGTCCCCGGGAAGCACCATCGTCACCGCGCGGCCGAACCGGCGCTCCTCGACGTCGCCGCGAAACTCGATGCCCTTCGCGTGCAGCTCGGCCATGGTGGCGTCGAGGTCGTCGCACATGAAGGAGAGCTCGTGATACGGCGCGTCGCCGGGATGGACGCCGAGCTCCGCGGGCGGCATGCGGAAGATCAGCCAGCCGCCGCCGATGTCGACGTTCTGCCACCCCATCACGTCGCGCAGGGTGGCGCGCAGCGCGTCCGGGGCGGCGCTGTAGAAGAGGGCGTGGACTCCGGTGATGGCCATGCTGGTCCTCCGTGATGGGGCGGGGAAAGGTGGGTGCCCGACACGGTACCCGCGCCGCCGGGCGTCGCGGCCGCCTGTGGCCACCCGCCGCTCACTGACGGACCGGCCTCAGGCGCTGACGGCCTGGCGCCCCTCCATGAGCCGCCGCGCCCGCATCACCGAGCGCGCCGCCGCGCGCGGGTCGTCGCCGAAGCCCGCACAGAGATGGGCGGCCATGGCGGTCAGATCGCCGATGCCGTCCTCCGGTCCCACCAGCGCGGGCAGCACCACGGAGATGACCCCATGCGCCACGATCCAGAAGCGCGTGGCCAGCCGCCAGGAGTCGCCGGCGCGGAAGCGGCCCTCGCCGATGCAGCGCTCCACGCCGTCGACGAGGCGCTGGAAGATCGGTGCGCAGACCTCGATCTCGGCCTGCTCGAACGGTCCCTCCAGGAACATGGCCCGGTAGAGGTTGGGATTCTCCAGGGCGTTGAACCAGTAGGCGAAGCCCGCGGCGGCCAGCTCCGCGACGGGATCGCGCAGCGCGGGCACCTCGGCGAGGTCGGCGCCCAGCCGCAGGTAGCCCTCCACCCGCACCGCGCGATAGAGCTCCTCCATGCCGCCGAACTGGGTGTAGACGGCCATGGTCGAGGTGCCCATCTCGGCGGCGAGCCGCCGCACGGTGAGCGCGGGGCGGCCCTCCTCGGCGAGCAGCCGCGCCGCGACCTCGATGAGGTCGGCGCGCGTGGTGGTGGCGGTGCGCGGACTCACGGTGGTTGACAGTGTGGCATGACAGCGTTATAGAATGTCCGCAGCGCTTGGCAGGAAGGGAGAGCACGGCCATGTCCGGGAAGGGGATCTGCGTCGTCGGCGCCGGGACGTCGGGGCTGGCCATGTGTCGCGAGCTGGCGCGGCGCGGCGTCGAGGTCGAGTGCTTCGAGGCGGGCAGCGAGGTGGGCGGCAACTGGCGCATCGACAACGACAGCGGCCGCTCCGCCGCCTACGAGTCGCTGCGCACCAACGTCTCGCGGCGGCGCATGCAGTACCCGAGCACGCCGATGCCGCGCGGCTACGGCGACTTCGTGGGACACCGCGACATGGCCGGCTACCTGGCCGAGTACGCCGACCGCCATGGCCTGCGCCGCCACATCCGGCTGGGCACCGAGGTGCTCAGGGCGGCGCCCCACCCGGCGGGCGGCTGGGAGGTCACCACGCGCTCACGCGACGGCGTGAAGATGACCAGGACCTACGCGGCGCTGGTGGTGGCCACCGGCAAGGACGCCAACCCGCGGGTTCCAGACATTCCCGGCCAATTCGAGGGCACCCTGCTGCACAGCCGGGACTACCGCCGCCCCGACGCCTTCGCGAGCCTGCGGGTGCTGGTAGTCGGCACCAGCAACTCCGGCTGCGACGTCGCCTCCGAGGTGAGCGGCGTGGCCGCCTCGACCGACATGGCCGTGCGCCGCGGCACCCACGTGCTGCCCCGTTACCTCTTCGGCCGTCCCATCGACGCGCTCAACGGCCCGCTGGCCAGCCGCATCCCCTGGAGGCTGCAGCAGCGGATGTTCGAGCGCATGCTGCGCCTGGCCCGCGGCCGCTACGCGCAGTGGGGCTGGCCCGAGCCTGACCATCCCGTGCTCAGCGACACGCCCGCCGTGTCGGCGACCATCCTGGCCAAGATCCGCGACGGCGCGGTGCGGCTGCGCCGGGCGCAGCCCGCCGCCTTCGAGGGGCGCACCGTCCGCTTCGACAACGGGGAGTCCGCCGAGTACGACGCGGTCATCCTGGCCACCGGCTATCGCCTGGCCTTCCCCTTTCTCGATGACGACGTGTCGGCACGGCTCGAGGTGGACGACAACACCATCCCGCTCTACCGCCACATCGTGCCGCCCAAGGTCGACGCCCTCTACTTCATCGGCATCTGCGACCCGCACGCCGGGCATCCGCCGGTGGTCGAGGCGCAGGCGGCCTGGATCGCAGATGTGCTGCAGGGCCGCATCGCGGTTCCGCGCGGCACCACCGACGCGCCGCAGCGCCGCGTGGTGCAGCGCTTCCCGCGGCTGCGCGCCAACAGCCTGCTCATCGACCGCTTCGGCTACCCGCGACTCCTCGCCTCGGACCGGCGCGGCGGCTGCCGCAGGAAGCGGCGCACCGCCGCGGAGCGCGGCCTCGACGCGCCCACCGCGGTGAGCAGCGCCGAGGCCTGACCGCCGCTACGCGCTGCGGCGGCGCCGCCTCCGTCCCATCACGGCCACACCGACGACACACAGCAGCGCGCCGGCGAACACCGCGCCGCTGCGCATCGCCGCCGCGGAGGTGTTGGGCAGCGACACCGCCGTCGCGCCACCGTTCGAGGCCGCCTGCAATGCGCCGTTGTGGCCGTTGCCCGGCTTGGTCGAAGCGACGGGCGCCAGCGGCAGCGAGAGCACCGGCGGCTGCGCGGGATCGACGGCGACGGTGATCGCCCCCGGCACGCGGCTGCCCGCATAGGCCTGGTCGGTCGAGGCCAGCACCAGCTCGATGCGGTGCCCGGCCGCGTAGCGGTGCACCTGGCCGGGCAGGTTGACGTGCACCGGCTTGGTGGCGTCGGCGACGCGCAGCGGCGAGACGATGCCGTGCACCAGGGTCACGTTGCCCGCGGGGTCGACGTCGTAGATCTTCCCGAAGAGCACCAATTCGCTGCTGGGATCGAGACTCGACGCCGCCGGCGCCGACACCTGCACGGTGAGCTGGGGAATGCCGACCACGTCGACGTCGGCGGCCAGCGGCGCGGACGTCCACGAGGCGAACTCACCGGGCGGATCGGTGGGCGCCAGCTTCTGGCCCTGGTCGGAGGTCTCCGAGTAGCTGGTCGGCTGCCCGCCCGGCGGATTGACGAAGGTCTGCGATCCCGCCACCACCGCGGAGGCGTCGCTCACCAGCGCGCCGCCGGACCCCGCGCCGCCGCCCGACAGGTACAGCGTCGACATCGGTCCCACCGGCCAGGTGCTCGACGAGGCGTAGGCCGGCTGGGCCGAGCCGTTGTGGTCATAGCTGACCCAATCGCGGAAGAACTCGACCTGCGGCCCGGTGTCGACCTTCTGGTGCTTGAGGTACTTCGCGTACCAGCTCAGGTAGAGCTGGTCGAGGTACCCCTTGGTGGGATCGCCGTCGTTGACCTCGCCCGGCGCCGCCGGTCCGCTGTGGCCGCCCTCCTTGAGCACCAGCTTCACCGGCGCACCGCGTCGCTGCGCGCCGTGGTAGTTGGCGACGGCGTCGGCGAAGTCGAACAGGGTGTCGTTCTGGCCCTGCATGAGCAGCATCGGCGGCACGTGCGTGGCGGGATTCTCGAAGAGCTCGTACTCAGCCGAGGCGTGGCGCAGCAGCGCGAGCGTGTCGGCGGTGGGATACCCGGCCGCGGTGGTCTCGGCCTGCGAGACGCACACCTGGCGGTCGAAGCCGGGGCAGCCCGTCGGCGGGTTGCCGCTGGTGCCCTGGTTGAGGCCCACCTGCGCGGCGCCGTCGGCGAAGAACAGGTCGGTCCACTCGAACTTGGGGTCGCCGGGCGGCTCGTCGAGATAGTTGAAGCTCGCCGTGTCGTTGTTGGGCGCCAGCGAGTAGGAGAGGTCGTTCCAGGTGATCTGCGGGATCATGGCGTCGACGCGCTTGTCGACGGCGGCCAGCGCGAACTGGAAGCCGCCGCCGTACGAACCGCCCCAGGTGCCGATCACCGGGTCGCCGGGCGCGTCCTTGGCCACCTCGGGCCGCGCGGCCAGCAGGCTGACCAGCTCCGACGCGGCGCGGCCGTCCCACTCCGGCGAGTCCAGCTCGATGCTGCAGGAGCTGCCGCCGAAGCCGAGACCGGAGTAGGAGAGCACCTCGTAGTCGTTGGCGGCGAGCAGCGCGGCGACCGAGGCCTGGTCGTTCTTGCTGCCGCCGAAGCCGTTGGTGGTGAGGACGGCGGGCACCTGGTGCGAGGCGGTGGCGTCCGCGGGCACGTAGAGGTCGTAGACGATGTCGCAGCTCTGGTCGCTGGTCGGCCCCAGGCCGGTGGCCGTGAAGTGCAGCGAGCTGGTCTTGGTGAACCCCACCGTGGCCGCGGCGGCGGGGCTGCCGTGCAGCGGCCCGGCCATGCCGGCGAGCGCGGGAGCGAGCACGCTCGCGCTGAGGAGGGCTGCCTTCCTGCTGAGCATCATGAACTGACCCCGATGGGGGCGGCCGGCCCGCCCGCGCAGGCCGCGCGGCTCCGACGAATCTCCACTGGCCCCTCCCCTGCTCAGACGCCGCGACCGTCCCAGGTCTTGCAGGACCGGTGCGATTGCTCCGGACGCGCAATGAGCCCCGTCCCCCATCCGTCAAACCTAGAGAGCCGCGGTCGGGGCAGCATGGGGGGTGGACGCCCCGCCGCCTTCGAATTCGCTGAAGACCGACTGAGGGCCTCCCCATGCACCGACGGACAGCACTCCTCGGCCTCGCCGGCATCGCCGCCGGCGCGCTGGGCACCGCGGCGCCGCTGGGCGCGAGCGCGCAGAGCACACCGCACGTCTGGCGGGTGGGCACCTGGAACGGCATCGGCGGCCAGTTCACCAGCATCCAGGCGGCGGTCCGGGCCGCCCAGCCGGGCGACTGGATCCTGGTCGGCCCCGGCGACTACAAGGAGCAGGGCTACGCGGGCATGCCCGAGCCGGCGGGCGTGCTCATCACCACGCCGAACCTCCATCTGCGCGGCATGGACCGCAACAAGGTCGTGGTCGACGGCACCAGGCCCGGCGCGCCGCAGTGCTCCAACCAGCCCACGGATCAGGGACCGCTCAACCGCAACGGCGTCGAGGTCTTCAAGACCGACGACACCTGGATCGAGAACCTCACCGTCTGCAACTTCCTCGACGGCACCGGCGAGGGCGAGCAGATCTGGTGGAACGGCGGCGACGGCAGCGGCCACATCGCCCTGCACGGCTTCTGGGGCAACTACCTGACGGCGACGTCGTCGTACTCGAGCACCGTGGCCGGCACGGTCGGGCCCTGCTGCGGCGTCGACTATCCCGCCGGTGACTACGGCATCTTCACCAGCAACGCCAGCGACGGCTGGTTCAAGAACTCCTACGCCAGCAACATGGCCGACGCCGCCTACTACATCGGCGCCTGCCAGCAGGTCTGCGACACGACCATGCAATACGACACGGGCGAGAACAGCGCGCTCTGCCTGAGCAGCACCAACGCCGGCGGCTACCTGCTGGTGGCGAACAACACCTGCGACAACAACAAGAGCGGCCTGGTCAGCAACTCGCAGAACAACGACGACTGGCCCTCGCCGCAGATCGGCCTCTGCCCGGCGGGGCAGACCGGTGCGCTGGGCACGCAGTCGTGCACGGTGTGGATGAACAACGACATCCACGACAACAACAACCCCGACGTGCCCGGCAACGGCAGCGGGCTGAGCGGCGGCGCGCCGGTGGGCACCGGCATGATCCTGGCCGGCAGCACCTACATCACCCTGTCGGGCAACAGGGTGACCCACAACGGCGCCTGGGGTGAGCTGATCGCCGACCTGCCCGACCAGGAGTCGCCGGCGGCCAACAACCCCAATCCCTGCCAGGGCGGCATCTACGAGCCGATCAACGGCGTGGAGACCTGCTACTACCCGGCGTTCGGCAACGTGTCCGAGAACAACGTGTTCTCGGGCAACGGCTTCTTCGGCAATCCGAGCAACGGCGACATCGGCCTGGCCACCGCCGCCCACAACCCCGGCAACTGCTTCAGCAACGACACCGTGCCCGACGGCACCGATCCGGCGAGCATCGAGACCAACCCGCTCTACCAGCCCAGCTCGGGCATGTGCACCAGCGCCAACTCCGGCGACCAGGGCGTGCTCGCCGCCGAGGTGCTCTGCGCCAGCCAGCTGGTCGCGCCCTGCCCGACGCTGCCCGAGGCGACCTACCCGCGTCCCGACGCGCAGTTCAGCCTGCCGCCGGTGCCGAGCAACCTGCCGAGCATGCCCAACCCCTGCGCCGGCGTGCCCTCGAATCCGTGGTGCAGCAGCGGCACGCTGGTGGCGGCGAGCCAGGGTGTGACGCTGCCCAACACCGCCCCGCGCGGCGCCTGGCCGCTGGCGGGTGTGGTGGCCTTCGCAGCGCTGCTCGGCATCCCCGCGCTGCGGCGGCGGCGCAAGCGCGTGCACTGACGTTCAGGCGGTGATCTGCACGGCGCCGCCCATGAACACAAAGGGACCCGGCCGGAGCGACCACGACGAGTCGCTCCGGCCGGGTTTGGGAAGGGCGACTGCCCGAGATCAGCTCAGTGCTGGTTGCCCGGGCCGCTGTAGAACGTGACGCAACCGCCGGTGCCGCTGTTGTCGTTGTTGCTCCACAGCGACTGCACGGCGAAGCTGCCGGTGCTCAGGGAGATGTCCGTCACCGAGCCCGGTCCGATGGTGATCCAGGCGCACTTGTCGCCGGTCTCGGCGCCGATCTCGTCGGTCCAGCCGTTGGGCGGGCTGGGATCGGTCTCCGCCTCGGCGAACTCGTGGCCGCCGACGATGCTGACGCCGTCGTTCACGCCGGCCGACCCTGAGTTGACGATGTTCTCACCGCAGGAACCGCCCGCGTCGCTGATGTAGGGGAAGTCGGTGTAGGAGAGGCCGCCCGAGGTGATGCCGTGGTAGGCGCACCACTGGGTGCCGAAGCCGCTCGTCGAGTTGCCCTGCGGCGTGTCGATGACGAACTGCGCGTTGCCGCTGGTGGTGCCGAAGAAGCTCGCCGCGCGCGCCGCCTCGGCCTGGATGGCGGCGTCGTCGGGCTGGTTGGGCACCGCGTTGGTGTTGTCGTTCCAGATGTTGGCGGTGGTGAACACCGGGTTGGGATTGCCGACGAGGTTCGCGCCCGAGTTGCAGCGTAGCCCGAACAGCGTGGTGCTGTCGCAGTACTGCGTCTGGCTGGCGTTCCAGGTGCCGCCGCCGATGCCCTCGAAGAAGCGCTCCTGGTAGGCAGCCTGGCCCGAGGGATCGCGCCCGTTCCAGCCCCAGAAGACGATGAAGACCTTGGGCGCGGTCTGGATGGGGCCGCCGCCGTAGGTCATCGGCTGCCCGGCGCTGACGCAGGTGACGCCGATGATGATCGGCAGCACGCAGTCGGCCGTGGGGTCACCCAGCTGGGCGCGCGCCGCCTGCACCTCGTAGAGGGTGGGCATGGCGATGGCGTTGCGGGGCAGCGAGGACGCTGCCGCCGCGTGGGTGGTCGCGGAGGGCGCCATCGTGGCGGCCACCGCGACGGCCGCGCCCCCCAGCAGGGCCGCTCGTGGAATGCGCTTCGTGAACATATACCTTCCTCATCCCGGGGCTGCGTGGCACGGCAGACGTACCGAGAGGAGTCCACGCATGACCCCATGGGTATTTGACGCGCGAGGGGTGCGCGAGTCCTCAGCCTACACGCCGTGCCGCGTCGCGCACGAACTCCTTCATGGCCACGACCCGTGCCGTCCCCCGCTCCGCAGCGACATCGGGCAACGCATCGAGCGCGTCACGCAGCTGCCCACCGAGCCGGGCGCCCGCTCAAGTGACCGAGACGACCTCACGCAGCCGTCCGGTGGCGACGTCGTAGACGAAGCCGCGCACGGCGTCGCGGTGCGGCAGATAGGGGCATTCCACCACGGCGCGGATGGCGCGTCGCACGTCCTCGTCGAGGTCGTCGAAGGCGCCCAGCGCGAAGGGCGGACGCGCGCCGGTGTCGCGCTCGACCGCGTCGGCCAGCTCGTCGTCGTCGAAGTCGAGCATGCCGCAGCCGGTGTGGTGCACCAGCATCACCGCCCGCGTGCCGAGCAGGCGCTGCGAGATGAGCAGCGAGCGCAGCACGTCGTCGCCGACGATGCCGCCGGCATTGCGGATGACGTGCGCGTCGCCCTGGTGCAGGCCCAGCGCGGCGTGCACGTCGATGCGCGCGTCCATGCAGACCACCACGGCGATGCCCAGTGAGGGGCGCGCGGAGAGGCCGTAGTTGACGTAGGTGGACGCGTAGCGCCGGTTGTTGTCGAGCAGGTCGTCGACGACCTGCGGGGAGGGCTCGTCGGGGGGGCGGCGGCCGCTGATGCTGGGCATGTCGGTTGCAGATGATGTCGCACCCGCGGGGCGCGGCGCTCCGCGAGGGCAGGGGCGGCTCGCGCTGCGGGACGGCGACGGCTGGGCGGTCGAGGCCGCCCGGGCCGTGGCCGGCGGGGCGTGCTGACGCGCACGCGGGTGGGCGGGCGGCATAGTCTGTGCGCCATGTGTCGCAGCATCAAGACCCTGCGCGGCATGCAGCCGCCCGCCAGCCATGACGACGTCCACGCCGCCGCGCTGCAGTTCGTGCGCAAGGTGAGCGGCTTCCGCCAGCCCTCGACGGCCAACGCCGCCGCCTTCGACGCCGCCGTCGCCGAGGTCACCGACGCGGCCGCCCGCCTGCTCGACTCCCTCGTCGTGCGAGGCGCCGCCGTCGCGCGCTGAGCCTCGTCGAGTGAATCGGTGAGCCACCCCGCCGCCGGCGGGGGGCGTTTGGTCGCCGTCGCGCCCGAGCGGCTGGCACGGTGGCTCGACGGCTTCGCCGAACGCCACGGCACGACGCGGTGGTCGGCGGACGAGTCGTCCGTGCGCGTGGTCGCCGAGGACGGCGCGCTCGCCGAGCTGCTGGTGCCGTTCCCGCCGCTGCACGTCGATGCCGTTACACCGTTCGGCGGCCTGATCGCACACACGTGCGCGCCGCGAACCGTCGGTGTGCTGCTGGTGCGACTCGGCGGCTTCGCCTGCGGTGTTTTCAAGGACACGCGCCTGCTGGAATCGAAAGCCGGCTCGCGACCGGTTCACGGCCGCGCCGCCGCGGGCGGATGGTCGCAGCAGCGCTTCGCGCGGCGCCGCGAGGGACAGGCGCAGGTGGCGCTGCAGGCGGCCGCCGACGCCGCCGCGCGCGTGCTGCTGCCCGCGGTCGATCGCCTCGACGCCGTGGTCGCCGGCGGCGATCGCGGCGCCGTCGACGCGGTGCTCGCCGACACGCGCCTGGCGCCGCTGCGCGCCTTGCTGGACCCCTCGCTGCTCGACGTGCCCACACCGAATCGTCGTGTGCTGATCGACGCGCCTGCGCGTTTTCGCGCTGTGTCGATCCGGGTCGTCGACCCCGAATAGCGCGCCGCGCCGCTGCAAGGCGGGCGTGCACCGGCGGGTCTGTCTGCAGTGAGGGGCCGCGGAGACGCCAGCACGAGGTTCCCGATGACCGTGACCGCTTCCGTGATCACCGGCCGCCGCCGCCTGGTCGGCTGCCTCACCGTCGCCGCCGCGCTGCCCTGGGCGGCCACGCTGGCCACCACACCCGCCGCCGCGGTGACCGCGAGCCTGCCCGGGCCCGTCGCCGCCGACCACCCCGCCGGCCTCGCCTTCGACGGCAGCAGCCTGGTGGTCGCCTCCACCGGCACCGGCGCGGTGCGTCGCTACGACGGTGACGGCAGCTCGCACCTGCTGCTCAGCGGCCTGGTGCCGGGCTCCTTCGATCGGGGCGTCACCGGCGTGGCGGTGGACGGCTCGGGTGACGTGTACGTGGGCTCGACCGACGCCGGCGCGCTGCTGGTGGTCACGCCCGACGGGCGCAGCGGGACCTATGCGCGCGGACTCGGCGCGCCGTACGGGCTCGCCTTCCGCGCCGACGGCACGCTGCTCGTGGCCGATGCCAGCGGCAACCGTCTGCTCGCGGTGTCGCCGAAGCACGTGGTGAGCACCGTCGCCGCGCTGCCCGCCGCGCCGTTCGGTGTGGCCGTCGGTCCCGATGGCGCCGCCTACGTCTCGCTGCTGCGCACCGGCGCCATCGAGCGCGTCGACTCCGCGGGCGCAGTGTCGACCTACGCCACCATCCCCGCCGCGGACGGCTCGGTGCCCGACGCGGAAGGGCTCGCCTTCGATTCCACGGGCGCTCTCTACGCCGGTGCAGGCGCGGGCGACACGGCGGACTCCACCCCGAAGTCGACGGGCGCGGTGGTTCGTGTCGCACCTGGCGGCAACTCGTACGCCCCCGTGGCCGACAACCTCTCCGGCCCGCTCAACCTCGCCTTCGCGCCCGGCGGCTCGACGCTCTACGTGGCCACCCAGGCGGAGGGCGCGGGCAACACCACCAACCACGTCGTGCTGGTGCCCACGGCCGCGGCGGGCATGGCCCTGGCCCACCCGCATCTGCACCCCTCGTTCCTGGCCGCGGTGCCGCCGGCCGCCAGTGTGTTCGCGCCGGGCGGCGGCGCCGTGGAGGGCGGCGTCGCCGTCGACCCCGCACCGTTCGCGACGGAGCTGCCGCAGCCATACATGGCCGACACCGGCCAGAACGCGGGCGAGCCCAACATCGCCGTCACCCACAGCGGCGACGTCTACATGGACGACATCAGCTTCAACGGCTCGCCCTGCGATCCCGGCGGCATCGGCGGCTTCCCCGCCTCGCACCTGCGGCAGTCGACCGACGGCGGGCGCACCTTCAAGGATGCCGAGCCCGCCTTCCTCAGCCAGATGGAGACCAGCTCGCCCCCATGCAGCCTGGATCCCTACCTGTGGTACGACCGCTCCGGCGGCCGACTCGTCGACGGCGACCTGATCGGTGCCTGCTCGTACTTCCAGGCTTCGGACAACGACGGCGGCGCCTGGACCCCGCAACCCGTGTGCGGTGCCGGCGAGCTCGACGACCACGAGACCATCGCCTCCGGCCCGCCGCCCGCGGGGGTGAGCACCAGCGGCTGGCCCACCGTCTTCTACTACTGCTTCCAGACCGTCGCCTACGCCGGCTGCAACCGCAGCCTCGACGGCGGCAGCAGCTGGTCGACCTTGCCCTCCATGCCGTACTCCAACGTGGACGGCGGCTGCGGCGCGGTGGTCACCGGCGGTAACGGCGAGCAGACGGGACACGTCGTGGTCGGCGGCGACGGCGCCGTGTATCTGCCCAAGGCCAACTGCAGCAACGGCCCGGTGGTGGCCATCTCGCACGACGCCGGGCAGACCTGGACCCAGGTGCTGGTGCACGCCGAGCCGCAGGCGCAGGACCACGAGGCGGCCGTCGCCGTCGACTCCGCGGGCACGGCGTACTACGACTGGATCGACGGCACCACGCTGCTGCCCATGCTCTCGGTGTCGCACGACGACGGCGCGACCTGGAGTGCCCCAATCGACATCGCCCCGCCGGGTGTGACCGAGGGCGACCAGCCCGCCTTGAACGCCGGCGGCGCGGGGCGGGTGGTCGCCTACTTCTACGGCACCACGGGCGACTGCTGCTACGGGCGCACCGACAAGACCAAAGTTGCCCAGGACAACCCGACGTCCTGCAGCGACCCTGTCGGGCTCACCTGCGGTCCCACCGGCGCCACCACCTCGCCCTGGAACGCCTACGCGGTGATCTCGCTCGACGCGTCCTCGGCGCATCCCACCTTCATGGCCACGCCGATGAACGACCCGCGCGTGCCGCTGGTACGCGGCAACTGCGGACCGGGTCGATGCAGCAACTCCTTCGACTACTGGGACACCTACATCGACGACTGGGGGCGGTTGTGGACCTCCATCACCAACGAGTGCCTCACCTCGCAGTGCTCGAAGCCGGGGTTGTATGGCAGCAGCGACGGCGTCGCCGAGGGCTTCGCGGGGCAGCTGCTGTGCGGGCCGCGGCTCGATGGTGCGGGCGTGCTGAAGCCGCCGGCGTGGACGGGCGCGTCGTCGTGCCCGATGCTCGCCTCCGCTTCGGTTTCGCCGCCCACGCCCGCAGCGTCGCCGACGAGCAGCGTCGCCGCGGCGCAGGCGATGCCGCACCTGCCCAACACCTCTGCAGGCGGCGCCAGTTCCTCGTCCGTTCCATTGGGGATGACGGTGGGGATCGTCACCGTCATCGGCCTGGTGGCACGCCGCCGGCGGAGGCGAGAACGGTAGCGGCCAGGTCAGCGCATCGTGGCGAGGCGCTTCTCCGCCTGATGCCGGATGCTCTGGCAGGGATCGGCGATGGGCTTCTCCTGGAGATCCGCGGTTGCCCGCTTGTGGTCACCACCCGGAAGCGCACCGTGTCGTTCGGATCATCGGCGAGCTGTTCGAGCACCTCGAGCGGAGTGCGGCGGGCGGAGGCCACCTGTGATCGCACCCACACCGTTCGCTGCTCGACGACAGAGGCGCCTAACGGGTTCGCCATGCAACGCCACGCCGAGATCGAGAGCGTCGAGCGCGGTCGCCTGCCGGAAGTCGACGCGCAACGAGACCAGGGAGGCCGCTCGTCGTATCGCCTCGTCGGCGATTCCATCGATGCTCAGAGGTCGCGTCGGCGTGGTCAGCCGCGCGAACGGCGCCTTGCGCACCGGGCCCAGTCGAATCCGAAAAGACCGCGCCGAGCCGTCTCGATCCAGAAGCCGTGGTCGCCCGGGCTGCTGGGACGTCGGTCGCAGTCGCTGTTGACGGGCAGGTAGTGGACACGCCTGACGGCCGCCTCGACCTCGGCAAGCCGATCGGCGACGGCCTGCGGCACGGGTCCCTGGCCGCCGGTGCTGAAGAGGCCAACGTATCCGTTACGATCGACGCTGAGCCAATCCAGCCCGCAGCCCGGGCGCGGATGTGTAAACGACCTAGCCTTCAACGCCTTCCACCTCGGACAGAAAGGCATCGAGGCTTTCGTAGAGCGTCTCGAGCAACCGTTCCGGGTCTTCTTCCGAGAGGGTCGAGTATGGAACTCTCCTTGCCCTGTCGACGCCGAAAATCGCGGCCATGAGCTCGCCGTCCCAGGTGAAGTTGGTTCTGCCGTCTCCACCGCGGCGCCTGTTCAGCCACGCGGCGAAGCCGTCGAGAAGCCGGTACTCCGTTGCAGCGTCGTACCCCAGCACGTAGGCGATCACGATATCCGGGCGGCGATTGGGCACACCGTGCATCCCAGGTCTGGCTCGAACCTGTTGAAAGTGCTCTCTGGCGCTCACCATCCGCATGCTGCTCCCCTATGATCAGTCTCCGCTCATTCGCATCTAGAGGTGGCGATCCGGCAGCGCCTCTAGCCAGCGCTTGCGTTCCACCAGCTCGGTCCGATCGCGCTCATCCGTGGTCTCGTCGAGCAGCAGGAAGAGTTCGCGAAGCAGGTTCGGCTCTGCCCGAGGTTGAAGACATCTCGTCGTATGGTGAGATCGATGTCAGCTTTGGGAAGCGTTACTCCTCCGCGGGTGTCCATCTCCGAGTAGTGACGGAATGGCGCGAGAAGCCCCCCCTTCAATCCGGTACGCAATCATCCAGCCCGGTCGGCATGTGGCGCTCCTCTATGAAGCCAGACGCAAGCTCCTTCAGCGTGATGATGGCCTCCCGCGGGACCCGCTTCCGCCCTTCGACGATGATCCAGGCCAACGCTCGCATACCCTCTGCTGGCTCGCCATGGTCAATCAGATGCTGGACTTCCTTCACCTCAGCGTCTGTCAGGTGCCCGGAAAGCGAGGACAGGAGCTGCTGGACGCGACCCAAGTAGGCATGCTGCTCGTTCACGGCACGGGAATCCTCATCAGGCTGGTCGGGTTATGGCCGAGACCAGCAGCCAACTCTCCCACGAGTTCGGCTGGCACCCGCCGCGCCAGAACCCGCGGTCATAGGCCGCTATGACCTCAGGTACTTCGCGGGTTGTGGCGATGAAGCGGGCATCGCAGTCGTGCATCTCCGCTTCAAGCGTTGACCGGTCTGCACCCGACACCCCTTCGAGTACCGCCTCGATCTTCTCGCGAAGGTCGAGATCGTTGTGATAGTCGTAGATCGTGAATTGGTAGCCGTCCTCGACTGCCCAACGAACTTCGCCCACTAGTCCACCA
>Ga0070713_100001651_pt1 | contig 14337 bp, 10 predicted proteins | sample LARL82metaG_FD_65465 | JGI IMG/M metagenome (GOLD analysis project Ga0070713, IMG submission 65465) | Corn, switchgrass and miscanthus rhizosphere microbial communities from Kellogg Biological Station, Michigan, USA - LAR L8-2 metaG | ecosystem: Host-associated > Plants > Roots > Rhizosphere ...
TAGGTTCGACGCGCAGCATAGGGAATTCCTTGAATCTTCCGCCACTCGCCCGCGTCGCTGCGGTAGATTCCAGAACATGCCCCGGCATACACACGCCCTGGCGCAGCGCGGTCGAGGAACAAGCTCATGACGTCGGAATCATCGATCATGCCCTCATGAATCGGCCGCCAGGTTCGTCCGCCATCGGTGGTCTTCCACGGCAAATGAAAGGTTCCCGCATAAATCGTTTCGGGATCGCGCGGATCGACGGCCAGCGAATCGAGGTTGCGCAGTTCCTGGTGGTGTTCCGGGGAGATGCGCTCCCAGGATTTTCCGGCGTCGCGGGATCGGTAGACGCCATCGAGTGTTCCGGCAACGAGGATGTCCGCGTCGGAAGGAGCGATGGCCAGCGCCCGCACGGCCTGGCCTTCGAGTCCCGCCGCGCTCCAGGTTCGTCCGCCGTCCGCACTGCGGAAGATTCCGCCTCCCGCAGTCGGGTCCTGCGTTCGCGTGGATGCCAACATAAGGTTGGCGTCACGCGGATCGACGACCATGCCCGTGATCACGGAATCCTGTCTCGCGCCGGCACGGCCCAGCAGCGTCCAGTGTTCACCGTCATCTTTTGAGCCGAAGATGTGGCCATCCGTGGTGCCCAGAAAAAGCCTGCCGGGATGCGCGGGATCACCCGCCAGCGATTGAACATCGCCTCCGGGAGGGCCCAGCGGTTTCCAGGTCTGAGCCTGGACTGCGGGCGCAAACAGCAAGAATAGGGTGAAGAAAGAAAGCCTGCGCGTGGGTGCATTCAGAATGGCGCGGCCAATCATCCTCCACATTGTACTAGCGATCGTGGCTGGTTCCGCTCACCAGAATCGCGCGGCGCCGGAACCCCCGGCCCCCTCCATGGGAGAGCAGAAAGGGGAAATATTGAAACGCCAGGCACTTGATGCAATCACCCGGAACAAAAGAGAGGTGAATTCGGTTCCACTTTGGGTATTTACACTTAGGAATGGGTACGGACGTACTAGGGTGTAGTTCCAGTTTGAAACGTAAAACAGAAAGGCTGCGAGCGAAGTCGGGTAGCGTTTTCAGCTGCCGAGGCTCCAGGGGCCAAGCGGACTGCAATGTTCTGGCGGCTCGGTTCACTCAAACTTTCGGAGGCGGCATGCGCTATTCTCAGAAGTCCCTGATGGTGCTCTCTGCATTGGTACTGGCGTTCTTGATGGTTCCAGCTTCCCGCGCGCAGGTTAATTCCAATGTCGCAACAGTCAACCTGAACGCTCCCCTGGCGGAGTCAGTAACCGTCGTGGCGGGTCCGGGAACCGTAAACTTTACCCTTGCGCCCAATGGCCCTGCAACGGGCAGTGCGCCGGTCACCATTACCACTTCATGGGCACTGGCCAAGACTCGCACCAGCGTCAAACTGTACGCTTACTTTTCCAGCGCCACCGCGCTGACCGACGGCGCCGGCGATAACATCCCCAACACCAGCGTGAAGGGATCGATCAACGGCGGCGCTTTGACCGTGTTTAATACCGCCACACCGTACGGAGGCAACTTCGGCGTAACCGTTTTCAATCAAGTCATTACCGCCGCGAACGCCAATTCCACCCACGGTCCCGATACGGTTGCCCTGACGATTGACACCACCGGGCTGGCACTGCCTGCGGCCCTGTATACAGGCGTGCTCAATATCCAGGCGCAGGCGCTGTAATCTTCCTATACCAAGGCGGGGCGAAGCACGTCATTCGTCCTGTTCTTAAACCAGCAGCGGGAGGCCGGAATTTGCGTGCCACCCGCTTGGGCCAGTCAGCGAAGGCTAGGCATTTCGGTGAGCACGCGCCTTCCGGCCTGTTGAATCGCGGCACAGAGAGCCAGGACTTGACCTCATTGCTCAAACTTGAATCCAGCGGATACACGCGGCTCCCGCGCGTGGCGCTTCTGTTCACGTTCCTCATCGGACTCGTAACATCCCTTGGATTTCCATCGGTCGCGCACGCCCAACTGAATTCGAACATTGCCAATGTCAATCTGAACGCCGTCCTGAGCACTTCGCTGACGGTCTCAGCGGCGCCGGGTTTGGTAAATTTCGCGCTACTTCCGAACGGGGTCGCGAATGGCAGCGTGCCGATCAACGTTACCACCAGCTGGACGCTCTCGCCGAGCGTCGGCAACGTCAGTGTTTGGGCTTACTTCTCGACGGCTGCCGCGGCTCTTTCCGACGGCGCCGGCGACAACATTCCGTCTTCCAGTGTTTTGGGGAGTCCCGATGGCGGAGCCTTCACGGCATTTTCGGGCGTCAGCCCGTTTGCGGCGGCCACTTCTCTAAAAATTGTTTCATTCAAGATTCTGGGGAACAACAAAAGCGGGACGCGATCCGACACCCTGGCGCTGCAAATCAGCACGGTGGGTCTCGCTCTTCCGGCGGGAACCTACACCGGGGTACTCAACATCCAGGCGCAGGCGCTGTAGCGCCAGCTGGGGATAAGCAGTCGGGTCACGCACGCAGAAAACCATACTGGGGGAAGCCATGAAACGCATGTTCCTGGCTGTTGCAGGATGTTTGCTTTTTTTCGCGCCGCTCGCGCCGGCACAAACCGTTTCGCCTGTAATCGTGGAGTACGCCGACAAGGCCGACGGCCGCTTTCAAGTTTACAATGACGCCGACGTTCCGCTTACCGTGGTGCTGGAGGCGCACAGCTTCACGGTAGACTCCACGGGCAAAGCGGTTTTTCGCAAGCTGGACTCCGGCCTCCACGTTCAGCTTTCCGCCACCAGCTTTCGCCTCGCGCCGAAACAAACCTACTACGTCTTTTACAAAGCCACCACGGAAACGTATCCCAATTGGTTTTGCATCTACTCGACGATCTCCGGCGGCGTGACCACTACGGGATTGAAATTGGCCATCCAGTTGCCCCACACGGTCTATCTGCTTGGCCATAAGTCACTGGATCAGTCGCAACTCTCCTGGAACCGCGCGGAGATCGCCCGGGAAGGCGGCAAGCGCCTGGTAACCGCAGAAGTTGAAAATCACGGCACCGAATTCAGCCGCATCGAAGAAGTCGAGGTAACCTCCAAAGCGGGCAAGCAGACTTTCGCGGGCTTCCCTTTGTTTCCGGGGCAGCGCCGCGCCATTGAGCTGGACTGGGATCAGCCCGGGGAACCGCAGCGCATTGTATTGAAATTTCCGCGTTTCAAACTTGAATCCAGTCTTAAGGACTCGTCCATAACACAATGAAATTGGCCGCGCCCAACGGCCAGTTTACCGCGCGCAGGTTTCCGAGGGGCTTGCGAGTTGTGCTCCTTTGCGCGATTGTGTTGGCTTGTTCGCATGCCGCCGCCGCGCAGGTCTTTGAGCTGACCGGCGGTTCTTCCTCTCTCTTGAACGCTCAAGGGGGCTCGGTGGAAGTTCACGCGCCCAACTATCAGGGACGCATTGACCTTGGTTATATCGGGCGTCCCAGCCTGGGATTCTATTTTTCCCGCCCCTACAGGAATTCCCTGATCGGCGCAGGCGATCAGCAGATTCCTTTTCTGCTGCCCACCGATTTATTTGACGCATCGTTTTATTTTATCGGCCGGGGGATGAGCCTTTCGCGGAAATCGACTGACGGCAAACTCTTCCTCTTCGCGGGCACCACCTCGAACGGCTACTTCGCGCCGTTTCTCAGCATCACGCGAAGCGACACTCCTGCCGCGGCCATATTTTACGAAAAGCAGCTTTCGCGTTCGCTGCGTTTTTTTTCCCATAACATTATTTCCCGGCGGCAAACTTCAATTCAGGCCATCGAGTGGGCGGCGCGCAGGGACATCAGGATGGCCCTCTCCGCCGGCATGGGCAACAATCAGCCCTACTGGTCCTCCAGTTTTGCGGTGGAGAAGAGCTGGATGTCGCTGGACGCAAGTTACGCCGGTTCCGGCGAGGCATTCCGCCGCGTACTGGTGGAAACGCCGCAGCTCGCCGAAAACGATCGCGAAAACATCCGCCTGGAACTGAAACCCTGGAAAAATGTTCGACTGGTCACCAGCAGGAACAATTATCTGTTCTTTGCGCCTGGCGCGGTGGAACGCGCCTCTGTGCAGGGCCTGGGCGCCGGCGGAGCTATAGCGGGAGTACAGTTATACGGCTCGCTGTTCGAGTCTTCCACGCTTTTGGGAAACTCCACGGCGATGGCCATGGGTGTGCGCCGGATGTTTACGCGGCACTTCGAAGCCGGCGTGGACTACCTGCGCAGCAGCTCGGCGAAGAATCCGCCCATCCATTCACTGGTCGAAAATGTGCGTGAAATATTGAATTCGCGCTTCAGCCTCACGCAGATTATTACGCACAACAACGGGCAGACAAACATCGCCTTCGGAGGCAATTTTATTTCCAATATTGTTTCGGTCAGCGTGGACTACCAGACCGTGTTCCTTCCCTTTGTGCAGAGTTCGGCGGGACAATTTAAGCAAGTGATCGTGGTGGGCCTGCATTTCCAGCTGCCGCGAGGCCTGCAGCTGAACCTGTCGACCAACGTCACGCCGCTGGGACAGGTGCGCTACACGGCCTACGCCTCCACCTATGCCTACCATGGAATGGGGAATGATTCGCCGGGAGCTTCTTTCTCCGGCAAATTCTTCAGCAACGTCGTGCGCGGCCATGTTCTGGACCCGAACGATGAGCCCATCGCGGGCGCGGCCATTCGAATCGGCAGCGACGTGGCGGTCACCGATTCAGACGGCAATTTCCTGGTGCGGCTGAAGAAAGCGGGGGAACTGAATCTGCAAGTCGCGTTCGAGGAATTTACCGCGCCCGGAAATTACGTGGCGATTTCGGCGCCCTCCACGGTCAAAGCAACCCGTGAGGACGACGCCCAGGACTACAAAATAGTATTGAAGCGAGTGCCCTACGTCGAAGCCTCCGACCCATCGAAGCGTCCTTCCCAGCCGGAAGATCCTTTTGGATCGAAGCCTTAATCGCGAACACCCGCACGGGCGGGCGCCAATTCCAAGCCGGTCCCGGACGACGTGCATTTCGCGCGGCCTCGGTGCACGACCGCGCAACACGCCGAATAAATCAGTAAGTTGCCCCTTCGGGAACAAAAATGACATCGATGCGGCGATTCTGTTCCGGGCCGGCCTGGCCGCTGCCGGTGCGTGTGGAAACTCGCGAGGCGTCGATGCCTTTTTCGCCGAGATACTTTACTCCGTTGGTGGCGCGGTCACCGGCGACTTTGGCGGCCCTGGCTTCCTTGGGATCGGAATATCCAATGATCACCGCGGAGGCGCGCGGCTCGCTTTGCAAACGCAGCGCTACGTCATCCAGAATACGTTTGCAAACGTTGTCAATGCGCGTGCTGAGAGGCTTGCCGAAGGCGCAGTCGCTCATTTTGCTCGCTTGCGGAGCGGGAGGCACGGCCTTCACTTCCACCGGCGTAGTAGCTTCCGCCGCTCCTCCACGCCCATCGTCTACCCGAGTAGTGATCGAGTACGTGGCAGGCGCAAGCCCGGTGGTATCAAAATCCCCTTCCGGCCCGCTCGCCGTGACTCGGCCGGCGTTGGCGTGCCACCCGTAGGAAAGCGGGTCGCCATCAGGATCGCTGGCTTTGCAGGAAATATGCACGCGCTCACCGGCGAACACGGAACTGCGATCGGCCGAACAGGCGATGGTTGGCGGGCGATTCGGCCTGGGCTCCACACGAATGTCCGCGCTGCAACTGGCCGCGCCGCCACGGCCATCATCCACATGCAACGTTACCGTGTAAGTTCCCACTGCGGTTCCCGCGGAAAGCCAGCGCACTTGCGGGCCGTCGCCATCCACATGGCCGCCGCTCGACGACCAGGTGTAGGTCAAAGGATCGTTATCCGGATCGCTGGCCATGGCGCTGACCGCAACCGTGTCACCGGAATCCAGGTACACCATGCTCTTGTCCACGGAGCAGGAAGCGGAAGGCGGATGATTGGCCGGCGGCGCTTTCTCCGGCCAGACAGCGGCTCCCATTTTTATGACGAATCCGTGCCTGTCATTGGCGCCCTTCAAATTCAGCATGTAACGGTAACCAATATCGAAAGCGATGTTCTTCCAGGGATAGACGCGAAAGCCCACCACTTCGTCCACGGGATCACGCGCGCCGAAGGTCGTGTCTGGCGTCTGTTGCAGCTTGTGGCCAATATAAACGATGCCGGTGTACTCCGACATGGGCTGGAAGCGGCTCTCGGGAAAAAAAATCAATCCCACACCCGTGCGAAATTGGTCGGCCAAATTGAAAAGAGGGTTGCCGTCCTCGCCGCGCGGATCGCGCGTAAAACGGAATCCCACGTCCCAGGTTGCCGTTACCACATTGTTCCACTGCTTGCTGACAGCCATGGAAAACATGTCGTTGAATTGTCCCGATTGCGTTCCGTCCTTCAGCAAGCGCTGCGTATTTCCCCAGGTCGGAATGATGACTTCATTGCGCATCGAAATGCTGACGGGAGCGCCGCGACGTTCCGAGAGCAGCCCAAATTTCAGTCCCACTGTGACTTCGCCGATTCCCCCATTATTATTTGCCGCAAAGGGAAAATCTTCCACGTAGCCGGGCGTTGTGGCCACGGGGACAATCGGAAAAATCGTCTTGGAAAAGAGCGGAAAACCGCTGTTCTCGTTCGACAGACTCAATTCAGAAGGTATCCCGCTGTGCGTGTGCCCGTACGGATTGAAGCCGCCATAAATATTAAGCCAGTCAGTGAGACCGTAGCTTACATCCACGCCCAGCTGAAACACCGTGGTGCTTCCGGGCATGCGTCCAAACTTATTTCCATACGCCGAAAATCCAAATCCACCCTTGGGCAACGTGTCTGCCGTCTCGACAGTAAATGCGCCGATGGTTCCGGTGGTCGCCAGCATGGGGGTAAATCTGGGAGCGGGTTTAGAGTCACCGTTGTCTTTACCGCTGGCCGCTGATTTCTGCGCCGGAACTTCCGGTGCCGCGGAAACTGCCGCTGCGGAAGTTGCCGATTCGCCGGCCGTCGCGTCCGAGGAAGATGAGGCATCGTCGGTTTTCTTGTGCGGTCTCTTCCCTCTCGATTTCGCCGGACTCTTGGCGAAACCTGCCGCTGCCAGAAAGAAGGCAAGAACCAGCAGCGCTCCAACTCGCAGGATCAGTCGCATCATTCCTTGAACCTCCGCTTCCCAACGTCAGGTGAATGCAAACCCAGCGGGCAGACACAACTTCGGACGCTCGACCCGTATAGCTCAATTTCGCTTCTTCGGCGCAAAGGCGACAGTTTCGCGTCCCCCGTACCAATTTGAAACGCCGAACCGCGGCCATTATATATAACGAGAAAAAGATTCTACAAAAATGTTTCCGTGTATATCCTTGATAGACAACGGCTTGACTTCTCCGCAGAAACGCGGCATTTTCCTGGAATGGGGAAATCAGACAGGCCACCCCAGGAACCAGCCTGCCATCTGATCGAATGTGTGGATCCAGCTGGGAACCCAGAGCCCGGCTCGTGAGAGATTGGCCGAAGGAAATTCAAGCCAGCCGGAGGAATTGCATGCGAAAAGGACTTTTTCAGTGGATCGCGATGGTTGCGCTGGTGTCACTCGCGGGATGGTTCACGTCGGCAAAATCGGAAGCGCGTCCCCAGAACGGCGCCGAGCCGCCGCGCCCCGCCTTGAACGCCGTCCCCAACGGCACGCATTTTCTGGTAGGCCTCGACGACGAACTGAGCACCGGAAAAGATAAAGTGAACAGGAAATTCGAAGTGAGAACGCTCGAGCCGCTGGAAAGCACGAACGGAAATGTGATTCCGCCGGGCGCGCGAATTCACGGGCACATCAGCCGCATCGAACCGGCGGGTACGACCGGACGCGCCAAGCTTTGGCTGACCTTCGACGACATAGATACGCATCACGGGCGCTACCCCGTGGTTGCGTTTGTTTCCGGCGTTCCGGGTGACTTCAGCGTGAAGCCGGGCGAAAGCAAAGAGGGCGAAATTGAAGCCCGCACCAGCAAGGGAAGCGAGGACCTGCAGGCCGCAGCGGGCGGGGCGGCAATGGGCGCCACAGCAGGTGCCAAGACTACGCACAGCGGCAAAGGAGCAGCCGCTGGAGCCGCTATGGGAGGCCTCGCAGGATTTCTGGCGGCTTCAGGCTTTGGCCAGGAACTGGACTTGCAGAAAGGCACCAAGCTCGATCTGGTTCTGGATCGCCCGCTGTATTTGAATTAGAAGGCCTGTTCATGGCCTTGCCCACCCAAGATCCCAGGCGTAGCCGTTAGGGTGCTGCTGCCAGACAGCGGCCCTCGCCTCGCCTCGACCACACTGCTGACAAAGGTATGCCGTTGGTCGGGTATTGCGCGTTCTGGTTGGCGTTGCTGGTCCTTCCACCAGGTCCATTGCCCGGCGTCCGTGTTGATCCGTTGCTGCGACCATTCTTGGCCCGCTTTCATCATCTGAGCTTGGCAGCGGCCCGCGCTGCTGGTAGATTCAACGTGAGGCGCATCCCCCAAAATGGAGATGCTCGTAAACTAAATGGCTGAACCGACTCGTTTTGAAACGACTAAACCCGCTCCCGACCGCGTCATGATCGTCGAGGATGAGGAAAATGCGCGTATTGGTTACGAAGCTTTGCTGCGCAGGTGGGGCCACGAGGTTCTGGGCGTAGCCAGCGCGGAAGATGCCTTGGCGCGCTTCACTGAATTTTCACCCGCCGTGTTGATTGCCGACGTGGAATTACCCGGAATGAATGGGCTGGATCTGCTCGCCAAGCTTGGCGACGAATTGAAAACAGTCCCGGCCATCATCATCACGGGGAAAGGCAGCGAGGAACGCGTCATCGCCGCGATTGAAGCCGGCGCATTCTGGTACATCGAAAAGCCGCTCAAGGCTGCGGTGCTGCGCTCTTTGCTGGATCGCGCGATGGGCCGCGTGCGCGATCGCCGGCAGGTGGAAGCGCTGACGCGCCAGTTGCGCGAGACGGGAAGACTCGGCGACCTCATCGGCGGCTCCAAAAACATGCAGGACGTCATGCGCATTCTGGAGCAGGTTTCTCCGTCCTCGGCGTCCGTGCTGATTACCGGGGAGACCGGGTCGGGCAAGGAAATTCTGGCGCGCACGATTCACCGGCTCTCGCCTCGCGCCGAGCGGCCGTTCATTGCCATCAATTGCTCGGCCATTCCGGAATCCCTAATGGAAAGCGAGATCTTCGGGCACGAACGAGGGGCCTTTACCGGAGCTGCGGAACGCCGTATCGGCTGTTTCGAGTTGGCCGACGGCGGCACCTTGCTGCTCGATGAAATCGGCGAAATGCCCGCGCCCACGCAGGCGAAATTGTTGCGCGTGCTGGAAGATCACAAAGTTCGCCGCCTGGGCAGCAAAGTGGAAACGCCCGTGGATGTGCGCGTACTTGCGGCTACCAACAAGGAGCCCGAGCAGGCCGTGGCCAAGGGCGAACTGAGGCAGGATCTTTATTTTCGTCTGAACGTATTCCACATTCACCTGCCGCCCTTGCGCGAACGCAAGGATGACATCCCCCTGCTGGTCGAGCACATTCTGCGCGACATCAATGAAAAGCACGGACGCCATGTCCGGGGCGTAAATCCCGAAGTGCTGGAAATGTTTGCCGGCTATTCATGGCCGGGAAATGTGCGCGAGCTTCGCAACGTGCTGGAGCGCGCGGCGATTGTCTCGGACCGTGACCTGATTGGCCGCGCGCACCTGCCCGCGGAGTTCGGGCATGCGCTGGCGACGGCGTCCTCCGACCTGACTTCGCTGCGGTTCCCGCTGGGCACCACCGTGGAAGCCGTCGAGCGTGAACTGATCCTGCAGACGCTGGCTTCGACAAACAATAAAACACGCGCGGCGGAACTGCTGGGCATCAGCTTGAAAACTCTGCATAATAAACTGAAAGAATATGAGGCTGCGAAAGCTCCTTCACAGTGAGGCGCGGGGCAGTCATGCACCTCCGGCTTAAAACTAAAATCACGCTGATCATGGCGCTGCTGATGTTGGCCGTGGTAGGTGTGAACTCCGCTTTGTATGTCGCAACGCTTACCCGGCAGGTCATCCGCCAGGCTGATAACCGCGCCAGCCTGGTTTCCCAACAGGTTTTTTTTAACGCCCAGAACGCTCTGGCCGATGCCGCGAATGAGGGACAGGCGCCCGCTTCCAACAGCGACGCGGATTTGCGCGCCTACGTTCAGAAATCTCTCAGCGACAGTACCGCGCTGACCTCCCTGATTGATGCGGAAGTCGGCTACTCCTTCCTGGTCTATGAAGTCACCATTTCTGATATTGAGGGCAGGGTGCTGGTTTCCAGCGACGCCTCTCTGCCCGGCAAACATTCGCCGCCGAGGACAAATCTTTCGCAACTGGTCTCCAGCGGATTCCTTGATCAACTGCGGGCTATCGACGGTCCGCCGCGGGCCTACGAAGTCACTTATCCCTTCAAACTGGGGCCGCCCGGCAACCAGGTGCCCTTCGGAGTGATTCGCGTCGCGGTGCAGACAGGTTTGCTGCGCAGTGAAATCGCCCCGGCGCTGCGCTCCGCGTTCCTGCTGGCGCTGACTTCGATTGGAATTTCCGTCTTGCTCGCCGCCCTGGTCAGCAGCGCGGCGCTGGCCCCCCTGAAAAGCATCACCGCACAACTCGATCGCATCTCCAAAGGTGAGTTTGACCAGAAACCGCTGGAGAGCGGTGACGAATTCGGGCAGGTGAGCACAAAGATCAGCAAGATCGGAATGCAACTGCGCGGCGTTCGGGAAATTTTCAGCACGCTGCGGGAAAATCTCGATCAGGTTCTGGGAGGACTCGACGATGGTTTGCTGTTATTTTCCCTGGACGGCCGGGCGGTAATGGTCAGCCCCGCGGTGGAACGCTTTCTGGCCTTGCCCTCGGACCATCTTTTGGGACGCCGCGCCGAAGATATTTTTCCGCCGGACCATCCCGTGAGAGAAGTGATCAAACTGCACGAGGGCGAGTTTGAACCTGTGGAATCGGCGGAGGTGGTTTTGGCCGGACCGAATTCGCCGGCGCGCCGTGTGGGCGTCAGCGTGCAGGTGATTACCGAGGGGGAGACGCGCATGGGAGCGCTGGTAACCTTCACGGATCTGGAATCCCGCGAGCGTATCAGCACGCAGTTGCAGGTTTCCGAGCGCCTGGCCAACCTCGGACGCATCACTGCGGGTGTAGCACACGAAGTGAAGAATCCCTTGAATTCCATGCGTCTCTGGCTGGAAAATCTTAAGGCCAGTTTGCCTGAAGGCGACACCATGCCGCAGAAGGCCGTGCGAGTTCTGGACAGCGAGATTGACCGACTCGATACGGTGGTGAAACGGTTCCTCGACTTCACGCGTCCACCAGAAATGCACCAGGAAGAAACGAATCTCAAGGAGCTGCTTGAGGATGTTCTCGCGGTGGGCAAGCCGCAAATGGACCGGGCCAACGTGAAAGTGGAATCCCATTTCGCGAGCGATGTGCCTGCTGTTGTGGTGGATCGCGAACTGTTGAAGCAAGCGCTGATGAACCTGATCCTTAACGCCCTGGAGGCCATGTCCGGAGGCGGCCGGCTGACCGTTTCCCTGGAACGACGGGGTGAAATGGCGGGGATCGAAATTGCAGACACGGGTACGGGAATCGCGCCCGAGCATACGCAGCGAGTCTTCCAGCTATTCTTCACGACCCGGCCGGGAGGCAGCGGCATTGGCCTCGCCAGCGCCTTTCGAACGGTGCAACTGCTGAATGGTTCAATCGATTTTAAATCGGAAGTGGGACGCGGGACCACGTTTCGAATTGAGCTGCCACTGGCTCATCAAATCGAGCCGGCGCCGCCACGTCCGCGCGAAGCGAGCGCGACAACCGTGCCACATGCCTAAAATGCCCAGACGCCGACTGTTCCTATTTCTCTTTGCTGCCGCCCTCGCAGCCTCCGGTTGCGGCGCCAAACATGTGGTGCGCGCGGCTCCTCCTTCCGTGAGCACGCCTCCCCCGGTAGAAGCTGCGCCAATGCCGCAGCCGACGCCGCCTCCCCAGGTGGAGAACCAGCAGGAAGAGGAGCCGCCTCCGGAAGCGCCGCTGCCGGCAACTTCGCCGCTGCCACCCAAGCGGCCTGCGCCGCGGCCTCGCCCGCCGCAGTCCGATAGCGCCGAGGCTCCGCCAAAACCTGCGCCACCACAGATTTCGCCACAACTTTCCGCGCGGGATCTGGCCGCCGCCAAGAGCAATACCACTTCGAATATGAGCACGGCGGACAGGAACATGCAGCTTTCGAGCGGCAGGCAACTGAATGCCGCTCAAAAAGATCTGGTGGAAAAAATTAACGGCTTTCTCGGCCAGGCCCGTGAAGCGATAGCCGCCGATGACTGGGTCCGCGCGCAGAATCTGGCGGAAAAAGCGCAAGTCTTATCCGGCGAACTGGTCAAATCGTTCTAGTTCCAGCAGCACGCGCTTCAGCCTGTGTGGTTTTGAATTTGGATCTTGATTGGATTCTAAACTTATTTTGGATTTCAGTTCTGCGCCGCTGCTTTTCTCCTCGCAAGGCGGGAATAAGCAGGAAAAAACCAGCAGAAAAAAGCACACAGACTGAACTCTGCGCCACCAAACCCCTGAAACGGCATTTACTGCTAAGATGATTTTGTGAAAACGTATGACGTCGTCATCGTGGGCGGCGGCATCATTGGCGGCTCGCTTGCCTTTGAACTGGCGCGCCGGAATCTGCGCGTCGTGGTGCTCGACCGCCAGGAGCTCGCGCACGAAGCGTCCTGGGCGGCGGCGGGCATGCTTTCGCCAGCCCCGGATTGCCCTGCGGCGATTCCTCTTGTGCCGCTGGCCCGCGCAAGTCTCGGCCTCTACCCTGCATTCATCGCTACCATCGAGGAAGCGGCGGAAATCGCGACAGGCTATGAGACCGGCGGGACACTGGAAGTTCTGTGCCACGGCGATGCGGAGCGGGAACTCAGCACGCTCGTGGCCCTCCATCACGGCCTGGGCCTGGCCTGCGAACCGCTGCGGCTCGAAGAAGCGCAGGAAATGGAGCCGGCGCTCGGACGCCAGGCCCGCGCTGCCGCATTTCTTCCCAACGAAGCTTCGGTGATTCCGCGATCGCTCACCGCCGCGATCCTCACTGCATCCGAAAGAGCCGGCGCAGAACTGCGGCCTGGAATGGAAGTGAATTCGCTGGTCAAAGACAAGAATCGCTGCGTCGGCGTGAAGACCTCGGGAGGCGAGACTTTTTCCGCGAGACACATCGTAGTGGCCGCGGGTTGCTGGAGCTCACAGCTTTCCGATGTAGCACGCTACGCGCCGACGCGGCCTGTGCGCGGTCAAATGGTCGCTTTGAGGAATGCGGGCATCCCGCTCCGCCGGGTCGTGCGCTCGGAGCGCGGGTACATTGTGCCGCGCGACCACGACGGCCGGCAAATATTGGTGGCCGGAAGCACGCTTGAGAATGCCGGTTATGAGAAAGCTGTCACTTCCGGAGGGCTGGAAGAAATTCTCGGCGCTGTGAATGAGCTTGCGCCCAGCCTGGCCGGCGCGGAAATTTTGGAGACCTGGAGCGGGCTGCGTCCAGGATCACCCGATCAGTTGCCAATTCTTGGGCCCACCGATCTGGAGGGTTTGCTGATCGCCACCGGCCATTACCGGAATGGAATCCTTCTCGCGCCCATCACGGCCAAGCTCCTTATGGAGTGGATCACCGAAGGCCGGACTTCAATAAATTGCGACGACTTTAGCCCCCTGCGGTTTCTGCGCGACAATGCCGATTGGACCGCAACAGCGTAGAATGTTTTAGGAGTCGTGGCTGAAGCCACCACCCACAAGCCTTGGAACTTTAATTCGTAAAAAACAGGGAAATCTAAAACGGAGAATTATTGCGCACCGGCACGCGATTCGCCGGACCAGGGAGCGTGGAGGCGCGGCCCGGGTCGGTGAAGTTTATGCGGCTGGCATCCAGATAAATCGGGCGGTCGGTGATGATGTCGACGGTCGAACCTCGCGGCAATTCCATTTCCGGGCCGCGCGTGAGCAGCACCGCCGCGAGTCCCACCGCTGCGCCGGCGCCCGCGCCAATCCCCGCTCCTTTGGCGCTTTGCGTGGCGATGGCGCCAATCCCGGCGCCCACTCCCGTCGATTTCACGACCGTGCCAACGTCGCCGCCTTTATTCGTGTCGCCCTTGATTTTGCCCTCCGCGTCGGTGGATTCGTTGCCGCCGGTTCCGGCGTTGGTGGGCACGGCATTAAAATCCACGGTGTAGCCATTGGGAAGAATCATGGAGTTCAGGCGCATGCGAATTTCGCCGACGCCTTTGACCTTACCGGGGCGCTTGGCTTCCTGGATTTCGCCCTGCACATAAGTGCCCGCGGGAATCAGAACGCGATTGTTGATGGCAATCGGGAAAA
>Ga0070713_100001653_pt1 | contig 14323 bp, 11 predicted proteins | sample LARL82metaG_FD_65465 | JGI IMG/M metagenome (GOLD analysis project Ga0070713, IMG submission 65465) | Corn, switchgrass and miscanthus rhizosphere microbial communities from Kellogg Biological Station, Michigan, USA - LAR L8-2 metaG | ecosystem: Host-associated > Plants > Roots > Rhizosphere ...
GATTGGATCCGAATCCCGATTAGAGGAGAAAAAGCCAGGATACCGAACTCAAGAGGATGTCGCGATACACTGACACCGATGCGCGTAAAAGTTCTCTTTTTCGGTATTCTGCGAGAGTCGGCTGGAAAGAACAGCGATGAACTCGATTTGCGCGACGGAGCCTCGGTTCGCGAAGTCATTGAGCACTATGCTTCAAGCATACCTGCGCTGGAAAGCTTACTTCCATCGATCGCAATGGCAGTGAATCAGCAATACGCGTCGGCTGACACAAAATTGCGCACCGACGATGAAGTCGCGTTCCTGCCTCCGGTCAGCGGAGGCGTAGCTGAGGAACCCATGGTGCGGCTGGTCAGAGAACGCATTGTGCCACACGACATCGTTCCACCGATGGAACGCCCCGAAGATGGCGCAATCGTGATTTTCGATGGAATCGTTCGCAACCATAGCCGGAACCGCAGGACGCTCTATCTGGAATATGAGGCTTTTGAAGCGATGGCACTGGCCAAACTTCAGGAACTCGCGGCGGAATCGGTTCGGCGATTCGCAATTCGCAACGTTGCTTTGGTTCACCGCCTTGGTCACCTCGAGATCGGCGAAAGCAGCGTTTTGATCGTGGTGTTTTCCGCGCATCGTGTTGCTGCTTTTGAGGCATGTCGGTGGCTCATTGATACCCTCAAGCGCACGGTGCCTATCTGGAAAAAGGAGCATTTCGAGGACGGAGCGGTTTGGGCAGACGGGGAGCCATTTCCAGAAGAAATCCCCAAGGCGCAGTCCTGATCAGGCAGCCCTGACGCATACCGCGCATCTAAGTGATCGGGCCGCAACGTTATAATTCAGTCACTTAGCAATCAGCGAATGAAAAAATCCGCGACCAGCCTGCTTCCGGCCGTTTGCTTCATGTTCCTCTGCAGCGCTTGGGCGCAGCAGCAGCCAGCGTCATCCACTCCCTCGATAAAAACTGGCAAGGTTGACCATCCCTCTGAGCAGCAGTCGACCCCCGAAACGACGATGAAGGTCGACGTGAACCTGGTCAACGTCTTCGTTACGGTTACTGACCAGCACGGATCCCCGATTGGAGGATTGACGAAGGACAATTTCAGCCTCAAAGAGGACGATCACGACCAGCAGATCAAAGTTTTCGACAGGGAATCGGCGTTACCCCTCTCGATCGCGCTTGCAATCGATACGAGTCTTAGTACCAGGCACGATCTTCCATTGGAACAGGCATCTGCCAAACGATTCGCTCACGACATCATTCGCCCGATTGATGCGCTTTCCGTTTACGCCTTTAGCGAAGTAGTGAATGAAGCTACTCGTGGGTACACGTCGGATTTAAAGCGCATCGACGAGAGCATTGATCATATTCGGGTCGGCGCAGCTACTGCTCTGTACGATGCAATCTATCTGGCCTCACGAGCCCTTGATCATCGCAAGGGACGCAAAGTGATCGTCCTGATCACCGACGGCGGGGACACGATCAGCAAGGTCGATTACAAGGAGGCGGTGAGGGCTTCAGAGGAAGCGGAGGCGATTGTTTATTCAATTATCGTGGTTCCCATTGAAAGCAGTGCAGGTCGCGAAACCGGCGGAGAACACGCACTTGTCCAGCTCTCGGAGGACACTGGCGGAAAATACTACTACGCTACGTCGGTGGCACAGCTGGATGAGGCTTTTCACAAAATAAGCGATGAACTGAGAACCCAATATCTGCTTGCGTACTATCCTTCGCAGCGCACTTCTTTTTCGGAATTTCGGCGCATCGAAGTCAAGGTGGTGGGGGTGCCCGATTTGGCCGCATATCGCGTCCGTCATCGGGCTGGCTATTACACCGTCAAGTCGGACTTTTAGGTGTCGCGTGTCACATCACTTTCTTGAGACGCGATTCCGAATGTGTTGAGCAAGGAATTGGTTCATTATTTCGAAATCAGATACATTATTTAGAAACCGTTAAGCCTTATCTACAACAAACTGCACCAGTTGAAGCTCAGATGAGTTTCAGGTGAAGCACTGGAGCAGCGATGGCGTAGGTGTCGATGAGCTGTCCGACTGGTTTATAGTCGCTGACCGCTTCCCAGACGCGCAATTCTCCACCTGAGAGCGTTGCAGTCTCGCGCTGAAGAACCTGGATTGTTTTGGGTTCGGTGCGATTTGAATTCGAATGTTGTATCCGGTGAATCTCTGTTCCGGAGAAGACTTTGAAAGGTTGGAAATGATGCTGAACCTGTTATTGCGGGACGGTAATTGGAACAGGTTTTTACTTTTGAACCTGTTGATAACGATTACTTTGATTTCATCCCCACTCACAGCGCAGACGCCCGCCGCGACGGGCAGTCTCGCTGGCACTGTGACTTCCCCTTCAGGAGCGGTTCTAGCCGGAGCCAACGTGACGGTTACCGGACAAACCGGAAAGGCCATCACAGCTACGACGGACAGTCAGGGGGCTTATACCGTGGGCAACCTGGCACCCGGGACATACAACATTCGAGCAGAGGCAAGTGGGTTTAAACCGGCGCAACTAACGGTTGATGTCAAGGCCGACAACACAGCAAACGGCACCATCAAGATGTCAGGTGAAGTGCAGCTGAATACTCAACAGCCGACCGTACAGGGCGAGTTGACTTTGAGCCAGATCGAGAATCTGCCGCTGAACGGACGGAACTCTCTTAGTTTGGGACAATTTGAGCCTGGAGTTCAGACTCAGGATGGGCAAGACTTCGATCCTACGAAGGCTGGATACCAATCCATTTCTTTCGGCAGCCGCTTTGGCCGTACTGCACGCATCGCAGTGGACGGAGCGGATATGTCTGATGAGACCGTAGGGACTACAACGACCAGCATACCGACTAGTGCCATCCAGGAATTTCATGTCAGCCAGTCGACTCTCGATGTATCAACTCCGCTGACGTCCTCGGGTTCGGTCAACATAACTACGAAATCCGGGACTGACTCCTTGCACGGAGAGGCTTTCGGAGCATTCCGCGATAGTTCTTTTTCCAGCGAACTTCCTGCGGCTCCTGGATTCAAGACTCCTTTCCAGCGCAGTGACTATGGAGGCGCAGTCGGCGGAGCAATCATCAAGGACAAAGCATTCTTCTTCGCCGACGGCGAGCGCACGCTTCAGCATACGCAGGTCCCCGTTGTGGTCTCTGCGCCGTTCTCACAATATTCGGGCACGTTCTCCGATCCTTTCCATGTGGAAAACTTGCTGGGACGGCTGGACTATCACTTTACACAGGGAGCGCGGGCTTTTTATCGGTTTTCGTATTTCAAGAATTCATTGGACGCGACGTCCGGCCTCGGGTATTCGGTATACGACAACGTTAATATCACGCGAAACCATGTCGTGGGTGTTGATTTCGACAAGTGGAACCTTACGAACTCAATTCGATTCTCGTTCTTGAAGTTCGAAAACCAGATGGCTGATGCCATAACCGGCAACAGCGCGCTGCCATTCAACGACTTTCATGCCGAAATCGCGATGGGTGCGACGGGGCTGGTTGCCGGTCCGAATTTTCTGGCGCCGCAAGGTACGCCGCAACGAAATCTTGAAGTCACGTACGACGGCAGCCGCATGTGGCGAAACCACGCCGTTCGGTTCGGCGGCTCGTATAACTACATCGTCGGAGGTGGATTCGCGTCCTTCTACAAGAATGGGCCGCAGATAACTTCGCAGGTTTCCCAGCGCGAAATCACTGGTGCGTCCAGCGGACCATTCCCGGGAGGGAGTTCCAATCCGTTCAACTATCCTGCGGATTCTGCCGTTCTCGCTAATGGACTCGGGTTCTCTACTACGAAATCGGCCCTGGGCTTTCCGGCAGGCGAGTTGGGGCCTGACAACCGCATACTTTTGTATGTCGGCGATACGTGGAAGGTCCGACAGAATTGGGCTTTGACCTTCGGTCTTGGATACTATCGAGATACCGGCCGGACCGATAGTCAGTACGCGGCTATCCCGCAATTGAATTCGCTGATCGCCGGCCTCGGCGATCGAGTGGCGCAGCCGAACACAAACTTTGCACCGCAATTCGGGTTCGCCTGGGACACAGGCGGCTCTGGCAAGATGGTGTTTCGTGGCGGCATTGGATTGTTCTGGGAGAACTCTCTCTGGAATAACGTGTTGTTCGACGCGCCGTACCGCCAGCAAACGGGATCATTCCTGCAGTTCTTCTCCCCGTGTTCCGCTCCGGGTCAGCCAGTTACGTTGCAAACGGCGAGCGGATCGCTCAACACTCCGGGAAGTGCGTCGGCGACGGCGATCTGTGGTGCGCCGGGAGCGGCCAGTTTCCCACTAATTGGAAATGCGCTGCCGGCGATCATTGCACTGCAGCAGGCGTACGTCGCTGGATCTCCATTTAACTTGAATGCTCCGAATCCGGCTTTTGCTGGGCAGTCCCTCAATGAGTGTTCGGTCGGAACGAACTGCTTCTTCGCGCCGGGGAATTCCATGTTCAATCCGGCTTATCGATCGCCGCGATCCGTGCAGATGAATATCGGATTTCAACGTGAGCTCAAGCCGGGTATGGTACTGAGCGTGGACGTAGTTCGTAACGTGCAGACGCATTATCTGCTTGGAGTTGATCAGAACCACGCAGGTGATGTGCGCTACTTCGATAAAGGAGGCGCGCAGGCGGCAATCGCAGCAACCTTGGCTGATTGTGGCGCTGCGAGTGTTCCCCAATCTTGGGCATTGAACTGTCTCTTCGATCCTGCAACCGGAACGAGCGACGGTGGGACATGGGGTACGGCCGTAAATCCCGCTCGACCTGCAAAGATGAGCGACTACGCATCGCACGGATTGGGATCTTCGTCGGACATGGGAGGTCACAGTTGCCTCGCCCAAGTGGGATACAACTGCGCATTCGGCGGGATTAATCCGGTTGCGCCTCCATTAGGATTCCAGTCGCCCGTGGGGCGCTCGGTCTACAACGGAGTACAGGTAAAGCTGGTCGACAATGTGAAACACCCATTCCGCGGGGCGGATTCGATGAACCTGCAGCTGTCGTATGCAATCTCGCGATTCAGTAATTCGGGCGGTGGCGTTTCCGCGGACAACCCGGTCACTGCTGCCAGCGGAGACCAGGATTTCATCGCTCCAGCCCTCGACAACAGAAATGTGAATCATTATTTCGGCCCTTCCGCGTTGGATCGCAGACATCAGATTTCCTTCGGTGGCTTCATCAACTTGCCTAAAGGATTTCAGTGGGGATTGGTAGGCCACTTCGATAGCCCTCTATCCACCACGCTCACCGTGCCGAATACAGGGTCAGGCGCAGGAGAAATCTTCCGTACCGATTTCACCGGAGATGGCACAACCCAGGATCCGATTCCGGGAACGCATGTGGGGAACTTCGATCGTGGAATTAACGCCAGCGGCATCGACAGAACCATATCGAGGTACAACACGACCGTAGCGGGTTTACCTACGCCTGCCGGGCAAGTCTTGGTCACGAATAATTTGATGACTCAGCAAGATCTCATCAACCTTGACGGCGTTGCGCCTGCGGTGGCACCAGCCCCGATAAATCAAGTCGACCTTTCCTGGCTGCGAAGCTTTGATACTAGTTTGGGCTGGAACTACACCATCAAGGAGCGAGTTACGATCCGGCCGTCCGTTTCGGTTTTCAACTTGTTGAACTTTGTAAATTTTGATCTGCCCGGCAACATGATGTCGGGATTGCTCACCGGCACTTCAGGAGCAGTTAATGGGACCACGTACCAGGGTCACGCAACGAACCGCGTGGGCGCAGGCTCGGGCGTCTTCATGTTGGGCTCACCCCGACAGATTGAATTCGGGTTGAAGGTTAATTTCTAACAAAGCCGCAAAGCTTCAGACCCGTGGCTCGATAATGGTGGGCCGATTTTCTTCGGGTTCTCCCTGAGCCTCGACCGGCGCGGGATGGCGCGTCGATTGTGTACAATGCCTGCATGTCGTTCCGCGGCCCTCACGGGAATCCCAATGCCAAACGCGGGCGGACTCCGCCGCCAGAAGATACCTTCGAAGAAGCAGCTTTTTTAAAGAACCTAGGGGAGAAACAGAAGCCAGTCTACGTCAAGCTGATGGACGGTCAGACTGTGCAGGGTTGGATCGAGTATTACGACAGAAACATGATCCGCCTGACACGGCAAGGCGCTCCAAATTTATTCATCTTCAAGCACGAAATCATGTATATCGCGGAAGACGGCGGCAAGAAAAAATGAAAGGTTTTCCCCGCTCGCCATCCGGTTTCCGAAAGTAACTCCAAGCCCGATTGACAATGTCACCGCACGAAGAACAGCCCGCCAGTTTCCTCCCTGCAATGACAGCTATCGCGCGTGAGGCCGGTGCACTACTGATGCAGTACTTCCATCAAGGTCTCAAGATCGAATACAAAGGCGATGCCGACTTGGTTACTGCGGCGGATCGAGCATCGGAGGTGTTGATTCGCGAGCGAATCAAGAAATCTTTCCCTTCTCACGATGTGTTGGGAGAGGAGCAAGGGCTAAACGATCAAGGCAGCGATTATCGCTGGTACGTCGATCCCTTGGATGGCACAACGAACTTTGCTCATGGATACCCGGTCTTTTGCGTGTCGATGGCGTTAGAGCACCGTGTTGACGGCGCGGCGAAGCGGATTGCTGGAGTCGTTTATGATCCGACGCGGGAGGAGCTATTTACTGCGGAGGAAGGGAAGGGTTCGCAGTTGAATGGCAAGCCGATTCAGGTTTCGAAGGCTGCACAGTTGAAAGAGTGTCTCGTGGCAACCGGATTTCCCAGTCACAAGAGGCACAAGAATCCAAATATTTTCTTTTATCACCAGATCACGTTGCGAACACACGGAGTGCGCCGGGCGGGTTCTGCCGCGCTGGATTTGTGTAACGTGGCGTGCGGACGGTTCGATGCCTTCTGGGAGTTCAACCTTAATCCATGGGACACTGCGGCAGGTACGTTGATCGTTGAGGAAGCCGGCGGCAAGGTCAGCAGTTTCGACGGATCTCCTTTTCAATTGAATAGCCGCGAGACGCTCGCCTCGAATGGCTCGGTGCATGATGCACTGGTGCAGGAATTCCAGGAGATTTTTGCCGGTCGGGATCTCGATCCGTTGCCCGATCCGCGTCTTTACCAGCGCTAGCCTCCCGAACCGCAACTAAACTTCAGCGGCGTTACAATGAAGCATGTGGGGACGCCGGCTCCGCTCCGGCGGCTAATTCAGCAAAGGCCTCAGGTAGACCGTGATTAACTCACTTCTCGAACGCAAGATCGAAAAGCGCCCGGATAAGGTGCGACTGCAAGGAAGAATTCTCTTTCTCACCGAAGATCCCGAATTAATTAAGCGACAGCTCGCCGGTGAAGATCTGGCCTGGGATACGAAGAATCCCGCGAACAATCCGAAGTTGCGCGACGACATATCAACTGATGAGATCACGCCTGCACACTATTGTTTCTATTTTGATGAGACTCTTGGAGAGATTCCTTATCTCGGCCTGAAATGCGGAAGCGTCACACCGATTGGCCGCGGCGACGTGAAGCGCGGTGGGTTTGTTTGTGCGGTCAGCGGAAAGCGCAGGGGGAAAGGATCGAGCCGCGAACAGTCTCCGTACGCGGAGATGTGCGCGGGAATTCGGGTGGTGATTGCTGAAAATATCGAGCGCATCTACAAGCAGAACTGCCAGAACCTGGGGCTGCTGACCTCCACGAACTTTTCTTTGATTGACCGCATTCGCAATGGCGAGGAGATTCCGCTCAGCGAGTTCACCACGGGTGAAGACGAGATAACGCGGCAGGTGATTGAGTACGGTGGACTGTTTCCATTCAACGTGGCCAGGATGCAAGCAAAAGTTTTTCTTCCACCGATAGAATCCGCGGGCGGGGGCACCCGCGCCACACAGCCGATGACATTCGCCGAGAAGATTTTTGCGCGGCATATGCTGAACGAGAAGGGTGAGGTCGGGGTGCTTTCAGTGAAGCCAGGCGATACCGGCTTCGCGCGCGCAGATTTGCGATTCAGTCACGAATACGTCACGCCAATGGCGGCGATCTTTTTCGAGCACTACGTAGGCAAGGATGCGAAGGTCAACGATCCATCGACGATCCTGTTCTTTCGCGATCATCTTACATTTCTGGATGAGGTGATCTCCGAAGAGAAGAAGAAGCTCGGCCTGCTCGATTTGGCCACGCAGCTCAAGCTGAAGCAGCAGGATTTCGCGAAGAAGCAGGGAATTCGACTGCATGGAGAATTGGCCGACCGCAAAGGCTCAGAGGGTATTTGCCATTCGATCGTTCTGGAGAGCTACGCGCTTCCCGGGCAACTCAACATTGGCTCCGATTCGCACACGCCCCATGTTGGTGCGATCGGGTGCGTAGCTTTCGGCATCGGCACGACCGATGTATTCAATTCATGGATCACGAAAGATGTTCGGGTGCGGGTGCCTGAGTCGGTCAAAATCGTGATTCGTGGGAAGAAACATCCCAATGTGACAGCGAAGGACTACATCCTGAAGATTCTCAGCCTGGAATATGTACGAAGCGGCAAAGCGCTAGCCAAGGTGATGGAGTATGCAGGGGAAGCGATCGAGGATCTGAGTGTTGACGAACGCGCAACTATGACAAACATGGCCGCTGAAATTGGCGGCTTCACCGGCATTGTTGCGCCAGACAAGAAGGCCGTCGACTTCCTGGTTGAACGTCGCGGGATGGATCGCGCCAAGGCGGAAGCCATGATTCAAGGGCTCTACAGTGACCCTGGCGCTCAATACGCGCATGTAATCGAACTCGATGCGGCGGAGATCACACCTATGGTTGCGACGCCTGGCGATCCGGGCAATGGAAAGTACATTCGTGACTTGAATACGCCGGTTCCCGTTGAAATTGCCTATGGCGGCACCTGCACCGCGGGAAAAAACGAAGACATGGATATGTATGCCCTCGTGTTGGCGGATGCGCTCAAGCAAGGAAAGCGCGTTGCCTCCTCCACGAGGTTCTACATCCAATTCGGGTCGCAGGAAACTCGTGACTACTGCGTGCGGCGAGGATATCTAGATGTCTTCCAAAATGCAGGCGCGCACGTCATTGAGCCGAGTTGCGGAGCCTGCATCAATGCCGGACCTGGTGTTTCGACGAGACCCGATCAGGTCGTCATCAGCGCACAGAATCGCAACTTCCCCGGCAGAAGCGGGCCTGGACAGATGTACCTCGCATCGCCCCTAACGGTGGCTGCCAGCGCCGTGGCGGGATACATCGTGGAATACGAGCCCAGTGAGAAGAAGGAACTAGTTGGAGCATAGTCACAGCTGTTTTCCGACTGCTAACGGGCGCGCTCCTGCTTCGTCCTAATATGCCAGGAGGACATCATGAACCGCCTGAGCCTCAGCCTTGCCGCCAGCCTTGTTCTCACCTTTGCGCTAGCGGCTGTCGCATTCCGTTCAGCGCACACTGCGAATGTGCGCGTCGGCTCGGTCAGTGCCGTAGGAGCCATGCTTGAACCTCGTTCGGGGCACACGGCCACGCTTCTGCCGAATGGCAATGTTCTCATCGCTGGAGGCATGCGCCGCAATCAGGATTTCTACAAGTCCGCTGAGCTCTACGACCCAGCGACTAGAAAATTCCAAGCAACAGGCGAGATGAATGAGCGCCGGGTAAGTCCCATCGCCGTGCTGCTCGGTTCAGGCAAGGTGCTCATTGCTGGCGGCTGGGTTGGTCACGGCTGCACGAACTCCGCGGAACTCTACGATCCGGCGATCGGAAAGTTCGCGAGCATCGCAAGCAAGATGACCACGGTTCGCGGCGATGCACGGGGGACGTTATTGGCCGACGGAGATGTTCTGATTACCGGAGGCGCTGATCACGACTCGCCGAGTGGAATCGCCTCAGCTGAAATTTTCCATCCTGCCAGTATGAGTTTTGTGGCGGTTGGGTCGATGCACTTTGCGCGCGTCGCCCATACTGCGACTGCTCTGGGCGATGGCCGAGTACTGATCGTTGGTGGGCGTGGAGAGAAGGTCAATGCAGTCGCTGAAGTCTACGATCCGAAAACCCGTCGTTTTAGCGATACGGGCAGCTTGATGACCGCTCGCTACAAACACACAGCCGGCCTTCTCCGGGATGGGCGTGTTCTGATTGCAGGCGGTTCTGACGAACGCGACTGGAGTGGGAATCTGAGCAGCGCGGAAATCTACGATCCACGGACAGGGAAGTTTTCGGCAGCGCCGTCTTTGAACGAAAAGCGCTTTAAACTGCCTGAAGATGCGGTACAGCTACCCTCAGGGAGGCTGTTGATTGCCGGCGGTAGCAGAGACGTCGAAGTATTTGATCCGCCTTCAGGGAATTTCCTTTTGGCATCAGGCCAAATTACCGACGTCTGGCATTTCATGACTGAGACGAAACTGAAAGATGGAAGCGTGCTGCTGGCGGGAGGCTATCCCAATAACGATCGAGCGACAGCCGAGGCATGGATTTATCGGCCATAAAAATCGAGGATCCACTGATAGCAGAATCGTAAAGAAACTATGATCCGGCTGCACTGGTCGCGCGCTTCTTCTGCAGTTCATTGAGGGCCGGAAACGAACTCGGCGCAACCAATGTTTTATCCGCCGGCTGTGAACCGTTCCGTACAGAGCTTGCCAGCAATTCGATTGCATCGCCGACCAGGGGTGGAGAAAAGATTGTCGCAGTCAGCCGTCCCTGACGTACCCAGGTTTGTCCCGCCTTTGGAACTCCGTCACATCCGGTAATCGGCAAAGCGAGCCACTCGTCGCGCTCCTTCAAATCGCCTAACTCCTCAAACGCGCGTCGTGCTCCGACGGCCATATCATCGTTCTGGCAGGCGATCATTCCAACATGTAGTTCCCTCGATGTACTCAAGCTTAGCCAGGACTTGATCGCATGGTGACCGCTTTGTTGCGTCCAGTTTCCCTTGAACGTCTTAGCCGTCACTTTCGAAGGTTTTGAGGACATCATGCCCTTGGTGCGCAGGCGAGCGACGTCGCCAACTCCGGGACCTTCGATATAGAGCACGCATCCTTCTTCACCGAGGATCGCAGCCATCTGCTGACCCTGGATTTTGCCGATCATTTCATGGTCCGAGAGCACGGAGAAAACAGGTACAGTCGCGTGCTGGCGCAACTGCGATAAGTAGTCGACGTTCGCATTGATGATGCACCACGCAATCCCAGAGGATACGGCGGCTTTCGCGACCTGCGGCATTCCTGTCCCTACGGGTTCGACAATGATGGCGTCCGGACGTTTGTTGGGATTCTGAATGTACTGCAGAATTTGTTGGGTCTGATGAACGGCGTCGCCGCTGGCATACATGATCTGTACGTTCGCGCCAATTTTACTGGCAGCGGCTTGTGCCGAAGCGGCCTGTTCGAGCTGGTAGTCGTTCTGATCGGTGATGAGAGATACCAAGACGTTCAGCTTGTCCACCAGTCGCCCCCCTCAAAGCAACTGACCCGCACTTCTTGAGTACATTAACGCACTCTAAGTACTGCCGGGGCTAGGTAACTTTAGTTTCTTACTGGTTGGACGACAGCTACGAACCTGGGGGTGAACCTCACCTGTGCAAACATCCGAGTATGCAACGGTTTGGTGTAGACCATAGCTGTAAGTGGTTGAAAACGAGCGAGATGGTTGAAATCAGCCACTTCGATTTCCGCAACTTTTCCCTAGCCAGAACGTTCAAATGTGTAGATGGATTGGAAAGGCTCTGAAGGTTCCATGAGGTGGGAACGTCAAGCCCGGAGGTGAGTATGAAATACGCGAAATATCTGGCGTTGCTGGTTGTACTGATGGTTCCTTTGGCGTATTCACAGGCGCAAGTAAGAGTAGGAGTAGGGATCGGAGTTGGTCCCGCATACGTTACGGCTGGACCGCCAGCCTGCGCCTACGGCTACTACAACTATTATCCGTATGCCTGTGCGCCGTACGGGTACTACGGCCCGAGCTATTTCGTAAACGGGGTGTTCATCGGTGCGGGACCTTGGTACCACTGGGGACATCCGGCACTGTTCTGGAACCGCGGCTACTATGGACGCGGATACTACGGCCACCCGGGATGGGGCTATGGACGGGTTTATGACCGCGGCTATGCTCGCGGGTATGTCGGCGGATATCGCGCAGGTGCATTTCGTGGCCATGCTGCGTTTCACGGAGGCGGCTTCCACGGTGGCGGACGCCGCTAATTGAAAGGCCGAATAAGGAGACGGCTGGCGATTGCCAGCCGTTTTTCTTCTTGAAGGGTGGCTCCGTACCCGCGCAGCAGCATTCTTTGCTAGAATGGCGGGTCGCTCAACTGCCACGGTAGTAAAATGATGGCAGAACTCTCAGGAGAATCACACCCTTATGACCTATGTTATTGCTGAGCCGTGCATCGGCACAAAAGACACCGCATGTGTGGACGCGTGTCCCGTAGATTGCATTCATCCCAAGAAAGACGAGCCTGCGCACGCGACGGAGGAGTTGCTCTATATCGATCCAGTGGAGTGCATCGATTGCGGCGCCTGCGTTCCAGTGTGTCCGGTTTCGGCCATTTTTGCGCTCGATGATCTTCCGGAGAAATGGGCCGCATTCACCGAGCGGAATGCGAAGTACTACGGTCGGTAGACTTAGTTTTCAACGATTCGTCGTGATTCCAAGGGCGCGCGTCCGGGGTGGCGTGCGCCTTTGCTTTTCGCCCAACTATCGCTTGTTTGCATTGCCGAGGATTTCTGGATCCTTCCCAGTGTGTGCCTTAATGGCGTCGAGAATGTGGATGTAGTTCTTCTTGTCCATCCGGATCACGTAAGCCTTCATCACCTCTTCATGTTGGTAGTCGATTTCGAGCCAGTGCGAGCGGGATTTCGTCAGCATGGCGACCGCGCCGATGCCGATCGGTGCGGTGATGATGGTCGCTTCATTTATGCGGTGGCGTTTCGAAAATTCGTATGAAAACTTGTCGATCACCGCATAGGGGATGCTGAGATTGTCGCCTTTTGCCGGATGCACGTCGACCGCCTGCCGACTGTCGCTGAAAATCAGAACTGCATTAATCTCTTTGCCCTTAGCCTCTGGCACTTTGACGTGTTGGAAGGATGTTTCTTCCGCGATGCAAAGGGTACGAAGCAAAGCGACGACTAGAAAGAGGGAACGTGACGTTCTGGACACAGTTTCTGAAGTATATCGGATGAAGTTGGTCGCGTGATTCGCGGCATAGGGCGACCTCACCCGAGGCCACAACGATTGTCATTCCGACAGAAACGAGGAATCCTTGCCGAAACGCGGTGCCTGGCGAGAGATACCTCGACTTTGAACGAGCTTTCGTTACAAACTCGTTCTCCGCTCAGCGATGAAAAGTTGAGTTCCTACCTGTGTGTGATGCCGTAAGCGACAGCGAACGTGGATGAACTGACGTTCACCACCGAGGTGAGACGTTCGAGTCTGTGGTGGCCCGTTCTGTGAAAGAAGTAGCTGACGCCGATGACTCCGGCTGTTTCCACTGCGAAATTGGTGGCTAACCCAGCAGTACTTCCGGCAAGTGGGCGCACCAAGGGGTTCAGTTCGCGTCCACCACCCGACAGATTCATGTGAGTCACAAAGAAATCAGCGGTCGCAGCCGCGCCGGTTGCAGCGAACAGAACGATATTCTCCCGATCCCAAAAAGGATGCTGCGGACGAATGTTCTCAGGAGCGCTAACCGCTACGACTGGCGATGCGAAAAACGGAGCAGGAGTCATCGCCGCATCGTGCATTCGGAGATCGGGCGCCGGAGCCGATGGCAAGGAGGCCGATGCGACCTCAACGGTTTCGGAAGCGGCCGTGGTAGTGCGTCGCGAAGACTGCGCGTTGGCCGGTTGTCCCCAGAATACGATGGCGAGCGCAGCCACGAGAAGCGTCGAGTATAAGGATTTTCGAATGATGACTTTAGTGTTGTGCACGGATCGTCCCCCAGGACCTGTACTTTCGCAGCGGGGCAGCTGAAAGGGAAGGGCCCCAAAGTGCCCTTACTACGCGGTTACCAAAGTGATTTGCGCCGCGGTTGACATTGAGTGGGGCATATTGTGGGCTTTGGGCCTTCACTACCATTCCTCTAAAATCAATGTAGCCATGGCCTTACGAGAGTCAGAAGCGATCGTGTTGCGCACCTACCCGTTGCGCGAGGCGGATTTGCTTGTGACACTGTTCACTCGTATCGAGGGCAAAGTGCATGGGGTGGCTCGATCGGCGAAGAAATCCAAACGGCGCTTCGGCGGAGCGCTCGAGCCTCTGACCTATGTGCGGGCCTTCTATGATGTCCGTGAGCGTCGGGAACTGGCTCGTTTAGACTCGTGCGAAGTATTGTCATCGCCAATGGCTTCGGAAGTGAGCTATGCG
>Ga0070713_100001654_pt1 | contig 14319 bp, 11 predicted proteins | sample LARL82metaG_FD_65465 | JGI IMG/M metagenome (GOLD analysis project Ga0070713, IMG submission 65465) | Corn, switchgrass and miscanthus rhizosphere microbial communities from Kellogg Biological Station, Michigan, USA - LAR L8-2 metaG | ecosystem: Host-associated > Plants > Roots > Rhizosphere ...
GGACGACGCTCGGAATTCCCCGTTGCCAAGTTAGGGAGCCGCTACGGAGTCCGGGCCGCTGGCGCTACGGAGTCCCCGCCACCCGTAGGACGGCGCTACGGAATCCCCGCTGCCGGGTCGGGCCGGCGCGCTACGAGAGTCCCCCGCCCCGGGACAGGACGGCGCTATGGAGTCTCCGCCGGCCGGTCAGGGCCTGTCTCGACCGGCCGGGACGGATCGGCGACCCACTCGCTCCACGACCCGGCGTACAACGCCGCCGGAACGCCAGCCAGGTGCAGGGCCAACACCTCCTGTGCCGCTGTCACTCCTGACCCGCAATAGGCCCCGACCGCCCGACCCGGCTCGACTCCGAAACCCGCGAACCGCCTCCGCAACTGCTGGGCGTCAAGGAACCGGCCCGACGCGTCGACGTTGTCGCCGGTCGGCGCACTGCGGGCGCCGGGGATGTGCCCGGCAACGGGATCGACCGGCTCGACCTCGCCGCGGTAGCGAGCCTCCACCCGCCCATCCAGCAAGACACCACCGCCGGCGATCAGCGCCGCCGCGCCCTCGGCGTCGAGCACCGGCATCGCGCCAGGACGGACCACGACGTTCCCGGACCGAGGCGACGGCAGTTCCGTCGTAACTGGCAACCCCGCCGCCGTCCAGGCCGCGATCCCGCCATCGAGTACGCGCACGTCCTCCAGCCCGGCCCATCGCAGCAACCACCAGGCCCGTGCAGCGCTAGTGCCGTCCGCCTCGTCATAGGCGACGACCCTGCTGTCCTCGTTGATTCCCCACCGCCGCAACGCTTCCTGGAGCGCCGCCGGCTCCGGCAGCGGATGCCGCCCCCGCGTGCCGTCGCCCACTGGAGCCGCAAGGTCACGATCGAGGTGCACGGCGACCGCGGCAGGTAGGTGTCCCGATGCGTACATCTCCTCGGGCGGCGGGCCACCGAGCCGCCACCGCACGTCGAGCAGCACGAGCCGCGACGGCGACCCGCTCCCGACAGTGGCGTCGAGTTCCTGGACATCGATCAGGCCATCACCCGTGTTCATCACCTCATCCTCACCTCATCCTCGCCGACAGCTCTCCGGCGACGGGGCTGCACGCGGCGCGCTCGCTTGCTGGGAGTCGTACCATTTGAGTGAGGGAGTCGGAGGACACTTGAGTCATCACAGCGACCTGATCGACACCACCGAGATGTACCTCCGGACGGTGTACGAGCTGGAGGAGGAGGGTGTCACGCCGCTGCGCGCCCGAATCGCGGAACGCCTGCGACAGAGTGGCCCCACCGTCAGCCAGACCGTGGCACGCATGGAACGTGATGGCCTGCTCACCGTCGAGGGTGACCGGCACCTCGAGCTCACCGGCGAGGGGCGCCGCCAGGCGACGTCCGTCATGCGCAAGCACCGCCTCGCCGAGTGCCTGCTGATCGACGTGATCGGCATGGAATGGGAAGAGGTACATATCGAGGCGTGCCGCTGGGAGCACGTCATGTCCGACTCGGTAGAGCGCCGTATCGCCACGCTGCTCGGCAGTCCCACCTCATGCCCGCACGGCAACCCGATCCCGGGCCTGGACGAGTTGGCGGCCTTGCCCGACCCGTCCTCGGACGGTCCGCTGGTCACCCTGGAGCAGGCCGCCGCCGGCGGTTCCGAGAAGGCGGTCGTTCGTCGGATCAGCGAACAGATCCAGCCGGACGCCGACATCATGCGCGAGCTTCGTTCGGCCGGCGTCCAGCCGGGCCGCACCGTGCGCCTCGCCCCGGACGGCAAGGGGCTGACCCTCACCACCGACGACGGCACGACAACAGTCGACGGCATCACGGCACGCCACGTCTTCGTCTCCCTCGTCTGACGGCGCCGAACGATTGGGGCCATCCGGCCCGATGGCGACAGCGGAATTCTGCATTTCGTGCGACGGAGCCCCCGACCGCCTCTGCGTCCAGATGTAACAAGATCTGACCGGGCAAGACGGGCGGACCGGACGTAGGGTCCGATGACTAGGGTCGGAACTGTGTCGCGCCAGAAGGAGTTGCGCTCATGACCGAGCAAGCCACATCAACATCGCGCGAGGAGACGCCCACCGGCGACGACTCTGCCCGATCGAGTGGCACCACGCCGGACACGCCGTTCACCGACCTCGACGAGTACCTCGCCCTACGGCGGCTCGGCGGACTCGCCCTCTCGCCGGACGGCATCCGGCTCGTGACGACTGTCGCGGAACGGACGCCGGACGGGAAGCGCTTCTCCACCTCGCTCTGGGAGGTCGACCCTGGCGGCCAGCGGCCCCCACGCCGGCTGACCCGCTCGGCGCCTGGCGAAGCCCACCCGGCGTTCCTCCCGGACGGCCGACTTCTGTTCTCCTCTCGCCGGCCGGACTCGGAGGCCAAGCCGGACGAGGACTCCGAGGACCGCGCCGCGCTGTGGCTGCTTCCAGAGGCAGGCGAGGCGCGCCAGGTAGCGCGCCGCGGCGGCGACGTGGGTGACGTCGTGGTCGCCCGCGAATCGGGACACGTGGCTTTCACGGCGTCGACGTTGCCGGGCGCGGACACGGTCGAGGACGACGAGAAGCGCCGGCAGGCGCGCAAGGACGCCGGAGTGACGGCGATCCTGCACGAGAGCCACCCGATCCGGTACTGGGACCACGACCTCGGTCCGGATGAGTCCCACGTCCTGTTCTCCGACCCCGCTCCTGTCGGCGACGGGCGCTTGGCCGTCGTGCGCGACCTGACTCCGGACGCGAACGGCAATGTCGGCGAGGGTATGAGCGTCTCTCCCGACGGCCGGACCGTGGCCGTCGAATGGCGGGTCGACGATGGGCACGCCGCGCACCACGGCTCTCTGGCGATCATCGACACGGCCAGCGGTGAGCGGCGGATCCTCTCGACCGACGGGCTCTGGCTTTCCGATCCCACCTTTTCGCCTGACGGGCGCAGCGTTGCCTATCTGCAGGAGACCCTCGGCGACTGGGACACCGCCCCGCAGCGCACACTGCAGGTCCTCGATCTCGCCACCGACGAGCCAAGGGAAGTGCTGCCGCCGGACACGACCGCCTGGCCGAGCCACCCGATCTTCTCGCCCGATGGCGCGTTCCTCTACTTCCTCGCCGACGAAGGCGGCCGGGCCCCCGTCTTCCGGCTCGATCTCAGCAGCGGCGACATCGCGAGACTCACGGGCTCCGGCTCGTACACCGACCTGGTCGTGAGTCCCGACGGGAGCGCCCTGTTCGCGCTCCGGTCGGCCGTGGACTCGCCGCCGACGCCGGTTCGGCTCGACCCCTCGCGGGAGCAGCAGGAGGCCGTCAGGCTGCTCGGACCGCAGGCCGAGGTCGCCATCCCGGGCACGCTCACGGAGGTCAGCACCACTGCCGAGGACGGCACGCCCCTGCGTGCCTGGCTTGCGCTGCCGTCGGACGCCGGCCCCGACGCGCCGGCACCGCTTCTGCTGTGGATCCACGGCGGCCCGGTGAGCAGTTGGAACAGTTGGTCGTGGCGGTGGAACCCGTGGCTCATGGTGGCGCGCGGGTACGCCGTCCTGCTGCCGGATCCCGCACTGTCGACCGGCTACGGCCACACGTTCCTCCAGCGCGGCTGGGGCCGATGGGGCGGTCGCCCGTTCACCGACCTCATGACCATGACCGATGCCACCGTGAACCGGCCGGAGATCGATCGCACTCGGATCGCGGCTATGGGCGGGTCGTTCGGCGGCTACATGGCGAACTGGGTCGCGACGCAGACCGACCGGTTCCGCGCGATCGTCACCCACGCCAGCCTGTGGCATCTCGACGCGTTCGCCGGCACGACTGACGAGCCGTCTTTCTGGCACAGGGAGTTCGGCGATCCGTTGCAGAAGCAGGAGCGGTACCTGGAGAACTCCCCGCACCTGCGCGCCGAGGACATCCGGACCCCGATGCTCGTGATCCACGGCGACAAGGACTACCGGGTCCCCATCGGCGAGGCTCTGCGGCTCTGGTACGACCTGGGGCGCTTCTCGGTGCCGGCCAAGTTCCTGTACTTCCCGGACGAGAACCACTGGGTCCTTACTCCCGGGCACGTGAAGGTCTGGTACGAGACGGTCGCTGCATTCCTCGCCGAGCACGTCCTGGGCGAGCAGTGGCACCGCCCCGCCCTGCTGTGATCCGGGCGCGTCCCCGGCCGGTAGCATCGGGTTGATCTCGCGGGCCGGCGTCGTCTCGCTTCTGTCAGAGAGCCGACGTTCGAACTCGGGAGGTGCACCATGGTCGCCAACCCCTGGGGATTTCTCCGTCTGCCTCGGGCGGAGGCGCCCAAGCGACCGGTCGCGGAGCGCCTGCGTGACTGGGATCCGGTCTACGGCCGGCCCGCTCCCGCGGACGTCCGTGTTCAGGCTAGCCGGTGCATGGATTGCGGTGTCGCCTTCTGCCACGCCGGCTGTCCGCTGGGCAACCTGATCCCGGAGTGGAATGAACTCGTCGCCGACGATGACTGGCGCACCGCCATCGAGCGTCTGCATGCGACGAACAACTTCCCGGAGTTCACCGGTTGGCTGTGCCCGGCGCCGTGCGAAGCGTCCTGCGTCCTGGCTATCAACTCCGACCCGGTCGCCATCAAGCAGGTCGAGCTCGCGATCATCGACCGGGCCTGGGACGAGGGCTGGGTGGCGTCGCGCGGCGCGGCCGAGCGCACCGGCAAACGCGTCGCCGTAATCGGCTCCGGTCCGGCCGGTCTCGCGTGCGCGCAGCAGCTCACTCGGGCCGGCCACGATGTCGTCGTCTACGAGCGCTCCGACCGGCTCGGCGGCCTGCTCCGCTATGGCATCCCCGACTTCAAGATGCCCAAGGACCTCCTCGACAAGCGGCTCGCTCAACTGGCCGCCGAGGGCACTGAGCTGCGGGCGGGCGTCGACATCGGCGGCGAGGACGGCATCGATCCGGTCGAGCTTCGCGCCGGGGTGGACGCCGTCGTGCTCGCTACCGGTGCGCTGCACCCTCGGGACCTCCAGGTGGCGGGTCGGGAGCTCGGCGGGGTCCACCAGGCGATGGACTACCTGCCGCTGGCTAACCGAGTCCGGACCGGTGACCTGCCGACCACGCCCATCGACGCGGGCGGTAAGCGGGTCGTCATCGTCGGCGGCGGCGATACCGCTGCTGACTGCCTCGGCACGGCCAACCGGCAGGGTGCGGTCAGCGTGACCCAGCTCGACCACAACCCTCAGCCCCCCGAGGCCCGGGACGTGACGGCGAACCCGTGGCCACAGTGGCCGAGGATCCATCGGACGTCGGCCGCGCACGAGGAAGGCGTCGTCGAGTCCTGGGCCCGCGAGGCGGTCGAACTCCTCGGGGACGAGTCCGGGCACATCAGAGCCGTGGTCGTCGAAGAAGTGCAGGTCATCCGCGTCGACGGACGGCGCGAGTTCCGACCAGTCCCGGAGAGCCGCACCGAGATCCCCTGCGATCTGCTTCTGATCGCTGCAGGTTTCGCCGGCACGGAGCGCGGCTCGCTGCTCGACCGGCTCGGCGTGGAGGTCCATCCGGAGCGCGGCTCCATGCGCGTCGACGGCAACTGGGAAACCACCGCGAAGGGCGTCTACTCCTGCGGTGACGCCACGCGCGGCGCGAGCCTTGTCGTCTGGGCGATCGCCGAGGGGCGAGCCTGCGCGGCGGCCGTTGACGCTGCACTCAGCGGCCAGACGGAGCTTCCGGCGCCGGTACGACCCGGCGCCCGGCCGCTCTGACCGCGCCCGAACCCAGCCGACCGCTCTGCGCACGAGCGGGGCCACCCGGCGCCACAACTTCATGGTGTACCCGCGGAGATCGCTGGTCGACCGGCGAGTGACGGCAGCCGGTCGGGTCCGACTTCCAACCACAGGAGGGCGCGAAGCAGCGCCGCGGCTCGGTGTCCCGGATCCAGCGCCAAGACGTCGTCCGCGGCGGCACGGGCGAGCCTGACGTCGCTTAGCCGCCAAGCGCTCCACGCGAGCAGGAACAGCGGCTCGGTCCGGTAGGGCGGCAGCGCTCGCCGGCTGAGGTGCAGGGAGAAGGGCCGCCAGTCGACGTCGGCGCGCGACTCGACCACCTGCCAGCATTGATCCCGGGTCGGCTCGTCGACGAGCGCCACGAGGAGGTCTGCTGCGACCCGGCGCGAAAGTCTGCTACGTCGAGTGAACGCGTCCAGCGCCATCCGTAGACGCTGATCCGCTGTGGCGCGCCACCGATCGATCCCGCCGTCGGCCACTACCTGCGCGACGAACCGACGCTCGGCCTCCTCGAGCGCCCTGCGCGTGCGAGTTGTCGCGGTAGTGGTGCGCATGGTTCGACCGTCCCGCGGTCGGCACCGGCGTCGCCAGCCTGGAACGGCCCGCTGTGGACGACGACCGGCCCTGTGGACGGCGGCTTGACAGGCGGTCGAGGCATCCACCGCCGCGGCGTGGGTAGACCTACGACGCCCAGAACGGAGGGAGCAATCATGACCGAACCGACCGGCATCGCGAACACACCAGACCCGGACGCCGCGGAGGACTTTGCCGACAATGTCAGCGTCGATCCCACTCAGGAGGAGATCGACACCTACCGACGGATGGAGGGCGAGGACGCAGCCGAGCTGCCGCCGGCGATTGGCGACCCTACGGCCGGCTGAGAACGGACGCACGCTCACCATGGCGTCGGCACCATCCGCCGCACCAGGAGGTGCTCGCCTGCGACCAGCGTCGGCAACACCCAGCAACTGAGCTGCGATCCCACCGGCAGGTGCGAATACGCGCTGCTCTCCCAGCCGACGAGCCGGAGGTCGCCGCCGCTGTCGAGTACCACTCCCTCCCACGGGGAGGTCTCCATAACGGTGACGCGTGCTCGTTCAACCTGCGCCCACTGCTCCAGCAGCTCGCGTTCGCCGACGGGGAGCACGGCTCTTCGGGCGGCGACGTACGCGCCGACCGCCGATCGCCACTCCGCGGTCCTGGCGCCGGACGCAGCGCCGCTCTCCGGATCCGGATCGCCGCCGGACCACGGTCGCCGTGACCATCGGGACAACCGCGCCCGCAGCCATCGGGCATGGACCGCACCGGCCAGCCGGGACCGCTCGCACTGCCTACGCGACGAGCACCCCAGCACGCAGCGCAGACTCCCCCACTCCCGATCAGGCTCGGCCAGGCCCAGCCGCGCCACCTGCGACCAGGCCAGCAGTGGCCTCCCCGCATCCTCGGCCAACTCCGCCAGCATCTCGATCGCTGCCGGCCGGAACTCCCCCGGCCGGACAACGTCGATCAGCAGATCCATCGCCTCGTCGGCCGCACCACGGCGAGTGAGCGCGACCGCCAGCAACACGGCCGGACCGACATCGCGCGGGGGCGAAGCGGATCGCATCAGCGATCGCCACAGAACTTCTCCCTCCGCGGCGGCGACCCGCCATGCATGGCGGCACAGGTCGTCGTCTAGCAGAGCATCGAGCAGCCCGCGCGTCATGTCATGGTCCAACGCGCCCGCGCGGGCGTGCTGACGCGCCGCCTCCGACAGCATCAGCAACTGCTCGGCCATCTCCGGCGCGATGTCCAGGTCCGACGCGGTCACCCGAATGAATCGGGCGCGCTGCTCGGGGTTGCGGGCCGCGGTCATGCGGGCGACGGTGCTCCTCACCGCGCCGCCGCCGGAAGCCCGAATCGCTGATCTGTGGACGACGGAGTCGCCTGTGGACAGCGGTTTGCCGCGCCGCTCGGTTCCGCGTACGACTGGGTCATGCCTGCCAACAAGGCGCTCCTGCGCCAACTCGCTACGTTGCGGGTGCTGCTTGTCGGTCCACAGTGGACAGAGTGCGCAGTGCTACTTGGCGTCGGCGTAGCATGCGACGACCTTGCCCTCGAAGGGGAAGCGGACGGGCGTCGACCCGAACAACAGTCGGGTCGCCTCCTCCGCGGACTCCGCGATGCACTGGGCAGCCTCATGACCGACGTCCGTCGGGCAGTGCAGGACCACCTCGTCGTGCTGGAAGAACACGATCTCGGCGTCCGGCGCGGCGCCTCGCCGGAGCCGGCGGCGCAGCGCGGCGAGCATCACCGCAGTCCAATCGGCTGCGCTGGCCTGAACGACGAAGTTCCGGGTGAACCGCCCACGGTCACGGGCTGTCTGCCGTGCCCTCGACTGCTCCGGCGCCCCAGCTCCCGGCAGCGACGCCAGTTCCTGCGCCTCGCGCCAAGAGGACGACGGTGGTGGACACGTGCGGCCGAGCCGGGAGCGGACGAGTCGCCCTGCCTCGCCATCTCGGGCGGCGGCTTCGACGTACGAGACAGCTGTCGGGAACCGGCGCCGCAGCAGGCCGAGCACCGGCGCCGCGTCGCCGCTCGTGGCGCCGTACAGCGTGCCGAGCATTGCCACCTTCGCTCGGGAACGATCGCCGCCGAAGGAGTCGGCGGCCAGGGCGGAGTAGAGATCGGTCGCCGTCGCCGCCTGCGCCATCCGCTCGTCGCCGGCCAGCGCGGCGAGGATGCGCGGCTCGAGCTGAGCGGCATCGGCGACGACGAGGGAGTGGCCGGGCTCGGCGATGACCGCGCGCCGCAGCGCGTGCGGGATCTGCAGCGCGCCGCCGCCGCGGCTCGCCCACCGACCGGACACGACTCCGCCCACCACCCAGTCCGGTCGGAACCGGCCATCGCTGACCCAGGTGTCCAGCCAGGACCACCCGTTTGCGGCATACAGCCGGGACAGCTCCTTGTATTCGAGCAGCGGCGTGACGGCCGGATGATCCAGCCGGCGCAATACCGCCGACCGCGCCGAGCTGATCGGCAGACCGGCCCGGGTGAAGGCCTGCACGACGTCGGCGGGCGAGTCCGGATTGAGCCGGCGCCCGTCGAAGGCTTCGGCGATCCGATCTGCGAGCTCGACCAGTCGACGCGGCGGCAGTCCGGCCGCCGGTCGCTGTCCCAGCAGTTCGCTGAGCACGGCATCGTGGACATCGGCACGCCACGGCACGCCGGCCCTCGTCATCTCCACGGCGACCAGCCCGCACGCCGACTCGGCGGCGACCAGCAGGCGCATCGACCCCGGAGCCGGCAGCGCCGCCAGGCGCCGCTGTTGGTCGGCGTGGACGGCGACCGCGGCGTCGATCGGAGCAGCGCCGCCCGGCAACCCGACCGGCGCATCGTCGAACAACGACTGCTGGGCGGCCGACTGCAGGGACGGCGGCTCCGGATCATCGGGCACCGGCAACCCCGACAGCCGCGCCCAGGCCGCGGCCAGCGAGCGGGGCTCACCCCAGCAGCCGTCGTAGCCCAACAGGAGACCCTCGGTGAGGGACAGGTCCACGCACCGCTCGAGGACCACACCCGCCTCCAGCAGCGGCGGGTAGGCCGTCTCGGCGGACGCCAACACCCAGCGGGTGCCGGTCTGCTCGTCCGCCGTGATCGCCACGGCCAGGTCTTCGGCCCGCTCAGCCGGCCCGGTCGGCGTGCCGTCCTCGTCAACGGGACGCAGCCAGCCGGCTCCGCCCTCGTCCTCAGGCACGACGACACACCGCACCAGGTCATCATTCGCCGCCGCACCGACATTTCACGACGGCACCACCGGTCAGCAGGTGGAGACCCGTTCCGGCATGGCATCGGCAGCTGCGCCGCGCTGCCGCACGACGCCGTCTGCGACGTCTCGACGGCGGCCCGCTCCCTACGCACGGCCTGCACAAGGGCAATGCAGTCGCGAGGTTCGGTGGTCGACGGCCCGCGTCGCAGGTCGGCCGGAGTCGCCAGGACATTGATGATGGAGTGCGGCGGCCAGATCCGCCTCGTCGCCCCGACGATCGGCGACCGATGCTGCTGCCACGCCGGACCGTCGCGGCCCGAGGGACGGGCGGTTCCGGCGCACGGGACCGACGAGGCGGCGACTCGCCACGGAGTGCGTACGGGAAGCCACGGTCGGGGATCATTCGGCTGTGACCGAGAACGCAGGGCCCGCTCCGGACGGTGGCGCGGCAGCCTTCGACCGGATGCCGTCAGTGCCCATGCTGACGGTGCCGGCACTGGCCTCCCCCTACCCGCCGATCGGCGACTACGGATTCCTCTCCGACTGCGAGACGACCGCGCTGGTGGCACCCAACGGCGCGGTGGAGTGGATGTGTGCTCCGCGACTGGACTCACCGAGTGTCTTCGGGGCGCTGCTGGACCGCGGGGCCGGATACTTCCGGCTCGGCGCCGCCGAGGCCGAGGTGCCGCACGACCGGCGCTACCTGCCGGGCACCCTGGTGCTGGAGACCAGCTGGAACGTCGGCGAGGGGTGGTTGATCGTCCGGGACGTGCTGGTCATCGGGCCGTGGCGGACGAAGGACCCGGCGCGGTCGAGCTACCACCGCCCGCCTACGGACTACGCCGCCGCCCACATGATGGTGCGCACCGTCCGGTGCGTGAACGGCGAAGTCCAGCTGCTGATGGAATGCGAGCCGTCGTTCGGGTACGGGCTGCGGCGGGCGACGTGGGACCACACCGACCAGGGTTACCACCAGGCGACCGCTCTTCCGATGGACGAGAGCGACCCGGTGCTGACGCTCAGCACGGACATGCGGCTGGGCTTCGAAGGGGCGCGAGCGGTGGCCCGGACACTGCTCAAGGAAGGCGAGACCCGGTTCTGCGCACTGTCCTGGAGCGACGCCAAGCCGCCGACGACGTACCGGCAGGCGTACAAGCGGCTCACCTGGACGGCGCACCACTGGCAGCACTGGCTGGCCGGTGGGCGGATACCCGACCATCCGTGGAAGGCGCACCTGGCCCGCAGCGCGCTGACGCTGAAGGGCCTCAGCTACGCGCCGACCGGAGCGATCGCCGCGGCAGCGACGACCTCGCTGCCCGAGACGCCGGGCGGTGCCCGCAACTACGACTACCGGTACAGCTGGATCCGCGACTCGACATTCGCGCTGTGGGGCCTCTACACGCTCAACTTCGACTGGGAGGCAGCGGACTTCTACCACTTCATCACCGACGTGGCCGAGCGGGACGGCGACCTGCAGATCGTCTACGGGATCGACGGCCGGCGCGACCTGAACGAGCGCGAGCTGCCCCACTTGCAGGGGTATCAGGGCGCGCGGCCGGTGCGGGTGGGCAACGACGCGTACCGGCAGCAGCAGAACGACGTCTGGGGCGCTGTGCTCGACTCGGTCTACCTGCACACCCGGTCCCGCGACCGGCTCGACGACCGGGTCTGGCCGATGCTGCGCCGCCAGGTCGAGAACGCGATCGCGCACTGGCGGGAGCCGGATCGGGGGATCTGGGAGGTGCGCGGCGAGCCGAAGCACTTCACGTCTTCGAAGGTCATGTGCTGGGTGGCGGTCGACCGCGGAAGCCGGCTGGCCCGGCTGCGCGAGGAGTGGGATCTGGCCCGGAGGTGGGCGGCGACAGCGGAGGAGATCCGCGCCGACGTGCTGGCGAACGCGGTGGACGAACGCGGGGTGATCACCCAGCACTACGACACCGATGCGCTCGACGCGTCGATGCTGCTCATCCCGCTGCTGCGATTCTTGCCGGCGGACGACCCTCGGGTACGAGCGACGGTGCTCGCGATCGCGGACGAGCTCACCGACATGGGGCTGGTGCTGCGCTACCGCACCAAGGAGACCGACGACGGCTTCGCCGGCGAGGAGGGCACCTTCACGATCTGCTCCTTCTGGCTGGTCTCGGCGCTAGCGGAGATCGGCGAGCACGACCGGGCTCGGTCTCTGTGCGAGAAGCTGCTCGGGTACGCCAGCCCGCTGTTGCTCTACGCGGAGGAACTCGACCCGCGCACCGGCCGGCAGCTCGGCAACTTTCCGCAGGCCTTCACGCATCTGGCGCTGATCAATGCCGTGATGCACGTGATCCGGCTGGACGAGGCAGCTGGGATCGGCGGAGAGGTGGGTCGTCGGTCGGGATCGTGACCGCCCTCCCGGTAGCGTCACAGAATGTCCTACGAGCGCCGCCGGCGGCTGGAGGCGGCGCTCCTGCTGACGGTCACAGTCGTCGAGGATGCGGTGCAGGCCGGTCTGGTCCGGGCGTTCGGGATGTTCGGGCGCCGGGAGATCACCGTGCAGCCATTTCTCGGCTACGGCACACCGGAGCGGGTGCGGGCGCTGGGGCGAGTCGTGCTCGGTCGGCACCCCGACCGGACGGCCGCGGCCGACCTCGTCGACGAGTCGGTCGGGGGCCGCCCACCACCGCACCACCGGTGGGACCCGTGGCGGGAGCGGTGGCGAACGTTGCGCGAGGGCGTAGCGCCCTTCTTCACCGTCGAGGTGCCTGGGTGTCCGGTGGTGGTGCACGGGCCGGTAGACCGAACGGCGGTGCGTGCGGACCGGCAGGGGTATGTAGACGTGTCGGTGGAGGCGGGCGGCATCGAGCCCGGATGGCAGCGCGTGAACGCGACCGCGACATGGCGGGGGCGGTCGGCCGAGGCGGCGCTGCCGGTGTTGGTCCTGGACCCGGCGGCGACGCTCGCGGTGGTCAGCGACCTGGACGACACGGTGATCGAGTCCGGGATCACCCGCGGGTTGGAGGTGCTGAGGCTCACACTGCTGACCGAGGTGACGAAACGGACACCGCTGCCAGGAGCCGCGGAGCTGTACCGCGCGCTGAGCGCGCCCCGAGCCGGCGGCTCGGTGCCCGTCTTCTACCTCTCGACCAGCCCGTGGAACCTCTACGAGGTGCTGGCCCGGTTCCTCGTCCTGCGAGAGTTCCCGGCAGGGCCTCTGCTGCTCACGGCCTGGGGGCCGAGCCGGACGAACCTGTTCCGGGTGACCGCTGAGGCGCACAAGCTCACGCTGATCAGAGCCCTGCTCGCCGATTACCCCGCGCTCCGGGTCGTGCTAATCGGCGACACGGGCCAGCTCGACCCGGAGATCTACGCCAGGATCGCGAAGGAGACGCCAGACCGGGTCCGGGCCATCTACGTGCGGCGCACGGTCGGCATGCCGGCCAAGCGGGCGGTCCAGCTCGACGGGCTGGTGCGCCGGGTCGCGGCGTGCGGCGTTCCGATGCTGGTTGTGGAGGACAGCGTCCAGATCGCCGAGCACGCCGCCGGCGTCGGGCTGCTGGACACCGCGGACGTGCAGGCGGTGCGGGCGGCGACCTGACGAGTCCGCGGTGACGTGAACCGTGATGTGAACGGTGACGTCGGCCGTCGCGTGGTCGGTCGCTGCGGCTGTGGGCTCGCCGGCCGCGTGGGAACCGTTCCCGACCCAGCATCGAATGCGGGGCGTGGAGATGGTCGCCGACACGCCGTCGCCGTCCTCGCGTTCTGACGAGGACACCTGGTGCGCGGCGCTCGTCGAGCGGGTGGCGGCCGGCGAGGCGCGAGCTCTCGAGGAGCTCTACGACCGCTATGCGCGCCCGGCCTACTCGCTCGCGCGTCGGGTGACGGGCGACCCCGCTTTTGCCGAGGAGGCGGTGCAGGAGGTCTTCCTGGCGGTGTGGCGGCAGCCGGGGCGGTTCCAGGCCGGTCGCGGCGGGTTCGCCACCTGGCTGCTCGCCGCCGTGCACCACAAGGCCGTCGACGCGGTGCGGCGAGAGGAGGCCGTCCGGCGCCGGGCGCTCGCGCTGCAGGCCGTTCAGGCGGTGGATGCGTCCGATGCGCCGGCGAACCGGCCCGAGGACGCGGCCGAGGAGCGGATGCGGGGCGAGCGGGTTCGGCGCGCGCTGCGGGCGTTGCCCGAGTCGCAGCGCGAGGCAATGGCTCTCGCCTACTACGGCGGCTACACCCAGCGCGAGATCGCGGCGCTGACCGGGACGCCGATCGGCACAGTGAAGACCCGAATGCATCGGGCGATGCACACCTTGCGAGACGCACTGGACGACCTGGCCGACGTGCACGGGCTCGCGGCCGAGGCCGGCGGGGGTGCCGTCGGCCTGCGCGACAGCTCCGGGTCGCGCCAGGACGTGAACGACGACATTGAGGGAGGCCGGTGGTGAGCACTCCGACTCTCCCGACCGATCACGAGGAGTACGAGGCGCTGGCGGTGGCGTGGGCCTTCAACGCATTGGAGCCGGCGGATCTGGCGGTCTTCGAGGCGCACCGGCATGGGTGCGAGCGGTGCACGCGGGCGGCGTACGCGGCGCTCGAGATCGCGGCCGAGCTTGCCTATGGCGTGCCGGACGCTGCCCCGCCGCCGCGGCTGCGCGAACAGGTGCTCTCTGCCGCGATTCAACAGCGCCCGAACGACCAGCTGACCGCCCGCCCGAGCCGGTCGGAGGACGTGCCCACCACCCGACCCGCTTCCCAAGGCGGGACGGATCGATTGGACAGTCGGCCGGCTGCGCGGCCCGCGTCCCGCGACGAGACAGACGGATTCGAGGGCCGGCCGGCTGCGCCGCCCGCGTCCCGCGACGAGACAGACGGATTCGAGGGCCGGCCGGCTGC
>Ga0070713_100001658_pt1 | contig 14310 bp, 11 predicted proteins | sample LARL82metaG_FD_65465 | JGI IMG/M metagenome (GOLD analysis project Ga0070713, IMG submission 65465) | Corn, switchgrass and miscanthus rhizosphere microbial communities from Kellogg Biological Station, Michigan, USA - LAR L8-2 metaG | ecosystem: Host-associated > Plants > Roots > Rhizosphere ...
TCGCCCACCATGATCTTGTCGGGATCGTGACGCAGGATCGACCGCAGGCCGCGCGCGAACGTCAGCCCCTTCTTTTCATTCACCGGGATCTGCGTGATGCCTTTGATCTGATACTCGACGGGATCCTCGACCGTGATGATCTTGTCCTCGTCGTTCTTGATCTCGCTCACAGCGGCGTAAAGCGTGGTGGTTTTGCCCGACCCCGTCGGCCCCGTTACCAGGACCATGCCGTAGGGCTCTTTGATATAGCGGCGGAACTTGGTCAGATCGGCGTCGGAAAAGCCTACTACTTCGAGTGACAACTTGGCGAACTTTTCGCTCATCGACTCTTTGTCCAGCACGCGCAGCACGGCGTCTTCGCCATGGATGGTCGGCATGATGGACACGCGGAAATCGATCAACCGAGACTTGTAGCGTACCCGGAAACGTCCGTCCTGCGGAGTGCGGCGCTCTGCGATATCGAGCTCGCTCATCACCTTGATGCGCGAAATGATGGTGGAATGCCATTCCTTGGAAATGGGGGGCATAGCGTAGTGCAGCACGCCGTCAATACGATACTTGATCGCAACTTCCTGGTCGCGCGTCTCGATGTGAATATCACTGGCGCGCCGTTCGAGCGCATTGAAGATGGTGGTGTCCACCAGCTTGATCACCGGCGCAATGTCGCTGTCGGCGGTGAGCTTGTCGATGGAAAGCGTTTCGTCCTGGTTTTCCTCTTCGCCGATGAGATCCAGCGCGAAGCCTTCCGTGACCTCTTCTAAAACACGCTGTGACTGCTCGGTCTTCTTGAGCAGATCGGAAATCTGCGACAGCGTGGCCACTTTGACCCGCAGCTTCTTTTGCAGCAGGATCGATAGCTCGTCGATCAGGTTCAGATTGCGCGGATCGGCCAGCGCAATGTCCAGGTGCCCGTTCTGCGAATGGATGGGAACGAAGTTGTAGCGGAACATCAGGTCCACCGGCACCGAGTGGAACAGGTCGTGATCGATGCGGACCTCGCGCAGGTCGACGAACTCGCAGCGGTAGCGCGAGGCGACAGCTTTGGCCTGCGTAATTTCTTCCACGGGATCGGCGAGCCTTGTGCGGTCGTTAGTAGCCATGCTTACCTCAATGTGTCCGCGAGCGAGAAGATGGGCAGATACAACGCCACCAGTACGAAGGTGACGAAGCAGCCCATGAAAATCATGATGGCCGGCTCGATCAGCGACAACGATGCCGTCATGCGCGTATTCACGTCGTCCTCATAAAATTCAGCCACACTGGCCAGCATCTGCGGCAGCGCGCCAGTGGATTCACCTACCTCGATCATGTCGATGGACAGTCCTGGAAAAATCTTGGTCTGCGTGAGCGCGGCCGATAGCGACACACCCTCCTTTACTCTGCTGCCTGCCGATGCCAGCGTCTTCTTCAACAGCCGCGTCCCGAGCGAGCTGGAGGCCGTTTCAAGCGCCTGCATCAGCGGAATGCCGCCCACCAGCAACGTGCTCAACACGCGCGAGAATTGCGCAACCTGATACTTGATCCAGACCTCGCCCAGCAGCGGCGTGCGCAGACGCCAACGGTCGACGGTCTCCTGGCCATTTTCGGTTTTTGCCCAAAACCGGAAGGCGATAGCCCCGGCGATCAGGGCGACAAAGCCGAACAAAATGTAATTGCGTGCCGTAGTCCCAACCGCAATCAGGATGCGCGTAGCCGCCGGCAATTGCGCCCCCATGCTGCTATACAGCTCGGCGAACTTCGGTACCACGAAGGTCACCAGAAACACCATCAAGGCAATCACCAACGTGATCAGCAAACACGGATAGACCAGCGACAGCACTATTTTCTTGCGGACCGCCAGGGCCAATTTCTGATAAGTGATGAACCGGTCCAGCACTTCGCCCAACGCGCCGCTCTTCTCGCCGGCCAGCACGGAGGTGACGTAGATCGGTGGGAACACGCCTTGCTTGGCGAACGCGTCGGAAAGAAGCGCCCCGTTTTTCACCTCTTCACGGACCCCTTTGATGTGCGGCGCGAGCTTGGGGTCTGTCAGCCGCTCGGAAAGTAAATCGAGCGCTTTCAAAATCGGCAGCCCGGCTCGCACCAGAGTCACAAACTGCTGGTTGAAGATCAGGAACTTCTCCAGATTGATCTTCGTCTTTCGCGTGCCGCCCACCGTCATGCCCGCGATCTCGCGGCGCTGCTTGATCGAATAGATCAGGAAGCCTTGCTGCGAGTACCGGTCGCGCAATTCCTTTTCCGAGACAGCTTCGGCCACCTGCTGGTGGATCTCGCCGCGGGGATCGGCGTACCGGAGCACGAATTCGGCCATTATTGGCTCACCTCGCCCGAGACCAGCGTGGCGCCGGCCGGCATCTGAAACTTGAATCGGGTATCGTCCACCGGCGGGTTCAATTTCTCCTGCGCGAACTGGAAGGCCAGGATCGATTGGTCCTGCCCGTTCACCACCAGCCGTTGGATCTGATAGTCGGGCGTCACCTGCATCTCCACTTTTTCATACGGCAGTTTGTCGCTCTTGGCTTTGGCCGTCACGATGAAGTTGGCGCCGTCGGGCTTGACCGCAAAATCGCGAAATTCCTTGCTGAAATCGAGCTTTCCGAGCAGAAAAGCCAGCGGCGCGCGCATATCTTCGCTCTCTTTGAGCGGCATTCTCTCTACGCGATGCGAGTCCGGTGTGTATAGATACACTTGTTTGCCATCGGACAGGAACAGCTTGCCGGCTGGCGTGTTGTAATCCCAGCGCATGCGGCCCGGTTTGCGCAGAGTCAGCTCGCCCGATTCGCTTTTGCGCGCCTGTCCCCCGACGCTATATGACTCAGTGAATTGGATTTGCAGTGTTTTCGCGCGGTTGTAGCGCTGCTCGATGCCCTTGAGCAAGGCCTGTAGATTGACGTCGGCGGCCTGGATGGGGAGGCAGGCGAGGGACACCCATAGCGCAACTCTTGTCACATTACTCATGACGTTGCCCGCGCGGGGAATGTGCATGCTCACCTTTCTCTATTGTAAGTCATTGATTTCATTGCAATAATGGTCGAGTGGCCAAGGCCCCTTCTACGGATGCAGCTTTGCGCGCCATTCGGGCCATCCGCGACGCGCCCGAAAGCTACGATCTGAAGCGCGACTTGGCTTCGTTTTTGCGGCACAAGAGCAACCATGTAGTCTCTGCGGCGGCCAGCACCGCCGAACGGCTTGAGTCGGTCGCGCTGGCGCAGGATTTGGTCGACGCGTTCCTGGAACTGATGAAAGATCCTGCCAAGCGGGATCCCGGTTGTCAGGCGCTGATCGCGATCGCAAAAGCCCTGGTCACCCTGGACGAGCCGGCTGCCAAAGTGTACTTCGCCGGCATTCATCACGTGCAAATGGAGGGCAGCTTCGGCCCACCGATTGACGCCGCTGCGCCGTTGCGCGGTTTGTGCGCTCAAGGTCTGGCGCGCATGGGTCATGCGGATGCGCTGCTCGAATGCGTGAACCTGCTGGCCGATAAAGAAGTCCCGGCGCGAGTCGGAGCGATTCGCGGGATTGCGGACTCTGGCGACATTGCAGGTGCGTTGCTGTTGCGGTTAAAGGCGTTGGTAGGCGACAAAGAGGACGAGGTAATCGGCGAGTGCTTCGCTGGATTGCTGCGGTTAGCGCCCGCGCCATCCGTCGAATTTGTGGCGGGATTCCTGAAGTCGGCTTCGGAAGAAATCCGGGAGAGGGCTGCGCTGGCCCTGGGAGAATCGCATTTGGCGGTAGGAACCTACGACGTTTTGACGAGCGAGCAAAGGGCATTCCAGGTGCTGCGCGAGGCTTGGGTCGAGACAGCGCAAGCCGCGCGGCGCCGGACCCTGCTGCTCAGCATCGCCATGCTGCGTCTGGATGAAGCCGTGGAATTTCTACTGACGCGTTTGGCCGAGGATCGGGACGCGGCGGCCGCCGATGCTCTGGCGGCGCTGGCGTTGTACGGCCGTGATGAGTCAGTTCGAAAACGGATAGAGGAGATTGTCGGCAAACGTGAGGGCCAGGCGCTCAAGACCGTCTTCGATCGCGAGTTCCGGAGCTAAGTGGAGAGCCGGGTTGGTGAGTAATTCGGACGTGTTCTGCCTCAATTGTTCCTTGGGCTCCAAAGCAGGGATGCAGAGTTAGTCGGCAGCCCGCCGCGGTTTCTTCCAGGTTGAGGCCGCTGATGACGTTCTGATGATTGAAGTCATCTAGCGCGCTCGTGCATCTTGTGATGCTATCGCAACGAGCGCGGCGCTCAAAGCCGTGCTCGACCGAGAATTCGGGACATAATGGCTGAGTCGTTTACGCCGTTGGCATCTGATGACTATGTTATAGTGACTATAGTCATGGACGACAAGATTCCAGCCGGGGAATTCAAGGCTAAGTGCTTGGGCTTGCTCGATGAAGTTCAACGACAGCGCAAGGAAATCGTGATTACCAAGCGTGGCAAGCCAGTCGCAAAACTTGTGCCTGTAAAAGAGGACCGCACGGAGAGCTTCATCGGCAGCATGCAAGGAACCATGGAAATCGTAGGCGACATCATCTCTCCTATTGACGAGAAGTGGGAAGCCTATGCGGAATGAGCTGCTGCTCCTAGATACGCATTGCTGGCTGTGGGCCCAACTTGGAAAACTCGATCATTTGTCGCGTCATGCCGTAAGCGCGATACGTACCGCAGAATCCACCGGCAATCTGCGTGTCTCTGTGATCTCCGTTTGGGAGCTAGGAATGCTCGCGAGCCACGGTCGAGTAGCTCTGCCAATGAACATCCGGAGTTGGGTCAACGAAGCTCTTACCAAGCCCGGCATTTCCTTAATGCCGCTGACGAGTGAGATCGCGATCGAAAGCAGTAACCTCCCCGGCAATCTGCACGGCGACCCGGCCGATCGCATCATCGCAGCAACCGCCAGGGCCTGGAACGCAACGCTCCTGACAAAGGACCAGCGGCTCATCGAGTATTCCCGTCAGCGCCACCTACGGGTGCTGGAAGCTTAGCCTTCTGCCAGCGTGCGCCACGTCTACCGCAGCTGGTTCTCCACCTCTTCCAACCAATCCGGCCGCTTCAACACCTCGCGCGGCTTGCTCCCATCCGGTGGACCGATGATTCCTTCGTGCTGCATCATGTCGAGGATACGCGCGGCCCGGCCGTAACCTAAACGCAGGCGGCGCTGCAGCGTCGACGTTGACGCCTTGCCCATCTCCAGCACCACGCGCACGGCGTCCGTATATGCCGGATCGTCACCACCTTCAAACTCGGCGGCCTCGGCATCTTCGCCTTCATCGGGCGGAGGCGCGAGCAGGAAAGTCTGGTCGTAGTCCGGCCGGGCTTGCGCCTTCCAGAACTCGACTACGCGGTTGGTCTCGGCTTCGGTGACGAACGCGCCGTGGACACGGATCAGTCGCGAAGAACCCGGCGGCAGGAAGAGCATGTCGCCTTTGCCCAATAGATGTTCGGCGCCCATGACATCCAGCACGGTGCGCGAGTCGACGCGCGTGGCGACCCGGAAACTGATGCGTGACGGGAAATTCGCCTTGATTAGGCCGGTGATCACATCCACACTGGGCCGCTGCGTTGCCAGCACCAGGTGCATGCCGACGGCGCGCGCCATTTGCGCCAGGCGCGTCACGCACTCTTCCACGTTGGCACGTTCCACCATCATCAGATCCGCGAGCTCATCGATCACGATCAGAATATAGGGCAGCGGCTTCAGATCTTCTTCCGGCCCGGCTTCATCGTCGAACAGGCTGCGCGGCTCGTTCATCAACTGGCGCACCTTGCGGTTGTATTGATCGATGTTGCGTACACCCTTCCCGGCCAGCAGCTTCAAGCGCCGCTCCATTTCGAGCACGGCATTGCGCAGCGCGTTCGTAGCTTTCTTGGCATCGGTAATCACGGGCGTGAGCAAATGCGGAACGCCTTCGTACAGCCCCATTTCGAGCCGCTTGGGATCCACCAGGATCATCCGCACTTCGTCCGGCGTTGCCTTATACAGGATCGACATGATCATCGAATTGAGCATCACGCTCTTACCCGCGCCGGTCGACCCCGCGATCAATAGGTGCGGCATCGATTCCAGCGCGGCAACCTTAATGCGGCCGCTGATGTCCTTGCCGAGGCAAATGGTCAGCCGTGAATGCGACTCTCCGAATTCGTCCGACTCCAGAATCTGGCGCAGGCTGATCAGCTCACGCCGGCTGTTGGGGACTTCGATGCCCACGGTTGGTTTTCCAGGAATGCGCTCGATCAAAATCGATTCGGCCTGCAGGCCCAGGCACAGATCTTCCGTGAGCGTCGTGATGCGGCTGTACTTGATGCCCGCCTCCGGTTTAAACTCGAAGGTAGTCACCACCGGGCCGGGATTGATCTGCACCACTGCGCCATGCACGTTGAACTCCTCGAACTTGTTCTTGATCCGGGTTGCGATCTCCTTAAGCTCCAGGGAATCGTGCGAATTGCGGCCGGGGACTTCGTTGAGCAAATCCGTTGCGGGCAGCCGGTATTCCGGATGCTCGGTGACTTCGGGAACCGCCGCGAGCCGCTTAGCAGACATTCGGACTGGAGCCGGCTCGACTGTTTCAACCGGCGGCGGAGCGGGCGGCGGAGGCGGAGGCAGATATTCGAGTGTCCGAATCGGAATGTCCAGTTCTTCTGCGGGTGCGGGTCTCGCGCTGACGGGTTCTGGCACGCGCGGCCGCTCAGCTCCCTTAACGACTGCCTGCGGTGGCGCAGGGTGGGCTGCCTCTCTGGCTGCTCGGGCCGCCTCTTTTTCGGCTCGCAACTCGGCTCGCTGTGCCGCGCGAAGTTCGGCTTTCTGAACCGCGAGCTCCCGGCGCCGGGCGCGCCAATTGTTCCAACGAACGAAAAGTTTGCGTAGAAAGCTCAGTGGACCGGCGAGCCACCGAGCAGCCGTAACCATCGAGAAGGTCGAGATCAGGTAGATCGAAACAATGAGACAAATGGAAGTGAGCAGCACCGCCCCGGTCAGGTTGAGCGTCGACATTAGTGAATCGGCTATCAGGACGCCAAGAATCCCGCCAGCAGAGAACGCGCCTCCCCAGGGCCGCCATTCCGGACCGATCGAAAGCGCTGTGCAGGCGCTCAGAAACAGCAGCAAAGACCCGAATATCTTCACCGAGGGCGCCTGAATCGCTTGCGAACGGACCCATTTCCAGGCCAGCATCCAAAGCAGTACCGGAATTCCGAAGGCGCCCAATCCCAGTAACTGAAAGCATAGGTCGGAGGCGTACGATCCGGCGAACCCGGTCAGATTGTGCGCGTGCAGCGTTCCGGACGCCGTATTCCAGGATGGATCTTCGGGATGAAAGGAGATCAGGCTGAGGATGAAGAAGAGTCCCGCGAACAGGAACACCAATCCCCCAGCTTCATTCAACCTATGGAAGCGCGTCGGTCCTAGAATTCTCATCCCGCGTTGAAGCGGAAAAATGCAGCGAGAGCGATTACTATTATGCCAAAAATGATCCGGTAGTAAACAAAGGGCATCAGGCTCCGGTGGCGGAGGTAGCGGAGAAAGTACGCGATGACGACCGCGCCCAGGATTCCGCTTACCACCGCACCGAGCGCAAAGGGGACGCGCATGTCGTGGGGCATGCCGCCTTCCTTATGAATATCCCAGAGCTTCTTGGCGACTGCGGCCGCGATGGCGGGTGTCGACAGCAGGAATGAAAACCGGGCGGCAGTTTCACGGTTCAGGCCGCGGAACAGTCCGGCCGTTATGGTAATGCCGCTGCGCGATGTGCCTGGAACCACCGCCAGCGCTTGCGCCGCACCGATCGCCAGTCCATCACCCCAACTGATCTTGTCCATGGATTTGTCTCCGACGCGCCGGCGCTCGGCGATCCAGATCAGCAGCCCGATCACGATCATCATAGTGCCGATCACGTATGGATTCCGCCATGTGGTATCGGCCTGTTTATCGAAAAGGAAGCCGAATATGCCGATGGGGATGGAGGCGGCGGCCAGCAGCCAGAGCAACGCGCGGTTCTGCTTGAGCTCTGGATCGCTCCCGATCTTCAGCCCCAGGCCCTGGCCGATGATCTGGATCCAATCGCGAAAGAAGTAGAGCAGGATCGCCACCAGCGTGCCGGCATGCAGCGCGACGTCGAAGGTGAGTCCCGGGTCGCTCCAGCCGAACAGCCATGGGACGAGCACCAGATGGGCGGTACTGCTGATTGGCAGGAATTCAGTCAGCGCTTGAACGATGGCGAGAACGATGACCTGGTAGATCGGCATGAACTAGCCATCGTAGCAAGGCAGGTCATCAGGCGCGAACACGATACGCTGGATGCGTTACACCGCTTTCCCAACCTTCGCGGCGATGTAAGTCGGGGCCATCGGTTCCTGCTTCATCTGCTGCATAAGACCGAGCATGTCCCAATTCTGCCACCCTGCTACGAACCTGCCGTTCGCGACACGCACCATGGTCATTCCGGTTGTCGCTAGCGTTTTCTGGGTCGGAGCGATGCCCAGACCACTGCCGGTGTGCTTCATGCTGCATGACCAACGCAGGCAGACCATATCCGCCTCCGCAATCGCATCCTGGAACGTGACGTGAATTTCCGAAAACGCAGCCTGCATCCGGTCGAAAAATGGGTAGAAACCCTCCGGTCCTTTTACGATTTCTCCGCTCTCCCTTATCTCGGCGTCCGGCGCGAGAATCTCAGAGATCGCTTCTCGACGCCCTTTATTCCAGACTTCCTCAAACCATCGCTTTGCTAATTGCTTGTTTGCTTCGGACATTCGACCTCCTTCGGAGGCCAATCCTATCAAGTCCTGCGTCTAGACGCTGACGGGCACAACAAAAAAAGGGGACCCGCGATGAGGTCCCCTTGGTAAGAGCCGACGCTTGCGCCGTACTATGTAACTACCAGCGGGCGCATCATGTCGTGCTCTTCATGCTCCAGGATGTGGCAATGCCAGACATACTCATTGCCGCCAGTCCTGGGGCTGGGAGGTACGACGAACGGCGTGGTGGGCAGATCGAACTTCATCAGCACCGTTGTGCATTCACCAGGGTTCATGCGAACGGTCTCTTTCCAACCGAGTTCGTTCGGTTCCGGTCCGCGGGCCGGTCCCTGGAAGTTGGGAAGCGGGCCATAGCTGCTGACCTGGAACGGTTGGCGAGAAAGCACCTGGACGTTCACCAGGTGGAAATGGATGGGATGAGTATCTCCGGTCGTATTAAAAATCCGCCAGACCTCGGTGGCGCCGGCCTTCGGGTTCTCGGTCGAAGGATCCATGTAATTGCGGCCGAATGTCTTGGGGTAGAGCGGTATGTTGGTTCCGAGCCTTTGGATGAGCCTCAAATAGGGATCGAAATCTTCGTTAAGCGTGAGGTCACGAACAGGCACGCCTGGAGGCGGAGTGAGAACGCCGACCGGAGCGAGTAAGCCTGGATCAGGTCTCAGCACGCCCAGGTTCAGCGGCCCATCGGGGGGCGACGTCGCCGGACCGATCACGATCTGCAGCAGTTGCCGCGTGTCAGGGCCATAGCCGGGAGCCGTGACGACCGGGCTTTGCGGCGCGCCGGGATAGTAATCGTTCCTTGGATCGCCCATCGGAAACGGTGCAGGTGCGTCAGTATACAGGATGAACTTTGTCCCCTGAGCATAGCCTGAGAAGTCGATCAGAATGTCGGCACGTTCCGCGGGAGCCAGCAACAAATTTCCTGTCATTGTTGCGGCATTGAATGGTAGCGGCGGATTGTTCAATACCACTGGCGCCGGCAGAAAACCGCCCTCGGTTCCGATTTGCGTAATGCGCGGACCGGCAGGATTGGTCGGGAGACCATTCTTGGCAAGGGTAATGCCGTCCACGCTCGCGTCTCGCTGGAATAGCTGCAGGTTACAGAACTTGGCCTGGCAGGCATTCAGGATGCGGAAACGATAGCGCCGTGGCTCGACAGTGACAGTGGGGTAGACGACCCCATTCATTAGCATCGTGTCGCCGAAGAACTCGGGGATACAGGATGGGTCGGGCAACGGGAGGTTGTTCGCTGAGCCGCCACCGGTATAGCTGCCCATCTTCCAACGGTTATGCTCGTAGACGTGCGCATACCACAGGTCGCCGGCTGCGCCCCATTTCCAGGTTGGATCGGTCGCCAGGATATTCGACTGCACAAAGATTTTGTCCTGGATGACCAGAGGAATTTCGTGCCCGCCCAGCTCCACCACAGGCAGCCCAGCGGCTTGTTCCAAGGCATACTCGCGCAGCACATATCCCGAAGCCAAACCCGAATAGGCATTGATGCGAGTGTTGCCCATGGCATGGTCGTGATACCACATCAACCGCGCGCTCTGTGCGTTGGGGTAGTAGTAATTTGCCTGCCCGGGAAGCGCACCCTTATCGATGACATTGTTGAGGAAGCTGGGACCGACCTGACCGTTCGGTGTGAACCATGTAAATGGGCCACCGTCGCTGATCCAGGGCGTGAATCCGCCGTGCAAGTGCACCGCGATCCGGTTCTGCGCCTGACCGGGCTCGGATCCGGGAATGGTTGTGTCGACGGGAAGAATGTGTGTTCCCGGAAGGTTGTTGGTCATCTTGACGCGAACCGGCACGTTGCGCTGCGCCACGATGATCGGGCCGAGATGGCGAAAGTTATTGGTGCTCGCTTCGGCGTAGCCCCATAATGTGGTCGCCTTCGGAAGGTTTGGATGCAACTGCTGGCTATACTGCCCGGCGACCAGCTCGATCAGCTTGCCACCCGGAAACAGCGGATCGGGTACGCCGACGGTGAATGGAATCCCGGTGGGGCCCAAACCCGGCAGCGGTTGAATGTATTTTTGAAGTCCAGGACTCTGTGAGAATCCAAATGCGCGCGAACGCAGCGACAACAATGCTGCGGCTCCCGCTGTGGTCTGCAAGAATTGTCTTCTATTCATGAATAACCTCGTTTCTTATGAAAGACCCCGTCCGCGCCTTCCGTTTCAGATGCGGAGGGGCACTTCTATCGCACAGTAACCAGGTAGGTACCGGCGCTGTGCAAATGCTGCTGGGGAATTCTCAAACTAATGCGATAGTACGGTCAAAAATACGTAGTTTCAATTAGACAAACAGCCTCGTCGAAGCGCCTAGTCTTTTGGATTAGTACGAGCGTTGACGGGTACTGCTGTTCGGAAGGGGCACGTCAGGCTGGCCGCGCACATGTAACTCAGGACGTTCGACATCATCTCGGCTCGACCGGAGACGCCCATCTTAATTGTGATCAAGCGAAGAAATGCCTTGGCCGTGCTGCTGCTGATTTTCATCTGCGCGGCGGTCTCCTTAACGCTGAAACCCTTCATGAATAATTCGAGTGCCTCGGTTTCGCGCGGCGTCAAGTGGAACATGTGTCCAAACGTCGCCGCGTGCGACTGAACCGCCTTCACGGGCCCAATCACCAACGCGCTCATCATCTCGGGCGTTGAGCCGTTCGGCAGAGTAAACCGGATCGAATGCCAGGCCCGGCCCGCGTAAGTGAATTGGAAAGGAACACTCTCCCCGGTTCCGAAACGTGTGATCAGGTCTTGCAGGTTTTCCATCACGGAAACGTTGCTGCATCCGCTGCTTTGATCCTGCGCGCAGGGTTCAAGCGCGGAAAGAGCTTCGTCGTTGGCGAAGACGACTTGACAGCGCGAGTCGAGTAAGAGCAACCCCGGCGACTTGCCCAGAAACGCTCCTTATTAAGCGAGGATATTCCGAGTGTATAGTTACTCAAAATCGGCGTCAATGATTTCTGGGCCTAAATCCCACTTAGCTGTGAGGAGTAACGTCGGTACTAATAGTACTCGTCGCGGTCTTTGTGTTTAATGGATCACAACTTTGGCTAATCCCGCCTTATTAGCCATCGTAACGAAGGCTTGGCCTGAAGGAGGCCCTACTAAAACAGTTTGCCGCAGAGAAGCAGAAATTCTTGCGGAGTAGCAATTTGGATAGAGGTTCTCCGCGACACTTCACGGTTGAAGTGAGAAGTATCGTCGGTAAGCAGCCAGTCGGGCTGTGCTTGGATTGTAGCGGCGAGAATGGGAACGGCGTTGACATGACGAATTAGCGTTCGAGCTCATTGGGCCGTTTCCGCGGACACCTGCGGAGCGCGTTCTATATCAAGCCGCGCGAGCAAGAAGCGAAATTCCTCCTTCAGCCGTCGGCCACCTCCGAAAGCCGTGGGAAGCGCTCCATGGCGCGCAAATGCCCTCGATCAGTACACAACTATCGAGGAAGATGCGGACCTCGGTCACTTGCGAGGTTTTGTCCGCCGTTTGAGCAACACACTGCCGTAACGCTGAGGCACGATCTCGGCACGTTCCTGGAGTGCCTGCGCTTTGATTTTGTTGATGCTCGCGCCCGAGCCCCGCAACGCTTCTTCGAATCGCATGCATAGCGCATCTAAGATCCCGTCATGGGGAACCATGACCAGAGCGTCACCCATGCGCACTGCCATTAACTTACCGCCATGAGCCAAAGCATGGTCTTTGCGGAAGGCCGCCGGTATGGTCACTTGTCCGTTCTGTGCGACATTCAGTAGTGTGACAGGCGATCGAACAGGCATGGAAAACTCTCTGCAGTCATTTCAATAAATTGTAGACAACAATATTTGTAGATCTGTAGAGTGCCTACCGGATCACAACTTTGGCCAACCCTGCATTATTAGCCGTATCGTAGGCGCGCACCACCAACAAATGCTCGCCAGCGCGAAGCTTGTCGATGGCGATGTGAAACTGCTCGCGCGGAGAGTCGGTGATCCCGTCAGCGGCCTCTACCGGAGTCCAGGGTCCGGCGTCGAGCGAATATTCGCAGCGGCGCAGTGGCGAAGTTCTATCGATTACCTCCGCGTCCACTTCGACATGTGCATCCGTGCGGCGGGGATCGCTCAGCGTCACCACCGGCGGCGTGTTATCGATCATCACCGGCGAACTGACTAGTTCGTCTTCACGCGCGACATTCGCCGCGTTGGATGGCCGGTCGGACGCAACCACACGGAAATTGTAACGCCCATCAGCCAGGATGTCGCCGTCCAGCAGCATCGAATTCTCGGCAATGTTCGCACGCAGCAGCTTCCATTCCTTCTCGTCCTCACCGCGGAAATACAGCGAATAAACCAACTTGTCGCCATCCGGATCGTCAGCCTGCCAAGTCACCTGGATCTGCGACCCCGCCGAGTGTGACAACGTCTGCGTGGGAGTGCCGGCGGCGACCGACGATTCCCCCGTGTCAGTCACTGTGATGCTGTAGGCCGCAGTCGTGGAACTGGCCACGGGCGTCTTCACGGTGCTGCTTGCTCCGGCTGCCTGTGTGGTCACGTTGATGCTGCGTACCTGAGGCGGATTGTTCTGCGGTAGATAAGCCAGGCTCACGTTTTCGATCACGGCGCCCGGTCCGCTCAACTCCGCGCGCCACTGGATATAGCGCGCATTGGGACTGCGGATGATTGAATTCTGAGGATCCGACAGCGGCTCCGACCAGTCGCTCCAGGTTTTGTCGGGCCGCGCCGAATTACCCGAGCGCGTAAAGAAGCTCGCCTTTCCACCTTGGCTGCGCCAGCCGAGGCGCCCCCAGCGAGCTACACTGCCTGAGTCGTGCACGGGTGCTTCGTAAGTCCCTGCAGTCCCCTCCGAACCACCCAGGCGGAAAAGCTTGCCCATGTCGCCCGTCGCGGCGAGTAAACCGTTGGGCGCTTCAACCAGACGCGTTGCTTCTCCCTCGTTAGTCTCCACCAGCAGCGCGGCCTTGCGATCGGAACTTAAACGGTAAACGCGGCCCTGCGCATCGGTAGCAAAAACGATGGAGCCGGCCGGCTCGACCAACATACTGTAAACGTTCTCATCCTTCGAACTCCACAATGTCTCGACTGTCGAGTCGGGATTGATCTTATAGAGAGCCGATTTCTCGACGCCCGGAATCTCTGTGAGCGGAGTAGTGGTGGCGTTCACAGCTTGCACGGGCTGCGCCGACTTGGAGGCATCCACTTTCGGCTTAACGTCCGGCCCGGCCTGGACGGATGAGTCGGTAACTGTGATGGATGTTGCGGGCGCCGTTACTGTGACGCTCATCGGCGCGCTTAGCCCGGGTGTGAGCGGTCCGGCGCGATTGGCGATCGAACCGCCCAGCGCGGCCGCATACACGGTTCCGTCGGGCATCGGCACGATGGCGCGGATTTCCGGCAGGTTGGCATCATACAGCACAAAGGCCTTGTCCTTGGCGCTGATCCGATACAGAATGCCATTGGGTTCCGAACCGGCCAGCACATTTCCGCGGGTGTCGCAGGCCAGCGCGGTCACGTGAGATTGTCCGGTTTCGTAGTAAAGCTCGGATTTCCCGGACTTGTCCAC